>MRWG01000483.1_pt1 | contig 45092 bp, 37 predicted proteins | sample 1013341 | NCBI WGS metagenome assembly MRWG01 (sample SAMN06117577, study PRJNA244670) | biofilm metagenome | biome: Water; feature: Cathode Biofilm; material: Biofilm; isolation source: microbial consortium enriched at the cathode of a solar microbial fuel cell | place: USA: District of Columbia ... | reverse complement strand
GCTGCCGTGTAGTATCTGTCCCATAGCTCCTCCCGGAATGCGGGATCAGTATGCCTGATTCCATGACACTCCGGGACTGAACACCTAGCGGCCGACCCCCAGCCGTTCGCCGGCGTAGCGCGTCGCGCGGATGTCGCGCCACCATGTCTCGTTCTCGAGATACCAGTCGACCGTCGCGGCGAGGCCATCGTCGAAGCCCGTGGCCGGGCGCCAGCCGAGCTCCGCCGCCGCGCGGGCCGGATCGATCGCGTAGCGCCGGTCGTGTCCCGGCCGGTCGGCGACGAAGGCGATTTGATTGTGGTAGGGCCGGCCGTCGGCGCGCGGTCGGCTCTCGTCGAGCAGGCGGCAGAGCGCTTCCACCACCTCGATGTTGGTGCGCGATTCGACGCCGGCCAGATTGTAGGCGCGGCCCGGCCGGCCATGGCGCAGGACCGCGTCCACGCCCGCGCAATGGTCGCCCACATGCAGCCACTCGCGCTCCTGCCGTCCGTCGCCGTAGACGGCGAGCTTCTCCCCGTCGAGCGCGCGGGCGAGCGTCAGCGGGATCAGCTTTTCCGGAAACTGCCAGGGCCCGAAGCTGTTGGCGGGTCGCGCGATCAGCACGGGCAGCCCGTAGGTCGCGGAGAAGGAGGAGACGAAATGCTCCGCCGCCGCCTTGCTGGCGGCGTAGGGCGAGGTCGGGCGAAACGGCGCGTCCTCCGGGAAGGGCGGGCCGTCGGCGGGGCCGTAGACCTCGTCGGTCGAGATGTGCAGGACGCGAAAGCCGTCCTTGCCGGCGCCGTCCGGCAGGTCCCGCCAGTAGGCGTGCGCCGCCTGCAGCAGGGTGAAGGTGCCGGCGGTGTTGGCGTCGAGGAAGGCGCGCGGTCCGTCGATCGAGCGGTCGACATGGCTCTCGGCCGCGAAATGCACGATTGCCCCCGGCCGGTGGCGCGCCAACAGGTCGGCGACCAGCGCGCGATCCTCGATCGCCCCTTCGACGAAGGCGTGGCGCGGATCGCCGCGATGCGCCCCGAGGCGGCGGAGATCGGCCGCGTAGCTCAGCTTGTCGAGCGAGACGACGCGGCATCCGCGTTCCAGGGCGGCGCGCACATAGTGCGAGCCGATGAAGCCGGCGGCACCGGTCACCAGAAGCGTCTCGTCCGTACCGGGCACCCCGACCATGCGTGCGTCCCTTTCGCATCTCTCGTCGGCGGTATCGTGCGACGGGGCGCGGTCCCCTGTCCACCGCATGCACGCCGCTTGCGGGAGGCGGGCGCGCGCGCTTCACTGGCTGGGCGTAAGACCTGAAGGGGGTGCGATCGGATGGCGGAGCCGCGCTGGCATATCGAATCGGAGACCGGCACGCTGCGTGACGTGCTGCTCTGCCGGCCGGATCACTACAGCTGGCAGGCGACCAACGCGGTTGCGGTCAAGACGCTGGCCGAGCGCGGCCGGGCGATCGACCGGGCCGCGCTGGACGCACAATATGACGGCATGGTGGAGGCGCTGGAGGCGGCGGGCGTCACCTGCCACTATCTGTCGGACCCGGAGCCGCAACTGCCCTATCAGGTCTACACCCGCGATTCGAGCCAGATCACCCCCTGGGGCCCGGTGATCACGCAGCTCTACCGTCCGCAGCGGCGCGGCGAATATGCCGGCGTCATCCGCTTCTATGGCGAGACCTGCGGCGGTCCCTGGCGCTATTCCACCGCCGGTACGCTGGAGGGTGGGGACATCCACATCATCCGCCCGGGCCTGCTGCTGGTGGGCTATTCCGGCGAACGCACGGACGAGGCCGGCGCCCGCCAGTTCGCCGCCTGGTTCGAGGCGGAGGGCTGGGAGGTGCGGCTCGCGAGCTTCCCCGAGCACTTCCTGCATATGGATGTGATGTTCTCGATGGTGGCGGAGAATCTGGCGCTCGCCTGCCTGGAGGTGATGGAGGACGATCTGATCGCCTGGCTGCGCGAGCGCCAGATCCGCCTGATCCCGGTCAGCTACAAGGCGGCGATGCAGCTTTCCTGCAACGTGCTGGCCTTGGGGGAGGGGCAGGTGCTTTCCGCCGCGCATTCGACGGAAGCCAATGCCGCGATGCGCGCGGAGGGCCTGGATGTGCGGGAAGTCCCGCTCGACCTCTTCACCCGCGGCGGCGGGGGCGTGCATTGCATGACCATGCCGCTGGTCCGCGATCCGGTGTGAGGGGCCTAGCGATGACCGGCACCAATTTGAAGATCGATCCCGAGCGATTCTGGCAAACCATCGAGGCCTCCGCCGCCATCGGCACCGGTCCGCAGGGCGGATTGCGGCGTTTGGCGCTGGGAAAGGCGGACGCGGAAATGCGCGCGCTCTTCGCGCGCTGGTGCGAAGACGGGGGGTATGCCCTCACGACCGACCGGCTGGGCAATATGTTCGCCCGGCGCGACGGCACCGAATCCGACCTGCCGCCCGTGCTGATCGGCAGCCATCTGGACACGCAGGCCGCCGGCGGGCGCTACGACGGCATTGTCGGCGTGCTCGCGGGGCTGGAGGTGCTGCGCTCGCTCGACGAGCTGGGGGTGGAGACGAAGCGGCCCATCGAAATCGTCGATTGGACGAACGAGGAGGGGGCCCGCTTCACGCCGCCGATGATGGCCTCCAGCGTCTTCGCCGGACGCCAGACGCTCGACTGGGCCTTGGCGCGCACCGACGATGACGGCGTCACCGTGGCCGACGCGCTGGAAAGCCAGGGGCTGGCGGGCGAGGCCCCGGTCGGCGGTCGGTCGGTCGACAGCTATTTCGAACTCCATATCGAACAGGGGCCGGAGCTGGAGGCGGCGGGCGTCCCCGTCGGCATCGTGACCGGCGGCTATGTCGCGCGCGGCATGCGCCTCGCCGTCACCGGCGACAATGCCCATTCCGGCCCGACGCCCATGCATAAGCGCCGCAATGCGATCGTCGGCGCCTCGATGGTCGCCGTCGCGGTCAACGAGATCGGCTGGCGCTACGCCCATGCCGACGGCAAGGCGACCGTCGCGCGGATCGAGGCCTGGCCGAACAAGCCCGGCATCCTCTCCAGCGAGGCGAGCCTCTTCATCGATTTCCGCAGCCCCGACCGGGAGACGACGGCGGCCATGGAGGGGGAGGTGCGGGCCAGCCTTTCCGACTGCGCGCGGCGCAGCCAGTGCGATGTCGAGATCGCGGAGGACTGGACCTTCGGCGGGCCGGACTTCGACCCCGGATTGATGGATCTCTGCCGGAAGACGGCGGAGCGACTCGGTATCGCGACGATGGATCTGATGAGCCAGGCGGGGCACGACGCCTACCATCTCTCCCATCTCTGCCCCAGCGTGCTGCTGTTCAGCCCGTGCGAGGACGGGATCAGCCACAATGAACGCGAGGCGACCAGCCTTGCCGATCAGGTGCCGGGCGTCACGCTGCTCCTCAACGCGGTCGCCGAGCGCGCGAACCGCTGACGATCGGAAGGGGGACGGCATGGCTCAGGAATTGACGGTCGGGCTCGCCGGCCTGGGGGCGATCGGGTCCGCGGTGGCGGACGCGCTGCTGGCGGGCAAGGTACCGGGGCTGCGGCTCGCGGCCGTCTCGGCCCGGGACGTCGACAAGGCGAAGGCCTGGCTCGCGGAACACGACGCCGATCTGCCGGTCGTGCCCCTGGGCGAACTGCCGGACCATGCCGAGATCCTGGTGGAGGCCCTGCCGGCCGCCGTCTTCGACGAACTGGCGCGGCCGGCGGTGGAGGCCGGGCGGACGCTGGTCGTCGCCTCGGGCGGGGCGATGATCGGGCGCGAGGATCTGGTGGCGAAGGCCGAGGAGACGGGCGCCAGGCTCGTCATCGTCTCGGGCGCGATCCTGGGGCTCGACGGCGTGCGGGCGGCGGCCGAAGGGCAGATCGAGCGCGTCACCTTCAAGACCTCGAAACCGCCGAAGAGCCTGAAGGATGCGCCCTATGTGCAAAAGCAGGGGATCGACTTGGAGGCGCTGACCGAGGCGACCTGCATCTTCGAAGGGTCGGTCCGCGAGGCGATCAAGGGCTTCCCGGCGAACGTCAACGTGGCGGCCGCCGCCAGCCTCGCCGGCATCGGGCCGGAACGGACTATGATCGAGGTCTGGGCCGATCCGGCGGCGGAACGCGCGACCCACAGCCTCAGCCTGGAGGGCGAGGCGGCGCGCTTCACGCTGGAAGTGCAGGGCATGCCCTCGCCCGACAACCCGGCGACCGGCATGCTGACACCCTTGAGCGTGATCGCCACCCTTCGCCGGCTGACGGCGCCGCTCGTGGTCGGCAACTAGCGCTGTGGACTGACCCACAACGCTGGAATTCTGCCAGATAACCTTGCAATTCCTGACCCACAAATCGGGACCCGACGGCACCTAGCGCTCACCGGCGGTGACTGCCGCTCCTCGTCCCGTCTGCTACCCGAGTTCTTTCGGACGATCCGCCGCGCGTGCCGAAACGGCCGCTTTTGACCCAACTCGGAAGTTCTTCAGTATGGAACTGAAAGCGAGTCTTAGGTCGCGTAGCACATCATTCCAAGGAATTGTGCCGTATTCGTCGGGAATTAGATGTCACCGATCGAGGTTATCAGCGTGCTCTGTCCGAAGCTATGTGTCATTTCACGCCCAGCCCACATGCTCGGCCTGATTCACTAAAACAAGTCGTGCGGAAGCCTCTGAGCGCAGATGGTCCTCCAGGAGTCCTCGGGGGTGTCAGTTGAGGCACCACATCCTCGGACCAAACGCGCATGCGCGTACCAGCCATCTCGAACGCCCTCATAGACCCGTTTGAAGGTGATATCTTCAATTGCCTGTAACGCACTCGGCTCGCCGAGATGCGTCACGGGTATCCGCATGCCCTTGTAAAAGTCATCGTGATAGCGATCGAACTCTGCCTTGTCTTCGCCCACTGCGCCTAAGGCTCTTACCCACTTGTTCTTAAAACCACCGGTGTCTGCTGCTGCTTGCAGCTGTGGCACTTTGGCCGTGTTGAACTGCCTGGCCAGCACCGGCGCATTCATGACGATCGCCTCCATGGACGACTGATAAGAAATGATGACGCTGAATAGGCGGCCTGTAACTCTTTCTCCAATGCTTCGGCGGCGCACATTGCCTGCCCCCGCAGTCATGAACCAGTCCCCGCTCTTCGCTTCTTCATCCTCCTTCTGTACAGCTCGTTCGTACTCTTGCATCTCACGATAAGCGAAGGCGAGTTCCTCAAGCGCGTTAACTCCGTGGATCCGCAGCACCGTGAACTCGTCCATTGACACGTTGCGCATGTCCTTGATCGTCACATCCATGGTGCCCGCCCTGTTCGCTTGCTCAAATACTATTTTGTATCAAGCGCTAGTAGGCCTGATCTATGCCCCATTTCCACGTCCCACCAGGAGCGGGAGCTGGTCAAGGTTTCTTGGTCGACTTCCAAATATGGCTACACGCGGTCCATCGGGTCCGTCGCCGCATTCGTCTCTTCTGCGATCATATCCGGACCGGGGCGACGGCTCCCGAAACAGCCTGAGCATGGCACTGTGTTACAAGGAATTGTGTCATCTTCTTCCAGGATTATGGGGCACCGACCCTGGATATCGGCTGTCGCCAGTCCAGCGCTATGCGTTGTTCCGCAAGCGCCTTCAGCCCTTCTCGAACAGCGCCTTCAGGCTGTCCGCGTTCGCCTCGGCCACGCCGCGTTCGGTGACGAGGCCGGTGACGAGGCGCGCCGGCGTCACGTCGAAGGCGTCGTTGCGGGCCGTGACGCCTTCCGGCGCGATGTCGACCTCGACCACGGAGCCGTCGGCCGTGCGCCCGGCGATGCGGGTCAGCTCCTCCGGCCCGCGCTGCTCGATCGGGATGTCCCGGACCCCGTCCTCCACCGTCCAGTCGATGGTGGTGGAGGGGAGGGCGACATAGAAGGGCACGCCGTTGTCCTTGGCCGCCAGCGCCTTCAGATAGGTGCCGATCTTGTTGCAGACGTCGCCGCGCGCGGTCGTGCGGTCGGTGCCGACGATGCATAGGTCGACCAGCCCGTGCTGCATCAGGTGGCCGCCGACATTGTCGGCGATCAGCGTGTGCGCGACGCCGTGTTTTCCCAATTCCCATGCGGTCAGCGAGGCGCCCTGGTTCCGGGGCCGCGTCTCGTCGACCCAGACATGGACGGGGATGCCCTTCTCGTAGGCCATGTAGATCGGCGCGGTCGCCGTTCCCCAGTCGACGGTGGCGAGCCAGCCGGCGTTGCAGTGGGTCAGGATGTTGACCGCCTCGCCCGCCGGCTTCTCTGCCGCGATCGCCTCGATCAGGGCGAGGCCGTGCCGACCGATCGCCTTGGAGATCTCGACATCCTCGTCGCAGATCTCGGCCGCCCGCTCCCAGGCGAGCGCTGCGCGCTCTTCCGGCGCGCGGTTGTCGAGGAGCGCCCGCATCTGGTCGAGCGCCCAGCGCAGATTGACCGCCGTCGGCCGCGTCGCATAGAGCCGGTCATGGGCGCGCGCCATGCCGTCGTCCGACGGATCCTCGTTGAGCGCCAAGGCCATGCCATAGGCCGCCGTCGCCCCGATCAGCGGCGCGCCGCGCACCAGCATCGCCTTGATCGCGTGCGCCGCGTCGTCGAGCGAGGCGAGCGTCACCGTCTCGAACCGGTGCGGCAGCTTGGTCTGGTCGATGATGCCGACCGTGCGGCCCGGCTCTTCGACCCAGATCGTGCGATAGGGGGTTCCGTCGATCTCCATCGCCTAGTCCTTCCGCCCCGGCTGCTTGCCGTAGCTCTTGAAGCGCTCCAGCACCTCCGCCATCTCGGCGTCCGACAGGAGGGTCGGCGCGCCGCCCTGGCAGGCGTGCCAATATTGCCGGGCGAGCGTCTCGACCTCCACCGCGAGCGCGAGCGCCTTCTTGGCCGAGGCCTCGAGGCAGATCATCCCGTGATTGGCGAGCAGGCAGGCCTTGCGGCCGTCCAGTGCCTGCAGCATGCGCTCCGACAGTTCCTGCGTCCCGAAGGTCGCGTAATCGGCGCAGCGGATATCGGTGCCGCCGGCCATCGCGACCATGTAGTGGAAGGCGGGGATCCCCTCCCGCCGGCAGGACAGCGCGGTCGAGAAGGTCGCGTGCGTGTGGACCACCGCGCCGGCTTCCGGCCGGGCCGCGTAGATGTCGCGGTGCATGCGCCATTCGCTCGACGGCAGCAGCGGGCCCTCCGCAGCGCCGTCTTTCAGCGCGACGCTCACGATATCGTCGGCGGTGAGGTCGTCGTAATCCATGCCCGATGGCGTGATCAGCATGGCCGACAAGTCTTCGGACCGGACCGAGACGTTGCCGGACTTGCCCTGGTTGATGCCGCTCGCGTTCATCGCGCGGGCGGTGTCGATCACTTGGCTGGCAAGCGCCTTGTCTTCGGCCGAACGGGCCATTCGCGTCACACCTTCGTCGCGCCGGAGCGGAACAGCATGTAGGCGTAGGCGTCGTAGAGCGCCATCACGGAAGCGTCGATGATGTTGGCCGAGACGCCGACGGTGGTCCAGCGCTCGCCGTCGGGCCCCTGGCTCTCGATCGTGACACGGGTCACGGCGTCCGTGCCGGTGCTGTCGGCCGACGGTGGCATGATGCGGACCTTGTAGTCGATCAAATGCATCTCCTGCAGCGCCGGATAGGCCTCCTTCAGCGCGTCGCGGAGCGCGGTGTCGAGCGCATTGACCGGCCCGTTGCCGTTGGCGACGCGCATCGCCTCCTGGCCCGCGACCTCGACCATCACGGTCGCCTCGGATTCGGTCACCAACGCGCCGATCGCGTTGCGCCGGCGCTCGTCGATCACGCGGAAGCGGATCAGGTCGAAATAGTCGGGCACCTCGCCCAGCGTGCGGCGCGCCAACAGCTCGAAACTGGCTTCCGCGCCGTCATAGGCGTAGCCCTTGAATTCCTGCTCCTTGACCCGCTCGAGCAGGCGGCGCAGCGCCGGCTCCTCCATCTCGATGCCGGTCTCGTTCAGCATCGCGACGACGTTGGAGCGGCCGGCCTGGTCGGAGACCACGATGTGCCGCCGGTTCCCGACGATCTCCGGATCGATATGCTCGTAGGTACGCGGGTCCTTGGCGACGGCGGAGACGTGAAGCCCCCCCTTATGCGCGAAGGCCGCGTCGCCGACATAGGCCTGGTGGCGGTTGGGCTGGCGGTTCAGCCGCTCGTCCAAGAGGCGCGACAGGCCGGTCAGTTCCTTGAGATTCGCCTCGGCCACGCCGCAATCCATGCCCATCTTCAAGACCAGCGAGGGGATCAGCGCGATCAGGTTGGCGTTGCCGCAGCGCTCCCCCAACCCGTTGATGGTGCCCTGCACCTGGCGCGCGCCCGCGCGCACGGCGGCCAAGCTGTTGGCGACCGCGTTCTCGGTGTCGTTATGGGCATGGATGCCGAGATGGCTGCCGGGCACATGCTCCGCCACCTCGGCGACGATCCGCTCGATTTCGTGGGGCAGGGTGCCGCCATTGGTGTCGCACAGCACCACCCAGCGCGCGCCGGCCTCGTAGGCCGCCGTGACGCAACTCAGCGCATAGTCCCGGTTCGCCTTCCAGCCGTCGAAGAAATGCTCGGCGTCGTACATCGCCTCGCCCTTCCGCTGCTTGGCGAGCGCGATCGAGTCCCGGATCATCGCGACATTCTCGTCCCGGTCGATCTCCAGCGCGACGTCGACGTGGAAATCCCAGCTCTTGCCGACGAGGCAGGCGGCGGTGGCCTTGGAGGAGAGGATCGGCGCCAGCCCCGGATCGTTGTCCGCCGAGCGCCCGGGCCGCCGGGTCATGCCGAAGGCGACCAGCTTGGCGTGCGCGAACTTGGGCGGCTTCTGGAAGAAGGCGTCGTCGGACGGGTTGGCACCGGGCCAGCCGCCCTCGATATAGTCGATGCCGAGCGCGTCCAGCGCCTCAGCGATCGCCTCCTTGTCCGCGACGGAGAAATCGACGCCCTGCGTCTGCGCCCCGTCGCGCAGCGTCGTGTCGAAGAGATAGAGGCGATCGGTCATCCTACGCTCTCGCTGTTGCAACCCCTCCCCCCTTCATGGGGGGAGGTCGGGAGGGGGGTGACTGCGGCGCGCTTGGACGCTTGGCGGCGACCGCCCCCTCACCCCGACCCTCTCCCACGAGGGGAGAGGGAGAAAACGTCAAGCCCGCCGCCACTCCGTGACGCCACCGGGCTTGTCCTCCAGCACCACGCCCTGCGCCGCCAGATCGTCGCGGATCCTGTCGGCGGTGGCGAAATCCTTGGCCTTCTTGGCGGCCTTGCGGTCTTCGATCAGACGCTCGACCTCGCCCGCATCCGGGCCGTCCGCACCGCCCTTGAACCAGGCCTCCGGGTCCTGCTGCAACAGGCCCAGGATCTGCGCGCCGGCGGCGAAGGCGGCATCGTCGTCGCATTCATGCAGTGCGGCAATGGCCTTCGGTGTGTTGAGGTCGTCCTGCAGCGCCTCCAGGACCGCCGCCGGCGGGTCGCCCGCTTCGGCGTCGCCCAGGCGTCGATAGAAGCCATCCAACTCCGCCTTCGCCTCGCGGCACTTCTCCTTCGAGAAGTCGAGCGGTGAGCGGTAGTGGGTCTTCAGGATGACGAGGCGGAGCGCTTCGCCCGGGAACTCGTCCAGCAATTCGCGCACGGTGTAGAAGTTGCCCAGGCTCTTGGACATCTTCTCGCCCTCGCTCATCACATAGCCGTTGTGCATCCAGTATTTGGCGAAGCGGCCCTCGCGCTCCTCCGGCGGATGGGCGCAGCAGCTCTGCGCGATCTCGTTCTGGTGATGCGGGAAGACGAGGTCGAGCCCGCCGCCATGGATGTCGAAATCGTCGCCCAGATGCTTCGCCGCCATGGCGGAGCATTCGATGTGCCAGCCGGGTCGGCCGCGCGCGCACCAGGGGCTTTTCCAGCCCGGCTGGCTGTCGTCCGACGGCTTCCACAGCACGAAATCGGCCGGGTCCTTCTTGTAGCTGGCGACGTCGACGCGCGCGCCGGCCACCTGCTCGTCGCGGTCCTTGTTGGCGAAGCGGCCGTAGTCGGGCCAGCTCGGCACGTGGAACAGCACGTGCCCGTCGTCGAGCGCATAGGCGTGCCCCCGCTCGATCAGCCGTTCGATCAGCTGGATGATTTCCGGGATCGTCTCGGTCGCGCGGGATTCGATGTCGGGCGGCAGGCTGCCGAGCTCGTCCACGTCCTGATGGAACTGCGCGATGGTCTCCGCCGTCAATTCGCCGATCGGGATCCCGCGCTCGGCCGCGCGGTTGTTGATCTTGTCGTCGATGTCCGTGATGTTCCGGACGTAGGTCACCGTCGGATAGAGCGACCGGAGCAGCCGGTAGAGCACGTCGAAGACGATCAGCGGGCGCGCATTGCCGATATGGATGCGATCATAGACCGTCGGCCCGCAGACATACATCCGAACGTGGGATGGATCGCGGGGCGCGAAGGCGACCTTCTTGCGGGTCGCGGTATCGTGGATCGTCAGCGTCATCGGAATAGCGCAAGTCCGGGCGTTTCGACTGCGCCGGTTCTTGCCCCATCGCGGGCGCGCTTGCAAGGGAAGGGGCGCCGCGTCAGCCGCCGCCGGTGAGCCGCGCGCGCGCCCGATCCCGGCCGATCAGCGGCAGCAGCGTTCCCAGCTCCGGCCCGCGCGGCTTGCCCGTGAGCGCGAGGCGAAGCGGCAGGAAGAGCTGCTTGCCCTTGCGGTCGGTCTCCTCCTTCAGGCGCGCGATCCATCGCTCGTAGACATCGTCGCCCCACGGCTCGTCGGGCAGCAGCTCGGCGGCTTCGGCGAGGTAGGCGTCGTCCGCTTCCGCGCGCTCCGCCTCGATCGTGCCGAAGCAGACGCGCCACCAGTGGGCCGCATCCTCCAGCCGTTCGCAATTCTCGCGCACCGCTTCCCAGAAGCGGGCGTCGGCACCGTCGAGGCCCATCGCGGCCAAGCGCTCCGCCACCGCCTCGAAGGGCTGGCGGTGCAGCACCTTGGCGTTCAGCTGCCGCAACTCCCCCTCGTCGTAGCGCGGGGCGGCGCGTCCGAAGGATTCGATCGAGAAGCCGGGCACGAGCCCGTCCAGCGTGTCGTCGCCCTCCGGCGCCGTCGGCGTGCCGAGGCGCGCGAGATAGGCGGAGAGCGCCGCCGGCTCGATCCCCTCGTCGCGCAGATCGCCGAGCGAGAGGGAACCCAGGCGCTTGGAGAGTTGCTTGCCGTCCGATCCCACCATCAGCGGCAGGTGCGCGAAGGCGGGGACGTCGTAGCCGAGCGCCTGGAACAGCTCGATCTGGACGGCCGTGTTGGCGACATGATCCTCGCCCCGGATCACGTGGCTGACGAACATCTCGCCATCGTCGACGACGGAACTCAACGTATAGAGGGGCCGGCCGTCGCCGCGCAGCAATACGGGGTCGGAAAGGTGCCCCGCCTCGAAGCGCACGGGGCCGCGCCCCAGGTCGGTCCATTCGATCGGCTGATCGGCCAGCTTGAAGCGCCAGTGGGGCGTGCGTCCCTCCGCCATCAGCGCCTGCTGCTCCTCGCTGGAAAGCTCCAGCGCGGCGCGGTCGTAGACCGGCGGGCGGCCACGGCCGAGCTGGATCTTACGCTTCAGGTCCAGCTCGTCCGCCGTCTCGAAACAGGGGTAGAGGCGTCCGGATTTCTTCAGCCGCTCGACCGCGGCATCGTAGCGGGCTTGGCGCGCCGACTGGCGCATGAAATCGTCCCAGTCGAGGCCGAGCCATCGCAGATCCTCCAGGATGGCGGCCTCGAACTCCTTGGTCGAGCGATCGCGATCCGTGTCGTCCATGCGCAAGAGGAAGGTGCCGCGATTGGCCCGCGCGAAGAGCCAGTTCAGCACCGCTACGCGCGCATTGCCGACATGCATCCGGCCGGTCGGGCTGGGGGCGAAGCGGACCTTGACGTCTTTTGGCATCGGAACCCTGTCTGCCGCGCGTCAGATGATGCGCCGGAAGGCGTTGGTGATCGGATAGCGCCGGTCGCGGCCGAAGGCGCGCGGGGTGACCTTCACGCCCGGCGGCGCCTGACGGCGCTTATATTCCGAGAGGTCGAGCTGGCGCCAGACCTTCTGCACCGTCTCGGCGTCGTGGCCGCGGGCGACGATCTCGGCGACGGACAGCTCGCACTCGATCAGACAGAAGAGAATGTCGTCCAGTTCGTCATAGGGCGGCAGCGTGTCCTCGTCCTTCTGGTCGGGCTTGAGCTCGGCCGAGGGCGGCTTGGTGATCACCCGCTCCGGCATCACCGGCCCGTCGGGGCCCAGCAGGTTGCCGCCGCCGACGCCATCATGGCCTTCGTTGCGCAGGTGGCAGATGGCGAAGACGTCGGTCTTGTAGATGTCCTTCAGCACCGAATAGCCGCCGCACATATCGCCATAGAGCGTGGCGTAACCGACCGACATCTCCGACTTGTTGCCGGTGGTCAGCAGCATCTTGCCCTGCTTGTTGGAGATCGCCATCAAGAGCAGCCCGCGCGAGCGGGACTGGATGTTCTCCTCCGTGATGTCGGGCGCGGCGCCCTCGAAGATCGGCGCCAGCATCTCCTCGAAGGCCTTCATCGCGGGCTCGATGCCGACGGAATCGAGCCTTACGCCCAGCATCTTGGCGGCCGCCTCCGCATCCTCCAGGCTCTCGCGGCTGGTATAGGGCGAGGGCATCATCAGGCAATGCACGGCGTCGGGTCCCAGCGCGTCGACCGCGACCGCGGCGGAGAGCGCCGAATCGACGCCGCCGGAGAGGCCCAGCACGACGCCGGGGAAGCCGTTCTTGCGCACATAGTCGCGCAGGCCCAGCACCATCGCGTGATACATCGACGGGCGGCGCTCCAGCGGCTTCGCGCGCTCGCCCTCTTCGCAGATCCAATGGTCGCCCTCGCGCCGCCAGTCGGTGATCGCGACCCGCTCCTCGAAGGCGGGCAGGCGCACGGCCAGGCTGCAGTCGCCGTTGACCGCGAAGGAGGCGCCGTCATAGACGAGCTCGTCCTGCCCGCCGACCTGGTTGAGATAGACCATCGGCAAGCCGCTTTCGGTCACCCGATTGAGGACGAGTTGCAGGCGCGTGTCCTCCTTCTCCGCCTCATAGGGGGAACCGTTGGGGACGAGGAACAGCTCGGCCCCGCTTTCCTCCAGGCACTCGACGACGTCGGGGCTCCAGACATCCTCGCAGATCGGCACGCCGATCCGCACACCGCGGAAATTGATCGGCCCCGGCATGGGCCCTGGCGCGAAGACGCGCTTCTCGTCGAAGACGCCGTAGTTGGGCAGATCGTACTTGTAGCGCTCGCTCACCACGCGGCCCTCGTCGAGCAGCAGGATCGCATTGTGGATCTTGTCGCCGGCGCGCCGCGGCGTGGGGAGCAGCAGCGCCGGCCCGCCATCCGCCGTCTCGGCCGCGAGCGCGTCGATCGCCTCCTCCAGCTTGTCGTGGAAGAAGGGTTTCAGGACCAGATCCTCGGGCTGATAGCCGGAGAGGAAGAGCTCGGGAAAAAGGATCAGGTGGACGCCGGCCTGCGCGGCCTGCGCGCGGGTCTCGCGCACGCGCTGCGCGTTGCCGGCGATGTCGCCGACCGTCGGGTTCAGTTGCGCCAGCGCAATCTTCAGGCTGTCGGTCATCGGGCGTCCCGTTTCGCTAGGTCTGGGGCGGCCTCGCCCCGTCCGGCGGGGCAGAGACTACCCCGCGAAGACGCCCGTGCAAGGGGGGAGATGGCATGCGTCAGCCCGGGCCTGCGCCCCGACGCGGATGGCCGAGGCGCCGGCCCGGGCCGGCGCGTGCCCCGGGAAAGACGGGCGCTTGGCCCCGCTAGCCGCGGCGATGGCGCACGGCGGCGGCGATGCCGGCGCCGAGCGCGGCCGCGACCATGCCGGAAGCCACCGGATGGGTGCGCACGAGGTCGCCGGACTGCGCGATCCCGTCGCCGACCCGGTGGCGGGCGACGGAGCCGCCCTCCCGCACCTTGGCGCCGACGGTCTGCGCACGTTCCACGGTGTCGTCCTTGACGCTCGCCGCGGTCTCGCTCGCCTTTGTGCGCGCGCGGTCGACCGCGTGGGCCACCCGATTGTCACCGCCATTCACGGTGCGCACGGCCAGCATGCCGGCGCCGACCGCCACCAGGCCGAGCGGCACCGCATTGTCGCGCAGGAACGCGCCGCTTTCGCGGACGACCTCGCCCGCCCGGTTCGAAGCCTGTTCCTCGGCCGCCGCGTCCGACTCGGCCGTACGGTTGGGGGTCCGGTTCGTCGTCTTGCCGTTGGTCTTGCTCATCGGAAGCTCCTTTCATCTCTTCCTATTGGTTCCGTTCGCGGTCCCGCGCCGCGGTCGAGAAGACCGCGTGGCACAGCACCGCCGCGAGCGTGAGGCCACCTGCGCTGACCAGTGCGGCGATCCAGGCCGGCGCGACCATCGTCACGCCGGCGAAGATGGCGTAGGACAGCCATCCGGCGGCGAGGCCCAGCAGCAGGAGGGCGAAGCCCCGCGCCAGGAGACGATCGACCTGGGCGTCGAGGCGACGCGTCAACCGTTCGCCGCCGGCGTCCAGGCCGGCGTCCACGCCGCGCAGCAACTCCGAGGAAACGCCGCGCGCCATGGCCGCGACCGTCGACTCTTTCTTCGGGGCATCCGTCTCGCACATCTTTCAGGCGGCCTTCGATCCGCTTGCCTTGTCGGCGTCGGGGGCCGGGGCGTCGGGGGTGCCGTCCGAGGCGGCGGGTCCGCGCGACTGAAGCCGCCACATCACGGCGGCGCCGAGCGCGGCCGCCCCGCCGATGAAGAGCGCGGGATTGCGCCGCGCCGCCTCTTCGATGCTCTCGATCGTGCGGGTCGGGCCGCCTCGCGCCATGTCGTTGGCGTAGTCCTGTAGCCACTGCGCGGCATGCGCCGCCGCCTGGGCGGCCTCGTCGCGCTTGGCCTTCGACAGGCTGTCACGTGCCGCGTCGATCGCCTCCGCCGCATCCAGCATGCCGGACATCACGACGCGCTGGCGATCGGCGATCATCGCCTCGAGGGCCGCGCCCGCCATATCCTCGATCCGGTCTGCGGACGAGGCCGCGCGGCGGTCCACGGCCTCCTTCTCGGTGTCGTCTTGGTGCTTCTTGGCCATCAGTCCTCTCCGGTCGGGGCCGAAAATCGCGGCGATCCATGCCGCCGCTTGTCGTTAGGGGAGCTAAGTATCGACCCACGACGCCTCAACCCGGAGGCTAGGGAAAGGCGCGATCCTTACATGGTGAAATCCTCCAACATGTTGAAAAAAATGAAAGAACAAGACCCTATTTCACCTGGGCAATTTTGTGGCGCGCTTGACATGGTCCGGGCCGGCGGGGGCGTCCGGGTCCGGAGAGGCTCTGGCATGATTGATCCGGGGGCCCTAAAGTCATCCCGGGGATGGGGTGATAAGGAAACGCGTGGGTGGAATGAACGAACGGACGAAGGAAGGTGGAAGGAAGGCGGCGGACGGCGGTCAGAACTACGACAACCTGAACCGCCTGACCCAGGAGATCCTGCAACTCTTCCTGACGCGGCTCGGCGAGGAGACGAAGCGCACGGGCGGGGCGCAGAACGATCCCGACGTGCTGCGCGCCGTGGCCGACCGGATCGCGCGCGGCGAGGACCCGGCGCTGAAGAAGGTCTATGAGCGCAACTGGGATCGCCTGCAGCACACCTTCGAACAGGCCTTCTGGGCGCGCATGCGGAAGTTCCCGCTGGAGCGGTTGGTGGTCGCCAACTTCGAGCCGCTGCTGGCGCCCCGCGGCGAGGACCCGCAGCCCGGGCGGACCCTTTCACGCCGGGTGATTCCGGCGACGATCGGCGCGCTGCATCAGATGATCGGGCCCGACCTCTTCAACGAGTACGAGGGACGCGCACAGGCGCTGGTCGAGGCGGTGCGCAGCCTGGAGGGCGACGAGAGCGCCTGGGACCGGCTCTACCACCATCCGCAGGCGCAGATCCTGGTGAACGACATCCTGATCTATATCGCGCGTTACTTCACCGACGTGCCGAAGCGCCGGCAGTGGATGACCGGCTATATGGAACGCAGCCTGCCGGCGCCCAAGACCGACGGCGAGAGGGCCTGGACCTTCGGCGACCGGGAATTCCATCTGCTGATGGGCGCGCTGTACGAGCCGCTGGCCCGGCAACTCGACGACCCGGCGCAGCGCGCCCGGCACGTCAAGCGCTACGGCGAGGAGAATGTCGCGCTGGTCGAGGAGGCGTTGGCCGGCCTCGCGCGCGACCGCCGGGCGATGGCTGCCTGAGGCGCAGCCGTCACCCCTCGCAACGTCCTCGAAAAGCGGTCCCCGAAAAGACGGCGGCGGCGCGCGTGCCGGTCTGGGAAACCGGCAGACGGGGCAGCCCCTGGGAAAAGCCACCCCATTTCGCGCGCCGCCGCCTTTGCGGGCCGGACGGTAAACAGGAGGAAAAACCGTCCGCTGCGGATAAACCCATGATAGGGGCTCTCTCCCCAAATGTTAAGCCTATAGTTGAGGGTTTGCGCATTTTTTTACGACTTGTAGGCGAGTAGCGCAACTCACCCTTTACGTGCAACCAGATCGATCAACGCGGATAGGCCGGCATGGCCTTCGCCTTCCTGGATCTCGCGGTCGTAGCTCTCGAGATGCAGGATATCCATGTCCGAGAAGGCCTCGCGCAGCAGTTCCTCGGTGTACATGTTCTCGGCATGGGGCGGACCGCCGGTGCCGTATTCGATCTGCTTCGGGCGATAGCCGTGCAGCATCAGGATGCCGCCCGGCTTAAGCGCATCCTTCATGAGCGCGAACAGCCGGGCGCGGTCGTCCGGCCCCGCGAACTGGATGAAGATCGCCACCACCAAATCGTAGGCCGCGACCGGCCAGTCCCAGGCCAGCACGTCGACTTCGCGGAAGTCGATATCGACGCCGCGTGCCTCGGCGAGGCCCTTCGCCTTCTCGATCGCGACGTGCGAGCTGTCGATCGCGGTCACCGCGACGCCCTGCTGCGCCATATAGACGGAATTCCGTCCTTCCCCGTCGGCGACGGCGAGCGCCTTCGCCTTCGGCGTCAGCCAGGCCGACTGGGCGACCAGGAAATCAGCCGGTTCCGTGCCGAACAGGAATCCGGGCGCGGCGAAGCGTTCGTTCCAGGGTTTCATGTCGGGTTCTCCTCGCTGCGACCCGGGGTCGGTTGCATCAGGCGACCGCGCTCGGTCACCAGCAGGATCATGACCGTGATCAGTCCGAAGGCGCTGTAGCCGACGGTGAGCGGCACCAGCGTGCCGTCGAAGGCCTGCCCCACCAGATAGCCGCCGCCGGCGCCGATCAGGATCGTGACGGCGCCGACGATCGAGGACGCGATGCCCGCCACATGCTGCTGCGGCTCCATCGCCAACGCGTTGAAGTTGGAGAAGATCAGCCCGACGATCGGCATCGCCACCATCAGGAGCGGCATGAAGATCGGGAAGGTGAGCTGCCCCGCCAGCGCCAGCGCCAGCATGACGAGCGAAAGGGCGAGGAAGAGCAGCACCGCCGCATGGCCCAGCACCCGCATGCCGAACCGCTCCACCAGCCTGGAATTGACGAAGGAGACGAGCGCGATTCCGCTGGCGATCGCCGCGAAGACGAGCGTGAACCACTGGCCGAGGCCGAGTACCTCCTCCAGCACCTGCTGGGCGGAATTGATGAAGCCGAAAAGGGCCGCGAGGAAGGTGCCGGCCGACAGCGTGTAGCCCACCGTCTGCCGCGCCCCGAGGATCGAGCGCAGGGCTTCCGCGATCGGGCCGACCCGGATCGGCCGGCGGTATTCCGGCCGCAGCGTCTCGGGCAGGCGCGCAAGGCAGATCACGAAGACGATCGCCGCATAGGCGCACAGCAGCAGGAAGATCGCATGCCAGTCGGCGGCGAGCAGGATCAGCTGGCCGAGCGAGGGGGCGACCACCGGCACCGCCATGAAGACCATGAAGACGAGCGACATGACCCGCGCCATCCGCCGCCCGCCATAGCAGTCGCGCACGGCGGCGATCGCGACGACCCGCGGCGCGGCGGAGCCGAGCCCCTGCAGGAAGCGGCCGATCAGCAGCGCCTCCATCGTCGGCGCGACCGCGCAGAAGAAGGCCGCCAGCCCGTAGACCAGCACGCCCCACAGCAAGACCGGCCGCCGCCCGAACCGGTCGGCCAGCACGCCCATGGCGAGCTGGCCAAGCCCGAAGCCGATCAGATAGGCGGAGATCACGGTCTGTGCCCGGTTCGGATCGTCGAGCTGGAAGGCCCGCTCGATGTTCGGGAAACCGGGCAGCATGATGTCGATCGCCAGCGCGTTCAGCGCCATCAGCGCGGCGATCAGCGCGACGAAACCGACGAAGCTCAAAGGCGCGTGGCGCGGCGAGACGCCGTCGGACGGGGTACGGGCATCGGGCATGGCGCCTCGAATACGCCCGGGCGCCGGGGCTGTCCAGGCCGGTCTGCGCCGCCGGGCCAACGCGCCGCAGGGCAGGCGGCTCAGTCCCTGAGCACGCGGCCGGCGACCGCGTCGAGCTTCTGCACCATCGCGGGGTCGCGCTTGCCGGGTTGCGTGATGATCGCGTTCTCCAGCGCGGTGTCGCAGCCGTCGGCCGGCACGTCGCGCGTCCGGGCGAGGTCCCGGGCCACCCGCTTCACCAGCGCGCGCGCCTTGTCCGCATTGTCGAGCAGCGTCTTCACCACCATCGCGACGTCGACATGGTCGTGGTCCGGATGCCAGCAGTCGTAGTCGGTCACCATCGCGACGGTGGCGTAGCGCAGCTCCGCCTCGCGGGCGAGCTTGGCTTCCGGCATGTTGGTCATGCCGATCACGTCGCAGCCCCAGCTACGGTAGAGCTCGCTCTCGGCCACGGTCGAGAATTGCGGCCCCTCCATCACCAGATAGGTGCCGCCGCGGTGGTGCGGGATGTCGAGCGCCTGGAGCGCCGCTTCGCAGCGGTCGCCGAGCCAGCGGGAGACCGGATGCGCCATCGAGACGTGGGCGACGCAGCCCGGTCCGAAGAAACTCTTCTCGCGCGCGAAGGTGCGGTCGATGAACTGGTCGACGATGACGAAGTCGCCGGGCGGCAGGGATTCCTTCAGCGACCCGCAGGCGGAGACCGAGAGCACGTCGGTGCAGCCGAGCCGCTTCAGCGCGTCGATATTGGCGCGGTAGTTGATCGAGCCCGGCGTCTCGACATGCCCGCGCCCGTGCCGTGGCAGGAAGCGCACCGGCGTTCCCTCCAGCACTCCGGTCAGCACCTGGTCCGACGGCGCGCCCCAGGGGGTCTCGACGGTGACCCACTCGGCCTTCTCGAGCCCGTCGATGTCGTAGACGCCGCTGCCGCCGACGATGCCCAGTACGTAGTCGCTCATCCGAACTCTCCCCCGATCCCCGCCGGTGCGCGCATGTCGCGCCCACGATCACATCCCCGTCCTTCTAGGACGGCGGCCCGGCGGTTGGCAATCGCGGGTACGGTCGTCTACAACCAGTCGAGACCGCCGCAAACCTTGCCGTCCGGAGTCCGGTGCCCGCATGCCTACCGCAGAGCCCCCTGCGATCGTTCTGGTCGCCCCGCAGCTGGGCGAGAATATCGGCATGGTCGCCCGCGCCATGCTGAATTGCGGCGTGACCGACCTGCGGCTCGTCAATCCGCGCGACGGCTGGCCGAGCGAGAAGGCGCGGGACGCCTCCTCCGGGGCGTTTTCCGTGATCGACGGCGCGCGGGTCTTCGAGACGACGGGGGAGGCGATCGCCGACCTCGCCCGGGTCTATGCGACGACGGCGCGCCCGCGCGAGATGGTCGGCCGCGTCCTCACCCCCCGCGCCGCGGCGACCGAGATTCGCGGCCAGGAGAGCGCGGGCCGCGCGGGCGTGCTGTTCGGCGGCGAACGCTCCGGCCTCGCGAACGAGGATGTCAGCCTCGCCGACACCATCGTCACGGTGCCGCTGAACCCGGATTTCACCTCGCTCAATTTGGCGCAGGCGGTGCTGCTGGTCGCCTATGAATGGTTCACCGCCGGCGACGACACCGCGCCGGAACGGCTGGAGACCAATTTCTCCGCGCGCGCCACCAAGGCGGAGCTGGAGAATTTCGTCACCCGCCTGGGATCGGTGCTGGATGCCGGCGGCTTCTTCCGCTCGCCCGACATGCGCCCCAGCGTTATGCGCAACATCCGCAACCTGTTCCAGCGCGCCCGTCCGACGGATCAGGAGGTCCGTACGCTGCACGGTGTCGTGGTGGCCGCCAAACGTGCCGGCGCCAACGAGGCGCGGGCCGGCACCGCCGAGCCGGAAGAGGGCTGAGCCGATGGCGGGGGCGGCGCAGGCAGGGGTGGAGCTGGTCCAGAATGCGGCCGTGTTCCTCGGCGCGGCGGTCGTCGCCGTGCCGCTCTTCAAGCGCCTGCGCCTCGGCTCGATCCTGGGTTACCTCGCCGCCGGCGCGGCGCTCGGGCCGGCCGGTTTCGCCGTCGTCGACGATGCGGACAATGTGATGCATTTCGCCGAGTTCGGCGTCGTGCTGCTGCTGTTCGTCATCGGGCTGGAGCTCAAGCCCTCCAGGCTGTGGGCGCTGAAGCGCGACATCTTCGGCCTTGGCCTGTTGCAGGTGATGCTGACGGGAATGCTGCTCGCCGCGATCGCGCAGTATCTGATGGGGGTCGGATGGAACGTGGCGCTCGCCGGTGGCTTCGCCGTCGCGCTCTCCTCCACCGCCTTCGGCGTGCAGATCCTGCGCGAGCGCGGCGACCTCAACACCCCCTACGGAACGCGCGCCTTCTCGATCCTGCTGTTCCAGGATCTCGCCATCGTGCCGCTGTTGGCGCTGGTGCCGCTGCTGGCGGTCGGCGCGGAAGGGGCGGCACCCGACTGGCGGGCGACCGCGGAGGCGATCGCGGTGATCGCCGGGCTGGTGGTGGGCGGCAAGTTCCTGCTGAATCCGCTGTTCCGGGCGATCGCGCTGACCCGCTCCGACGAGATCAGCGTCGCGGCCGCGCTGTTGGTCGTGATCGGCGCGGCGCTGCTGATGCACATGGTCGGCATGTCGATGGCGCTCGGCGCCTTCATCGCCGGCGTGATGCTGGCGGAATCCGAGTACCGTCACCAGCTTGAGGCCGATATCGAGCCGTTCCGCGGCCTGCTGCTCGGCCTTTTCTTCATCGCCGTCGGCATGTCCGTCGACTGGCGTCTCGTGCTGCAGCAATGGGGCCTCGTGCTGGGCGGCGCGGTCGGCCTGATGGCGATCAAGGGCGTGATCCTGTTCGCGCTGGCGCGGCTGTTCGGCTCGGGTCCGAAGGATTCGATGCGCATCGCGGTGACCCTGCCGCAAGGCGGCGAATTCGGCTTCGTGCTGTTCTCGGTCGCCGCCGGATATTGGATCCTGACGCCGGGGGAGGCCAATCTGATGACGGCGCTCGTCACCGTCTCGATGGCGCTGACCCCGCTGGTCGGGCTCGCCGGCGACCGGCTGATGGGTCGGCTCTTCGTCTCCGACGAGGTGGGGGAGATGCCGGACGCGCATGACGCCGAGCGCAATCTGGTGATCGTCGTCGGCTACGGCCGGGTCGGGCAGGTGGTGGCGCGGGTTTTCCTGGCGCTCGGCATTCCCGTGACGGCGATCGACGGCGACCCGAAGCGCATCGAGGCGGCCAAGCGCTTCGGCCACAAGGTCTATTTCGGGGACGCGACGCGCACCGACGTGCTCGCCGCCGCCGGGGCGGGGGAGGCGGCGATGATCTTCGTCACGATCGACGACCGCGAGGCCTGTCTGCGCGCGATCCGCGCGATCCGAAAGCGCTTCCCCCAGATCAAGATCATGGCCCGAGCGCACGACCGGATCCACGCGATCGAGATGATGGAAACCGACGCCGACTTCTTCGTGCGCGATACCTTCGAGAGCTCGATCGTGCTCGCCTCGGAAGGGCTGAAGCGGCTCGGCGAGAGCGACGAGACGATCGAGCGCGTGATGGAGGAGTTCCGGCGCGCCGACGCGGACCTGATGAGCCGCCAGAAGGCGCACGGCCTCTACGCCGTCAGCGAGGGCGGCGAGACCATCCGGCTGGACAAGACCTGAGCCGGCGCGCCGCGGGGCCCCGTCAGCCGTGCGGCGGCGGCATCGGGCGGATGCGCCCGCGCCGGGAGAGGCGCCAGAGCGCGTGCAGCGCGACCGCGCTCAGGACGATCGTCCCGCCGACGAGGGTGAGCGCGTCCGGCTCCTCCCCGACCACCAGCCAGACCCAGAACGGGCCGAGCACCGTCTCGAGCAGCATCAAGAGCGCCACTTCCGGCGCCGGCACGCGCCGGGGCCCCAGCGTGATCAGCCCGAAGGCGATCGGCAGGATGACGAGCCCGAGGAACAGCATCATGCCGAGCCGATCCCCTTCGAGCGAGCCGGGATCGGCGAAAGGCAGCACCAGGAAGGCCGTCAGCAGCCCGCCGAGCGCGGTCGCCGGCACCATGTTCCGGGCGCGCGAGCGGCGCAGCACGGTGAAGGTCCCGGCCAGCGACATGGCGGTCACCAGCGCGAACAGATCGCCCACCGACGTGCCGGCCCGGAATCCGCCGCCGACCACGGTGGCGACCCCGACGATGCCGGCCGCGATCGCGATCCAGGTCGGGCCGGCCACCCGTTCGCGCAGGAAGAGGACCGACATCAGCCCGGCGAAGAGCGGCGCGGCCGCCAGGATGATCAGGACGTTGGCGACCTTGGTGTGCTCGACCGCCATCACGAAGCTGACGGCATTGATGCCGTAAATCCCCGCGACCGCGAGGCCGGCGAGGCCGAGCGCCTTGATCTCCGCGAGCGCCTTGCCACGGCGCGCGATGAGGAAGGCGGCCATCAGCGCGCTCGGCATCAGCACGCCGCGCCAGAAAGTCATGGTCCAGGGATCGGTGTCGATCAGCCGCATCAAGAGCGTGTCCGGCGTCAGCACCAGCACGCCCAAGAGCGTCAGCGCGAAGCCCCGCGCATGGGCGGCGCGATCGTCGGCATCGGTCGAGGCGCACGAATCCGACTTCACGATACCCCTTCCCCCCAAACGAAAAAGGCGCGGCGACACAAGCCCACTAGCGGGTTTGACAGCCCCTTCGAAATCCCTATAGTCCCGCCGCTTTCCGGGAATGCGGATGGCGATGGCGCCTTTTCCAAAGAGAAAGGTCGATCGATCGCCGTCCCGCCGCCCGGGTGCCGCAGTTCGATGGGTGATCCGGGACGGATCAACCATCAGTGGCGCCAGGGATCGGACTACCGGAACAATGCCAACCGCCGATTGGTGCCACGCCGTCGGGTAAACCGGGAGAGACCAGATGTCAAAGCGTATGAGTTCCAAGCATAAGATCGACCGCCGCCTGGGCGTGAACCTCTGGGGGCGGCCGAAGAGCCCGTTCAACAAACGCGAGTATGGGCCGGGCCAGCATGGCCAGGGCCGCCGGCGCAAGCCGTCCGACTTCGGCATCCAGCTGATGGCGAAGCAGAAGCTCAAGGGCTACTACGGCAATATCGGCGAAAAGCAGTTCCGCAAGTACTATGACGAGGCCGTCCGCCGCCGCGGCGACACCGGCGAGAACCTGATCGGCCTGCTGGAGCATCGCCTCGACGCCGTCGTCTATCGCGCCAAGTTCGTCCCCACCGTCTTCGCCGCGCGGCAGTTCGTGAACCACGGTCACGTTCTCGTGAACGGCAAGCGCGTGACGGTGCCCTCCTACGTCGTGAAGCTCGGCGACGTGGTCGAGATTCGCCAGAAGTCGAAGGAGCTGCCGCTGGTGCTGGAAGCGATCCAGTCCTCCGAGCGCGACATCCCCGACTATCTCGACGTCGACCACAAGAAGCTGGCGGCGTCGGTCACGCGCACGCCGAAGCTCGAGGACGTGCCCTATCCGGTCCAGATGGAACCGAACCTCGTCATCGAGTTCTATTCGCGCTGATCGGCCGTTTCGGACGGCACGCGGATTTCGGAGGCCCCGCCATCGGCGGGGCCTTTCGCGTTTCGGGGGCTAGCGGTCGCTCGGCGCGTAGCGCGGCGGGTCGGGACGGTCCGAACCGTCGTCGGGATCGAGGCCCAGCGCCTCGTCGACGCTCTCCGCCATGGCGCGCTTGGCGCGCGGGTCGAGCTTCGGGATCTCCGGGCTGGAGGCGGGCACGTTGACGAAGGGCGCGCGATCCTCGGGCCGTTTCGCGCGCCGGCGGGTCATGCGGTAGGAGACGAAGCCGGCGAGCAGCAGCGCGACCGTGCCGGCATAGAGGAAGAGGCCGCCCGGCCCGATCAGTTCCATCGCGAACGACCCGGCCGTCGGGCCGACCGAGGATCCCAGCGCCCAGCCCAGGATCAGGCTGGAGCAGAGCGCGACCATCTGCTCCGGCTCGGCGAAGTCGCTCGCGTGCGCGATGCAGACCGCGTAGATCGAGAGCCCGCAGCCGCCCCACAGCCCGATCAGCGCGAAGAGCGCCCATCCGCCGCCCAACCGCGCGCCGAATAGGCCGAGGCCGAGCGAGACGGCCGCCACCGCCAGCGCCCCGCCCACGATCACGATGCGCCGGTCCATCCGGTCGCTGAGCCACCCCATCGGCCATTGCAATAGCAGCGAGCCGAGCTGGAAGGCGGTCAGCAGTCCGGCCGCCGCGCCGGAGGCGAGCCCGATGCGCGCGCCGTAGAGCGGCGCCAGGTTGAGGACGGCCGAATTCATCAGCCCGATCGCGATGCAGCCGACGAGCGCCGCCGGTGCGGTCCTGTAGACCTTCGCGAGGCCGAGCCGCTCCGCCGGCGGCAGGGTCGGCAGCGGCGCGTGCGTGAAGGCGACCGGCAGCAGCGACAGCGAGAAACAGGCCGAGACCAGCATGAAGAAGCCGGGGCCGGCGATCTCGCCCAGCGTCAGCAGCAGCGGCCCGCCGCTGAGCGCCAGCTTGTTCAGGATCATGTAGACCGACATCACCCGGCCGCGCCGCTCCGGCGGGGTCTGGGCCGAGACCCAGCTGTCCGAGATCGTCATCAGCCCCGCCATGCAGAAGCCCATGAGCACGCGAAGGCCGGTCCAAAGCCAGGTCTCGATGCCGAGCGTGAAGGCCAGCGTGATCGCGCCCAGGATCGCGGCCAGCGCCGCGAAGGCTCGGATATGGCCGATCCAGCGCACGAACCAGGTGGCGAACAGGCAGCCGCCCATGAAACCGACGGCATAGCCGGTGGCGACGAAGCCGACGTCGCGGGTCGGCAGGCCCGCCGCCTCCATCTTGAGCGGCATAAGCGCGATCAGCGTGCCGGTGCCGACCTGCAACAGCGTGATCGACGCGATGATGGCCGCGACGATGAGATAGGGGCTGAGGAGAGTGTGCGCGCGCATCGGTCCAACCGGATGAAGGGGCGGGCGGGCGGCCCGCACCGCCCCGCAACCCTATGACATGATAGGCGCGGCGCGTGTTGCGAGAAAAGGACGCGCTTCGGCCGGGCTGCGACGGCCGACTTGATCGGGCTAGATCAGTCGCAGCGACTGGGCGATGCAGATCGCGCCGCCGATGGCGATGACGCCCCAGGCCGTCGCCATCCCGACGGCGCGCAGGGCCGACGGGCCGGTGGAGCGGCCGAGCGCCTGGGCGTGCGCGATGCGGCCGATCAACAGTGGCGCGCCGAGCAGGTGCGTCCACATGCCCAGCCCATTCGCCTCGGCGATCGCCATGATGACGAGTGCGATCGGCACATGCTCCGCGAAATTGCCATGGACGCGCACGGCGCGCGCGAGCGTCGGATCGCCGCCGTCGCCGATCCCGGCCTTGGCCTTGTAGCGCAGGCGCGGGATGCGGGCGGCCAGGATCACGAACAGGAGCCCGAGCAGTCCGGCATAGAGCGCGGTGACGGGAAAGGGCAGGGCGGATTCCATCGGACGAACGTGCCTCCGTTGCGAATAAGGAAACCGCCCGCAGTCTAGCCGAGTCGCCGCCGCCGGGAAGGGCCCGTCAGCTCTCGTCCTCGCGCTCGATCGTCTCGAGCGTAGCGCCCTCCGGCAGGATGCCGAGACGCCGGGCGACCTCCTGATAGGCCTCTTCGACGCCGCCGAGGTCGCGGCGGAAGCGGTCCTTGTCCATCTTCTCGTTGGTGGCGATATCCCAGAGGCGGCAATTGTCCGGGCTGATCTCGTCGGCCAGCACGACGCGGACGTCGCCGTTCTCGTCGTAGATTCGGCCGAACTCCAGCTTGAAGTCGATCAGCTTGATGCCGATGCCGAGGAACACGCCGGTCAGGAAATCGTTGATCCTGAGCGTCATCGCCAGGAAATCGTCGATGTCCTGCGGGCTCGCCCAGCCGAAGGCGGTGATATGCTCCTCGGTGATCATGGGATCGCCGAGCTCGTCGTTCTTGTAGTAGTATTCGACGATCGAGCGGGGCAGCGCCGTGCCCTCCGGCACGCCGAGGCGCTTGGTCATCGACCCGGCTGCCACGTTGCGCACCACCACCTCGATCGGGATGATCTCGACCTCGCGGATCAGTTGCTCGCGCATGTTGAGCCGGCGAATGAAGTGCGTCGGGATGCCGATCTCGTGCAGGCGCAGCATCAGGAACTCGCTGATGCGGTTGTTGAGCACGCCCTTGCCCGTGATCGTGCCGCGCTTCTGGTTGTTGAAGGCGGTCGCGTCGTCCTTGAAGTGGGCGACCAGCGTGCCGGGCTCCGGCCCCTCGAACAGGACCTTCGCCTTGCCTTCGTAGAGCTGTCTGCGTCGCGCCATCTCGTTCGTCCTTGCCAATCCGGCGCCACCGGTCAGGCGGCGGCGCGTCCGACGCCCCTATAGCAACAGCGCTGGGTCCGCACAATCGACGAACCGTGAGAAAGAAAATTACCCTCGGGTCTTTGCAAAGCCGCGCATGCGGATTACTTCCGGGCGGCGCTCCGGGGACGCAGCGGCCGGGTGCCCGCGAGCGGATGGTCGAGAGAGGAGTCCGCCTTGATTCCCGAGCGATTGGCACAGGCCGATCCGAGATTGATCGCGTTGCTGCGCGTCTGGCAGGCGGCGCGGCAGGGGGACCTCGTGCCACGGCGCGGCCGCTTCGATCCGTTCAGCGTTCCGAAGCTGATGCCGAACCTGTGGCTCTATCGCTACGACGCGGAACGAGGCGACTTCGTCTGCCGGCTGGCGGGCGAGGACGTCAATCGCGCCTGGGGACGGCCGATCCGGGGCCTGACCTTGCGCGAGATCGTCGGCGAGGCGGATCACGCGGCGATCCTCGAGCGTTGGCACGGTATCCTGGAGACGCCGCTCATCCATTACGGCACGGACCGCGAGCGGTTGACCGCCCTCAGCCTGCACCGGGCCGAACGACTCTTGCTGCCGCTCGCCGACGACGCGTCGCCGCATGCGGTCAACCAGGTGCTGGGGGCGAGCGTTTATCGCCTGGACCCGCCGGAGGATACACGCCCCGCGCTCTATCCCGAGGACATCGTGCGCATCCCCTGTTCGGAAATCTGACGGTCGGGGCGGAAGGCCGGCCCAAGCCGGTTGAACGGGGGGCGGTGCGGCGCTATGAATTGATCCCGACGCCGGGGGCGGACGGTCCCCAGGCCCCGCATTTCCCGTCGGGCCCTTGAGCCGAGAGGACAGTCAGCGATGACCACCTTCAACGACCGAGAGAAGAGCTTCGAGGCGAAGTTCAGCCACGAGCAGGAGCATGATTTCCGCGCCCTCGCCCGCCGCAACAAGCTGCTGGGCCTGTGGGCGGCGGAACAGATGGGCTTGAGCGGCTCCGAGGCCGACGCCTATGCGCTCGCGGTGGTCGATGCCGACTTCCAGCGTCCGGGCGACGACGATGTCATGGAGAAGGTGCACGCGGACCTGAACGCGAAGGGCATCGAAATCTCGGAGCATCTGGTGCGCAAGCAGATGGACGAGCTGCTGGCGGTGGCCATCAAGCAGATCGATTCCGAGTAGCCTGCCTTTGTCGCGACGGCGATCGGGCGGGCACCGTCAGGCGCTCGCCTCCGCCGCGTCCCCTTCGGACTCGCCGCCGCCATCGACCTTGGCCGCGAGCGCGGCCTCCAGGAACTTGTCGATATCGCCGTCGAGCACCGCGTCCGGATTGCCGGTCTCGACGCTCGTGCGCAGGTCCTTGACCATCTGATAGGGCTGCAGCACGTAGGAGCGGATCTGGTGACCCCAGCCGATCTCCGACTTGTTGTCGTAGTCGGCGGCGGCCGCCTCCTCGCGCTTCTTCAACTCCATCTCGTAGAGACGCGACTGCAGCATCTTCATCGCGGTCGCCCGGTTCTTGTGCTGCGAGCGGTCGTTCTGGCACTGCACGACGATTCCGGACGGGATATGCGTGATGCGCACGGCCGAATCGGTCCGGTTCACGTGCTGCCCTCCGGCGCCCGAGGCGCGGTAGGTGTCGACGCGCAGATCCTTGTCCTCGATCTCGACCTCGATATTGTCGTCGATCTCGGGCGAGACGGTGACGGAGGAGAAGCTCGTGTGCCGGCGCGCCTGGCTGTCGAAGGGCGAGATGCGCACCAGCCGGTGGACGCCGGTCTCGGTCTTCAGCCAGCCATAGGCGTTGTGGCCGGCGATCTTGAGCGTCGAGGACTTGATCCCCGCCTCTTCGCCGGGGCTCTCCTCGATCAGCTCGATCTTGTAGCCCTTCTTCTCGGCCCAGCGGTAGTACATGCGCAGCAGCATGGCCGCCCAGTCCTGGGACTCCGTGCCGCCGGCGCCGGCATGGACCTCGAGATAGCAGTCGTTCGAATCGGCTTCGCCGGAGAGCAGGCTCTCGATCTCGAGCTGGCCGGCCCGCTCCTTGAGGGCTTCGAGCGCGCTTTCCGCCTCGCCCAGCACGTCGGCATCGCCTTCCGCCTCGGCGAGCTCGACGAGCTCGAGATTGTCCTCGAGCCCCTGCTCCAGCTCCTTGAAGCCGTTGATGCCGGATTCGAGCGCGGCGCGCTCGCGCATCACCTTCTGGGCCTCGTCGGGATTGTCCCACAGCGTCGGGTCCTCGACCCGCGCATTGAGCTCCATCAGCCGCTTGTTGGACGCATCCCAGTCAAAGATGCCTCCTCAGCAGCGCCAACGACTGCCGCAGCTCGTCGACGACCGCTTGGGTTTCCGCACGCATCGCAAAGGGTTCCTTCCTCGCGGCGCGGGGCCGTTTCCCGCCCGCGCCATTCCGTTTCCGGGGATACGCGATACGGCAGCGGCCGTAAAGGGGCGGCAGTTTCGCCGCGCCCGAGAGTCGGGTAAGAGAGTGCGATGAGCCCGGCCACGGATAGCCTCTGGACGACGCTGCGGGAGAAGAGCCCGTATGACGTCATGGCCTTGCGCCCGGATTTCGGCCCGGCGCGCGATCTGCCGCCGGATGTCCTCAACGTCTTCGTGCAGACCGCCTGTGTCCTCGGCGACGTCGAGCGGGTGCTCATCGACGGACTCGACAATCCCGTCGCCGCGCACCTGCCCGAGGATGGGGCGGCGATGCTGCTTTATACGCTCTACGCCAGCGGGAACGGCGCCCTGCTGAGCGAGGGGCGCGTCGCGATGGAGGCCGATTCCGCCCGGCGCAACGTGCTCGGCTACATCGCCTGCTGCCTGATGCAGGGTGGCGAGGCGCGGCGGGCGGCGGAACTCCTCGCCAAGCTCGTGCAGCAGAATGCGGACTCGCCCCATCCCGGCCATGTGCGGCTGATGCTGGAGGCGTTCTTCCGCGCCTCGGACGTGCGCGATCCGAAGAAGGTGGGCGCGCTCCTGAACCGGGCGCATATCCGCATGAACGCCGCCTGGGTCGGCTACGAGACCTTCCGCCGCGCGCCGGGGCCGGATGCCGCGCGGGCCCTGCCGTTTCCGACCGAAGGGGCCGTCCGCCGGGCGAAGCATATCGGCTCCATGCCGCCGGACGGGCCGGGACGGATCCTCGTCCCTGGCGAGGGCGCCGACGGGGCGGCCCGCATGCCGGCGGACGCCTTCGCGACCGATCTCGGCGCCCATGTCTCGGCCGCCGTCGCCGCGGTCGAGGGCCTGCGGGACGAACCCGAGATCGCCAATGCGCTGGAAGCGCTTGCGGATATCCGGGCCCGCCACGCGCCCGAGGCTGGCGATCCGGTACAGGTGATCTCCACCGGTCGGGCCGGAACGACGGCGCTCTTCGATTTCCTCGATCCGACGCCCTACTGCTCCTACCACTCCTACGCCTGGGTGACCGGGCCGCGGCATCGCTGGGCGATGACGACGCTGCTGCTGGAGGGGGAGGGGACACCGGACCGGATGCGGCCCTTCGTCGACCTCTTCCTGTTCTGCCGGCTGCCGGAACTGGCGGCCGCCTACCGCCGCGGCAAGACGCCGGTCCTGATCAGCCATTGGGATACGATCTTCGCGCCGGTGCTGGCGGGGCTCTTCCCCGGTTCGCGCTTCGTGCATCTGCGGCGCGACCCGGAGGCGGTGATCGGCTCGATGATCGCGAAGCGGCAATATGCCGGCTCGCAGATCGCCGCGCTTCCGTTCCTGGATTCGGGGTCGGCGCGGCTGTTCGACAGCGCTGCGCTCTATCGCGAGCTGCCCTGGCACGTCGCCTGGTATCTCGCCTTCACGGAACGGTACTGGGGCGCGCTGGGGCAAGCGCTCGGCCCCCGTGCCAGCGCGGAGATCGAGAGCGACGCGCTGTTCCGCGGCGAGGCGGAGGGGCTGGATGTGCTGCTGCAGGCGGCCTTTCCAGGCTCGGGCCGGGACCCGGACGCCGCGCGCGCCCATTTCGGCCGCAAGATCAACGAGAAGGCCAAGCGCAAGATGGATGAGACCGACCTCGTCCGCGACTACCAGGGCCAGGCGCTCGCGCAGTATCGCGCCTTCGCTCGGCGCACGTCCCCGGCGGCTCAGTAAAGGCCGGTCGGCGCTTCGCCCTCGCTCCCGGCGGAGCCGTTGCCGGCATTGGCGCCGGCCCCGGTCTCGCCGGTCGGATCGCTACCGTCCAGCACCGTGCCGCCGGCGTCGGCGCCCGGCTCGGTGCCGGCCTTGAAGGCCTCGGTGATGACGTTGCGGCTCGACGGCTTGGCGAGCGTGCCGGTCTCCGCGTCGATCCGAACCATGCGGACGCCCGGCGGCGTGCGGAAGGGGATCGCCGGCTTGTCGGCGAGCGCCTTCTCCATGAAATCCTTGAAGATCGGCGCCGCGACGGAGGAGCCGGTCTCCTGCCCGCCCCAGGGCTGCTTGCCGAGCGTCTTGGGCGTGTCGAATCCGACGAACACGCCGAACACCAGATCGGGCGAGAAGCCCATGAACCAGGTGTCCTTTGAATCGTTCGTGGTGCCGGTCTTGCCGGCCAGCGGCTTGCCGATCGTGCTGATGCGCCGACCGGTACCGCGCTGCACGACGCCTTCCAGCATGGTGACGATCTGATAGGCGCTGGTGGGCGAGACGAGCTGGCGGCGGGTGTCCGGCAGGTCGGGTACCGGCTGGTTGTCCCAGAAAGCCGCGTCGCATCCCTGGCAGGCGCGCCGATCGTGCCGGAAGACGATCTCGCCGTGCCGGTTCTGCACCCGGTCGACCAGCGCCGGCGTCACCTTCTTGCCGCCGTTCACGAGGCCGGCATAGGCGGTCACCATGTCGATCAGACGGACCGTCCCGGCACCCAGCGCCATGGCCAGTTGCTCGGGCATGTTCTCCATCAGGCCGAAGGTCTCCGCCATGTCGGAGATCTTCTCCATGCCCACGGCCTGGGCGAGGCGCACCGTCATCAGGTTGCGCGACTTCTCGATGCCGATGCGCATCGGGCTCGGCCCGTAGAACTTGCGGGAGAAGTTGGCCGGCTTCCATTTGCCCAGACCCTCGCCCTGGTCGATCACGAAGGGCGCGTCCAGGATGATGGTCGCCGGGGTGAAGCCGTTCTCGAGCGCCGTCAGGTAGACGAACGGCTTGAAGGAGGAGCCGGGTTGGCGTTCCGCCTGCGTCGCCCGGTTGAACTGGCTGCGCTCGAAGCTCCAACCGCCGGACATGGCGAGCACGCGCCCGGTATGCGGATCCATCGCCATCACGGCGCCGCCGATCTCCGGGATCTGGCGCAGCGTGTAGGTGCCCGGCGGATACGCGACGGGCGGGCCGTTTTCCTCCGCGGGGCGGCCCTCGCGGACGGCCTCGACCAGGATCACGTCGCCGGTGGCGAGCACCTGCTCGGCCGACTGGATGCTCCGGCCCATCGGCTCGTCATAGCCGTTGTGCTCGCGCGCCCAGGTGATCTCTCGCCGCGGGATGGTGCCGTTCTCGAGGCCGCTGTCGTCGAGCTTGACGAGGCCGACCTGCGCCTCCTCGTCGCTGACTTCCAGCACGACGGCGAGCCGCCATCCCGGATTGCCGCGCGGATTGGGAACCTCCGACAACGCCTGGGCCCAGCCGTTCGGCCCGGCGGATTGCGCCGCCGCCAGGTCGATCCGCGTCACCGGGCCGCGCCAACCGTGCCGCCGGTCGTAGGCGACGAGCCCGTCGCGCAGCGCGTCGCGCGCGTAGCGCTGCAGCGTCGCGTCCAGCGTGGTGTGGATGAAGAGGCCGCCTTGATAGAGCCCGCTTTCGCCGAAGCGGTCGACCATCTCGCGCCGCACCTCCTCCAGGAAGTAGTCGGCCGCGAAAACGTCGATGGCGCGCCGGTCGCGCACTTCCAGCGGGCGCTGGCGTGCCTCCTGCTCGGTCGCGCGGTCGATATAGCCTTCCTCGCGCATCCGACCCAGCACCCAGTTCCGACGATCGATCGCGGCCTCGCGCCGGCGGGTCGGATGGTAGTTGTTCGGAGCCTTGGGAAGCGCCGCCAGATAGGCGATCTCCTCGACCGTCAGCTCGTCGAGGCTCTTGTCGAAATAGTTGAGCGCGGCCGCCGCCACGCCGTAGGACCCGATGCCGAGATAGATCTCGTTCAGATAGAGTTCCAGAATCCGGTCCTTGGAGAGCGCGCGCTCGATCCGGAAGGCGAGGATCGCCTCCTTGATCTTGCGCTCGATCGAGACCTCGTTGGTCAGCAGGAAGTTCTTCGCCACCTGCTGGGTGATGGTCGAGGCGCCGATCGGCCGGCGGTCGTTCAGATAGTGCTGCACATTGACGATCACCGCGCGCGCGAGCGCCACGAAATCGACGCCCGGATGGCGGAAGAAGTTCTGGTCCTCGGCTGCGATGAAGCCGTGGATGACGCGTTTCGGCATCGCCTCGATCGGCACGAAGACGCGCCGTTCGGTGGCGAACTCGGCCAACAGCCGCCCGTCGCCCGCATGCACGCGGGTCGAAGTCGGCGGCTGATAGTCGGCGAGCTGCTTGTAGTCCGGCAGGTCGCGGCCATAGTGCCACAGGCCGTAGATGGCCACGCCCGTGCCCGCCATCGCGAGGATGATGAAGAGCCCCAGCAGGAGCCCGAAAATCTTCAATGCGCGCATGAAATCGCCTGTCGTGCGCCCCGTTCTGGAAGACGCGCTCAATACACCTTACGGCCCCACCGTTCCGGCCCACTTTCTATACCGAATACGCGCCCGAAAAGCGACCGTCCTGTGGCGATTCCGGGTTCTTTTCCGGACCGGAAGAGCGGGAATTCGTCGCTCACGATTTGCTGAGCCGTTCCTGGCGTTCGAAATAGCGGTCGACGGCGCGGGTGAGTGCGCGGCCGATTCGCTCGCGATAGCCCTCGCTCCCCAGCAGCTTCTCGTCCTGGCGGTTGGAGAGATAGCCGAGTTCGACCAACACCGAGGGCACGTTGGGCGACTTCAGCACCGCGAAGCCCGCGAACCGGTGGGTATTGTTCAGCACCTTCACCTCGCGGGCGAGGTCGTCGACCAGCATCTCCGCGAAATGCCAGCTGTTCTCGTTGACGCTCTGCTGCGCCAGATCGATCAGGATCGAGGAGACCTCGGGCGTGTAGCCGGTCAGGTCCGCGCCGGCGATGACGTCGGCCTTGTTCTCCTTGCGGGCCAGCGCCGCCGCCTCCTTGTCCGACGCGGTGTCGGACAGCGTGTAGACCGACGCGCCGCGCAACCCCCGGCTCGGATGGCTGTCGGCATGCAGCGAGACGAACAGGTCGGCCTCCACCTCGTGGGCGATCTGGTAGCGATCGCGCAGCGGCAGATAGACGTCGCGGTCGCGGGTCAGCACCACCTCGTAGCGCCCGGTCGCCTCCATCTCGCGCTGCAACGCCTTCGCCACGCCGAGGACGATGTGCTTCTCATATTGCCCCGAGACGCCGATCGCGCCGGGATCGACGCCGCCGTGGCCGGGATCGATGACGACGACCCGCTTGTCGCTGGCGCTCGCCGGTGGGGCGAGGCTCGCCGTCGTGCTCGAGGATTTCTCGAGCTGCGAGGCATAGGCCTCCCAGCCGGCGGCCGCGACGGGCTTCTGCGCGCCGGCTTCGCCAGCGTCGGCGGCCTCCAGGTCGATCACGATGCGTGGGCCCGAGCCGCCGCCCGCGTCCAGCGCGAAATGGTTCTGGATGCGCGCGGCGCGCTTCAGGTCGATCACCACACGCGAAATGCCGGGTCGGAACAGCCCGTACCGGAGATTGCCCACGAGGCCGACCATCCGCTCCTCGTGCGGCGGCTCGCCCGTCCATTCCACGTCCGGCAGGTCGATCACCGCGCGGTGCGGATCGGTCAGGATGAAGGCGCGGTAGGGCTGCGACTGGTCCAATTCGATGACGAATCGCGTGCGGTCCTCATGCACGCCGGTGCGGACATCGACGATCTTGGCCGCCGCTGCCGTGCCGCTCGTCAGGCTTGCCAGCACGACCAGCGTCGCAAACACGCCAACGCCCGGCGCGAGCGCCCGCACCCGCCTCGATGCTTTCCGAAAGAAGCAGAACATCTTGCGTTCCAAAGTCGCTACGACCCCAGATATATGGCAGATTTGCGCCCGCATTCAAAGGGGAACCGGTGCCGTATCGCCCCGCGCCGGGCCAATCTGGCGCGGCAATTGGGCAGGATTTCGGCAGCGTGCCGTGCGGCTTGTCCCGAGACGTGCCGCAGGGTAAAACCGTTTGTGCACATCCTGCTCACGGCACTATGGTGTCGGGCGGGGCCGCGCGCCGCATTGGGGCGGTTCGCCGTCCGGATGCGGCCACGCTTAGGGCCGTCGCGCCCGGTCGGCCGGACCGGCAGGCGCGATTCCCTTCGTGGATGGGCGGGAAAGGCGCGCCGAGAGCGGTGGCATCCGGTTCGATTTCGGATGCGACGGACCGCGGCGCAGCCGCCCGCAGCGGGCGGGCTCGAGAGACTTGGGCCCGCCTACCGTTCCGGACGGCGTTCGGGACGGGCGTGAACGACCCGGATTTCCGTGATTCCTGTCACGTGGTGCGGGTCGGCGGCGCGGACGATCCCGACCGGGTGACACCCCGCAACCGGGCGCCGCGCGGATGAGCAGAGATGCTCGGGCAGAGATGCTACCGGCGCGACGGGGCGCGACACTCGCCCCCGGGACGCCGCGACGAATTCGGCCGGAACCGTGCCCGTTCCCGATCGGGAGGGAGGCGCGGGCCGGCGGACGATGTAACGAGACCGTTTCGGACCGTTCGGCCGGTAAGGCGGGCGGTCGCGATCAAGGCGGGTGATGCGTGCGGGCTTTCGGGCCGCGTTTCGCCCGCAAACGGCAAGACCGGGCCCGTCGAGGCCCGGGGCGCCGCGGAACCGAGTGCCCTCGACGGGGGCAAGGCGTTCCGCTTCGATCGCGATCAGCGAGCCTGTTCGAAGCCGCGCGGTGCCGAGCGAAAAGTTAGGCCGTTGACAGTAATGACACTTGCGAGCCGACCGTCGCCCCGACCCGCCGATGCGCAGATGCGTCTCGGTGCCGGGGCGCACGCCTCCCAAACGCCGACCGGCACCGTGCCCGCCGCCGCGCAGTTTCTGCGCGCGCCGGGCTTCGTGCGTCCGGGGCCGGGGCACGGCATCGCGCAACAGACGAGTCCGACCGCTGGAGGCCCCGCTCGGGCCGCTACGGTACGGGCCGAGGACGGAGTTAATGACGCGCAGAATGTTGATAGACGCGACCCACCCGGAAGAAACCCGGGTGACGGTCGTCAGCGGCAACAAGCTTGAGGAATTCGACTACGAGACCACGACCAAGGCGCAGCTCAAGGGCAATATCTACCTCGCCAAGGTAACGCGGGTCGAACCCTCGCTGCAGGCTGCCTTCGTCGAATATGGCGGGAACCGTCACGGGTTCCTGGCCTTCAGTGAAATCCACCCCGACTACTACCGCATCCCGGTCTCCGACCGGGAGGATCTGGTCGAGGACAGTCATAATGGCGACGATGACGGCGACGATGACGGCCGCGGTCCGGACGGCGAGCCGGTCGAGGACATGGGCGGCGCGGAAGCCGTCGACGAGGCGGTCGAGGAGGCCCAGCGCCGCCGCCCGCGCCTGAAGCGCCAATACAAGATCCAGGAGGTCATCAAGCGCCGGCAGGTGATGCTGGTGCAGGTGGTGAAGGAGGAGCGCGGCACCAAGGGCGCGGCGCTGACCACCTATCTCAGCCTTGCCGGCCGCTACTGCGTGCTGATGCCCAACACCTCGCGCGGCGGCGGGGTCAGCCGGAAGATCGCCAACGCCCAGGACCGCAAGCGCCTGAAGGAGGTGATGGCGGACCTCAAGACGCCCGAGGGGATGGCCGTCATCCTGCGCACGGCCGGGGCCGAGCGGTCCAAGGCCGAGATCAAGCGCGACTTCGAATACATCCTGAAGCTCTGGGACGACATCCGGCAGAAAACGCTGCAATCGACCGCGCCCGCGCTGATCCATGAGGAAGCGAACCTCATCAAGCGCTCGATCCGCGACCTCTATTCGAAGGATATCGAGGAGGTTCAGGTCGCCGGCGAGGAGGCCTACAAGACCGCCAAGGACTTCATGAAGGCGCTGGTGCCGAGCCACGCCAAGAAAGTCCAGCGCTACAAGGACGAGCAGGGCATCCCGCTCTTCCACCGCTACCAGGTGGAGCAGCAGCTGGCGCAGATCCACGATCCGCAGGTGCAGTTGCGCTCCGGCGGGACGATCGTGATCCACCAGACCGAGGCGCTGGTCGCAATCGACGTCAATTCGGGCCGCGCCACGCGCGAACGCCATATCGAGGAGACGGCGCTCAAGACCAACATGGAGGCGGCCGAGGAGGTCGCCCGTCAGCTCCGGCTGCGCGATCTCGCGGGCCTCATCGTGATCGATTTCATCGACATGGATGACGGCCGCAACGTCGCTCAGGTCGAGCGCAAGCTGAAGGAGAGCCTGCGGCGTGACCGGGCGCGCATCCAAGTCGGCCGGATCAGCGCCTTCGGGCTGATGGAAATGTCGCGCCAGCGGCTGCGCCCCAGCCTGATCGAGGCGATGAGCCAGCCCTGCCCGACCTGCGGCGGCGTCGGCTACATCGCGTCTACCGAGACGGCGGCGCTGATCTGCCTGCGCTCGATCGAGGAGGAGGGGCTGCGCAAGCGCTCCGCCAGCGTCAAGGCGCGGGTGCCGGTCGATGTCGCGCTCTACATCCTGAACCACAAGCGCAAGAGCCTGACCGAGATGGAGGCGCAGTACGGCTTCCGCGTCACGGTCGAGGCGGATCCCGAGCTGCTGCCGCCGAAGTTCGAGCTCTCCCGCACGGCGAGCGACGAAGAGGACGCGCCGGAGCAGGTGATCGAGGAAGGCCGCGGCGAGCAGCCGCGTGGCGGCGACGAGGGCGGCAACCGCAAGCGCGGCCGCCGCGGCGGTCGGCGCCGCAGCGGACGCGACGAGGACGATGAGCGCGAGGATCAGGCCGCGCGCAAGCCCGAGGACGACGAGGAGGACGAGACGTCGGACTCCGACGACACCGACTCCCAGGAGGATCGCGGCGACGGCAACGGCTCCGACCGCAGCCGCCGGCGCCGCAAGCGCGGCCGTCGCGGCGGCCGCCGGCGCAACCGCCGTCCTGAGGACGGGGGCGATCAGCAGCAGGCCGATCAGCAGTCGGGCGACGGCGAAGATGAGGCGGACGACGACGCCGATCGCGGCGGCCAGGACGCCGACGCGCCGGTCGATGCGCCCGCCGGGGAGGACCGCCCCGCCGAGGCGGCGGTCGACGCCAAGCCCAAGAAGACGCGGGCCAAGCGCAGCCGCGCGCGCAAGCCGAAGGATGCCGCGCCCGAGGCGGAAAGCCAGGGCGATAGCGGGGAGGCGGACGCCGAAGCCCCGGCCGACGCCGTATCCGAGGGCGGCGACGAAGCGCCCCAGGAGGCGCAGGAAGCGGCCGCCGAAGTCCAGCCGAAGCCGCGCCGCCGGCGTAGCGCCAAGGCGAAGCCGGAAGCCGAGCCTGCGCCCGAGGGGGACGGCGGCGACGATGCCGGCGAGTCGGCCGAATCGGACGAGGGCGAAGCGCCCGCGAAGAAGGCCAAGGCCAAGCGCAGCCGCGCGCGCAAGAAGGCGCCGGCCCGCACGCCGGAGCCTGCGGCCCCGGCCGAGACTTCGGCCGAGCCGGAGGAGCCGGCGTCCGAGCCCGAGGCCGCCGAGCCCGAGGCCGCCAAGCCGGAGGCGGCCAACAACGGCGGCGAGCCGTCCGACGGTCGCGATCCGCTCGAGGACTACATCGTCACCGACGGCAGCGAGAAGAAGGACGAGAAGCCCAAGCGCAAGGGCTGGTGGAACCGCATGATGGGGTGAGGGTGGTCCGGCCTCGGCCGGACCCCGCATCTCAGGCGTCTAGCACTCCACGATGTTGATCGTGGGGCGGAGTTCGTCCCGCGCGGCGAGGCCGCCGAGGCTCGTCTCCTTGTATTTGGAGAGCATGTCGATCCCGGTCTCCCGCATGGTGCGGATCGCCGTGTCGAGCGGCACGAAATGCGTGCCGTCGCCCTTCATGGCGAGCGAGCAGGCGTTGACCGCCTTCACCGAGCCCATCGCGTTGCGTTCGATGCAGGGCACCTGGACGAGGCCGCCGACAGGGTCGCAGGTCATGCCGAGATGGTGCTCGAGCGCGATCTCGGCCGCGTTCTCGATCTGCATGTTGGTGGCGCCGAGCGCGGCGGCGAGGCCTGCGGCGGCCATCGCGCTGGCCGATCCCACCTCGCCCTGGCAGCCGACCTCCGCGCCGGAGATCGAGGCGTTCACCTTGATGATCCCGCCGATCGCGGCCGCCGTCAGCAGGAAGTCGTGCACGCCCTGGCGCTTCGTCTCGTCCTCGATCGAGCAGAAATCCTCGAAATAGCGGATCGTCGCCGGGATGATGCCGGCCGCCCCGTTGGTCGGCGCGGTGACGACGCGCCCGCCGGCGGCGTTCTCCTCGTTGACCGCCATGGCGTAGAGGCTGAGCCAATCCATCACGTCATGCATGAAATGGCGGTTGGAGGGCCCCTGCATCTTCTCGAAGATACCCTTCGCCCGGCGCTTCACGTTGAGGCCGCCGGGCAGAACGCCGTCCTGGGCGAGACCGCGGTCGATGCAGCTGCTCATCACCTCCCAGATCCGGTCGAGGCGCTCCACCACCTCCGCTTCCGAGCGGAGATGGACCTCGTTCTCCCATTTCATCCGGGCGATCGTCTTGCCCGAGGCCTCGCCCATCTCCAGCATCTGGCGGGCGCTGGCGAAGGGGTAGGGGACGCCGGTCGCGTCCGAGCCGGGCTGCTCGCCGGCCTCCAGTTCGGCCGCGGTGGAGACGAAGCCGCCGCCGACCGAATAGTAGATCTCGGCCATCAGTTCCCCGCCGTCCGCGTCGAGCGCGCGGATCACCATGCCGTTGGCGTGGCCGGGCAGGGTCACCTCGAAATCGAACTCGATGTCGCGCTCGCGCGCGAAGGAAATCGGCTTGCGGTCGCCGAGGGGCAGGGTCCCTTCCTCGGCCACGCGCTCCAACCGTCGGGTCGCGTCGTCGGGGTCGGTTTCCGCCGGATGCAGGCCCATCAGCCCCAGCATCGCCGCCGAATCCGAGGCATGCCCCTTGCCGGTGAAGGCGAGCGAGCCGTGCAGGCGCACGACCGCGCGCTCGGTCTTCTCGAAGAGGCTGGCTTCCTCCAACGCGTGCAGGAAACGCAGGCCCGCCATCATCGGGCCGACGGTGTGCGAACTCGACGGGCCGATGCCGATCTTGAAGAGGTCGAAGACGCTGAGGAACATGGGGGCTGCGCGCCTCGCTGTCGGGAAGGGGTCGGGCCCTATTCAGGCTGCAGGATTAGACGCTCCCCGGCACCGTCCTCGATATCGCCGGAACGTCCGGGAATCAGGAAATAGCGACCGTCGCGCCAGTCCTCCAGCCGGTCGGCGTAGTGCGGCGACAGGAAATGCCCCGATTGGCCGCCCGCCAGCGCGAAGCGCGACCGGTTCAGGTCCGAGAGATCGTAGATCGCGCGCAGCCCCGCCCCGTGCACGTGGGCGAAGGGATCGGCGCTGCCCGCACCCCGGGTCTGGCCGCGGTTCGGCGTGTGGTCGCCGCCCGGCGTCGCGATCGGCCGGTCGGTCAGCCAGTTGACGACGGGAATGTAGGTCAGCGTCGCATGGCCCATCGGCGCCACGTGCAGATCGCCCCAGCGCCAGTCCGCGACGCGACCGCCCAGCCGCTCGGACAGCCGGGCCACCGCGCGCTCCAGCGCCGTGGTGACCGCCCAGCGGCAGCTCTCCTCGCCGGGCGTGCGCAGGTCGTCGCACCATTCGGTGTGCTCAGTCAGCGCGCCCAGCAGGAAGCCCGGCTCGGCCCGCCACCATTCCTCGAAGGCGGGCCCCAGATCATCCTCCGCGAGCGCGCGGGCGAGCTCGTCCGCCGTCGCGCTGAAGATCGCGGGCGCGGCCGCGTCGACCGCCATCCGGTGGTCCCACTGGCCGAGCAGCGCGAGCGCCTCCTGCGCCGGGGCCGAGCTCGGTTCGGCCCGCAGCAGATACGGCGTCAGCCGGCGCGCGAAGACCGACAACGCATCGGTCTGCACCGCCGCGCTCTGGTCCAGGCCATGCGGGGTCGCCGCGCCCTCCAGCGCCTCGACGACGCGTTCGTAGCGGTAGGGCGGCGGCCAGTCGCGGGCGATCGGATAGGGGCTCGCCTCGGCGGCGAGGAAGCGGTTGTTGGCGTTGGCGATCAGCCCGTCCGCGGGCTTGGCCGCGACCGGCATGTCCTCCGGCGCGGTCAGCCCCAGCCATGCGGCGTCGGCCCGGTCGCTCGGCCGTGGCAGGGCGCCGGTGCGCCCCTCGGCGCGGCGCGGCAGGCGGCCGACCACGGCCGCGGCGATGCTGCCCGCCTCGTTCGCCCAGAACAGATTCTGCACCGGCGCGTCGAACAGGCGGGCCGCCGCCTCGAAGGCCTCGCGCGTCGTCGCCCGGTTCAAATGGTAGAGGGCGGCCGGCGTCGCGTCGCGCTCGCGCAGCGCCGTCCATTGCAGCGCGACGCGCCGCTCCTCGTCGGGCAGGACGGGGCCGAAGATCGTGCTGCGCCGTTCGAACAGCTCCGTGCCGCCGCCGCGCAGCGGAATCTCCACCGTCTCGCGCTGGTAGAGGCGCGCGGCGTCGGGCGTCAGATAGCGCTGGTCCGGCGCGTCGGGGTCGGGCACCAGCGCCACCAGATCCATCGAATCCGCGTGCGTGGTGGTGAGGCCCCAGGCCGCCTTGCCGTTGTGGCCCAGGATGTGGAAGGGGACGCCCGGCGCCGTCGCGCCGGCGAGCGTCAGCTCCGGCGTCTCGATCCGCGCCAGGTACCAGCTGTTCGGCAGGCGCAGCCCCAGATGCGGGTCGTTCGCCAACACCGGCGCGCCGCTCGTCGTCCGCGCGCCGGAGAGAATCCAGGCGTTCGATGCGCTTTCCGCCGTCATCTCCTCCGGCGGGTCGGCGAGGCCCGCCACCATGCGCGGCGCGTCGCCGGCGGCGGCCAGCTCCTCGGCCGTGACACTGGGCGCGGTGGCATCGTAGGCGGGCATCAGCTGGTCGACCCGTTCCGGCGGCAAGCGCTGCAAGAGCCGGCTGCGCGCCAACTCCGTCCGCCAGTCGCCCGAGAGCCGCAGCGCCATCAGCTTGCCCCAGAGCAGGGAATCGCTGGGGCGCCAGGGCGCGGGCGCGATGCCGGTCAGCTGGAACTCCGGCGGAAGCTGGCCGTCGGGCCCGTCGAGATGGGCGTTGACCCCCTCGGCGTAGGCCTCGAGCGCGGCGACGACCGGCGCGTCCAGTCGCTCCACCTGGCGTTCCGCCAGCGTCGCGAGATCGAGCGCACGGGCGAATCGGTCGAACCGCAAGGTCGCCGAGCCCGCCACTTCCGAGAGCGTGCCGCGCCCGAAGCGCCGCGCCATCTCCATCTGCCAGAGCCGGTCCTGCGCGTGCAGGAAGCCGAGCGCCCGGTAGGCGTCGGCCATCGTCCCGGCCCGAATCGTCGGGACGCCGTGCGCGTCGCGGACGACCTCCACCTCGGCCGACAGCCCCTGAAGCCCCCGGCTTCCCTGGGTCACCGGCAGCGACTGCATAAGCCAAATCCAGAGCCCGCCGCCCGCCAACAGGAGCAGCAGGAGGAGGCCGAGCATGCCTTTCACGATCCATCCGCGCATGGGGGCAAGATCGGTTCTCCCGGACGCGGAGGCAAGGCCCCGCCTCCTACCGGCGCGTGCGCTTGACCGTCCGACCCAATCTGGCATGTTCGACGGGTTCCATCGCCCGTGCGGCGCCTCAAGCCGGAAGGTTCACGCCTCATGGCCCCGAAGCAGAGCCATTTCTCGAGCGTCGACGAGATGGTCGCGCGTCTGCGGCCGGGCTATCCGGTCTATTGCCTGCGGCCGAAGGAGCTGGAGCGCACGGCCAAGGCCTATCTCGACCTGTTCCCGGGCCGCGTCCTCTACGCGGTCAAATGCAATCCGCATATCGAGGTGCTGCGTGCGCTTTACCGCGCCGGCATCCGGCATTTCGACACGGCGTCGCTGCCGGAGATCGCGCTCATCCGCGAGAACTTCCCGCATGCGGACTGCTATTTCATGCATCCGGTGAAGTCGCGCAGCGCGATCCTCTCAGCGCATGAGGTGTTCAGCGTCGACCACTACGTGATCGACCATGAGGCGGAGCTTGAGAAGCTGGTCGACGTGACCCACGGCGGCGACGGGCAGGTCTGCCTCGTGCGGCTGGTGACGCCGCAATATGACGCGATGTACAAGCTCTCGGAGAAGTTCGGCGCGACGACCGAAGCGGCGATCGACCTCTTGAAGAAGGTCTACAAGGCCGGTTTCCAGCCGGGCCTCGCCTTCCATGTCGGCTCGCAATGCCGTTCGCCCCAGGCCTTCCGCGACGCGATCAAGCTGGTGGGCGAGGTGATGACCGCCTCCGACGTGCCGCTGCATTATCTCGATGTCGGCGGCGGCTTTCCCGTGCCTTACGTCGATGACGACCCGGAACCGCTGGAGGCCTATATCGACGCGATCAAGGAGGGCGTGCGCGCGATCAAGCTGCGCGGCGACTGCGTGCTGATGTGCGAGCCGGGCCGCGGCATGGTAGCGAGCGGCATGTCGCTGGTCGTCCAGGTGCAGCTCCGCAAGGAGGGCGCGCTCTACATCAATGACGGCGTCTATCACAGCCTGTCGGAGACGCTGACCGCCGGGGTCAAGATGCCGATGCGCCTGATCCGGCCGAACCAGGCCATCGCCCGGGAGACGGCGGCGTTCTCGATCTTCGGGCCGACCTGCGACTGCACCGACGTGCTGCCCTACAAGGTCGAGCTTCCGGCCGACATTCGCGAGGGCGATTGGATCGAGATCGGCCAGGCCGGCGCCTACAGCAATTCCATGACGACCCAGTTCAACGGCTTCTTCCCCGAGACCTATGTCAGCGTCGACGATGCGCCGCTGCTGCCGATGAGGCTCACCCACGATACCCATGCGGGGGCCGCCTGACGCCATGCACGGGGCCCAGGCTGATGTGCGGTCGCGCTCGGTCCGCTGCTTCGCCGAAGCGGGCCACCACCGCATGGTCTATGACGACTATGGCCCGGCGGACCTTTCCCATGCGGTGGTCTGCGTCCATGGGCTGACCCGCAACGCGCGCGACTTCGCGCGACTGGCGGGGGCGCTGGCCGAGGAGGGTTGGCGCGTGCTGGCCCCGGATGTCGCCGGGCGCGCGCGCAGCGAGCCGCTGGCCGACGCCTCGAAATACGGCGTGCCGCAATATGTGGCCGATATCACGACCATGCTGGCCCATGCGCGGGTGGAGACGGTCGATTGGATCGGCACCTCGATGGGCGGGCTGATCGGCATGGGGCTCGCCGCGACGCCCGGCCATCCGATCCGGCGCATGGCGCTCAACGATGTCGGGCCGCGCGTGCCGAAGGAGGCGCTGCGGCGGATCGCCGACTATGTGGGCGTCGCCTGGCGCTTCGAGGATTTCGACACGGCGGTCGTGCATCTCAAGAAGGCCTATGAGCCCTTCGGCCTGACCGAGGAGGCCGATTGGCGCGAACTGGCCGACATCAGCCTGCGTCACGAGACCGACGGCAGCTTCACCAACAACTACGATCTTCGTATCGCGGAGCCGTTCAAGGCGATGGCGGACGAGGATCTCGATCTCTGGTGGTTGTGGGACGCGGTCAAGCTGCCGGAGCCGCCGCTGGTGATCCGGGGCGCGACATCGGACCTGCTGTTGGCCGAGGATCTGACGGCGATGGCCGGGCGTGGGCCCGGCGCCCGGCCGGTCGAGATCGCGGGCTGCGGCCATGCGCCGACGCTGATGGTGCCCGACCAGATCCGGATCGTACGGGACTGGCTGGCCGAGGCGCCGGCCCCGACCCAGCCGGAGGCGGCGCGATGAGGCGCGGGATCGCCCTCCTGCTGGCGCTCGCGTTCCTGGTCCTGCCGGCCGCGCAAGGGGCGGCGCAGTCGGCGCGCGACGCGGCCTATGAGCAGTTGCTGCGCCAGGCACGAGCGCTTGCCGCGATCGAGCCGACGGACGAGGAACGCCGGCAGCTGATGCGCGCCACGGCCGCGACGCTGGCCGAGCGCCTCAAGCGCTTTACCATCGCCGAGACCGAGGAGCGGGCCGACGACAAGGTCGGCGCGCCGCCGACGGCCCGCCTGCGCCCGGGTCAGGAGGCCGAGGAGGGCCCGCGCCCGCCCGGCGACCGGGAGGAGGTGGACGACGTCCCGAACCCCTGGTTCGCGCGCTACGTGACCGATGCGCGGCGCGAGTTGTCGGCCCTGATCGCGGATCTGGATGGCGGCAATGCGGCGGCGGCCGACCTGATGCTGAAGGCGGATACGGTCAACCTGCTGCTGCGCGACCTGGCCCGCCCGCCTGAGCAGACCGAGTAACC
>MRWG01000482.1_pt1 | contig 45175 bp, 38 predicted proteins | sample 1013341 | NCBI WGS metagenome assembly MRWG01 (sample SAMN06117577, study PRJNA244670) | biofilm metagenome | biome: Water; feature: Cathode Biofilm; material: Biofilm; isolation source: microbial consortium enriched at the cathode of a solar microbial fuel cell | place: USA: District of Columbia ... | reverse complement strand
GAACACGAATGGCTTCTTCGGTCTCACCTCGGGCCAGCCGCGCGGAGATCAGGAGGTTCCGACTGAGCGTGTACTGCGGACGGGCTTCAAGGACGCGTTCAAGATACGCCAGCGCATCCTGTTCCTGCCCATCGGTCGCGAGGATGGTGGCGACATCCATCGCGCGCGCATCAGCGTATCCGTAACGATCATCGAGACGCTGCAATGTCTCGATGGCGCCTTCGCGATCGCCACTAACCAATTCCAACCACGCGGCTCGTTCTTCAACGCGGGGCGTGTCTGACAGGCCCCATCCGCCGCGCCGCATGGATCGAGCCTTGTGATAGTGCGCGAGTCCCTTCGCAGCTGTGTCGCGCATGGCGTCTGGCACCGCGGCCGGGTTGGGATTCATCGCCTGATCGCGAGTGACGAGCACCTTGGCGTCGGTGAAATCGCCCATCCACCAGTGGTAGCGAATGACGAGCGAATGCGCCGTGAGCAGCAGCGCGATGGTCGAAACGACAAGGAAGACAACGCCGGCCGGCTTGATTGACCCCGCTCGCTTGAGTTGGGCGCCGATGATGCGGACATCGCGATCGCGGAACACGCGCCAGGCCTTCCACGTCAGAAAGACGATCACACCTGCGACGCCCGCGGCCATAAGCATCGGCACCACGCCATAAATGCTGCGCCACGCGAAGAACGCGACGATCAGCAGCGCCGCCATCGTGATTTCTTCGCCCCAGGTCATGTCGTACTTCCGCTTGGGCGGCGCATTCTTCGGCGGTCCCTTGGCGACGGCGGGTTTGGCGAAGCCGAAAGAGAGCGCATCGTTCGGACACACACTCACACAATCCATGCACTTCATACAGCCGGGATCGACGACCATGCCGTATTCCCGAATCTCTTCATGCACCCGCACGTTTGAGGTGCAAACTGCGGTGCAGTGCCCGCACTGATGGCACTTGTCGTGATCGACAATGATGCGCCCCGGCGCGACCTTATCCATCGGCGCAAAGAACCCGCCGTAGGGACACCCATACGTGCAAAAACCTTTGGCGCCGAGGAAATACACGGTCGCAAAACCGCACACCAGAAAGAACGGGATGGCGACCCACACGCTCGGAAACGTCGCCCAGAAATCTTCTGTGATCAGGTGGTTTTGAAACCCGGGAAATGCTGGAGGCGCCCCGATGACGGCGAGCGCACTGTTCCATTCCAGACTGCGCAGCGCAGGCACGATCGCGACGCGTTTCACCGTCGGCCACACAAACATGTAAAGCGCCAACACGAGCGGAAAGTAAATGAGCAGACGCGAGCGGAAAGGCTTTGGCCGCACGCCGCACTTCTTCATGATCCATCCGCACAGGTCCTGCAGCGCGACGACATGGCATGCCCAGCCGCAGAAGAACCGACCGAAGATCAACGTCGAGAGGATCGCAAGCGAAAAGAAAATGAATCCCGCGTTCACCAGGCCTTGTTCGAGCGTGAACATGGATTCCGAAGGTTCAACGGGAGAGATGGTGCGCCCGGTCAGCCGCCATTGAATGATGTGCGCAATGATCAGCACATGGACCAGAATCAACACCGCCGCGCGGCGCGGGCCCATTCGCGACGCTTTGATCGATGTGCGGCTCGTTGGTCCGCTTCCGTCGCCTGCATCAAGCACAGGCAGGGGGACGGTCGCATGACCTTTTGGCTTGGATGTGGATTTGTGAGTCACGGGGCGTCCGCAGGGGGGTGTCACACTGGCGCGGCGAGGACAACGAATCGTGGAGGGACACTCACGATAGGTCGCTGGTCTCTCATTCGGTCGAATTGGAGCGCAATCATTCGCCCGGACCGTTATCTCAGAAATTAAGGGTTTGCCGGCGCGATGCTCGCGGCTACGCTCTGGTCCAGAGGAGATCGTTTCGCGCCGATAAGAACGACTGGCGTCGCATCTGCGCACGTTTTCGGACGTGTGATTGGTGCGCCCCGGCGTCTCACCTCACGTGACATGGCGTCGAGCGGTAATGAGAGTTTTTGGGCGGCGTCATTGCGCCGTCATTCGAAGGAGATCGCATCGAATGATTCGCACGAGCACCATTGTGGCCGCCGCGGCCGTCAGCACGATCGCCGCGACGGCGCCTGCGCAGACCACGGCGCCGATGAGCCGCGAGGTCTATCTCACCGGTCTGAGCTTTCCGTTGGAGATGGTTCAGCACCCGAACGATCCGACGATTCAATTTGTCGTTCAGCAAAACGGCATTATTCGCGTCGTGCAGAACGGCGTGCTTGGCACGACCTTCGCATCGTTGAGCAGCGTCATCGGCAGCACGGCGAATGAACAGGGCCTGCTCGGTCTCGCGTTCGATCCGAACTACGGACTCGAAGGCGCGCCCAATTCAGATGTCCTGTACGTCAGCCACACGAACACCCTCGGCGGCAATGCGAGCAATGTCGCCCGCTATCAGCACATGCCGGGCAATCCGTTCCAGATCGACACGTCCACCCGTGAAGTGCTCCTGACCGTGTCGCAGCCGTTTTCCAATCACAACGGTGGTCACATCGAGATGGGCCCGGACGGCATGCTGTACATCGGCATGGGCGATGGCGGACTCTCGAATGACCCATTCGAGAATGCGCAGAACATCAACAGCCAGCTCGGCAAGATTCTGCGAATCGATGTGTCCGGCGGCGCAGGCTCGGGGTTCTCAGTCCCTGCCGACAACCCCTTCGTCGGCGTCGCGGGCGATGATCTCATCTGGTCATGGGGCATTCGCAATCCCTGGAAATTCACCTTTGACACCGGCGCCTGCGGCACGGACGCGATGCTGATCGGCGATGTCGGTCAGGATGCGCGCGAAGAGATCAACTACGAGCCCGCCGGCGCCAGCGGACGCAATTACGGCTGGGATTGCCGCGAAGGCAACCTCTGCCTGACGAATGATGTCGGCTGCGACTGCAACGATCCGACGCTCGTTGATCCCATCCACGTTGTGAATCAGCCGACGGCGCAGTCCATCACGGGCGGCTACGTCTATCGCGGCGCCAGCATGCCCGCCAATCGCGGTCGATACTTCTTCGGTGACTTTGCGACCGGCCGCACGTGGTCGCTGGGGCTGGATATTGATCAGGACGGCGAAGCGACCGTGACCGATGTCGTGGATCACACCACAGAGCTTGGCGGTCCGGTGAACATCTCAAGCTACGCGCGAGATGCGAATGGCGAGCTGTACATCATCAGCTACTTCCAGGGCACGATTTACCGCATCGTCGGCGACCTGCCCTCTGCGGACACCAACCTCGACGGCGACGTGAACGGCACGGACCTGGCCAACCTGCTCGCGCAGTGGCTGGATACATCGTGCGGCGTGGCCGACCTGAACAACGACCAGATCGTCAACGGCGCCGACCTCGCTGAGCTGCTGGCTCAGTGGAGCAACTAAGACGCATTGACGACGCGGCACAACGCGAATCACACCAAGCCCGGCGCATCACGCTCCGGGCTTTTTTTCTGCGCTCGCGACGTTCGATCGGGCGCCACGCCGCGCTATCGCGCAGGCGCCAAGCGCCAGCGCCCAGGCTGGTGTGGCCACGCTCACGACGGACCACCATTCCAGCGCGGGCGCCCAGGCGCCGGGTCGTGGATAGCCGCTTGGGAGCAACCCAAACCAGTAGCCGTCCTCGCGCACCGTTTCGCGCACGAGTCCGTCACTGTCGGCGCGGGCGAAGTCCATGATGTCATCGGGATCCGCGGGGCGTTCAATTTCAGTGATTCGCGTTTGCTTCGTGAACACCTCTCGGCCGGTCAAGCCCCAAAGCACGAACGATGCGATGGTCAGGATGAGCGCAAGGAATGCAAACGTCGGACACCACTTCATTCGTCGTCCGTCCCATCCGCATCGAAAACCTTGACGCCGCCGACCCACGTTTGCAGCACGCGAACATCGTTGATGTCGTTGGGATCAATACTCAACACGTCGCGGTCGATGATGATGAAATCCGCGAAGTGATCTGGCTGAATGCGCCCGGTCTTGCCTGGCGTGTGCAAAGCCCTTGCGCCGTTGACGGTGTAACACGTGAGTGATTCTTCAACGGAAAGCGACTGCTCCGGAACAAATGTGCCGCCGTTGGTGGTTTGAGCGGTGACCGCCGCATGGACCCCAAGGAACGGATTGCAGGACACGACCGGCCAGTCGCTCCCGAACGCCAGCAAAGCGCCTGAATCGATCAGACTGCGGAATGCGTAGCTGGTCTGGATGCGTTCTGTCCCAAGGCGTTCCTCCGCATAGCGACCGTCATCCGCTTTGTGATAGGGCTGCATGCTCGGGATGACACTAAGCCTCGCAAAGAGTGGGATGTCCGCCGGATCGAGGTGCTGCGCATGTTCGACTCGCGGTCGAAGCGACCACGCTGACGGCCCAAGGAACTGATACCAATTCAGCACCGTGCGATTCGCCTTGTCGCCAATCGCATGCACGGCAGGCTGCAATTCGAGTTCAGCCGCCAGTTGAATGAGCTTTCGCAAGTCACCGTTTTCCGCCATGGCCAGCGGGAAACCGGCATTGTCATGATCATGGGGGTCGTCTTGAAATGGCTCGAGCATCCACGCCGTTCGGGAGCCAAGCGAACCGTCCATGTAGCCCTTGAATCCGAGGACGGTGAGCCGGTCGGAAATGGTCCGTGTCGCAGCCGCCCAGGCGAGAATGGGACGCCAGGAATCCAATTCATCACCGCCGCCGGTGATGGACACACCGACACGCACCGTGAGCTCGCCTTCGGCATCCAATGGCATCAGTTGTGTTTCAACGAAGCGTTTGGTCTCGATGGCGCCGACCTGCGTGATGCCCTGGCTGTTGAGATGCTGAATGGCTCGTCGTGTGAGATCGCGAATCCGCGCGTCAGAAACCTCCGGCGCGTTCACCATCACGATGCCCATCGCCTGCTCGTAGAAGGCGCCTGTCGGAGCGCCGGAATCCGTGCGGCCAATCTTGCCCCCGGGCGGATCGGACGGGCCGTCGTTCGACACACCTGCGCGTCGTATCGCCTCGGCGCCGGCAATCAGACTATGACCGTCCATGCGCACGAGAATGACGGGCCGCCCACCCGCGGCTTGATCAAGTTCGTCCGGTGTCGGGGGCGTCGGGTCAGGCCATGATTCGGCGCTCCAGCCGCGACCGAGGACCCATTCATCTTCATCAAGCCCAGCGGCGTGGTGTTGAACCAATGCCAGAAGCTCATCGCGGCTCGTGGCGGGGCGCACATCAAGCTGGGCGAATCCAAGAGCGCCGTTCTCGATGTGAACATGCGTGTCAATGATGCCGGGGAGCACGCGTCGGCCCTCGGCGTCAACGATTTCAGTCTTCGGCCCGACCAGATCGTCGATGTCGTCATTGGCGCCGACGCGCACGATCACGCCATCGCGGACGGCAAACGCCTGCACTTGCGCCTGGGACGATTCGCCCGTCCACACCGAGGCGTTGCGAACGACGAGATCCGCATGCTGTCCTTTCGCGGACGCCACAGCGAGCGTCGAGCAAAGAATCAGCGCCAGTGACCGTCGAATACTCATGGCAGGTCTCCGATTTGAGCCGTATCGAGGAACATGAATCGTACAGCCGAATCGCTCCCAAATCGGCGCCAATCGGTCTACGATCAGTCCATGCACTCCGAATCGCGCATGATCGTCGATGCGTTGTTGTCGGCCTATCGCCGCGGCGCGTTTCCGATGGCCGATTCGGTGGACGGCCCGGTCGGGTTCTATCACGCTCCTGTACGCGGCGTGTTTCCCATGATCGAAGACGACGCCCTGGGCGAATTCCACGTGCCGCGTCGGCTGCGTCGGAAACTCGAATCCAACTGGTTCGACCTTCGGTGTGACACGGACTTTGCCGGTGTGGTTCGCGGCTGCGCCGAGCCTCGCATCGACGACCCCGACACATGGATTAATCGAGAGATTCAGGAGTGGTTTCAGCTGCTCTTCGATGCAGGCCATGCGCATAGCGTCGAAGCCTGGCGACATGACCCGGCGACCGGGCGAGATGTTCTGGTCGGCGGCATCTATGGCCTGGCGATCGGCGGCGCCTTCTGCGGCGAATCCATGTTCTCGCGGCCGCGCCCACGGCTTGAGAACGGCGAACGCGACCCGCTGGATGGCACGGACGCCAGCAAAGTGTGCCTGGTGCGATTGGTCGAGCATCTGAAACGCCAGGGATTCGTGCTCTTCGATACGCAACTGCTCAATCCGCACCTGGCCCAGTTTGGATGCGTCGAGATCTCTCACGACGAATACATGGAGCGACTGACGTGGGCTCTGGAAGCGCCCGCCGCCTGGGGCGAATTTGGGAATTGACGCCCCGTCCACGCCGGGTAGTCTCCCGCGTTCCCGTCAGTAGGGAGAGGAGCCTTCGCGCATGGAAGTAGGAATTGTCGGCCTGCCGTATGTAGGAAAGACCACGCTGTTCAACGCGCTGACCAGTGGGGCGGGCGGCGTGGAGACTGGCGGCGCCGGCATGAAAGCCACCGTCGGCGTCGCGGACATCCCCGATCCGCGGCTGGACATCATTGCGCGACACATCCCGCCGCAGAAACTCATTCCAGCGACGCTCAAGCTCGTTGACGCACCGGGGTTGACGCCCAGCGGCTCAGCCGGCGACAGCACCGCGTCCAAAGTGCTCGCCTGCGTGCGCGAAGTTGACGCGTTGTGTCACGTGGTTCGCTGCTTTGATCCGGGCGGTCAGGCGCCGACACCGGGCGCCGATATGGAGAACTTCGAGACCGAACTCATCCTCGCAGACCTTCAGACCATTGAGTCCGCACTTCCGAAGGCGGAGCGCAACGCGCGCAGCCGCGAAAAGAAAGCGCTGGATCGTCTGGCCGTACTCAAGAAGATCGCGCCCGAGTTGGAAGAAGGTCGCCCTGTTCGCGCAATGCTCGCCGCCGGCGCCTTCGACACGGCCGATGAGCATGCGGTGCTTCGCGAGTTGGGCCTCGTTAGCGCCAAGAAGGTGTTGTACGCGGCGAATGTGAGTGAAGACGACGTCACCGGCGAAGGTGAACACGCGTCCGTCGTTCGCGCTCGCGCGGAAGCGGACGGCATGGAGTGCGTCGCGCTGTCCGCGGCGATTGAAGCGGAACTTGTCGAGTTGGATGCAGACGATCGCGCTGAAATGCTCGAAGGGTTGGGCATTACTGAGCCAGCGCTGCCGGTCCTGGCGCGAGCGTTGTACCGCCTGCTTGGTTTGCAGAGCTTTTACACCGCTGGACCCAAAGAAGTGCGCGCCTGGACCATTCGAGTCGGCGAATCAGCGCCCGAAGCGGCTGGCACGATTCACAGCGATATTCAGCGAGGCTTCATTCGCGCTGAGATCTACAAGGTCGATGATCTCGAAGAGCTTCACAGCGAAAAGGCGATCAAAGAGGCAGGCCGCATGCGCGTGGAAGGCAAGTCCTACACCATGCAGGATGGCGATGTGTGCCACTTCCTCTTCAACGTGTAAACATCGGCCTGACTTATTTCTAAAAGGGCGCTTCAACGCCTGATTGCCGCAGCAGCGTGCGGAATGAATCGCTGAAGACGAAGTTGTGCTCAGGAAACTGAACGCCCGCCAGATTGCGATCGATGTGGCTGAACATCAAATCAATGCGGCCGATGGGCTCGTACGCCGCTTCGTCCGGGCGCGGTCCATTACTGGTCGTGGCGCCCATAGCGCACGCGCCGGGATCGCGAAGTTCAACAACGCCTGCCGTCGCAGCGCCGGCGTCATCCATGCGCTCGATGCGAGCGGTGTAGCGCAGTGTGCACCCCGGCGTCGCCTCGCGCGACAACTCCGCGCGGCTGACCTTGGCGAGAATGACTTTTTCGCGAAATGATCCGTGGTGCCCAACCAGCACGCCGGCGGTCTGCGCCATGCCTTCGATGATGAGCGACGCCGGCATGATGGGCTGCGCCGGTGTGTCGCCGTCAGCTTCGAAATGGTCCGTGAGCGGATCCATGCCGAGACCGACATGCTTGATCGCCACCATCTCCTCGCCCGGCGCAAGCGACACGATTCGGTCGATCCAGCACCATCGCATGACGAGTTCGCCCCCGCAGCCGTGTTAGTTCTCGACGGTCTGGAGCTTGCGCTCGACGAAGTTCACGACGGCGTCCACCGTAAAGATCTCGGCGACCTTGGTCACCTCAGGGTCCTGCTCGAACCGGGAGAAGTCCGCGTGGGGGAGTCGCTCCTTCAGCGCGGCGATGCCCGTCGGCGTGACTCGGCCATCCTGCACGAATTCAGGATTCTCCGTGACGTTCTCGGGGAACAGCTCACCCTGCTGAATCTTGAATCCGAACGCCTGCTCGAGCTTGAAGACAATGTCGAGGAAGTCGATGGACTCGGCGCCAAGATCCGCGGTGAGACTGGCGTCGGGCGTGACTTCGTCCTCATCGACGCCAAGGGCGTCCACAAGCACTTCCTGAACCTTCTCGAAAATCTCGTCGCGGGTCATCGGATCCTCTCTGCGACATAGGCGACTCAAACGCTGAACAAGCGGGACACAATACGTGACCCGCCCGAAGCGGGCAAAGACCGCGTCTGATGGGCTGGTGGGCTGCTGCGGGATCGGGCTGAACTCAGCCGGTCGGCATCGCCGTGAGCGTCACAGGACGCATGGTGAATCGCCCGGAGACGGCGGTGCGGCTCTCGCCCCCGTCAGACAGGACCGAACCGACGCCCTTGAAGTCACATTCGCCCGCATCGCCTGCCTTGTGAAGGCTGACATCGACCACGAGCGTCTCGCCCGGCCTGACCATGCCGCCATATTTCAAGGCTCGGACGCCGGACAGCACTACCCGACCGGCCGCGGGGTCGCGCTCCTGGAGAAGCCGCCGCGCTGCCTGGGCCATGGCCTCAAGCATCATCACGCCGGGGAGCACGGGAAATGTGGGGAAGTGGTCCTGGAGATACTCCGTCTCCGGACGCACCACGTGGGCGGCGACAATGCGATCCGCCGTGAGTTCGCGCACGTCATCAATCAGGTGAAATGACACGATTCGCAGGATAGCGAGCATCCGCCGCGCCGTTCCAGATGTCGCCGGTATGCTCTTTCCATATGGCCTCACGGAAGGATGCAACGAACGACGATGGCAACGCGCCGGGCGGTCTGACTTATTCCTCAGCCGGCGTCTCGATCGAAGAGGGCGATCGGTTCGCGTCCATGATTCAATCCATGGTGCGGCGGACGTATGGCCAGCGCGTGATTCGCAACGAGTTGGGTTTCGCCGGACTCTTCCGGCTGGATTACAACGAGAAGCTCTTCAAGCGCAATTTCAAGGACCCGGTGCTGATCGCGTGCACGGACGGCGTTGGGACCAAGCTGAAGCTCGCCCACGCGATGAACAAGTGGGACACGATCGGCATTGATCTCGTCGCGATGTGTGTCAACGACCTGATCGTGCAGGGCGGCGAGCCGCTGCTGTTTCTTGACTACATCGCCGCGGCGAAAGTCGAACCGGACCAGCTCACGGAGATCATCAAAGGGGTGACGGACGGGTGCGTGGCGTCCGGCGCCGCGCTCCTGGGCGGCGAAACGGCTGAAATGCCGGGCGTCTATCCGCCGGGCGAAATCGATCTGGCGGGGTTTGCCGTCGGTGTGGTGGAGCTCTCCCGCGCGATTGATCCTACACGCGTCGAACCGGGCGACCTGGTGCTTGGGCTCGCGTCCAGCGGCGTTCACAGCAATGGCTATTCGCTCGTCCGCGCGATTATGGAGCAATCCTCGCTTTCGTATGACTCCACGTTGCCCGAGCTCGAAGGCCGCACGCTTGGCGAAGCGTTGCTGGAGCCGACGCGGATTTATGTTGACCCGATCGTGCGTGTGCAGCGCGACTATCGCGTCAAGAAAGTCATCAGCGGCATGGCCCACATCACCGGCGGGGGACTGGCGGGCAATCTGGAACGCGCGCTGCACGACTCCGTTGACGCCGTCATCAACGAGTCAAGCTGGGAGACACCCGCGCTCTTTGACATTCTTCAGCGCGAAGGTCGAGTGGACGACGGAGAGATGCGCCGTGTCTTCAATATGGGCATTGGCTACTGCGCCATTGTCCGACCGACGTTCGCAGATTCAATTGCGAACAAGCTCGAAAAACTCGGTGAGCGCGTCATTCATCTGGGCGAGATTCGCAAAGGTGAGGGACGCGTCCACCTTCGCTGAGTTTGCGTCATTTGCTCGGGACTGACGCTTCTTCCTGACCCGTGATCGCGGCGATGCGGCGCTGAAGCTGCGCTGCGATCATTCGCAGCGCGGGATTGTCACTGGCCTCACACACATCGAACACCGGGTCATCGACTGTCGATGCGCGGACGTACAGATACGTCAATTGCACAAACTCGTCCTCGTCTTGCTGCAACGCTTCGACCACCGGCGCAAAGGCTGGGGTCGTCACAGCCGACGGCAGCAGCTGCGCCACCATTGCTCGCTCATACTTCGAAAGCGATGGCAACCGCTCCACGAGCGCATCCGCATACAAGTCGATGAGCTGTTGCGCGGATTCATCGCCAACCTGTTCCTGCACGAACTGAATGGCGGCGGGCGCAATGGTCATCACCTTGGCCAATTCAGCGCCCGACGTGTCGCGGACCCAGTCGGCAATTCGAATGGCGCCGCCGGGCGGAAGCTCGATGGGCGGCCGCCGCAGGATGCTGGACTCTGCGGTGAGTGAAAGTGGTGTGGGGACGTAGCTGCCGTCCTGCACCAACGCGAAACCTTCGACAAGACGCCACCTGAGCAGCGCGGACGTCAGGAGCGCCTGGTCATTCACGGCGCCGGTCTGTCCTTGTCCTGCCCAGATTCGGGCTCGAAGGGTCTCACCCGGCCGCAGTCGCAGGCGGCGATCCATGGAAATGATCTCAGGTCGAATCTGTTCAATGACCTGATTGGAGCCAAGTGTCACACGAGGCGACAGGAGCAGATCCGACGAAATCGGCGCTGCCGGCCCAATGCCGACCGGAATGGGGCCGACGTTTCGGATCGTGACGTCAACTTCGAGCCGGTCAAATGGCGCCAGCGTTCTGGTGGTGTGCTTGGCCTCCATATGAATCATGGACCGAGGCTCCCGAACCATGCGGTCGATTTCGTCAGGAAGGTTTCGGCAATAGTCATCAAGCGACTTGGCGACAGGGGACTGCGTGAGCGGCTCGCCAAGCAATGTCTCAATTCGCGAGCGGCACCAAATGCCCAGCATCGTCCCCGGCTCGTTCAGTGCGATGGAGGCGTACCGGCGCATCGCGTCATGCGTATCACCGGCGCGCTCGGCGGCGAGGCCCAGTCCGACGACCGCTCGCGGGTCATCGCCCGTCAACGGGGTCAGCAGCGCTTCAGCCGTGCTTCGATCACCACGCTGGCCGGCGAGAATGCCGCGAAACCGCTGCAGGGCCTCCGGTCGGAGAAATCCGGCTTCGACTTCGATCTCCAACGCTTCCATGTCGCGCTCGGCAGCGTCGAGCTCCATGCCCGACCACAGCCGATACCACACGATGCTGGTTCGCCACTCGCGAATGGCGGCGTCAATCTCGTCCGCGGAATACGCATTGCCTTGCGCATCGGACTGACCGCGCAACTCGTCGAATGCCTGAATCGTTGACGATGTGATTAGTTTGAGACGATCGAGCGCTCGCTCGGTCTCGCGGCGATCCCCGATCGACAACGAAGCCGCAAGCCTCAATGACTCATTCAGCGGTGTCGGCTGGTAATTGGGAACCTCCGCCGGATCTTCGCCGGCCAGGTGGGCCGCTTCCTTCTGCTTGACGATGGTGAATCGCTCGAGACGCTCCGTTTCGGTGAGAATGTCGAGGATTTCACGAGCGCCATCGACGGCCCAGGTCGCCAGGAGCACGCGCAAATACAGTTCATTCGACGCCGGTTGCCCGGCCATGCGCTTCAACGCAGTCGCATGCTGGAAGAAGCGGCGCGCGCTCTCGAACGCGCCATTCACGATCAGTTCATTGGCGAGCCCGGCATGCGTCGCGGCGTCGAACGGATCGGCGAGGACCACATTGGCCAGCATTTCGACACGCGCCAACGGATCGTCCAGCCGCTCCATGGTGTAGGTGGCGGCGACCAGCGCCGCCGGTTTGTTTGTCGCATCAAGCTGCGTGGCCAGCGTCAATCGCTTGATGAAGCGATCCTCATCGCCAAGCTCGCGGGCCAGAAGCGCATCATCGAAGGCGAGGCGGCTCAGGATGGACGAATCGAATGCATCGGCGCCGCCAGCGAGCAATCGGTCGTACGCCGCCTGGCGATCTTCAACGTTCTGGTAGCGCCGAATCCGGTCGGAAATCAGCCGCAGTTGCGCAACGGTGTCGGACGGATCCAGTCGAATAATCTTTTTGGTCGTCTCAATGACCTTCTCGGTTTCGCCCGCGGCGTACCACGCTTCCAGAATCAGTCGTTGCAATTCAACGTCGTTCGGGTTCAACGCCGCGGCTTCGCTCAGCGTCAACGCAACGGCCTGATAGTCCTCAACGGTGGGGTCCTCGAGCGAGCGAAGAAAAATCAGCGCATTTCGAGTGAGGCGGTCCGTGGCAATCGATTCAATTCGACGATCGACCTCGAACTGATCGGTGACGGTTGTTTCATCTGCGGTCTGTGCGTGCGCCGTGCCGAAGGCGGCGCCTAGCAGGCACGCAATCGTCGTCAGGCGCCAGAGAGGGCGACGAAGACCGCGGCGCCCGTGAAGATGAGCATCAGCGCGCCCGCGATGATCTCGACCGAGAGCGTCATTGGACGCCGCGCTCGCGGAAACACCCGATCCGCGACGATCACTTCGAAGACGAAGAACCCGGCCGCGACGCCCGCCAGGCCAGCCAGTGTCACGCTCGCGCTCTTCCAAGGGCCCAGCCCACTCGGCGGCGAGACAGCCAGGCTCAGGCCGCCCACGACCAGGAGGGTCGCCCACGCCCAGCTGGTCGCCAGGAGCGCAAACGTGTTGAGGCCGCGCAGCATCACGCCGTCCCTTTACCTGAAGATCACTCGATTCACGGGCGCAGCGTAACGTCACAGTTCCTCCCCTTCGAATCGTCCGTTCACGCGGACACGCCAATTCAGGCGACTGCTGGTGCGTATCTCTTTCATCGGCATTGATTGACGCTCTCACAACCGGGTGCTACCGTCCGCCCGGATTTCTCGGTCGATCCATGACAGGGCTTTGGCCCCGTGTTTCGGCTGTTTCGAACCTCCAAACGGACACAAATCTGCCACTTGGGGCGACAGTCGGTGACCATGCTACGTCCACTTCGAGTTCTGGTTTGCGTATGCGCGACGATTGGTTTGGCGGCGTCTGTCGCATTGGCGCAGCCTGCGCTGCCCGATGCCACGCTGACGGCTCAGCCACTCACCTCGCAGGATGAGCAGGCGATCCAGACCTTTGTCACGCCGCTCTTGAATGATCTGCTGAATGGTGAGGCTCCAGACGCTCAGGCGGCCCGCACGGCTTTGGTGACGCCTGCCTTGGGTGAGACGTCGGTCGGCTTCCGCCTGTACTACAGCCAGCAGCTCCTGCCGGAGATTCAGGAAGCCGCCGGATTCGGCGCTGACCCGCAGCGGATGCAACTGCTGATGAGCGTCGCAGGCGCTGTCGCGACGGATGCCGCCCGGGCGATGCTTCTGGATGCGATCGAGGATGAGCGCGTCGTCGTGCGATTTGGCGCAGCCCGCGAATTCGGCGTCCTGCTGGAGCAGATCGACAAAGGGCAGGGGCACGCTGCGATCAATCAAGGCGCCGTTACGGCCACCATCGATGAGCTTCAGGAGTGGCTCGCCAATGAGCCCAATCCGCTGGTTGCATCCGCGATTGCCAAGGCGATGGCCAGCCCATCGCAAACCCAGAGTCTCAAGATCCAGTCATTGACTGCGATGTGCACGTCAATGGCGCGGCAAGCAGATCGTCGTGCGGCGAACCTCGCCCAACGCGACGACGTGTTTGAAGATGTCGTCGCGCTGCTTCGAATCTTTGGTCCGGTGCAGCAGAATCTCATCCAGCTTCAGATTGAGGGGCAGGCGCCGCAATCACTGAATGACGCCGCCGCTCAATTCGCCAGTGCGAGCGCCCGTTTCGCGGATGAGGCCTTAAACAACCCGAACCTGTCGAACGACGGGCGCGTGCTGGCCAATCAACTCAAGACCGCCGCCGCCAATCTCAGCCAGTTGGCTTCACCCTGACGACGATGTCATTGATTCAGGGGGCGTCACGTGATGAATCGAATGGATCCGCGGCGTCGTCATCGGCGGATTCAACTTCAGCGTCTCGCAATGCGTCCAGACGTTGCTCCAGTTGAGCCATGGTCCGCATCACACGATCAAGCCGTTCTGATATCGCAAGAATGGCCTCGTTCAACTCGTCGAGCCGACGATCAAGAAACAGTTGATCTTCCTGGAGTCGCGTGATGGGGTCCTGTTCAGTCATGTATCGCGGTGTCGTGATGCTGATGGCGTTGTGCGGCGCCGTGAAGGCGATGGCGTCCGACGACCTGAACCAACGGTCTTCATTGCGCCTCGGCGATCAATTCTATCTTGAAGCGATTCAGGATGACCCCGCAGAGCCCGCCGCGCTGCCCAAGGCGTTTGGCGAAAAAGGCGCCTGGTGGTGGTCGGTCGGCGGTGGGGCTGCATTCGGCGGTCGAGATTCCGACGGCGCCTACACGCTTCACTTCGGGCTTCACACGTTCATCGTTGACAACTTCGAACTGGCGATGGAATTCGGGCCCTGGTACTTCGACCAGACCAATGATGACGCCATCGCAGGCGCGTTCAATCTCATGTTCCGCTGGCACTTCATTCATCGCGAGCGATGGAGTGTGTTCGCCGAAGCGGGCGCGGGACTCATGATCGCCAGTGATGATGTGCCCGAGATGGGCAGCGAGTTCAATTTCATGCCTCGCGCCGGACTCGGCGCCACATGGCAATTCAGCGAGAGTCGAGCGAGGCTGATTTTTGGCGCCCGATGGCAGCACATCTCAAATGGGCGACTCTTCGGAAACAATGAGAATCCGGGCAGCGATGCCCTGATGGGGTTTGCCGGTGTCATGATCCCGTTCTGAACGCGGATTCATCCCCAGGTGGACAACAACGTCGCCAGGTCAAGACCGTCCGTGGTCCCGTCGCCATTGACATCGCCGAATTGCGTTCCCCAACTGGCTAGGAGAATGGCGAGATCGGCGCCATCGACGACGCCATCGCTGTTCAGATCCGCCGGGGGCGAAAAGATCTGGTTCAGCGGCAGACGGAACATGCCGCGCCCGTGCGTGACAGCGATCACGTACTGCTCGCCGGCCATGGTGTTGAAGAAGACCTGATCGACCACCGTATTGGCGGGGCCGACGTTGTCGGTGGTCCAGGTCATGCCGTCATCTTCGGACACAAAGACGCCGAGATCCGTCGCGAGAAACACGCGATCCTCGATGACTGGGTCGAGCGCAACGCTGTTCACCGGCAGAGCCGGAAGGCTCGCGCCCGCTGTGCCTGACTGTGACAGCCATGTCTGGCCGCCGTCTTCCGTGCGCCACACGTTGCCGCTGTTAAACCCGCTGAACGACACCCACACGCGGTCATGATTCTCGGGATCAATTGCGAAACTGGTGACGAATCGATCCGGCAGCGGGGGCGTATTCAGATCGACGCGCTCCCAGATCGGCATCGGATCGGTCGCGTTCACCGTCTTGTACATGTGACCGTTGTTGTGGCCGACCCAGACCACATCGGCGTTGCCCTCGGCGATCGCGATCGCGCTGTGGTTGGAGCCGACGTCATTGTGCACGATGCTCCAGCTCTTCCCATCTTCAAATCGCGCGTTGTTCGTTCGCCACAGGTTTCGGCATCCGACGTACAGCATGTTGGAGCTGTTGGGATCCAGCGCAATCGGTGAGATGAAATTCGTCGTGCCGGGATTCGCGTCACCGATGCCCGGAAAATAGATGAATTCGGCTGTGTCGCCGGCGTCGCTGGTTCGATGGACGCGGCCCCATTGGGTCTCCCCGTACAAGAATTCCAACTGTCCTTGATCGGCCGCCGCGAATCCGCCATCGCCACCGAACATCGACTTCCATGATTCTGTGGAGCCGATGTACACAAGCGTGCCGTTGTCCTGCGTGCCGCCGACAAGTGTGCCGAACCCAAGCGGATTGCCGGCGCCGCCATAGAACTGCGTGACGCCATAGCTGTTGTTCAGCTCCTGCCACCCGTTCCGTTCAGAAACGGAATACACGTTGTTCGCGCGATAGAGCCCGCCGTCGTTCGCGAAATACACGGTTCGATTGGTCACGCCATCAAATTGCGGATGTTCGATGATGTAATGGTGATCCGCGTGCGCCGATTGCGGCGCCAACTGCCACATGCTGATGCGCGTCCAGTCATCGCCGCCGTTGGTCGTTCGCCATAAGTCAATGCCGCCGACCACGATGACGTCAGGGTTGGTCGGATCCACCCACACAATGTTGTCGTACCAGCCCTGGCCTTCCATGTAGAACTGCGTGGCAATATTCGTGAACAGCTCGCCGCCATTCGTGGATTTGTAGAGTCCATTGCTCTGCACGGAAGCAAACACGATGGCGGGGTCTGAAGGCGCGAACGCCACCTCAACACGTCCGCCTCCCGACGCGCCGACTGACAGATTCCATGTCGCGCCGCCATCGTCCGACCACATCACGCGATTGTCCTGCCCTGCGACGGCGCGCAGCGGATCGGTCGGCGAAAAGTTCACATCCAGCGTTCGTGTGGTTTCAACCTGTGTGAATGATTGACCGGCATTCGTCGATCGAAACACGCCCGTGTTGGTGGCGACGAGCATGACGCTGCTCGAGCCTGGCGCAAACGCGATTCGGTTGACGGCGTTGAAGTCGTCATTGTTGGTTGAGAAGAGTTGTTCGAATGTCTCGCCGCCATCGGTGGTCTTGAAGATGCCCGCGCCGGGAATGGCGTCGAAGTTGAAAAACCCCTCGCCTGTGCCGATGTAAATCGTCTGCGGGTCATTCGGATCCATCGCCATACAGCCGATGGCGATCGACGCGATGAAATCAGTCAGCGGCGACCACGAGGCGCCGCCATCAATCGTCTTCCACACGCCGCCGCCGACGCTTCCGGCGTACATGACATCGGCGTCGGTGGGATCGATCAGGATGGAACGGGTGCGTCCGCCAATGTTGCCCGGGCCGAGCCACTCCCATTCGGCGCCGGCGCCTTCGGTCGCGGCGTTGTTCTCCACCAGGAGATCACGCTGACGCTTGGCGTCAAGCAACGCGCCGCGAGGAATCTCTCCATTCGCATCGGCGCGCTGCATGAGGCGCCACTTCATCGCTTCATCGGGCTCATCCGCCTTGGGCGCGTCGAGGCGCGCGACGGATCGCTCCACCATGAACGTGCCCATGGTCAGCAGATGGTGATTCGATAAATGCAATTCGTCGCGGAGACGATCATGCGTATGCGGCGTCAGGCCGTAGATCGCCTGGACCAATTCATCCGTAGGATGCGCCTCAAATTCAATCGGTGAAGTCGTGACGGCGTTCGTCGCGGCAGGAAAGGCCCCAGCGGCAACAATCAGCAGCATGACCATGAAGGGACGCACAACGCGGGTCGCCATTCTCAAACCTCCGAATCAAGCACGGCGACCGAAGCGCAGCGCATCTGTATGAGTCCGACGCCATCGTAATCGGCCTCGACACGCCGCTCGGAAGGGAATTCTTCGATGCAGGACATTTCTTTGCGCTGGCTGGATGGTCGATTCGCGGTCTGCCGCCTCGATCCGTCGTCCGATAAGCCTTGGCCCGGCGGCTTCGAATCTGACGAATTCCTGGCGATCATCAGGACGCCGACCGAGGTGGCCATGGTCTGTCCTGAGGATCAGGCCCCCGAGGGCGCCGCGGTCGAGCCGGGATGGGTCGGATTGCGAGTCGTTGGCACGCTGGAATTCGAGATGGTCGGCATTATCAGTCGTCTCGCGACGACGCTGGCGGATGCGGCGATACCCATCTTCGTGATGTCAACATTCGATACGGACTATGTCTTTGTGCAACAGTCCAACGCCGCGGCGGCGGATCAAGCGTTGCGGCAGGCCGAGCAGGTCCAGATCGTGAATGATCCGCCACACGGTGATTGACCAGCCTTATCAGTCGGCGTTATCGCTCTTCTTGATGATGAGCGTGCCGACGTCTTCACCTGCAATCACGCGTCGGATGTTGCCCGGCTTCTTAAAGTCAAACACGACAACGGGGAGGCCCCGTTCCTGACACATCGTCAGCGCGGTGAGATCCATCACGGCGAGTCGTTTGTCGAGCGCTTCGGTGAAGGTCAGGCGGTCGTACCGTGTCGCATCCGGATTGGTCTTCGGGTCGGAGGTGTAGACGCCGTCCACCTTCGTCGCCTTCAGAACGACATCGAGCTCCAACTCCGTGGCGCGAAGCGCGGCGCAGGTGTCCGTCGTAAAGAAGGGGTTCCCGGTGCCTGCAACGAGAATCACCACGCATCCGTTTTCCAGATGTCGAAGGGCTCGACCCCGGATGAATGGCTCCGCAACCGCTGGGACATCAATCGCGGTCATGCATCGGGCGGGGCGCCCCAATGATTCGAGGGCCTCTTTCAGGGCGAGACCGTTGATGACGGTCCCGAGCATGCCCATGTAGTCGGCGGTGGCCTGGTGGACGAGGCCTTCCTTGGCGAGTTCGGCGCCTCGCACCATGTTGCCGCCCCCGACGACCACGGCGATGGCGGCGCCGGTGTCCGCCGCATCGCGAATCTCACGTGCGATGATCTGGAGTTCTTCCGAATCAACGCCGAATCCACCGGGCGTGCAGAATGCCTCGCCGCTGAGTTTCAGGAGGACGCGCTTGTACGGTGTCCGCTCGGTTGGCATGAACGCTCCGGCGTCAATGAGGTCGGATGAACGATGATTCTGGCGTGTTCCATCGGGTGAGCCGCCGATGCATTGGACCCGCGCCGCCACCTGCGGTCAAGGGACGCTCCGCTCCGCCTACACTCTCTTTCGTGCCTCAGGATGCTCACGCACAGGTTGATCCGGCTCACGACGCGCCGCACGAGGGAAGCGCCCATCGCGGCCAAGGCGCGCACGACGCCCCGCACCCCGAGGTGCGCAAGGCGCCCGCATTGGGCATCGCGGCCTCCCTCATCATCCACGCGCTCTTCCTGCTGCTGGCGGCGTTCATCCTTCTGGATCGACCCGGCGGTGATGGCGCCGGCGGCGACGCCATCGAACTGGCGATCGTCACCGATGCGGAGCTGACCCAGCTCCAGAACAGCGCGCTTGAGGAGTCCCTGCCTGAAATCGACGCCGAGGCGCCGTCAGAGCTTCTTGACGCCACTGTCTTCGATGCGGCGATTCCAGAGGTCAACGTCGCATCAAATGTTTCGAATATGGCCGGCCTCGAGGGCGCCGGATCCAGTCTCGGTGAAGGCATGGATCTGGGCGGCGGCGCCGGGTCCGGGTCGGCATCCTTCTTTGGCGTCGAAGCTCGAGGTTCGCGATTCGCGTACATCGTGGATGTCTCTGGCTCGATGACCGGCGCGAAGATCGAGACGCTGAAGCGCGAACTCATCGGCAGCATTGAAAGTCTGAACGAGCATGCGTCGTTCTGCGTCGTGCTGTATTCGCACGAGCCGCGAATCATCGGCGGGCGCCGTCAGTGGGAGCGCGCCATTCGCCGCGCGAAAGACTTCGCTCAACGCGATATCGGCGTTATTTCTGCTGGCGGCGCGACGAACCCGCTCCCGGCTTTTGAAATCGTCTTTGACCTGCGGCCACGGCCGGACGCCATTTACTTCATGACGGATGGTCAGTTCCCGGAAGTGGTCGCGCATGAAGTGGCGCGCATGAATGATGCGTGGATCGAGCCGACGCCCGTCCACACCATTTCGTTTGTGAGCCGAGAGGCCGAGGAACAGCTGCGCCGTATCGCCGAGTCATCGCAGGGGACGTACACCCACATTGAAGGGCCGACGCGATGATGGCGTTGGTTGCGGCTGCGTCAGTCCTCGCCACCAGCGCGCTCGGACAGGTTTCCTTGCGCGGTGGCGCGATCATTGATGACCCGATCGTCACGGTGACGGACCAGGGCGTTGAAGTCGCCGGCCAGGCGCCCCGCGTCATTGGCTGGGATCGAGTGCGCGCGGTGAACGGGGCGCTCGCAGAGGAGGCGGCCGCGTTTCAAACAGTCGCGGACAAGGCGTGGCGGGCGCGCACACGTTTGTCTCGCGGCGATGTGGCCCTTGCGCTTCCGCTCTACGAAGAACTCTTTGATGCGTATCAGGGCACGACGGGCCCGACCGCACTCGCCATAGCTGAGGGACTCCTTCAGTGCCGATTGACGATGTACGCGCAGGCCGCGGCTGTCGAGCCCTGGCTTGAAGCGCTGCGCAATCGACGCGCCGGCGTCACGATTCCTGATGAGCACTCATCGGTTGGCCCGCTCGATGAAGAAACAGGGCTCGCGATTCAGTTGCCGCCGATCTGGCTGCACGACGATCCCATCGTGATCAGCGTCAATCCTGCAACGAATGATGATCCGGTGGTTGTGCGCCTGGCTCAGCTCTACCAACGGTCTGCATCCGATGGCGGCGTCGGCGCTGTTGAACAGGAGGACTCAGAAGCAGCGTCAGCGGTGGGATTCGTGAACGCCATCGTCGAGTCCTCCAGTGTTGACGAGGTCATCCGGGACGGGGCGCGACGTCGCCTCCGCGCCGCATTGGCGCGACAGGAAGGCACATGGCGCGAAGCCTGGATTCGCGCTGCGCTGGGCCAGTCCTACCTGTTGGAGCCGGACGTCGATGATCGGCGACAGGGCATGATTCATCTCCTGCATTTGCCGGCTCGGTTCGCCGATTCGCAGCCATTTCTTGCGGGTGTTGGCCTGGCGATCGTTGCGGATGAACTCCGCAAGCAGGGGGACGCCGCGGGCGCCGAGCGGCTCATTCGCGACTTGAGTGATCAGGACGCGCTGCACCCAGGCCTTCCGTGGCTGGAGCGACGGCAAAATGAACGATTGAATGCAACCGCGCCCGATGTGTTGGCGCACAAGGAGCATCTATGACAGCGTGGTTTGGATCTGATATTTCGGTGATGCTCGCGCAGGATAGTGAGGGCGGCGTCTCCATCCTCCAACTCATCAGCGCCGGCGGCGCGATCGCGTATGTCATCATCGCGCTGTCCATCACGGCATTGGCGCTGGTGGTGATGCACGCGCTGCAGCTTCGTGAAATCGCCCTGGCGCCTCCCGAGGTCATTGATGAGTTGAACGAATCGCTTTCCCGCGGCGATGTCGAAGCCGCACAACGCTTCTGTGAGGATGAAGACAACGACTGTTTCCTGACGCGCGTCATCGGCGCCGGCCTCACGCGCTGCAAGCGATCCGTGTTTGGCTGGTTGGAGTTGAAAGGCGCCCTGGAGGAAGCTGGGCAGGAGCAGGTCGCGCGGCTGTACCGATCAACCGATGGTCTTGGCCTGATCGCCGCCATTGCGCCCATGCTCGGTCTGCTTGGAACGGTCGTCGGCATGGTTGGCGCCTTCGACACGATCAGCTCATCGGAAGGGTTCGCCAGGCCCGATCAACTCGCCGGCGATATCTCCAAAGCGCTCGTGACGACGCTGATGGGTTTGTCGCTCGCGATTCCCGCAACGGCGGCTTTTACGTTCTTTCGCAATCGAATTGATGCGCTCTCGGGCGATGTGGGATCAACCATTGAAGAATTGGCGGCGCACCTTGATCAATCAGGCCAGGGCGACGCCGCGCCGGCGCCGGGAGCGACGTCCCGGTCATGAACTGGCGCCCGCAACATCGCAATTCGAATCTGCTTGATGTCGATATCACCGGCATGATCGATGTGGTGTTTCTCCTCATCATCTTCTTTATGACGACGGCGCAGTTCGCACGCATGACACGCGCTGATATCGACTTGCCGCAGGAGCAGGGTGAAGAGCTGGACAGCCAAATGTCTGCGGGCATCATTGTGAATGTCAGTGAGCAGGGCGCGATCATCGTTGAACAGCAGGTCATTTCGATCGATCGGCTGGTGCGCATGGTCGCAGCGGAAGTGGCCAGCGCGGGCGACGACCCCTCATCGATCGAACTCACGGTGCGAGCCGACAAGCAGCTTCCCGCGCGCGTGCTCAACGACATCGCGCGAGCGTTGGCGGACGCTGGGCTGCGCGGCGTCCGGCTTGCGACGGAGCCACCTCGCGGAGGAGGCCAGTCATGAGGCTCAGGCCGACCAAGGCGCCGCGCTCTGTCGTGAATCGGCTTCAGGTCACGAGCATGATCGATGTGATCTTTCTGCTCCTGATTTTCTTCATGGCGACCACGACGTTCTCGCAGCCGGAAGCGCATCTCACGCCCGGATTACGAGAGGAGCGAGCCAGCGGCCGCGCGTCAGACTTCGAGCCGCAGATCGTTGATGTGCTGCGCATCGACGGGGCGGAGTCATTCCGACTTGGCGCTCAGGTGTTTTCGAACAAAGCGGGCCTGGCCGCGGCGTTGCGTCAACTTCCAACTGAGCCCGGCGTGTTCGTTCGTGTGCATGATGATGTGAGCGTGGCCGCCGCGGCTGCGGCCGTGCAAGCGTGTCGCGACGCCGGTTTTGAGCGAGTGAGCTATGTCCCGGTGCAGTAGCAGGCAAGCTCGGTGGATTGCATGGCTGGCGCTCGCATGCCTCGCGCCGGCAGCGCACGCGCAATCGCAGGCGGATGATGCGATCGAGTCATATCTCGACTCACATCAACTGAACGCGCTGCTCGCCGAGCAACTCCTGCTGCGCATGGGGGAGACGCCAGCGGCGGAACGGGCGCCGATCGCCACGCAGCTCGCATCGCTGTACGTCGAGCTCATCGAGAATGCGACGTCCATGAAGGAGCGCGAATCCTGGGAATCCAAGGCTCGCGCGTTGTTGTCGATGGCGCCCGAAGATGCGAGCGCTGCGCTGCGGCTTGATCTCGATCGAGCGCGATATGCAACGGCGGAGCGCGTGATCGAACGCGCACGGATCCGCATCGCGTCGCCGGCCGAGCTGCAATCCGCGCTCAACACGTTGTCGGAGTTATCGCCAACGTTTGATCGAATCGCGACGCAGGCGCATCAAAATGTGCTTTCCATTCGACGGCAGGAAGAGTCCGGGCGCGATGTTGACCCGCTTCTTTTGGCCGAGGCGCTTCGCAACGCGCGGCGGCAGCGGTCTCTCGGGTACTACCTGGCCGGGTGGAGCAACGCCTATCTGGCTGAGTTTGGCGCATCACCGACGCGCGCGCAAGCTGCGATTCGACAATTCGGATGGCTGCTTGGCGCTGATCTGAATGAGCCGCCGGACATGGATCGCGTTCCCGATCAATCCATGCAGCTTGATCATGTCGGCCGCTCCGCCATTGGCGTCGCGGTGAGCTATGCCGCCCTTGGCGACGCGGGCCTCGCCCTGGATTGGCTGGATTTCATTGAGCGGCATTCTGAAACGTCTGACTCGGTGCGCGCCCAGCTTCCCGGCCGACGCGTCGCAATTCTGGCGAAGCTCAATCGGTGGGGCGCGTTGGAGACATACGTCGAGGGTCTACGTGATGATCGGGACGGCGACGCGCTTGAACCGGACCTGGCGCGGCTCATCGCGGTGCTTGCGCTGGAAGGAACTGGGGAGGCCGAGCGAACGCGTCGCCGCATCGCCCAGGGCGCCATCATCGACTTGGTCAATCGCCAGGAGATTGCGCAGCTTGTTGATCTTGGGGAACGTTATGGCGCCGGGCAGATAACAGATGGCGGGTTCATCGGCGCCCATGTGCGCGGCCTGATCGCGTACGAATCTGCGCGCGAAGCGCATCGACAGGAATCCCCGGACGCTGACGCGCCTGCGGCCAGCGCGGGCGTTGTGCAAAACTACGTGCGCGCTGCGGAGTTGCTTCGCGATGCGTTGCTCAATCGTGACAGCGCCGCCTACCTGGAGCCGGCCGCCGCCACGACGCTCCTACTCGGCATGAGCGAGTTTTTTGCGTCCGGTGATGCGACGGCGCGTGCTCAACGAGCGGCGTCAATTCTCCAGCAAGCCTCAACATTGTTTGACGATGACTCGCGCCGCGCCGATGCGCTCTGGATGGCGTATCGCGCCGCGCAGCGAGCCGACACCGGCGACAGCGCATCCGATCTCGCTCGCGATATTTCGCAGGCGTTCATCGAGCGATTCCCCGGCGACGAGCGATCGGGCGTGTTGCGCGTGCAGCTTGCCGCTGCGGGATCGCTGCCCGCAGAGGATGCATTGGCGATTCTTCTTGACACTGCGCGCGAGTCGCCCGCGTATGAAACGGCTCGACGGCATGCCGCTCGAATTCTGTATGAACAATTCCGCGAGGCGCCGGCTGATCGGCGTGACTGGGCGGCGCTTCGGTACGCCGATGTCGCTGAGTCGCTGCTGGCGATCGATCGTGCGCGAGCTGCCGCAGGCGATCGGCACGCTGCCGAATTGACCATCGTTCGCGCAAGGCGATTGCTCGATGCGCTGCTCAGCGTGCGTTCGCCCGATCCTGATCGCGCGCTTGTTGCGATTGATGCGATGGAATCCGCCCTGCGCGTCACGCAGGAAGGCGCGCCGTCAACCGAGGAGCTTCAATTCCGAGAGCTTCAGATCGCGCTGGCGCAGGGCGACTCGGAAGCCGCGGCGACCATTGCAGCGACCATTCGGCGTTCGGGCGATGAGCGATACATCGCCGCCGCGGATCGAGCGATCTTCAATCACGTTGCGGATGTGTGGCGATCGGTCAAGGCGTCTGACGCGTCAAACGAGAATCTGGCAGTCGCCGCGCGTGATGTCATTTCGCGCGGCGCCCGGTTGCTCGTGGACGAAGAGCAGCGGGCCGGCGCCGCCGCGTCAGCGATCATGGTCTCTGTCCGCGCGGTCGTGGCGCATGCGGCGTACGACTTGTGGCGAACAACGGGTGATCGTCAGGCCCTGGATTTGTCGTTCAGGCAGCATGTCATGGTGCTTGAGGACCGCCCCAATGATCGGGATGTGCTCCGCCGGCTCGCAGAGGTTGCCGAAGAGGTTTCTGATGTCGAGACGGCGCTTCAGAGTTGGCGGACACTGTCGTCCGGGTTGGACCCCAACACCGGTCCGTGGTTTGAAGCGAGGATTCGGCTGATTGCACTCCTGGTGGAGGTCGATCCCGATCGCGCTCGCGTGGCGTTGCAACAGCACGTCGCGCTTCGGCCCGATTACGGACCGGCTCCGTGGCGTGAGCGATTTCAGGCGCTTGAAGCTCGTTTGGGGAGCGATGCGGCGAGTCAAGGCGGTGGCGCGCCATGATGCACCCGAATCCAGTCCAGCGATTTCTTGGATTGCCCGCGGGATCGGACTCGCCTTTTGCGCTGCTCGGTGTGTCACCGGGCGCGTGTGATGAATACACGGTGCGCGATGCGCTTCGCCGCCGGATGGATCGCATTCGACGCCATCCGGAGTCGCTTTCGCACGAGGCGGATGAAGTGCGGTTGGCGCTTCATGCGGCTGCGGCCCAGCTTCTCGACCCTGTGGTGCGCGATCACTTGGCCGCCATCGAGCGAGGAGCGGCGCCCAGTGAGGATCTTGATGCGCTACACGCAAGTTTCCGCGAAGCTGCCGCTCATGTGCTGGGGCGTGCAGGCGGCTGGAACAGAGAGTCGCGTCACTGGCTTGGGTTGCTCGCGCATGCGCATGGCGTGGGGGATCATGAGCTGCATGATGAGTTGCGCGCGATCGTGCGGGGGGCTCGAGCGTCGAGTCCCACCAGTCGAGCGGTCCGCAGGTCGGGAACGCCATCGGCGTCGCAGCAAGCAACGTCCGTCTACGAGTCCATCCATGCGCGTCCGCGGCGTCGCCGTTCATTTGGTACACCCTTGTGGACGGTGCTGTCAGTGACGACAGGGGCTGTGCTCATCGGCGCGTTGCTCATTCATGAAGCGACGCCTCGGCGAGATCCGCCTTCGGTGCAGCGCGAATCAGACGATGAAACGATGCCCCCCGCGCCGGGCGAATTGCAGACCTCAGACAGTCTTGGGGAGAACGCCAACGCGGCGCCAGCGGAACAAGTCCGCGCGCGGTTAAATTCACCCGAAGTCATCCTCCGATGGCTCGAACACGCGGGTGTGGAGCTCGCCACCAATCCGGGGAACGCATCGTGGAGGTTCGAACGGGCCGTCGAGTCGCTGCGCGAGCAGTGGATGACATGCAGCCAAAGCGCATTAGCCCAAGCACAGCAACGCGTGTTGTCCTTCTTCCAGCAGGCTGATTGGGAAACGCCGAGTGGTGAACGCGCTTTCGAAGCGGTTGCAAGGCCGTACACCAGTATGGGCACACAAGAGGGGATGAGCGTTGGAGACGTCTCCGCCGCGATCTGGTCCGGCGCCACACTCGCCCAGATGGCGAATGAGCCAAACCTTGATTCGGCCGTACGCACAATGGCGAGCAACGCGTTCCGCGAGGCGTCATCGATATCGACGCCTGTTGTGCGATCATTTGAGAACGCCGCGGAGTTCGTGTTGCCTGTCGTGGGCGACCATTTGGCTGCGCATCACGCGGCTCAACACGCCGAGGCGTGGACGGATCAATGGCGCACATGGAAACGGGCTGTTTTTATCGCATTGGATGCATCGGATGATTCGCAAGCCGCCCGACATGCGGATCGAATCGTGCTGGGCGCGGCGGAGTCCTTGCTGACGTCCGGCGCCAGTGTCGCGCGGCAGGTCGCGGCTCGGGATGCGCTGGATGTGCTGCTGAGCGCCGTTCGCTGGAATGCGCAGGGCGACGAATCGCCGCCATCCTGGGACACCGTCCTCGCGTGGTTTGATGAGCCAGCGATCGCAACGCCCGAGTTGGCCGTCGTGACGGAGTGGATCGTGGCGCGATCCGGCGCACCGAATGTGGCGCCGGACATGACGTTGAATCGCGGCTCTATCGTGGAAAGCCGCGTCGCGCTTCGCGAGCGCTACGCCCGATCCTGGGGCGCTGATATCGCGGCTGATTCAAAGGGGTTTGCCGCCGTCTGGGCGCGCACGGTTCGAGACGCGATTCGCGCGCAGGACGCCTCGTCCGCGATGGAGCAGGCGTCGCTCATGGCGCTCGTGGCGCGGATGAACGCCGCGGCGTCTCTGCGATGGCGAGGCGATGTCAATGGCGCCAGCGCCATCGTGGTGAATCCAGGTTCACCCGTTGTTGACGCGATGCGCCCGCAGCCTGCGTCGTTGAACGCCGTGCGCGACGTCAACCGGACACAAGACGGCGCGTGGGCGGTGCAATATTTGGGCTCACGATCGCGCGATGTTGAAACGAAGACGCAATTGCTCGCCACGTTGGGGCGCACATCGCGCGCGCTCGGTCCGATCGACGCGGATGTGCTCGTCTCCATTGCGCTGCAGAATCCCTCCAACACGCCCCGAACGCGCGCCCAGCAAATCGTGCGGCGACGCGCCGCAGAAGCCGGCATCATCAGCGCGCTGCTGGAACGCATCAGCGATGCGCCGAAGAATGCGTCAACGACGGCGCTCATTCGTGAGATCACGGGTCGGAACGTGCCGCCGCCGGTGAGCGAGTCGTGGGATCAGGCCATTCGATATGCGCTCGTGGATCGTCTGCTCGAACTGCTCGAGCCCAATGATGAATGGTCCACGTTTGATGCGCTCGAGACTGTCGTGGCTGATGCCTACGCGCAGCGCGCCGGGCCCCGGCAGCCAAATGCGTCTCTCGGTTTTGGCGATGAGCAGGACGCTGACGCCGATGGGCCGCCATCGACTACGGCGTACGGCGCCGCGGCTGACGTCTGGTATGAATGGCGCGAGCAGGCGTCGGCCCTGGCGCCCAATTCGCGGGCGCCGGTGTCATTCCGCGAGATGGAGCGGCGCCGGCAGGGGCGTTTGCGATTGGCCGGGGGGCCGCTTCAAAGGTTTGTCGCGGATCAGATCAGCATCGCCGAGGCGATGGCCTTCGTGGTGACGGCGGAGCGCCCGAGCCGCGCGCAAAGTGTGGGCGCGCTCATGCGGCAGTTCTCGCTGGAGGTGAGCGAGGCGCCGAACATCATCGCGCAGTCACTCGCCGCCGAGCGCGTCATGCTGACGTTGTGGGCGATTCGATTTGGGTTGACACCCGATGATGTGTCGCAGGTCATCGTCGAAACGGAAACCGCAACGCGCGACTCGAATGCGGCGTCACTCGATCTTGAATCCATCGATGAAGCATGGCTGTCGCAGTCGCCTGTGCATGATGTCGAAACGCGACTCAGGGCGCTATCGCCGGATGATCCGATCGCGGCGTTCGAGCTTGCAGAAGAGTTGGCGTACGAAAGCCAGGCGCCGCAGGGGCGGGACCTCGCGCGGCGGTTGTATCAGCTCGCGCTGCAATGGGACGAGGCGGACGGCAACGCCGACCTCGGCGCCAGTGTGTATTTGGCGCTGGCGGACCTCTCGACGCGGGCGGATGAACGCCGCTGGATGATCGCGATGGCGCTCTCGCTGGACCCGACGCTCGCGCGCATCGTCACGCTGCCGGATCAGGAACGGGCGTCGCTGGAGACGCGCGTGAACCTCGCGGCGGGGCTGGAGCTGTACCGCCTGGGCGAGTACGGCGACGCCCAGCGGCGATTGCACGCCCCCGGCGTGCGTGAGCTGCTGGAGGAATACGAGAACATGATCACCGGGCACACGGCCCCGATGCTGGCGCGCGTGCAGGGGTCGCCCAGTTGCCGCGAGTGCAGAAATGCACGGGTGATCCCCGACCCGCGCGACCCGGGTGAATCACGCCTGTGCCTGACCTGCGCCGGCGACCCGGGGCCGGACCTACCGGATGAGGAGTTGATCCGCTTCCTGCGGCTCGAGCGAGCGATCCTAGCGGACGAGCCGTCGAGTTGGTCAGCGGATTTGATGATGACGAGGGGGGACGCGTTGAGAGGGGTAGGATAGATATATTCTTTCATGCAGTTTGGCAATGAAGCGAAGTTGGTCTCTTTGGTTTGCGGCACCATGCCAGGCGACTGCTTATATATTGCTTCGTAATTGAAACTGTAGAGATCGTAAGAAATCGGCCTGAAATATCTTCGGTATAGGGTCATCAGCTTCCCATGCATCATGAATGCGCGGGCGAAAGTATTTCTCTGGGGGAAAAATAGGCGCTTCTCGTCGTTTGAGCTGCAGATAGTCATCGCGAGGCACAGTATGTCCATTTACTACAACTCGATCATAATCAAGTTCATTGAAGAATCGATAGTAGTAAAGTCGCCCTGCTTTAAATAATTGTTCGCAAATCTCAGGAATATGATGCTGCGGGAGAATCCACTCTTTCAACCGGTTTGAGTGCGGTATGATCCTTCCACGTGCGCTAGGGTCTTCAATGATCCAATCTGCTAGCGAGCGTCCCGATTTCCCAAATGGTGCATCTAAGTGAGGTTGGCTTAAGAAATTACGAGGAAAGACGTCTAGCAAGAGCAGTGAATTCACTCGTGTACAGTTCGTGCCAATCCACCCCTGAGTACGGCGGCCGTATTCCACGTGGTCAGGCGCCCCGCCCAACTTCGAGATCGCTTGTCCGTCGTCGAGACTGCGCTCCTGTACACTTCCATAACTCGCTTGGCCGATATCGACAAGATTTCGAAATAATTCAAACATCCTTTCCGGCGTAATTGCCGCGAAACTGGGGATCCAATTTAGGCTTATACTTTGGATCGGGACTCGAACAGCGGCGTATGTTATCCAGTCAATATCGGGAGCCAGCGTGTAGTGCGTTTGGTGCTTGTCACTTGTCCTTGCCATCGTAGATAGTGAGAATGACTGTACATTAGTAAACCCCGTCTTGATTATTAAAGTGTGCTCTCTCTTGAACGGGCCCCATTTTCGATTTTTCAGATTTTTTGATGACTGAAAAACTAGCTTGTCGGGGAGATTCCGCGCATCCGAAAAGGTCGAAACTATCAAGTCGTACGCAGCCCTCAGTCGGTTTGGGGTCCATTTGCATCCGAATGCGCCGCAGTAGATCCGCCCGATACTAGCATTCGGCCGGCGATTGAATTCGGTGGGATGGTCAGTAGGAGGATTCACATCTATTTCACGGGGGGAACGGGAGATATTTTGGGGGAACTATTGGCCCGAGTGGTTGAGGCGGAAGGCCGCCAATAAAGTCTGAGATTTGGACCGGTTGTCCAAATTCATCGTACAAGAAAATATTCCCTCTATTGCTTGGAGGTATCGCCATTTGCATATCGGCGAGCTTCTCGGCAAGCGATCCAAGGTCATCGGTGCTCGATTTGACTTCATATAGGTCGACCAAGCCATTGCGTTGAACGACAATCGTGTCAGGTCGCCAATTTGAGACTACGCCAAGGTCAGTGCGTCCGATGCTAGTCTTTAGTGATCTATTCAGTAAGATATACTCAGTCGTATTTTCAGTGAATCGGCCATTTGCCAGCACCGTGCAGATCGTGGCGTGATTCGGATGTCCGGTCTCCTGAGCTGTTCCTAATAGTAGGGCGATTTTACCGTCATTGTTTGTAGCTTGTCGAATCATATTGGGTCGCGGAATCCAGCCAACGCCAAATTGGCCAGAATCAATTCCGCGAAGAGTCCTCTTGCTGGATTGAGGGTGTAGCGCGGAATCGCCCACGCGACAGATTTCCTGGTCTGTGTCAGTTCGTAGGATGGCGCGGCGCCCAATTGCGGCTGTTTCCACAAGAGGAGCACTTATTAGTGGCATTGCAGCAAGACCGGCCTCTACTAAACTTAAGTCTCCATTAGCGAAGTCGTTTATCGTAATAACCAGGTCGGCACCTTCGCTGAGTATGCCGACGCTCGATACATATAGATTGCTAATTAGTACCGTAGCATCAATTGCATTCTGTAGCGCAAGCTGTTGAAGATCTAGGATATTCTGAATATCTTCTACATTATCGCCAAAGGTACTAATCTTCATGTCATCAAAAAGATCGGCGGCTAGAATAGCCTTTTCATATTCGTGTCCAAAAGCAAAGCTGGCGACAATCTTCAGCATTTGCTGTCGCATGTGAGTGGCGGCAACGAGAGGGCTATCTAGACTGAATTCAAGTTGAATGACCGGATAGCGGTCATGGCCCGTGTTGACTCGATCCCAGTCAGAGGGTGAGAAAGGTTTTCCGTCGCCTCGAACTGCTTGGACTTTGCCTCCAATCATGGCGTAAGCAGTTAGCCACGGATCGTTGTCACCATACATATAGCGATACATTACAAGAACTTGTTCGGTGGTGAATGGGCCCGGCGGCGCAGGTATGATGACATCATTTGTATTCACATTGCCATCCGCATTGTTTGGGAGGAGTGGCTCAAGTAAGATCGAGTTTCCGCCATCGAATGCGAACACAACATCAGATCCGAACCCGGTTTCGATTTGGTCCTGGCCATCGCCGGCAATAACAATGTCATCACCATCACCGGTCAAAATGAAGTCATTGCTGTCCGTGCCAATGACAATGTCATTCCCAGGCGTGCCAGAGGTAGAGCCATTGAATATCGTGAAGCCGAGTATTTCTGGTTCGTCCAGGCCGGTGACCGCGTCGAATGGAAGAACCCTGATGGTGTCTTCGAACTCTTCACCGGAGCTCAAGGTGACGCGAAGTGTAATCTCCAGTGCTTCGGCGGATCCTTGGACAGCCTCCAAGTAGAGGTATTCGTATCCTTCGAGGTCGGCGATGTCGTACTCGACGCTATCTGGAATGAAGTCGTCGAGTTCGCGCGACAAGCCTCCTTCGCGCTTCCAGAGCCTGAGATGACCATTCGGTCGAATGTACTCATAGAAGCTGGTTGGAAAGCCTTCTACGGGGTGCACAATTCGGGTGAGGTTTGCTGGATCGCTTGCGCTGTACTCGAACTGAACAGTTGCACCTTTCGGGTCCGGGACATGATCAAATGAGAACGCAACTGGCACAAATTGTGTGTTGGGTGGCGCGTCGTGAGTGTCAGGCCCAAAGTGTCCAAAGCCATCTGCATAATCAGGGATTCGATCCTCATCCAGATCATGGCGGTTTACGATTAAGACTTTGATGCCTGTGCTGTCTTCTGCCTCATCTTCTTCAGCATCGCGCTCGGGTTCTGCAAATCGATCGTCATTGTCACTATCAATATCCAAATCAACAGCATTGATCGTGACGCCGAGTGTCGCGCTGCACGACGAGTTCTCCGCGATCAATGTCACGCCGATGGTGAAGTGCCCGGGAGTGTCGCCTGCCACGAGCAGCAAGAACGCTCCATCATGGGGGAGATCGTATGAATCCTCAGTGTTGAGTAGTGTCTCCGCGTTCGAAACATTCCATTCTGCCGATTCCCAACCACCCCCATTCAGCATTCGAATGCTGTACCCGGCGGTTTGTCCTGGTTCCAGGTGTGTCGGGCCAATGATTTCGAAGGCGCAAGGCGGAGCCGCTGGCGGCGGGTTTGGGCCGCTGCCAGTGTTCCCGGAGTCTTTGCTGGGGTCGCCGCCAACGGTTCCCGAGCCGTCCGGCACATCGGGCGTTGGGTCTTCAGGTTCATTGTCGGGTCCGTCGGGGTGATTCGGCGGGCTCGGAGAACCACAGAGGTTGAGGTCCTCGCATGTGGTGCCAACGGGCACCCAAACCGGGGGATTCACGAGTCCGTTGGGACATTCGCAAATTAACACGATGTATCCCGGCAGCGTGCCGCCCTCCGGCGCTGCTCCGAAATTGGCCAGTAGTTGATTCAGGTCATGAGAATCAACGACGCCATCGCGATTCAGATCGCTGGCTATGATTCCGCTGGTTCCGAATTCGGAAAGCAGCCGAGTCAGATCAGCGGCATCGACCATGCCGTCTTGGTTGAGATCGGGCGATCGAAGAACCTGCGCGTGCGAGGGCGAAGCCGCGATGAATGACATCGCAATCGCTAGGCATGCGATAAACGCGCAAGACAACACATTGATGCGAGCAGACTCGTGGGTCGACATCATCAGCACTCCGTGGCTCTGAACTTATCCACGCAGTGGCGCCGACCAACTTCGATGCAGGAGGCGCCATGCGTCCTACAGATTGCAATGTGTAATCAGATCAAAAACTCATTTCAATAGTGTTGTTCAAATTTTTGGAATGAGAGCCTCGATTCACACTCGGATTGCGGTGGCCCATCGTCCGATAGTGATCGCCGTCAGGCCGTGTGAGTCGGATGTGAAGGCAAAACCAACGGCTGTGATGGAATGTTCAAGATTTTCGTATTCGCGAGTTCTCCATGCAGCGTCGGTGCGCATCTCAAGTTGTGCGCGGTGGACGCATTGCATTGATCATCGCGTGTGGGAACGAAATCGGCGAGCAAATCTTCTGTTGAGTTGGGCGTTCAGTGCGTCTCGCAAGCACGTGATTGATCGTGTGATGTTGTGCAATACTCCTAGTCGATCAATCCCACGTCATCTGAAACACGCGCATGCCTTCGCTTAAAGGCGGGCCGCCTTCCGGCACGGTTAACTGCGGCGATTTCGCGATGTCGTATACGCCGTCGGCGATCAAGGTCTTGACTGCGTCTTGGAGGTCGGACTCTTCAATGTCTCGGGCCCAGATGTAGGCGCTCTCGCCGGCCATCCACATGTCGTTGTCTTCCTCGTCGTCGGGGAAAGGCCATTCGAGGATGCTGATGCGGACGTCGAGAACTTCAGGCCGCGCGAGGATGGATCGCAGTGTTGTTTCGAATGTGCGAATGCCCGGGTGGCGCTGTCCGAGGTTGGGCGCGATGGAGTCGTCCTGATCGTTGCCGTCGAAGAATTCATCGAGCGAAAGCGTGATGGTTCGGTCCACGCGTTCTCCCGTCGATGCATCGAAGCCGCACAGCTCATGGGCAAGGCTCGCGGGGTCCTTGCCGTAAAAACGCTCGTAGCGCGCGTCGTTCATGAGGGCTAATCCAAGACTCACGGTCCATTCATTGCCATTGCGCGGCAGTGAGGACGTGTCAACAACGATCGTGCCGGAATCGAATGGGTTTTGCATGAGATCGGACAACGCCGCATTGAGCAGGTCGTCTTCGACTGGGACTCTTATAAGTTTTTCATCGTCGATGATGGCGCAGGCGCGGGTGAGGGCGCCGCGCTCGTCGAAGTCCAGGAGCACCGCATTAATGGGATTCCCAGCGGAATCCGTCAAGAGTTCCTTTTCAATCGGCGGAAATTCTTCGGCGCCGCCGAGGTACTTTTGAATGACGCGATTTCGTTTTTTGAGGTCGATGGCCATGGCATGACGTCCTGGTCATGGGGTTCGGTATTAAGAAGTAAAGCATAGTGCGGACTTGGCGCAGTCCACGAGCAGCATCACATCTTCGACGTACGATGGTTTTGATATCGCCGCCTCCGGCGAATCGATGAACCTGTTAGTTCCGCGCCATGATGAACTTGTGCTTGCGCTTCAGCAGCTCAATCACGAGGTCCAGGTGCGTCTTGTTCGTCACATCCCACGCGACCCAGCGGGTGCCGGCGACCATGCGGCCTGAATCCAGCCCTTCACGGATGAACTTTCGCAGGCGGCTCATCGGCAGGGCGTCGATCATGTCCTGCGACAGCGGGGTCGCAATCAGCGGCTTTTCGCGGTGAGGGATGAGGTAAGCCCACGCCTGGGTCGGGTCGTCCGGGCAGCGGTAGACCATCGTCCAGCGCCAGGGCAGGCCCATCCATTCCAGATCCTCGCGGACCTCATCGAAGCTCAGGAGCTTCTCCCGAGCGGAGGTGACAAGCTGGCCGAGTTGGCGGTTGTAGTGGCTCCGCAAATCCTCGAGAGAGGGGGTCCGAAACTGGTCTTCCCACGGGATGCGGCTTAGCGGCTTGGCGTACACCATCAAAGGGGCCCTTTCTGGGCATTGAGGCCAAATATGGGGCTTTCGATGCGGAAATATACCAAAATGAACGCGTTTGGGTTCGGCGTGAGGCGCAGAAATCGACGTTCAGGTCCGAGAACTCGCGCGTTTTTTCGGGGCCGCTCCATTCAATGGTCTGAGGGCGGATTTGAACGATGAGAATGGGGCGCCGCCGGTCTGCGCATCGCCCGGCGGACCGCCTACGATTGGGGCTCCACTTCTCGATAAGGACCAAGCCGCATGGCGTCAGGACCGGACACCACGACATCCCCAGCAGCGCCTGAGACCGCGACTCTGGACGATTCTGAGTTGAAAACCGCGACGGTGCTCGTCGTGGATGACAACCAGCAGAATCTGGAGTTGCTCCAGGCGTACCTCGAGGACATCGGCTGCGGCATCGAGTCCGCCACTGACGGCGTCGAGGCGATGAAGATCATCGAGCAAAGCCCGCCGGATCTGATCCTGCTGGATGTGATGATGCCGCGAATGAGCGGTTTTCAGGTGTGCCAGAAGATCAAGCAGGATCCGCGGCTTCGCGAGATTCCCGTGGTGATGGTGACCGCGCTCAATGAGGTCAGCGACGTGGAGCGAGCCGTCGAGTGCGGCGCCGATGACTTTCTGACCAAGCCCGTGCAGCGGATTGAGCTGGTGACGCGGGTGAAGTCACTGCTTCGCGTTCGCATGCTCAAGCACAAGCTGGAAGCCGCGCTCGAGAAGATGAAGAAGCTCACCGGCGAGGGCTGAGCTGGGGCCGGGGTTCATCGCAGCTGAAATCAGAGGGAATAGCGGGTGGCATGCCTACGTCTGCGCGGGCATGGTTGCGCGATTGATTTGAGCCGCTTCCTGGCGGGCGCGGTTCGGATGTGGTCGCTTGCGCAAGAAAAAAGACGGGCGCCTTCGCCCGTCCCCACCGTGCGCGTTGAGTCGCGTGGATGTTTGTTTCGCGGCGATCAGTCCCGGCAGGACCGAGCGACGATCGCGGGTGTGTCGGCGGGGCGAGTCCAGATGGCGTGCGGGCCGCGGGGCTCACGCTGGGTCTGGTCCAGATGCTCGAGGTAGAGGGCGAGCGCCTCCCGGCGGAAGCGGCTCAGGAACTGGCGATCCGCTGAGGGGTTCAACGTGCGGATCTCGTCCATCAGGCGAGCGCGGTCGGGATCGACCAAGGGCTCTTCTTCAAGGGTCCGCGAACGATCCGACACCAGCGACGCGACAAACATGACCATGTGCGGCCTCCCGATTTCGCCTCGCGGATTGGCGAGGGACACGTTTGATCGGACGACCTCGCGTCATGCCCGCAATGCATAACGCATGCGGACTCGGATAAGTCGTCGGACCATCGGACACGTCGCTAGACTCCACCCCTGCACCAACGCATTCACGACTTGTCCCGGAGGTTCGGCGCATGGCGACCGACGCAAAGCCCAATCTTGATCACCCGACGTTTCAGGTACTGAAGCAGGCCTTTCCGGACCGCGCCTTTCGTGGGACGGAGTATCGCGGCCAGTCCACACTGATCGTTGAGCCCGCCGACCTGCACGAGGTGATGGCGTTTCTTCGAGATGATGAGCGGTGCAAGTACAACTTCCTGTCGGATGTCGTCGGTGTGGACTACCACGGGTATCCGTCGCCGACGATCGGCCGATTCGCAGTCATCTACAACCTGTGCAGCTACGAGCGCGACGACCGCTTCTTCGTGAAGGTGTTCCTCGACCCGAGCATTCCGACGGACGGCATTGAGGAAGATCCCGCGCTCTACGTGGACAGCGTGTGCGACCTGTGGCCCGGCGCCGAGTGGACTGAGCGCGAAGTGTTCGACATGTTCGGCATTCGCTTCCGCAACCACCCGGACCTGCGCCGCATCCTCACGTGGAAAGAGTACCCGGCGCATCCGCTGCGCAAGGACTACCCGCTGCGCGGCCGCGGCGAACGCGAGACGTATCGCGTGATTGATCGCACAGATGCTTGAATGCGCCGTGATTCAGGCATCTGGATCTTGAAATCTCTGACGCAGGTTGTCGCGATGACCGCCAATGCCTGAACGCGCGATACACAATGAGGCGCCTCACGTCGTCATCATTGGCGCTGGTTTTGCGGGGCTGCACGCCGCACGTGAGCTCAAGCGCGCGAACGCATCGATCACAATCATTGATAAGCGGAATCACCACCTTTTTCAGCCATTGCTGTATCAGGTCGCCACGGCGGCTTTATCCCCGGCGGATATTGCGGCGCCCATTCGTCGAATATTCTCGCGGCAACGAAACGTCTCTGTCGCGCTTGCGGATGCGAAGCGCATCGACGCCGCGAATCGCCTCGTGTTTCTCGATGATGACGATGTGGTCTCGTATGACTACCTGGTCCTCGCGACAGGATTAACGCACTCATATTTCGGCCATGACGAATGGCGGCCGTTCGCGCCCGGTCTCAAGACGACCGATGATGCATTGGTCATTCGGAATCGATTTCTCACGGCATTCGAGAAGGCGGAGCGCACGGATGATGAAGCGGAACGCGCTGCGCTTCAAACGATTGTCATCGTGGGCGCGGGGCCGACCGGTGTCGAACTTGCGGGAACGATGTCGGAAATGACGCGTCGTGCGTTGCCGCATGATTTTCGTGTGTGCGACACGCGGACGTCGCGCATCTTGCTGATTGAGGGCGAAGATCGCGTGCTGCCCGCGATGGAGCGGGCGCTTGGCGAGCGCGCGAAGCGCGATCTTGAAGAACTTGGCGTCGAGGTTCAACTCAATTCGCGCGTGACAAGGATCAACGACGGCGGTGTGGAGATTGGCGACACGCGCGTCGCGGCGAGGACGGTAGTGTGGGCCGCGGGTCTCAAAGGAACATCCATCGGCGCCACGATCGGAGCGATAACGGACAGGATCGGCCGTGTGGTGGTGCGTCCCGATCTTTCCGTTCCGGATCATCCGGAGGTGTTCGTCGTCGGCGATCTGGCCCGCGTCGAGGCTCCGGACACCGGTGCAACGATTCCAGGCCTCGCTCCGGCGGCGATTCAGATGGGCAAACATGTCGGCCGGAGCATTCGAAACGAGTTGTCGTCAGGCACGGGCCAGGTGAATCGGAAGCCTTTCACGTACCACGATCGCGGCGAACTGGCGACCATTGGGCGCGCCCGCGCCGTCGGGGTGGTCTTCGGCGGGCGCCAAGTCGCCGGCTTTATCGCCTGGTTCCTTTGGCTTGCCGTGCACATTGTCTTCCTCATCGGATTCAGAAACCGACTGATGGTGCTCATTGGGTGGGCATACGCGTATCTGCGTTTCCAGCGAGGCGCGAGAATCATCACCGAGGAATCGGAATCTTCGGATTCTTAGCGCGCGATCGCCTCGCTCGAAGCGCGCAGGCGTTCAACGCATTCGGCGATGATGTCAATCGCTTCGTCGATCTCGCGCTCGGTGGTGTTGCGCGAGAGGCTGAAGCGGACGGAGCCGTGGGCGACTTCTTCGGGAAGGTTCATCGCGAGCAGGACGGGTGAGGGCTCAAGCGAACCACTGGAGCACGCGGCGCCGGCCGATGCGCTCACGCCGCGCTCTGACAATGCGATCAGGAGCGCTTCCGCTTCGAGTCGCGGGAATCCGATGTTCGTCGTATTCCATATTCGTGCCGACGGATCGCCGTTGACGACAGCGTCCGGGATGTGGTCCAACACGCCGCGCTCGAGTCGGTCGCGCAGCGCGCCGGCGCGATCACGGTTTGATTCATCCGCCAGCCAGTTCATTGCTTCTTCAGCAGCCGCGGCAAACCCTGCGATGCCCGGGACATTCTCTGTGCCGGCGCGCCGGCCGGATTCCTGGGAGCCGTGGAACTGTGGCGGGATGCTCATGCCGCGACGGAGCCACAAAGCGCCGACGCCCTTAGGGCCGTGCAGTTTGTGCGATGAAAACGCCAGGGCATCAAACGGTGCGTGCTCCACGGATGTCGGCATCTTGCCGACCCATTGTGTGCCGTCACAGAGAAAGGGCGCGCCGGCGGCGCGAGCCATTTCACCAATGGTTTCAATGGGTTGAATTACGCCAGTTTCATTGTTGACCCACTGTGCGCAGACAAGGGCGACGGACTCATCAACAACATCATGCATCGCTTCGATGTCGATGGCGCCGGCGGTTGTCCCGCTGACCCAACGAACCTCACATGCACGAGTCGATTCCAAATGCCTGGCAAGATCGGTCACCGCGTTGTGTTCAAGGCGCGACGCGACCAGGACCTGCCGGTCGCGTGCGCGGCCGACGTTCAGAAACCCCTGCATAGCCCAGTCCAGCGCTTCCGTCGCACAAGACGTGAACGTGAGCTGACGAGGCCGGGCGCCGATCAGTCGGGCAACGCTCGCGCGGCTTTGCTCGACGAGCCGCCTTGCCGATTGTCCTTCGCGATGGATTGACGACGGATTCTGCCAGTGATCGCGCATGGAGCGGGCAACCGCATCAATGACGGCCTCAGAGGGCTGCGTGGTCGCGTTGTTGTCGAGATAGATCACCAAACCATGGTAGCGCATCGCCGGCCGGCGCATAGCGCAGACCCTCGCGAACTGGGGGTCGTCGCAAGGGCCGCGCCTGGAAGGTCAATCGAGTTCTCGATCGCGTCACACCGGGAAGCAGATGCCCCAATTCGCGAGGAGGTTGGCGAGATCAGCGCCATCGACGATGCCGTCGTCATTCAGATCGCCGGGGCACAGGACGCATCCTGCCGGCGGTTCGCCATTGTCGTCATCCTCAAACCCCGGGAGTTCGGGCAACGCGCCGGGGACGGGGCGGAGCACGATGTCCACCTCATCACCAGGATTCAGGAACACGTTCGGAAACGTGAACTCAGCTTGTCCGACGCATGCGCACCTAAAAAAGCCATAATCATCCTCTATGAGCACACACTCCAATTGGATGTTGTCTCCGCCGCAGCTCGCCGTGCCGCAGGACGTGTTGGTGCACCCGAGGCAAAGATCAATAGGCGACGCGATCCAGTCATCGCAGCCGCTGAATGGGTTGTTTGCGGGCGATCCGTTGATGAGCAGGATTGGCTGCGCGCCCAGATGCAATGACTCGGTCAACCCGAATGATGAAAACTCGGCGCACAGGTAGATATCAAAGAATTGATCGCCCTCAGGCGCACTTGGTCCTGACGCAGGTGAAATTGAGACTTCTGTCGCTGCGCGATTCCATCCGATTGGAGATCCCTGATAAGTAACAATTCGCGAGTCATCGCTTGTGTCCGTTTCAGGGATCGCATCCGTCGCGCGCATCAGGAGAACCATGATCTCATCTTTCGGCTGCAACGATGGCACGGGGATTTCCGCCGTGATCGGCGGGAACTGGCATTCGCCATCGATGCACAGCAGCGACGCCGTCATGCCATTGGTGACGCCTTCACCGCAGGACGCGGCACACGAACTCAACGTAGACGGATTTACACTGATCTCGAACGGCGTGGCGCCGACCAGCACGCCATTCAGAAAGACGCCGACGGTCGTATTGAGATTGTCGAAGCCTCCGCCCTCCGGCGCCGGATCAGTCGGAAGCAATGTGGCTTGCACCGTAAAGACGGCGGTGACGACTTGAACACCAGGATCAATCGAGCTCGGTGTCACGCCGACGGCGCGAACGGCGCGGTTGTATTGCGCGAATCCTTGTCCCAAAGCGGCAGGTGCGCTCAGACAAAGCGCACCAATGGCCATTCCCGTGTGTAAACGCGCCATAATTCAATGCTCCCTTCCCCGCAGCGTGCGGGACGACGAATCGGGCCGGGCGCCGTCGTCAAGACGGGCGGCGGCAGTTCAAACACAAGCGGCCCGTACCCATTCAGGCTAACGTCGAACGCCTCGATTCACGGCGGCAAAACCCTCGAATTGAGCGTGAAGAAGGCGTAAGGGGCGTCTGCCGTTGCTGCAATGCGTTTGATGGATCGTCCGATAGGACGCTTACGCCCCTGCAAGTTCTGACGTCGCTGCCTGGACGATTCGCTCAGCGGTGCGCACCGCGGCGAATCCGGCCTCGGCATCCACGATCGGTCGCTTTCGTGAATGGATCGCGTCCATGAAGCTCTGCAACTGGATGCGCAGCGGCTCGGCGTCGTCGATTTGCAGATTCTCAAGTGCGACCAGGTCGCTGTAGTTCAGATCACTGAGATCCTGACCGCCGCGAAGCGCATCGCGGACGGCGTTGAGTTGCGGCTCGTTCGCCGTGCGGCGAATCACGACGCCCGCTTTCTTCGCGTAATCAATACTGACGTACGCGTCTTCAGCAATGATGCGAATCTTGCGTTCACTCTTCATCGCCAGTCGCGACGCGGTGATATTGGCCACGCACACGCCGTGGGGCGTTTCAAAGCGCAGCCGCGCGTTGCAGACATCGGAGTGCTCAGTAATCACCGGCACGCCCGCCGCTTGCACGTCTGTCGGTTCGATGCCGTCCATCAGCATGAGGACCACATCGAGGTCGTGAATCATCATGTCGAGCACGACGGACACATCGACACTTCGAAAGGTCATCGGGCTCACGCGATGCACTTCGATGAAGCGCGGCATGATGTTGAAGTGACTCTCGTCGCGCAACGAGCTGAGCGCGCGCACGGCGGGGTTGAATCGCTCCGTGTGGCCGACCTGAAGGACGGATCCTGTCTCTGCAGCAAGGTCGGCAAGTCGGCGCGCTTCCTCGACGCTTTGCGCCAGTGGTTTCTCGATGAGGCAGGCGACGCCGGATCGCAAGAGGGGCTCCGCCACGGGGAGGTGACGAATGGTTGGCACGGCGATCACGACCGCGTCCACGCCCGCGTCGTGCAATTCTTCAGGCGTCGCGAACGCGCGGCATTCATGTCGGGCCGCGACGGACGTGCGACGCTCTTCGTCCTGGTCGGACACGCCGACCAGCTCGACGCCGGGCATCTCCGAGCACACTCTGGCGTGATGCCGCCCCATGCGTCCGACGCCAATGACGCCCATGCGGAGCGGAGCGCCGGGGCTCCGTGCGACTGAGTTGTCCGCCGTCTGTGCCATGGCGACCAGAGTAGCGGGAGGCTCCGATGGCATCATCTGCGAAGGGTTTTCGCACGAGCCAAGCTGAACGAATCGAAGCGCCCAATAAGAAGCGGCCAATGGACGCGAATTCATGGGATACGGGCACGAGCGGATGGATTCACGGTCTCACTTGGTCGCGGGGAGAGGCGGGTTACGTACACTGTGCGCATGCCGAATGCCCCGTCCCACAATGGCTCGTCGAAGCCCCCGGTCGAGATCCGGGTTGAAGGCCTTCGCAAGGGGTTTCATGGGCGTCCGGTGTTGCAAGGCGTGGACTTGGAGGTCCATCAGGGCGACATTCTGGCCATTGTGGGTGGTTCCGGTGCAGGCAAGACCGTCCTGCTGGATCACATGGTCGGCCTCCTGAAACCGGACCAGGGACGCGTGCTCGTGGCGGATCACAGCCGCCGCAATGCGCCGCTTGTGGATCTGGCCAAACTCGATGAAGACGAGTTTGATCGAGTGCGAACGCACTGGGCGCTGGTCTTTCAAAAGAACGCGCTGCTCTCGGGAACGGTCTTTCAGAACATTGCGCTGTGGCTGAAGGAGCACACATCGCTCAGTTCCGTCGAGATCTTCGAGCGCGCGCGTGAATCGCTCGACGCCGTTGGATTCAAGGGCGACGACTCGATCATGAACAAGCGGCGAAGCGAGTTGTCCGGCGGCATGGCCAAGCGCGTGGCCGTGGCGCGGGCGATCGCGATGCGTCCGAAGATCATCTTCTACGACGAGCCGACGACCGGGCTGGATCCTCAAAATGCCGGCAAGATTCACGAGTTGATCTGTTCAACGCACACCGCCGCTTGGGAAGCGGGGGGGGTGCAGACGACGGTCATTATCACGCATGACAAAGATCTGTTGCACAGGCTGAAGCCGCGCATCGTCATGTTGTTTGAGGGTCGAGTGTTTTTCGACGGCAGCTATGACGAATTCGAGCGATCGGATTCCGAGATCATCCGACCGTACTTCGAATTGATGCCGATGCTGCATCGAATCACGGCGTCCGAGGCGGAATGATCAGCGCTAGTCGCGCTCTTCGTGACGGCGCAAGTTGTCGCGCTGCCGTCCGGAGTCGCCAAGCATGAGCTGCTCGATGACTTCGCGAACGCGAACGCCTGATTCATCCTGGGCATGGCCCGGGATATGCAGCGGCGCCAGAATGCCGTAGCCGAGGCCAAGGTGTAATAGCATCCAGGCGGTGATATCCGGAGAGAAGCGTTTGCTGACGAAGCCGGATTCCTGCGCCCGGACGACCTCCTGGCGCATGAAATCATGCAACGCCACGATGTGGCGTGTGAGGGCTTCGCGAATTTCCTCATCCACGATTTCGGTCATCGCCTGGACGACCACGCGGTAGACCCCCTGGCCACGATTGCTCACCATCGGATTGGCGCCGATGAGTCGCCGCAATCGGTCCGCAGGGTCGTGGGCGCTATGGAGTTGCTGTTGCCAGAGCCGAAGCGTCTCTTCGCCCGTGCGGTCGATCAGCGCGATGAACAGGTCCTTCTTCGAACTGAAATGGCGATAGATGATCGGTTCGGTGACGCCGGCGGCTCGCGCCAGCTCAGACGTCGTCGCCCCGGAGTACCCGCGTTCAGCGAATAGGACAGCGGCGGTGTCCAGAAGTTGCTGACGTCGTTTGACGGCGGGTAGTCGGCTCATGACAGGCGTTCGGCGTCGCGTGTAAGTGTACGCTCACTTCGGCCAACCGGGACCCGAACGGAAAGCGAAAATCAAGATTTTGCAGGTCTTTGACTGGATGGGATGTCTCGCGACCGCTTCGGCGATGGAGGCGGATCAAATCCCGATCCTCCGAGCGGGTGACATCGCGCCAGGCGGCGGGCGGTCAGCCATGCAGCCCGGATTGGGTTGAGCGTGCGGAACGCCTCCAGCGCGTAGTGGCTGCACGTCGGCTGAAACCGGCAGTGGCCACCGATGAGGTGCGAAAGCGTCATTTGATAGAGGCGGATCAGTCCGATGCACGGCGCCGCGATCAATCGGCTGACCGGCCCCTGCGATGACGCGGGGTCGGCGTCCGTCGATGGATTCGTGTTCACGACGGGGACTCAGCAGGATGCGCGGCGTCGGAGGCTGTCCGCTTGCGCCACGTCGAGTCAATCGCGCGCCAGGCAGCGGCGAGTTGATCACGGTAGATGTCCATCGTCATCAGTCGATGCGGCCGCACGATGACGACCAGGTCATACCCGGCCGGCAAATCATGTTGCGACAGCCGAAAGGCCTCGCGGATTCGCCGCTTGATGGCGTGCCGCGCGACAGCGTTGCCAACTCGACGACTGACGCTCAAGCCGAGCCGGCAATGATCGAGTCCATTGGGCAACCCAATGACAAGAAGCGGGCCGCGCGGTTTGCGCACGCCTTTGCGATGAACAGCTGTGAATGCGCGGCTGCCTGACAGGCGGTGTCGCGCACGAAACGTCATTCGCGGCTGGCGCGCGTCTCCATCATGTTGAGGCCGGTTCTCCATGGTCGCATCCTTGGCATGGTAGGGCGGCTTTCGCCCATGCGGCGCGAGCTACGACGATTCAGACAGTGTCTGTTGGTACCGCTTCATGAGTCGGGCGCGCGTGAGCAGGCCGAGCACCTTGGCCCCGGCGTCGCTGACCGGATCGCGCACCATCGCCAGACTCGCGACGTCGTGCTTACTGAACTTGTCGAGCACGCGGTCGAGGCCTTCTTCCGGTGAAACCGTCGGAAGGTCGGTGCGCACCAGTTCCTCGACGAGCAGAAGAGGGATCGCTTCACTGGCGAGGAGCGCCGTTCGAAGGTCATCCGCCGTCAACATGCCGACGTAATGGCCATCATGGTCGGTGACGACGAAGTCCGCGACCTTGTAGCGTTCATAGAGGTCCAGCACCTTGGTGATCGGGTCCTCCGCGTGCACCGCGACGTGCGGCACGATCGGAACCTGATCTGCGCTGATGCGACGCAGGATGCTGAGGTCAGCGACGGTTCCAAGCAGCAGCCCGCGCCGGCGCAGTTTCAGGGTGTAGATCGAGTCGCGCAACAGCACTTGCGCAGTCAGCGTGGACATCACGGCGGCCAGCATGATCGGCAACAACACGTAAACGTCGCGCGTAATTTCAAACACGATGAGAATGGCGGTAAGCGGCGCGTGCGTCGTTCCGGCGACGACCGCCGCCATGCCGACCAGCGCATAAGCAGCGGGGGAGCCCAGCGAAGGAATCAGCCCCAGTCGTTCGAGCCCGATGCCAAACGCAGCGCCCGTCGCGGCGCCCAGGAAGAGCGAGGGCGCAAAGACGCCGCCCGAACCACCGGAGCCAAGCGTCAGGCAGGTCGCCACGCCCTTGAGCGCCACAAGCGCAATGAGAAGCAC
>MRWG01000481.1_pt1 | contig 45301 bp, 45 predicted proteins | sample 1013341 | NCBI WGS metagenome assembly MRWG01 (sample SAMN06117577, study PRJNA244670) | biofilm metagenome | biome: Water; feature: Cathode Biofilm; material: Biofilm; isolation source: microbial consortium enriched at the cathode of a solar microbial fuel cell | place: USA: District of Columbia ... | reverse complement strand
GATGGTCCTGATTTCCCCGCCCAGCCGGTGCCGGTGGCGCGGCCAGCGACTTCCGCGGCTGGGCGGGGAAATCAGGACCATCACCTCCTGCATGTTGTGACTGGCCTCCCCCGTCGGAAACGGCCGGGACACGCGGAGCGGACACCGCGATCTGCCGTGCCTCTTGCGCCCCGCCCCGCCCCGGCAGGGCAGCGTACCCGGCCTTCGTGGCGCGCGTCGTGGACCCGACACCCTCTTCGCCCGATCCCGGTATGCGGGCCGGGGACTGCGGCAGTATGGCCCGGGCCTGTGCCGTAACCGCAACCGCAGCCTGCGCAGCGGCCCCCCGGTTTGGCGTAGCGACGAGGGCCGGTCGCGACGCATCGGGCGCGTCGGCAGCGAGGGGCGGCCGGGGCCGCGCGGACGTGACGGATGCATCGGGTGTGTCCGGCGTTTCGGGCGTGCCGCAGCGGTGGAGGCCGGTGACACCGCGCCCGGCGCGCCCATCAGGAACGGCCGTGACGCGCGGAGAAGCTGTTGAAACCGATCGCACGTCCGGTGCCCCCGCTTGCCCAGGCCGGGCGACGGGGCCGCTGTCCTGCGGTCGTTCACCTGAGCCCGCGCCCTCCCTGCCCTGTTCGGGCAAACGGGCCGGTGCCTGCGTGGCGGTAGTGGTGGACGGGGGCGCCTGCGCGTGGTGCGATGCAGGCGTTGGCGTCGCGATGTGGCGCGCCGTGGCGTCCGCCGACATTGCATCATGCGGCGGCACGGTCCCCACCTGCTGCGCCGCGTCAGCCTGTGGCATCACCCCGAATGACGGCATCGCGTCGCTATCGCCGGGGGCAGCCACGATCACGGTCTCCGCGTCGTCGGCCGCATCCGTACCCTGACTGTTACCCGGCACTGCGGCAGTCGCGCGCCTCATCCCCGACGTGGCGGGCCCCGGCGCGGCGGCGCCCGCCACGGCAAAGGGCCCGTCACCCCCTGTCGTCATGTCGGGCACGGACGCATCCGGCGCGTCCGATCCGTCGGCCCCACCCGCGCCCATGACCGCAGCAAAGGCACGGCCCTCACCGGGAGGAGCCGTTGCGGCACCGGGCCGCGCCACGACGCCGGCCGTCGCCGGTACCGGCCCGGACGATCCACCGCTGAACCCTGTGAAAGTCATCATGCGCCTTTACCCCGTCCGATATCCGTTCCGCATTGGAACCTCGCAGAATTCGGTTACCGGTTCTTTACGGCTTTGCGGTTTGATGGGGTGAAATTCCAACAATTCGAGGTAATGCCATGCTCTCCGCTCCATCGTTTTCGACCCCCCACATGGACACCGCCCCGCCCGGCCCGGACACCGCCCGGCGCGCCGCCGCCGAGGCGCTCGAGGCCAGCTTTCTGGCGGAAATGCTCAAGGCCACCGGCCTTGGCGAGCAAAAGAACAACTTCAGCGGAAGCACGGGCGAGAGCCAGTTCGCATCGTTTCACCGCGAGGCTGTCGCGCGTGAGATCGTGAACAAGGGCGGGATCGGCCTTACTGACATGATCGAAGCAGCCATTAAGGAGACGGCCCATGACAGCGCCTGATCCCGACGACCTTCACACCCGGCTCGATTCGTTGCTCGCACGCGAACGCGCAGCACTCTTGTCGGGCGATTTGCACGCGCTGGCCGCGCTGGCCCGGGAAAAGGAGGCGCTCGCAGAAGAGCTCGGGCGCCTTGACCCCGGGGCGCTTGAGGCCCTGCGGCACCTCGGCGATACGGTGCGGCGCAACCAGGTTCTGCTCGACGGCACGCTTCAGGGCATCCGCCTCGCGGCGGGGCGGCTCTCGGCCTATCGCCGCCTGCGCGGCACGATGGAGACCTACGACCCCCAGGGCCGCAAGACGACCATCGCGGGCATCCTGTCGCACAAGGTCGAACGCCGGGCATGACCGGATTTGTCTCAAATGCGCGCGAAATCACCGGGGACGATTAGCACTCCATTAGCAACTGCGGGGCAAATCTGGACGGGCACTCGCGATGAGATGGCGCGGCCGGACCCGGAGGTGGGCGGCCGCAAACGTCAGAATGACGCGCCCGGCCACCCGCAATGGCGGCCTTTCAACCGGCGCAAACGCGTCGCAGTCATGAGGAAAATACCATGTCCAGTATCCTGACCAACAACAGCGCGATGGTCGCGCTCCAGACCCTGCAATCGGTGAATTCCAGCCTCGCCCGGACGCAGGATGTGATCTCGACCGGCAAGGAGGTGGCGACTGCCAAGGACAACGCCGCCGTGTTCGCCATCTCCAAGGTGATGGAATCGGATGTCAGCGGGTTCAGGGCCATCTCCGACAGCCTCTCGCTGGGTGAATCCACCGTCGCGGTCGGACGGCAGGCCGCTGAAACCGTCACCGATCTTCTGACCAAGGTCAAAGGCCAGATCGTCGCCGCGCAAGAGCAGAATGTCGACCGCTCCAAGATCCAGATCGATATCGACGAGTTGACCAAGCAGATCGGCTCGGTCGTGGGCGCGGCGCAGTTCAACGGGCTGAACCTCGTCGATGGGAGCAGTACGGACGCCATCAACATCCTCGCGTCTCTGGATCGCGATGCCTCGGGCAACGTGTCGGCCAGCCAGATCGAGGTCGCGCGGCAGAACCTGTCGGTGACCACACCCGTCACGGCGCAGGCCTTCGGGACCACTGACCTGGCGGATACGGCTGCGGCCTCGGCCCTGATCGACAGTGCCGGCTCGACGACCGTCTTTAACGATACCGCCACCATCGACGGCGGGACGTCCAACGCCTCGATCGCCAACAACACGAGCGAGGTCATCACCATCGGTCAGGTGGCCGCGGGCGACAGCTTTCAGATCGACCTCGGCAACGTCCCGGTGAACGTGGCCGGAGGCGGCACCGCGACCGGGCAACGCACCTTCCAGTTCGTGGCCAGTGCAACCGATGGCACGGCGGATGTTGCCAGCAACCTGGCCAACCAGATCAATACCTTCTTCGAGGCCGCAACCGATTCCTCGCTGAAGCTCTCGGCCACGGTGAGCAACAACCAGATCACGATCACCAACGGGGATACGGGCACGAGCAACGCCAACCTCGATATCGGCCTGCGCGCGCAGACCGGCGGCACGCCGGGCTCGTCGGCGGCAAGCGGCGGGCTTGGTGCGTTGCAGAACGTGGACGTCACCACCGATGCCGGGGCCACCGGCGCGCTCAACACGATCGAGAGCCTGATCCAGAAGTCGGTCGACGCCGCCGCGGCCTTCGGCTCGGCAGAAGGGCGAATTGCCACGCAATCCGAGTTCGTCGGCAAGCTGACCGATTCGCTCACCTCGGGAATCGGCTCGCTCGTCGATGCCGATCTCGAGGAAGCGTCGGCGCGGCTGCAGGCGCTGCAGGTGCAGCAGCAGCTCGCCACGCAATCGCTCTCGATCGCCAACCAGGCACCGCAGGCGATCCTGTCGCTGTTCCGGTAACCCTTGCAGGGGCGCCCGCCCGGCGCCCCTGACCCGATGCTCGATCCCCATCCCGCACCGTCCCCACGAAAGGACAAGACGTGAACAAGACCTTGCAGGCACAAACCGCCTATGGCGCGGAGGCCGGTGCCGTCCACACACCGCGCGCCACCGAGTACCGCACGTTCGCGCGCATCACGCACCGCCTCAAATCTGCCGTCGCGATCGGCAAGGACATGCCGGCCCTCGCCGCGGCGATCCACGACAACCGGCGGCTCTGGACGATTCTCGTCGCCGACGTCGCGGACCCGGCCAACGCGCTCCCGCCTGCCCTGCGGGCGCGCCTCGTCTATCTTGGCGAATTCACCCGGGTCCATAGCGGCAAGGTCCTGCGCGAAGGCGCGTCGCCCGACCCGCTGATCGAGGTGAACATCGCGGTGATGCGCGGACTGGCCGGCACGGACGGTGCGACATGAGCGGGTTGGTTCTCAAGCTCGGCCCGCGGGAGCGTGTGCTCGTCAACGGCGCGGTGATCGAGAACGGCGACCGCAGGGCGCGCCTGTCGATCGTGACCCCGGACGCACGCATCCTGCGTCTGCGCGACGCCATCCACCCGACCGAGGCGACGACACCAGTGCGGCGCGCCTGCTATGCCGCGCAGCTCGTGCTGTCCGGAGATGCCACGCCGGAAGACATGCACCACCAGCTCTTGCACCGCATTGAGGAGCTCAGCCAGGTACTGCGCGACCCCGACAGCCGCGCCCTGCTCGCGCAGGCCGGGTCGGCGCTCTTCGAAGCCGAGCACTATCGCTGCCTCAAGGCGCTGCGCGCGCTCCTGCCGCGCGAGGACCGCTTGCTCGCACACCGCAAGAGCGCCTGATGTTCACGCCGGTCGTTCCCCTGGGCGGCCTGCCGGGCTGGACGCTACTGAGCCGCACGATCGAGCGGCAAACAACGCTGTTCAACGCAGCCCCCGCCCTGCAGCGCGACACCGATCATTTCCTGCAATCCATCGCCGGGACGGAGAGCGCCGACGATCTCGTCTCTGACCGGCGCCTGCTGCGGGTCGCGCTTGGGGCGTTCGGCCTGCAAGACGACATCGACAGCCGCGCCTTCGTCCGGGCGATCATCGAGCAGGGGACCGGATCGCGGAAGGCGCTGGCCAACCGGTTGGCGGATGATCGCTACCGCGCCTTCGCGGACGCATTCGGCTTTCTCTCCGGCGACCGGAGCGGGCCGCCGCCACCCGGCTTCGCCGAGCGCATCGTCGATCAGTTCCGCCGGCGGGAGTTCGAGGCCGCGGTGGGTGAGCAAGACGGCGCGTTACGCCTTGCACTCAATGCCGACCGCGAGCTGGCCGCACTCGCGGCAGAAGACGGCTCCGACAACGCGCTGTGGTTTCGCATCCTCGGGACACCGCCGCTACGCCAGACCTTCGAGGTTGCGCTCGGCCTGCCACAGAGCTTCGCCCAGCTCGATCTCGACCGGCAACTCGTCGAGCTGCGATCCGTCGCGTCCCGGCGACTCGATATCGGCTCGCCGAGGGACCTCACCGATGACACCCTGCGCGAGGGGCTCATCCGGCAATTCCTTCTTCGCGACCAGATTGCGGGCTTCGCCGCCAGTTCCTCGCAAACAATCGCGCTGACGCTGCTGCAATCGGCCCCACGCCTGTTCTGACGCCCGGGCGCGCCAGCCCCACCGGGGGTCGCGTACCATCACCCTCCGTGCGCGCCCTGATCGAAACCCGCGCCGCAGCCCGCGGCCCGCCGAGTAACGGGCCGGGAGTTTGCAGTGCGGCGCGGGACCAGGGGGCGGATTGCGGCGCACGCAAGGCACAGCACGGAGTGCGGGGCGCGCGGGGTACAGCACAGGCACGGCGCCGGGCGCGCGCGGCAAGGGTACAGGACACACACGGCGCCGAGTACGCCGAGGGGTGCGCGGGCATGGCGCAGAATGCTCGCGGTGCGGGGCCGCGGCTCAGGGCCCCTCAACCGCACCGGGCCGCGCCACCCGGCCCGCGCCCTGCCCGCCACCCGGCTCGCCCGCGCGCCGCAGGATGACCGAAAGCCGCGCGAAGCTGTTGGCTATATCGCCCGGCTCGGTCGCGGCGAGAAATGCGTCGAGTTCGGGCCAGACGCGGATTGCCTGGTCGAGGCCCGGGTCACTGCCCTCGGCATAGAGCCCCGCGCGCAGCATCGTCTCGGACCGCGCGTGGCAGCCCAGCAGGCTGCGCGCCCGCGCGATCATCGCGTTCTCCTCCTCGCTCGCCGCGCGCGGCAGGCTGCGGGACACCGAGCGCAGCGCATCGATCGCCGGATAGCGCCCGCGCTCGGCGATCTCGCGGTCGAGCACGACGTGCCCGTCGAGCACCCCGCGCAGGATGTCGGCCACCGGCTCGTCCATGTCCGATCCGGCGACCAGCACGGTGAAGAGCGCGGTGATATCGCCCGCCTCCCCTGCCCCGGGCCCGGCCCGCTCGCACAGCGACATGATGGCGTGCGAGGTCGAGGGCGGGAAGCCGCGCAGCGCGGGCATCTCGCCCGCCGCCGTGGCCACCTCTCGATGCGCCTCGGCAAAGCGGGTGATCGAATCGGCCAGCAGCAGTACCTGCCGCCCGGTTTCGCGGAAATGCTCGGCCACGGCCATTGCCGTCCAGGCGCAGCGCCGACGCACTAGCGGCGAGCGATCCGAGGTGGCCGCGACAATCACAGCGCGCCGCATCCCCTCGGGCCCCAGCACCTCGCGCACGAATTCGCCCAGTTCGCGCCCGCGCTCGCCGATCAGTGCCACGACCACCACGTCGGCCTGCATGTGCCGCCCGAGATGACCGAGCAGCATCGACTTGCCAACGCCCGAGCCCGCGAACAAGCCGATCCGCTGCCCACGCACGATGGGCAGCAGCGTGTTGAACACCGCCATTCCGGTTTCGAGCCAGGGCCCGAGCGGACGGCGCGTGGCGGGATCGGGCGGCGCCGCGCTCAACGGTCGCAGGCGCGGGCCACGCAGGAGCGGGCGACCGTCGAGCGGGGCGCCGAACGGGTCGATCACCCGCCCGATCCAGTTGTCCGAGGGCGCGATACCGGGCGCGCCAAGCAGCCGCACCCGATCACCCAGCGCCACGCCTTCGGCGGCGGCGTCGGGCAGCACGAGGATCGCGGCAGCGTCGAGCTGCAGCACCTCGCCGGTGAGCGTATCGCCGCTGCGCGAAGCCACGCGCACCCGGTCACCGAGCCGCGCCGCCCCCGATAGCCCGCTCACGCGCAGCACACCGCCCTGCACCGCGACCACGCGGCCCACCGCATGCGCCACGCTGAGCGCGGAAATCTCGGCTTGCATCCCTGCGATCCCGGTCTGGCTCATCCGTGCGCTCTCCTCATCTCTCAGGAACGATTTCTAAACGAATCAGGGTTAAGCCTTGATTGAAGCCAAGCGAGGGAGAAGCCCGATGCTCGAAGAAATCGACCTGTTTCGCCTGTCACATGCGATGGCCCGCCATGCCGGTGCCCGGCAGGCGGTGGTGGCGCGGAACATGGCCCATGCCGACACGCCCGGTTACGGCGCGCGCGATATCGCGCCCTTCGCCGCCTATCTCGAGGGTGATGCGCGCTTTGCCCCCCGCGCCACGCGCCCGGGCCACCTCAACGGCAGCCTCACCGGCCCCGGCTTCGAGCCTCGGATCGACCGGGACGCGGTGCGCGACCCTAACGGTAATTCCGTGGCGCTCGAGACCGAGATGCTGCGCGGCGTCGAGGTCAAGCGTCAGCACGACCGCGCCCTCGCGATCTATCGATCCGGGCTCAGCGTGCTGCGCGCCGCCATCGGTCGCAACTAGGAGGGCGGGAGATGAGCGAGTTTTCCAACGCGCTGTCGCTTTCTTCAAGCGGGCTCCGGGCACAGGCGCAAAGGCTGCGCCACGTTGCCGAGAACATCGCCAATGCCGACACGCCCGGTTACCGGCGCAAGACCGTCGCGTTCGAGTCCGCTCGCGGCGATCCCGACGCGGGAACGGCGCCAGGCGGCGTGACGGCCGGCGCCGTTCGGCTCGATCAGGGCCCGCTGCGCCAGGTCTACGATCCTGCGCATCCGCTCGCCGACGCGACCGGCCACTACGACAGCTCCAACGTGAACCTGATGATCGAGATGGCCGACGCGCGCGAGGCGCAGCGCAGCTACGAGGCCAATCTCAAGATGTTCGACCAGGCGCGGCAGATGTCGTCGGGCCTGATGGACCTGCTGCGCCGGTGACCAGCCGCCGCCGACCATGACCAGAGGAGATCCAGAATGGATATCACCGCACTCACAGCTACGCAGGGCTATGCCGACCTGCGCCGCGCCACGCAGCCCGGGCCCACCGAAGAAACCGTCGGCGAGGCCACCCCGCCGGCGGCGGCGCTCGCGCGCGATTTCGCCGCCACACTGCGCGAGGGAGAAGACACCGCCATCGCCGCCATGACCGGCGAGGCCGACCCGCATTCGCTTGTGCAGGCGCTGGTGCAAACCGAACTCGCGGTAGAGACCGCAGTGACGGTCCGCGACCGCGTGGTGGAGGCCTACCAGGAAATCCTGCGGATGCCGGTCTGAGCCGATGTGGGACGAAATCCTCTTTTACGACACGCTGCGCGAGGGGCTCTGGGTCTCGGTGATCGTGTCGCTGCCGATCCTCGCGGTCGCACTGCTCGCGGGGCTGCTCGTGGGGTTGTTCCAGGCCCTGACCTCGATCCAGGAACTGACGCTCACATTCGTGCCCAAGCTTGGCGCGATCGTCGTCACCTTCTGGCTCAGCATGGGCTTCATGACACAGACGCTCGTGACCTTCTTTCAGGACCGGCTCGTGCCGCTCATCATCGGAGGCTGAAACATGGAAGCCGCAGGATATGCCACGCTCACCCGCCAGTCCGGGCTGATGCGCGAAATGCAGATCGTGGCAAACAACATCGCCAATGCCGCGACCACCGGCTACCGCGCCGAGGGGCTGGTGTTCTCGGAATTCGTGCGCCGCACCGGGGATGGACCCTCGCTGTCGATGACGCGCGGCAACATCCCCGTCACGTCGCGCGCGCAGGGCCCGCTCGCCCAGACCGGCGGGCCGTTCGATTTCGCAATCGAGGGCGAGGGGTTCTTTCTCGTCGAGACGCCTGCGGGCGAGCGGCTGACGCGCGCCGGGGCGTTCTCGCTGTCGGCCAACGGCGATCTCGTGACCTCCGACGGATTTCGCGTGCTCGATGCCGGCGGCGCGCCGGTTTTCGTTCCACCCGACATCCGCACACCGGGGCTTGCCGCCGACGGCACGCTGAGCGGGAACGGGAAACCACTCGCGCAGCTCGGGCTGTTCCGCCCGGCGGGCGATGCCGCGCTCTCCCGCGCGGGCGGCAATCTCTACGAGGCTCTCGCCGGGGTCGAGCCTATGCTCGAAGGCCGTATCGTGCAGGGCTTTCTCGAGGGCTCAAATGTCGAACCGATGACGCAGATCGCGCGGCTCATCGAGGTCCAGCGCGCCTACGAGATGGGCCAGAGCTTTCTCGAGACCGAAAACCAGCGCGTGAGAGACGCGCTCGACACCTTCACCCGCTGACCCAAGGGAGCCACGACATGCGAATTCTCAAGATCGCCGCGACCGGCATGGCCGCCCAGCAGATGCGCGTGGAGACGATATCAAACAACCTCGCGAACATGTCCACCACCGGCTACAATGCGCGCCGCGCCGAATTCGCCGACCTGCACTACCAGCAGATGTCCCGCGCAGGCACGATCAGCGCAGCCGACGGCTCGGTGCTGCCCACCGGGGTGCAGCTCGGGCTCGGCGTGCGCCCCTCGGCGATCTCGGTCCACCTGTCACAGGGCTCGCTGCGCGAGACCAACGGCGATCTCGACGTGGCCATCGACGGTGCCGGGTTTCTCGAGGTGACGCTGCCCTCGGGCCAGGCCGCCTATACCCGCGACGGCGGGCTCCAGCGGTCCGCCGACGGGTTGATCGTCACCTCCGACGGCTTCCCGGTGGCACCCGAGATCGCCATCCCCGATGACGCGCGCAGCCTGTCGATCAATCCCGAGGGCGAGGTCTTCGTGTTCTTTGACGAAGCTGCGGCGGCCCAGCCCATCGGTCAACTCAATCTCGTGGGCTTCGCCAATGCCAAGGGGCTCGAGGCGATCGGCGGCAACCTGTTCCAGGAGACCGAGGCGTCGGGACCGCCCAATGTCAGCACGGCCGGGCAGGACGGGCTGGGCACGCTCCGCCACGGCTATCTCGAGGACAGCTCGGTCGACCCCGTGCGCGAGATCACCAAGCTGATCGAGGCGCAACGCGGCTACGAGCTCAACGCCAAGGTCATCACCGCCGCCGACCAGATGCTCGCGGCCACGACGCAGGTGCGGTGATGCGCACGGCGCTCGCGATCCTCGCCCTCATCGCCGCGCTGCCGGCGCGGGCCGACCGAGTCGAGCCGGTGCGCGTGATCCGCCCGCAGGAAATCATCGCGCCCGAGGACGTGATCTTGCGCGCGGGTCCGCCTGCCGGGGGCGTGGCGCTCGACCAGGTGATCGGGCGCGAAGCGCGCGTAGCACTCTACCCGGGCCGCCCGATCCGGGTGGGCGATATCGCCGTGCCCGCGGTGATCGAGCGCAACCAGGTGGTGCCGCTCGCCTATGTCCGCGGCGGGTTGCGGATCGAGACCGAGGGACGCGCGCTCGCGCGCGCCGGGCCTGGAGAATACGTGCGCGTGATGAACCTCTCGTCGCGCGCCACCGTTACCGGGCGCGTCACCGCGTCGGGCCGGATCGAAGTGTCACGATAGGTGAGAGCATGACCCCGCCACCGATTTCGCACGTTCTCGTCTTTGTGCTGGCTCTCGCGGGCTGCGCCCGGATCGACCATATCGGCAGACCGCCGGGCCTCACGCCGACCAAGAATGCCGGCGAACAGCTCGCCATGCTCAATCCCGGCCTGCCGATGGAAGCGAGGAACGGCGCACCCTTGCGGGAGGCATCGTTGTGGAGCGGCGGGCGAAGATCGCTTCTGGGCGATCGGCGCGCGGCGCGGCGCGGCGACATCCTCACCGTGGTGATCGAGATCGACGAGGAGGCGGAGATATCGAACGCCACCGCGCGCCGCCGCACCGCGGAGGAGAACCTGTCGGTGCCCGACCTCTTTGGCATCCCGCAGCGCATCGACAAAGACTTGCCCGAGGGCGCCAGCCTCGAGCGGGCCGTCGGGATCAACTCGTCGGGCAGCTCCGGGGGGGACGGCTCGGTAAGCCGCAGCGAAGAGCTTACCCTGAGGGTCGCGGCGACGGTGACCGATGTGCTGCCCAATGGTGTCCTGCGGATCAGTGGCTCGCAGGAGGTGCGGGTGAATTTCGAGCTGCGCGAACTGCTCGTGAGCGGGTTCGTACGTCCCGAGGACATTTCCCGGCAAAACGAGATCACCCATGACAAGATCGCCGCCGCGCGCGTCTCCTATGGCGGGCGGGGCCAGATAACCGATGTCCAGCAGCCGCGCATCGGCCAGCAGGTGCTGGACGCGATCCTGCCGTTCTGAGCATCGGCCACGGAGGACGAGAGATGATCCGCATGCTTTTACCCGTGCTGCTGGCGATCGCCGGCACCGGTGCGGGCGTCGGCGCGGGGATGATGCTCGCGCCCATCCCGAACGGGGAGACCACGCAAGCGGCGCCGGATACGACCGCCGCGGCCGCGGCACAGCCGCGCGTGGACGGCACCGCGGCCCCGCCCGACCAAGAGACCGGTCCGCATGACTTTGTCGCGCTTAACAACCAGTTTGTCGTACCGATCCTGGAGAGCGAGCGGATCACGGCGATGGTGGTGCTGTCGCTCAGCGTCGAGGTGACCGAAGGAGATACCCAGGCCGTCTACGAACACGAGCCGAAGCTGCGCGACGGGTTTCTGCAGGTGCTCTTCGACCACGCCAACCGGGGCGGGTTCGACGGGGAATTCACTAACGCCAGCACTATGGACGTGCTGCGCCGGATGTTGGCCGAGGTGGCGCGCGATCTGCTCGGCCCGGCGGCGAAGGGCGTTCTCATCACCGAGATCGCGCGTCAGGACACCTGACCCGGCCCGCCTCCGGGCCACGCTCGCATCCGCGCCATCGCCCCCAGATCGCCAAGCAGCCCTGCCTGTCGCCGCTCCTGCCGGTCGCGCGCCTCCGCCTGCGCCCGCGCGCGCAGCGCGCGCGCCGCCTCAAGCCTGCCGAAGGCACGACGCTGCGCAGGCATGGCCTGTTCCTTGCGCGCCAGCACGCGCGCGAGCTCGTCGCGGATCGTCGCCCGGTGCCGTGACAGCCATCCCTGCCAGGCGATGTCGGCCCCGATCTCGCGCACCCCGCGCAGCGCCTCCTGTGGCAGGTCGCGTGCGGCCCGGGCCTGCGCGTCAAGCCGCTGGATCGCCGCCCGCAACCGGCCCTCCTCGTCGCGCAACGCGCGCAGTCGCGCCGCCTCGCGCTGGTAGCGCGCCTCTGTCAGGTCGCACAGCGCGGCGTGGCTGTCGCGCGTCATCCGAAATGCCGCGCCTTGCGGCGCATGCTGTCGGCAAAGCGGATCGCCGCGGCAACCGCGCGGTAGTGGCGCGAATCGATCTCCTCGCCGATCTCGGTCTCGGCATGGAGCGCACGGGCCACCGGCGGATCGTGGTGCACCGGCACGCCGTTTGCGCGAGCCAGTTCGCGGATGCGCAGCGCCAGGTGATCGACCCCCTTGGCCACGCAGACCGGCGCCGATCCCGGCGCCCGGCTCCAGCGCAACGCCACGGCGTAATGGGTGGGATTAACGATCACGACGTCGGCCTTGGGCACGTCCTCCATCATCCGGCCAGAGACGATCTCCATGCCTTTCTGGCGACGCTGTTGCTTCATGTGGGGGTCGCCCTCGTGATCCTTGTGCTCGTCGCGGACCTCCTTGTGGGACATCCGCTGGCGCCGGGCATGATCAAAACGTTGCCAGAAGAAATCCACCGCGCCGATCAGCAGCGCGAGCATCACCACCACGGTGAGAAACTCGGTCGACATGCGCGCCATCAACGCCCCGATCTGGCCCGCCTCGGCGTGGAGGGATGCGGCCATGCGCGGCATCTGACCGCCGAGATAGACCCCGAGCAGGAGACAGAAAGCCAGTAGCTTCACGGCACTCTTGGCAAACTCGAAGAGCCCGCGCGCCCCGAACTTGTTCTTCGCATTCTCCACCGGGTTGATCCGCGAGAGCTTGGGTTCGAGCCGCGCAGTGGCGAAGACGAGGCTGCGCTGCGCCACCACCGACAGGAACGCCGCCGCGCCCGGCAAGAGAAAGAACACCAAAAGCGCCACGCCCACCCCCAGCAGGAGCCCGCCAAGCGCGGCCATGCCCGGCCCGCCGGAGAACACCAGCGGCGCAATACGGTCCGGTTGCCCCACGAGGCGCATCATGAGCGACCCGGCCTCGTCCACCGCACCTGCCCCGGCCGCGACCGCCGCGAGCAGAAACCCTGCGTAGGATCCGGCAGTGTTGAGATCGGCAGAGCGCGCAAACTCGCCCTTCTCACGCGCTTTCTCGAGCTTGTGCTGCGTGGCCTCGTGGGTCTTGTCGCTGTCGTCCTGCGGCTCAGCCATCACCCGGCCCCGACCGGATCGGCGAGGAACCCGCCCAGCCCCGCCGCCCAGATGCCGAGCATCGCCGGGGCAAGCAGGAACAGCAGCACCAGCCCCGCCGCCGTGATCGCGGGCGCCCCCACGAAGACGACCATGAGCTGCGGCATGGCGCGGTTGATGACGCCAAGCGTCAGGTTGTAGAGCATCGAGGCAATCACGAAGGGCGCCGCCAGCGTGAAGGCGAGGCCGAAGGCATGGGCCACCCGACCGGTGCCCCACTCCGCCACCCCGGCAGCCCCGGGAAGCTGAGCCGGCGGAAACAGCCGGTAGCTCTCGATCACGAACTCGGCGAGGCGCAGGTGCAGGCCAAGGATCATCGCCAGCGCCAGCGCCCCGGCCACCAGCAAATGCCCGATGGCGGGCATCGGCGTGATGCTCGCACCGCCCAGGATCTGCGCCAGCGAGGTCGATTGCGCCGCGATCGAACCGGCGGTCTGCAAGGCAAGCACGAACAGGCGGATGCCGATGCCGAGCATGAGGCCGATCGCGGTCTCGGTCAGGATGAGGGGGGTGAGATCGGGCCGGGACCCGAGCAACTCGCCAAGCCCAGGGGCGAGCGCGGGGGTCGCGATGGCCGTCATCCCGAGCGCAAGGCCCAGCTTGATGCGCACCGGCACCGTGCGCTCTCCAAAGCCGGGAAAGAGCGCGATCATCGGCGCCACGCGCAAGAACACGAGCGCATGAAGCCAGAGCACGTCCTGCGACAGCCGGATCAGCGCCTCGAGCCCGGTCATGCCGCCACCACGCCCACCAGCGCCGGTTGCGACTCGACACCGATCTCCTCGAACGAGAGGACCGGCGCGCGCACCTGCTTGGCCGCGAGCGCCATCCGCAAAAACCGCCGCCGCTGCGTCGAGGTGATTACCGCCGGGGTGATTCCCCGCTCCATCGCGGTGTTGACCTCCGTCGCGATACCGCCGGTGAGCGCGTTGAACAGCTCGGGTGGCAAGGCCACGTCGGGCCGCCCGCGCTCGGCCTCGACCTGGTGGGACAGGAACCGCTCCTCCCATTCCGGCGCGAGCTGGATAAGCGGCAGCGTGCCATCTGGGCGCGTGAGTTCGGCCACGATCTGGAAACCGAGCCGCTGGCGCACATGTTCACACAGCGCCTCGGGGCCCGCGCCGCCCTGCCGTCCCTCGGCCGCCGCCTCGATGATGAGCGGCAGGTTGCGGATCGAAACCTGCTCGGCCAGCAGCAGCCGCAGCACACCGTGCAACAGGTCCGGCGCGATGCGGTCCGGGATCATCTCTTCGAGCAGTTTGCGATTGGCGTCGGCGCGGTCGCGATCGGCAAGGTTGACCATCTCGTCGAGCAAGCGGCGCATCGCCTTCATCGTCAACAGGCGGCTGAGATTGCGGCGGATGATCTCCAAGAGATGCGTAGCCAGCACCTCGCCGGGAGACACCACCGTCGCGCCGCCAAGCACCGCGCGGTCACGCGCCACCGCCGTTATCCAGCGCGCGGGCGCATGGTAGACCGGTTCGCGTACCGTCTCGCCCGGCGGCAGGTCTGGCTGCCCATCTGGATCGAGCGCGAGAAAGTGATCCGCGCGCAGCCCGGCGCGGGCCTGCTCGACTCCCTGGATGCGGATCGCATATGTCCCGGCCTCGAGCGCGGGCTCGTCGGTCAGCCGGATCTCTGGCAGGATCAGGCCGTAGCGCGTGGCGATGTGACGGCGCATGTTGGCGATGCGCGCATCCAGCCCCTCGCCGGGGTCGAGCACCATGTTGATGAGATCCGGCGCGAATTCCACGTGGATGTCATCGAGTTCCAGGATATCGCCCATCGACGGCTCGGGGACGGGCATGGCGGCACCCGTGTCCTCTGGCTCTGCCTCCGCGTCCCGCGCGGCGCGCGCGCCGAACACGGCGACGGCGGCGAGCGCGAGCGCGCCGAGGATGAATGGCAGGAAGGGCAGGCCCGGCACCAGCGCGAAGAGCCCCATCAGCACCGCCACAGTCACCAGAGCCGACGGATGGCGCAGGATCTGGCTGGTCATCGCGGTATCGGTCGCCCCGAGCGTGCCGCCCCGCGCCAGCAGGAGCGCCGAGGCAATGGATATGATCACCGCCGGGATCTGCGTCACGAGCCCATCGCCGACCGTCAGGATGGCATAGGTTTCGAACGCCTCTCCCAGCCGCATGTCATGGACCAGCGTGCCCATGGCGAGCCCCATCACGAGGTTGAGCAGGGTGATGAGCAGCCCGGCGACGGCATCGCCCTTGACGAATTTTGACGCCCCGTCGAGCGAGCCGAAGAAGGTCGTTTCCTGCTGTTCGCGCGCGCGCTGTTCGCGCGCCGCTTCGTGCGAGATGGCACCGGCCGACAGGTCGCTGTCGATCGCCAGTTGCTTGCCCGGCATCGCGTCGAGCGCGAAGCGCGCGCCCACCTCGGCCATGCGCGCGGCACCCTTGGTGATAACGAGGAAGTTGACGATGAGCAGCACGCCGAACACGACGAGTCCGAGGAAAATGCTGCCGCCCATGACGAAATCGGCGAACCCCTCGATAACGTGGCCTGCGGCTCCGGTGCCGCTGTGGCCCTCACCGATGATGAGCTTGGTCGAGGAAATGTTGAGCGACAGGCGCAGCATCAGCGACGCCAGGAGGATCGTCGGAAAGGACGAGAAGTCGAGCGGGCGCTCGATGAACAGCGTGACGGTGAAGATCAGGATTGCCAGCGCGAAGGAGGCCGCCAGACCGATATCGAGCACCCATGACGGCACCGGCAGGATCATCATGACGATGATCGCCATCAGCGCCAGCGCCAGCAGCACCGTAGGCTGAAAGAGCTGCGCGCGGGTCAGGCGCGGCATCGCCGGTCCCCCAGGGATCCGAGGAGACCGGCCCGGGGCAGGTGCTGCGCCGCGGCGACGGGCGAAGGTAGCTGGCTGCGCGGCACGTTTTCTCCCTTGGTTGAGCCGAACGGCGGTGGTGTCGTGCTGCAAGCCTGCGCCATCATGGTTGAGATTCGGTTAGCTGCGGCGCGAGTATTACCGCGTGGCAGCCTTCGCCGGGGTCGCGACGAGCAGCCGTTTCATCGCGCCGCGCAGCGCCGTGCTGCGCTCCAGCAGCGCACGACGCGATGTCAGTCCCGCGTCACCGCCCGCCACCGGGGCGGCGGCGTCGCGCACGAGCAGTTCCCCCAACTCCCGCAGCGGGGCATTCTCCGCATCCGCCATCACCTCGGCGCGACCGAGGTGCAGCGCGGCACGGTCCGCACGACGGGTCGCCTCATGGGCGGCATAGAGCCGCCTGGCACCGGCATGATCGCCCCGCGCGGCGAGCGCGTCGGCGCGCAGCAGGTCGGCTTCGTTGCCGTCGAGACCGAGAAGCTCCCTGAGCGCCGTGGCCGGACGCTCCTGCGCCAGCGCGATCCGCGCGAGCAACAATTGGTGCGCCTCGCCCGCTTCACCTGGCTCCGTGGCCTGCGCCGGGGCGACATGGCGCACCGCCTGCGCCGGGAATCCCAGCGAGAGCAGCCGCTGCGCGACGCCCAGCGCGACGCCTCCATCCAGCCCCCCCGGAGACACGACACCGTCCGTCATCATGGCGCGCAGAAAGGTGACATCGTCGGCACCGCGCAACAGGTAGGTCACAAGGACCGACGCAACCTGTGCCGCCTCCGCTTCCTCCAGCGTCTGTCGCATCCGCTCGAATTCCGTCATTGCCTCGTCGAAGGCGCCCGAAGCCGCGAGCGCCGATAGATAAGCCCGCGCAAGCCGCCCCCCCAGCAGCGTGCCACGAGTCTCGAAGGCGAGCGCGCCGGCCAGTTGCGCGTCGTCGAACGCCACCGGGGCCTGGCGGGCAAGCGCACGCTCGATTGTCTCGGCCAGCGCTATCCCGGTCTGTTCAACGTTGGTGCCGGCAACCTCGCGCAACGCCTGCTCCGCCGCGGCATCATCGCCCATCTGTCCGGCGAGCGCGGCATGCACGAGCCCGGTCTCGGCATCCGAAAACGCATCGCCCCCGCGCAGGTGCCCGAGAAGCGCGTCGGCGGTATCGCGGTGTCCGGCGGCCACCAGCCGCCGGACAAGCGTCGGCCCGAGCGCGCGCCCTAGCCCCTCGGGCAGCGCGACGAAGGATCGCCGGAGCGCGCGGTGGTCAAACACGTTCTCCTCGGGCAATTCCGGCATAGCGAGGATCGCCCAGAGCACGCCCGGCTCACCGCAGCCGAGCGCACCGGCGAGCGCGGCCCCCGCGGGAAGCGACGCACCCTCGACCAGCCGCGCAAGCTCGCGTGCAAGAGCGATCTCCGGCTCGCCGGAATCGAGCCACCCGAGAACCTGCCGCGCCTCGGCCCCGAAACCGTGGTGAATGTACAGGCGCGCGAGGCGCAGGGCATCGGCCTCGCGAATGGTGTCGAATTCCCCGAAGAGCGCGCCGTTGAGATGACCGACCTCGAACGCGAACGCGCGGTTGCCGCCCCAGGACACGACATCGAGATGCGGTGCCGGCGGGCACGCATCCGCCGAGAGACCCGCGCGCGCGGGGCGGGAGATGTCACGGTCCATACTGGTCGTCACGCGCAAACCGGGCACGTCCGGGCGGCCCGCCTGCGTGGTGCGCCCGTCCCCGATGGCGGGGGCTGAGGGGTTCGCGTTGTCCGGGGGCGCGGGGGACCGGGCGGGCGGTGTTGCGAGGCGCGGCCGCTGGCCGGGTTCCGCGGTGACGAGCCCCTGGCTCGCGGCCCGGCCAAGCTGACGCCCGAGCTTGGCGCGCACGGCGTCGAGCCCGTCACCGGGCACGGCGGCCCCGATTTCCGGCAGGGCCGACAGCCGCGGACCGATGCGTTCGTCGAGTCGCGCGGCCAGCGCGGCGCCGGCGGCGGACGGGGGCCGGACCGCATCGCCGTCCCGCGAGACGGGCGCCGACAGCGGTAGCGAACGCGGATGGGTGGGCGACGCGCGCGCGTCGGAGAGCGCGTCGAAGATATCGATCACGAGCATGGCGCCCGCGTGCCAGAACGACTCGATCCGGCAGGCACAGGCGAAGGCAAGATCGAGCCGCCCGCCCCCTGCCGAAGACGAGATTGCGCGCAGCCGCTGCCGCCCGATCCGGTCAAAAACCGCACCGAGCTCGAAGCGCAGTGCAGCACCGTCGAAAATCACCGAGGCCCCGTTCTCGCGGGTGACAACATGCCAGGGCCTGCGCCCGGGCATGTCGAGCACGACGCGGTCGAACCCGTCATGCGCACCGGAGCGCACGGCAACCGTCTGCGCGGCTGCGGGCGCTCCGGCGGCCAGCCACAGGGCACACCATGCCGCGAGCACCAAAGCGGTTCGCGCGCGGATCATGCGGCCTCCTGCCGGGTGGCCTTGAGCGCCTCCTCGAGATCGCCGAATCCCGGGCGGTTGTGCGACGGGGTGTTCTGTCGCCCCACCTCGATGCAGATACTGGCGGCGTGGTTATGGAGATTGGCCACGAGCACTTCGCGGATGAGCTTGTAGAAATGGGCATCCTCCTCGGTCACGTCGCGCAGACGGCTGGCAAAGGGACCGACGAAGCCGTAGGCGAGGAACACGCCCAGAAAGGTGCCGACAAGCGCCCCGCCGATCATCTTGCCGAGGATCTCGGGCGGCTGGTCGATCGAGGCCATCGTCTTGATGACCCCCAGCACGGCGGCGACGATACCCAGCGCCGGAAGTCCGTCGGCCATCGTCTGCAACGCGTGGCTGGGGTGCATCGCATGCTGCTGCTGCGCCTCCATCCGCTTGTCGAGAACCTCCTCCACCTGGTGGGGATCGTCATAGTTCATCGAGGCCGAACGCAGCGTGTCGCCGATGAGCGCGACCGCCTCGGAATCGGCGAGAATGCGGGGATACCTGGTGAATATGGCCGAGTCGGACGGAGATTCGATATGCTCCTCGACAGCGACCGGGTTCTGCCGCGCGAGCCGGATCAGGGTGAAGAGCAGGCACAGCAGATCACGGTAATCCCCGGGTTTCCAGCGCGGGCCCTTGAACACGCGCCCGAGGCTCTTGAACGTTTGCTTGATGGTGGCGACGTCGTTGCTGATGAGAAAGGCACCGATCGCCGCGCCGCCGATCATCGTCATCTCGAACGGCGCGGCATGGAGGATAATGCCGAGCTTGCCCCCGGCGACGAGATACCCGCCAAAGACCATCACCACCACCACCAGGATGCCAAGGATACCGATCATCGCCTTCTCCGTACCAAGGATGTGGCCCGCATCCTGTCACCGCCGGGTTAAGAAAGCCTGACCCGGCACCGGTCATTCGCGCGCGGCATTGCGCCCGGCAAGCACCACGCTGAGCCGGTGCGCGGCCTCGGGCGACAGCCCGGTCATGATCGCCGCCGCCGCCTCTGGACGCATCCGGGCGAGAAAGCCGGCGGCGAATCGCGCATCCATCCGCTCGAAGAGCGCAGCAGCCTGCTTGGGTTTCATGGTCTCATAGACCCGCGTGAGCCGCGCGATATCATCCTCCGCGGCGGTCTCGGCGATGGCGAGCGTGCGGCGCAGCGAATCCTCTGCCGCCGCGAGCTCTTCAAACTTGCGCGCGATCTCCGAATCGACCAGCGCCAGCGCCTCGCGCCGGTCGGCAAGCGCCGCCTCGTCCTCGGCAACTTGCGCTTCGCGCGTCGTCATCTCGTCGAGCAATCGTTGCAGATCCGCGGGTGTCCGGCATTGGGCAGGCGCCGCTGCGGGGGCCTGCGCGGTCGCATCGGTGCGCGCCATCGCGTGACCAACCCCGTCCCCGAGCCGTACCAGCGCCGAGACCAACAGCAGCGCGGCGATCGCCGTCAGCGTCCCGCGTGCGCGCATCCGGCTCCGGCCCCGGCCCCGCGCGCGGCTCATGCCGCGCCCCCGTCACCCGGCGACGCGTTGCGGCGAAACACCGGGGCAGCACCGTTCTCTTTGGCCTGCGGTGGCGCGGGGCGCGGCGTGGCCTGCGGCTCTGGCAGGTCGTGCATCGACGCAATCAAAAGCTCCAGCCGCTTGGCCACGGTCTCGGCCCGGTCGGTGAGCGCCGCGAGCGAGCGGGTCTCGCCACCGGCGGCGTTTTGCGCGTCGCGCAGCGTGCGCGCGAGGTCATCGACCTGCGCCGACAGCACGGCGACCGCGCCCCCCACCCCGGTCTCGAGATCGTTGAAGCGGCTGAGCCTGCGGGCGAGCACGTGGCAATAAAGCCCCGCCCCAAGAGCCCCCGCCACCAACAGGATATCGGCAATGAGGTCCATTTTCCCCTCCCTTCAGTTGAGCACGAATTCCATCACCAGCAGGTCGTTGACCCGCGGGGCCCCGACCACCGCCTGCACCCGCCGCAGCATCTGCGCGCGCAGCCGCGGCAACGCGGCGCTTTCCTCGAGATCGGCGATGCGCAGCGCCCGCAGATAGGTGTTGAGCACATCGACGATGCGCGGCATGACGCGCGTTACCTCCGCCGCCTCCTCAGTGGGCACCTCAAGCTCGGCGCGAAAGCGCAGGTGACGACTGCGGCCGCCATCGGCGAAGGAAATCACCAGCGGCTCGATCGGGACGTAGACGAGGTGGCCGAAATCGACGACCGCCTCCGCTGGGCTCGCGGCCTCTTCGCCCCCACCCACAGCCGCATTCTGCTGTCCGTTCGTGACCGGGCCGAAGGGCAACAGCCCGGCCCATGCGGCATAGAACCCGCCTCCGCCCCCGACCAGCGCCAGCACCAGCCCGATGACCAGCGGTAGCCGCGACGGCGCGGCGCGGTCTGCGGCTTCCCCTGTCTCCTCGGCTTCTGCCATGACGCGGTCCTCATTTCTGCGAGCAAGGGGACCATAACCCGGCAGGGACTAACCGAATGTTAAGCCTGATGCAGGAAGGATGACCCCACAGACCGGCAGAAGGCCGATCATGAGGAGGCATCACCGTGCAGCAGATTCTCGGCCTGTGGAACGCGCTCGATACGCGGCGGCGCGTGATCGTGGCGGTGGCGACGCTGGGCATGTTCGCCGCCGTTCTGGGGCTCGCGCGACTCGCCGCAACCCCGGCGATGAGCCTGCTCTACGCCGGGCTCGATGCCCCCGCGGCGGGCGAGGTGATCGCCGCGCTCGAGCGGCGCGGCGTCGGACACGAGGTGCACGGCGACGCGATCTTCGTGCCCGCGCCCGAGCGCGACGGGCTGCGCATGATGCTGGCCGGAGAGGGGCTGCCCGCCAGCTCCACCAAAGGCTACGAGCTTCTTGACGGGCTGTCGGGCTTCGGCACCACGTCGCAGATGTTCGACGCCGCCTACTGGCGCGCCAAGGAAGGAGAGCTTGCGCGCACCATCCTCGCGCATCCGGCGATTTCCGCGGCGCGCGTGCATCTCGCCTCGACCGGAACCAACCCGTTCCAGCGTGATATCCGCCACTCCGCCTCGGTGTCGGTCACGACCGGCGGACAGGGGCTCACGCCCCGGCACGCACGCGCGCTGCAATTCCTCGTGGCCTCCGCCGTGGCCGGGCTCGCGCCCGAGGATGTCGCCATCATCGACAGCGAAGGCGGGCTGATCGGCGCTGCAGAGGACTCTCCCGCCACCACCTCCGACGCGCGCGCCGAGGCGCTGCGCCTGCGTGCCCTGCGCCTGCTCGAGGCGCGCGTCGGCCCGGGCAGCGCGGTGGTCGAGGTGACGCTCGAGACCGAGACGCGCAGCGAATCGGTCCACGAGCGCCGCTTCGACCCCGAGAACCGCGTGGCGATCAGCACCGACACCGAGGAAAGCAGCGACACCGCCTCGGGCGAGGGCGGGGGCGGCGTGACCGTCGCTTCGAACCTGCCCGAGGGCGATGCCGGCGGCGATGCGCGCTCCACCAGCAATCGCGAGGAAACGCGCGAGCGGGTGAACTACGAGGTCTCGACCATCGAACGCGAGGTGGTGACCGCCCCCGGCGCGATCCGGCGGATAAGCGTGGCGGTGCTCGTCAACGCGCTGCCCGGCACCGGTGCAGAGGGCGCACCGGCCACACAACCCCGCCCCGAGGAAGAGCTCGCTGCGCTGCGCGAACTGGTCGCCTCCGCGGTCGGGCTCGACCCCGAGCGCGGCGACGTGCTGACGCTCCGGACGCTGCCCTTCGAGGTGGTCGCCCCGGCGGGGACACTGGCCACGCCCGGGCTGCTGGACCGGCTGGCCATCGACGCCATGTCGCTGGCGCAGGTGCTCGTGCTCGCCCTCGTGGCGCTGGTGCTCGGTCTCTTCGTGCTGCGCCCTGTGCTGATGCGCCCTGCCCCCGCCTCGGCGAGGCTCGGCGCGCCGGGTCTCCTGACGGGCGGGGCCGTGGAGGGAGGCGCCGACGCGCCCGCGCCCCTGACCGGCGAGATTGACGACGGCGAGTTCGACGTCAGCGGCCTGTCGCTGGTCTCCGACCAGAGCGGCGCGGGCAATGACACCGGCACCGCCTCGACCTTCGCTCCCGCGCTGGGCAAGGCCGGGCCGCGGCCCGAGGATCCGGTGGCGCGGCTGCGCGCGCTGATCGGCGAGCGGCAGGAGGAAACCGTCGAAATCCTGCGCACATGGCTCGAGGGCGAGGAGGAAAGAACCTGATGTCCATCGCACATCTGCTCGAGAATTTCGACGGCGCGCAACCAGGCAGGCAGGTGACCATCTCGGATGTCTCGCTCGAAGAAGAGCGGCTGGCCGCCTTCGAGACCGGTTACCAGGCCGGGTGGGACGACTCCGTGAAGGCGCGGACCGAGGATGACCGCCGCATCACCGCCGATCTCGCGCAGAACCTCCAGGACCTCAGCTTTACCTACGCTGAGGCCCACGGCGCGGTGATGCAGGCGCTGCGGCCCATGCTTACGCAGATGACCACGACGGTGCTGCCCCGGCTCGCACAGGAGAGCCTCGGCCCACGCCTCACCGAGATGCTGCACGACCTCGCACGCGACCAGGGCCGCCTCGACATCGGGATCGCCATCTCCCCGGACGATGCGCCGCGGATCACGCATCTGCTCGAGTCCGATCCCGCCATCGACGCCACGCTTGTCGAGGACGACACCCTCGGCCCGGGGCAGGTCTCCTTGCGCTTCGGCGAGGCCGAGCACGAGATCGACCTTGCCGAGGTGCTCGCGGGCATCGACGCCGCGATCCACGGTTTCTTCGACCAGACCCAGCAAGGAAAGGCCACCGCATGACCAACGATCCAGCCGACCCCAAACCCGGAACCGGTCTGGACATGTCCAACCCGTTCTCCGCCGTTCCGATCGAGATCACCGTCTCCGTCGGCAAGGCGCGACCCGCGATCCGCGAGCTGCTCTCGCTGGGGCGTGACGCGGTGCTGCCCCTCGATCGACGCGTCGATGACGCCGTCGAGCTCTATATCGGCGAGCGGCTGATCGCGCGCGGACAGCTAGAGGAGATCGAAGGCGAGGACGACGGACAGCTCGCCGTGCGCCTCACCGAGGTGGCCAACCTGCGCGACGGGCTGGGATGACGCCGCCACCCGCCGCCCGCGCCGTCCCGGCTCGGGCATTGGCGCTCACCCTCGCGCTGACGCTCCTCGCCGCTGCCCCTGCGCAGGCGCAGGACATCTCGATCTCGCTCGGCGAGGGCGGTTCGCTCTCGGGCCGGGCGATCCAGCTCATCGCGCTCATCACCGTGCTGAGCCTCGCACCCGGGCTGGCGATCATGATCACCTCGTTCCCATTCATCATCACCGTGCTGTCGATCCTGCGGCAGGGGATCGGGCTGCAACAATCGCCGCCCAACATGCTGCTGGTGAGCCTCGCCCTGTTTCTCACCTGGTTCGTGATGGAGCCCACCTTCACCACCGCTTGGGAGACCGGGATCGCGCCACTTGTGGCAGAGGAAATCCCGCTCGAGGAGGCGCTGCCGCGCGCCATCGCGCCGTTTCGCGGCTTCATGGCCGCGCGGCTCGACGCCACCACCTTCGAGGCGATGGCGGCGCTGCGCCCGGACGCGAGCAGCATCCAGACCGGTCCCGACGCCCCCCTCTCTGTCCTCGTCCCGAGCTTCATGCTCTCGGAAATCGCCCGCGCCTTCCAGATCGGCTTCCTGATCTTCCTGCCGTTCCTGATCATCGACCTCGTGATCGCCGCGGTGCTGATGTCGATGGGCATGATGATGGTGCCCCCCGCCCTCGTCTCGCTGCCGTTCAAGCTCGCCTTCTTCGTCATCGCCGACGGCTGGTCGCTGATCGCCGCAAGCCTCGTGCGCGGCTACATGTGAGCGCGCGTGGCCTGTCGCACGGGGATGAGTCAACGCTCCCGGCACGCTCCTCGCCGCCGCCGGGCAAGAGCCCAAAGGCGCAAGGGGCGCCGCCCCTCTTGGCCTGCGGCCAATTCACCCCGGGGTATTTGAACCAAGAAGAAGCAAGGTTTCGTTAACCTGGGGATGCGAGGATGAGAGCGCGGTACAGGCTGGGGAGCCGATGACCGCCCAAGGAGAAGCCGCGCCCGTCCCCGGCGCGCATCGGCAATGGTCCGACCGATGCCGGGGGCGGGCGCGCATCGCTGTTTCTTCTTGGCGAAAATACCCAAGATCCGACCTCCGCCGGGGGCGCGCCCCGTCGCTCAGATCAGCCCCTCAGCGGCGAACAGCGCCCTGACATCGGCCTCGGGTCTGGCACCGTAATGGCCGATTACCTCCGCCGCCGCGACGCAGCCCATGCGTCCGGCCACGTCCAGCGGTTGCCCGGTGGCGAGGCCGTAGAGAAACCCGGCGGCAAACTGATCGCCCGCGCCGGTCGTATCCACCGGCTCGACGCGACGCACCGGCACCGTGACCGTCTCCTCGCCCTCGACCAGCACCACGTCATGGCCCGACCGGGTGCAGACGATGAGGCCGCTCTCGCCCGCCGCCTGTTCCAGCGCCGCACCCAGATCATCGGTCTCGTAGAGCGCGCGCCACTCGTGCTCGTTGCCGATCACGAAATCCAGCTCACGCAGCAGCCCGCGGAAATCGTTGCGGTGGCGGTCCACGCAGAACGGGTCCGACAGCGTGATGCCCGCGCGACCACCCCCCGCCCGCGCCGCCCGCGCGGCCCGCTCGAACGCCGCCTTTCCCTTGGGCTTGTCGAAGAGATAGCCCTCGAGGAACAAAAGCCCCGCCTGCCCCGCCACCGCGTCCGGCACGTCGCCCTCGTCCAGTTCGGTCGAGATGCCGAGATAGGTGTTCATCGACCGTTCGCCATCGGACGTCACAAAGATCATCGAGCGCGAGGTGGGAAGATCGCCGTCACCGCGCGGGGCGTTGACGAAATCGGTGCCCACGTCGGCCATCGCATCGGCATAGAACCGGCCCAGCGCGTCGTCGCTCACCCGCCCGATGAACCCGGTCGAGAGGCCCAGCGCCCCCAGCCCCGCGATCGTGTTGGCGACCGACCCACCCGGCATTTGCTGCCGGTCGGTCATGTTCTCGTAGAGAAACTCGGCGCGTTCGGTCTCGATCAACTGCATTACGCCCTTGTCGATACCCATCCGGGAAAGAAAGGCGTCGTCGCATTGGCTGATCACGTCCACCACGGCGTTGCCGATGCCGACGGCCTGATACTTGGTCATAGGGTCTTGTCCTCGAATAAACAGAGATCACGGATGAGGCAGGTGCCACAGGCGGGCTTGCGGGCCTTGCAGACATAGCGCCCGTGCAGGATCAGCCAGTGATGCGCGTGGCGTTGGAAATCCACCGGCACGTTGTCCTCGATGGCGCGCTCGACCGCGTCGACGTTCTTGCCCGGGCAGATGCCGCTGCGGTTGCCGACGCGGAAGATATGCGTATCCACCGCCTGCGCCGGGTAGCCCCACCACATGTTGAGCACCACGTTGGCGGTCTTGCGCCCCACGCCGGGCAGCGATTGCAGGGCGGCGCGTGAATTGGGTACCTCGCCGCCATACTCGTCCACGAGGATGCGGCTGAGCTTTATCACGTTCTTCGCCTTGTTGCGGTAGAGCCCGATTGTCCTGATATGCGCGATCAGGCCCTCCTCGCCCAGGTCCAGCATCTTTTGCGGCGTGTCAGCCACCTGGAAGAGATCGCGGGTGGCCTTGTTCACACCGGCATCCGTGGCCTGTGCCGAGAGGGCAACCGCGACGACGAGCGTATAGGCATTGACATGCGCCAACTCGCCCCTTGGCTCTGGCTCGGCGGCCTGAAAGCGGGTGAATATCTCGCGGATCGTGTGGTAATCGAGCTGGCGCGCCATGGCAGCTTAATGCCGGGATTTCGCGGGATGCGCAACATTCGGGTCGCGGTGCACGCGTGTGCCGCTTATCTTGTGGCAAAGCTGTCAGGAAATGCCGATGACCGATCTCGACCAGAGCTATCACTACAACGTCATTCGCCGCGCCATCGATCTGATCGACGCGACGGACTCGGACCTCCCGCTCGACGATCTCGCGGGCGAAATGGGCATGAGCACCGCGCATTTCCAGCGGCTCTTCTCGGCATGGGTCGGCGTCTCGCCCAAGCGCTACCGGCAATACCTCGCGCTTGGCCACGCGCGGACGCTGCTGGCCGAGCGCTTCACCACGCTGGAGGCGGCGCAAGCGGCAGGGTTGTCGGGATCGGGGCGGTTGCATGACCTGTTCCTGCGCTGGGAGGCGATGAGCCCCGGCGAATTCGCCCGCCGCGGGGCGGGGCTCAGCATCCGCTACGGCTGGTTCGACAGCCCCTTCGGCGAGGCGCTGGCGATGGGCACGGATCGTGGGCTGTGCGGGTTGGCCTTTGCCAGCGAGATAGGACGCGAGGCGGCGATGACAGACCTGCGCGCGCGCTGGCCGGAGGCCGACTATGCCGAGGACCCTGCCGCCATCGCGCCCTGGGTCAAGGCGGGTTTTGCCGAGCGGGGCGAGGCCAGGCTGCACATGATCGGCCCGCCCTTCGGGATCAAGGTATGGGAGGCGCTGCTCAATATCCCCTCGGGCCATGTCACGACCTATTCCGAGATCGCCCGTGCCATCGGCCATCCGCGCGCCGTACGCGCCGTGGGCACCGCCGTGGGCCGCAACCCGGTGAGCCTGCTCATCCCCTGCCACCGCGCACTGCGCAAGTCGGGGGGTCTCGGCGGCTATCACTGGGGCCTGCCGGTCAAACGCGCGATGCTCGCGCGGGAAAGCGCGCAGGCCGAGGGATAGATCGGAGACGGAACACCCGACGCGGCTATCTCTCCAGCGCGCCCTCAGCCTCGAAGCAAGGATATGTGCTGCCATCGGGCAAGAGGCAGAGCCGCGGCAGAAAATCCGCTGGCAAGGACTGATAAGAGGGAAGCGCATGCGCCCGGTCGCTTCGTTCAAGATAGTCGCTGCACGCCGCGACGTAATATTTCTCCCGCCGGATGTCCAAGGCATACCATTGATCAAAGGCCGCCGCCGCTGCGGCAGGGACATTGCCTGTCGCGGTCATTCTCTCAGCAAACCGCACGGCGATATCCGCCGTCATCGGCCATGTCTCGAGCGCGCGCCACATCTGCAGATCTCCGCCGGATCGCAGGTTCCAAGCAACCATCAGGCTTACGACATTGGCATCCGCCTCCATGGCGAAGACCCCACGCGCATATTCCTTCATGGCCAGATTGTCGGACGGGCAGATGCCGCCGGAAAACTGGTAAAGGTGGCGAATCTCGTGCACGAGCATCGCGAGTGTCAGCCCGGCCCCCATACCGGAGGCGAACACGATGCGGTTCGTTTCCGGCTCGTAATAGGCTCTCGCCTCGATCAGGTCGTCCGACAGGCAGATCGCAGGCCGACGGCTGTCCAAAACCTCGAGAAGCGAGGGGAAATCCCGCAATGCGGCGCGCAACGCCGCCACCTCTTTCACCAGCCGCCGCTGATCTGACGTCGCGGCGCTATGGTACGGCGCAGCAAGACAGCTCGGCGGAGCAGCCGCGAATGCGGGCGGGACCGATCCAAGGATCAGCAGGAGAATCGCAGACAGGAGCACCCGTTTCATCAATTCAGGATTGCCGCACAGCCCGTAAAACTCAATGCGCGACTGTCGCGTCCGCACCGGAACCATGCCAGGGGCCGGCGGGGCACGCGGCTTGCTGCCGATTCCGTCCGATTATGCATTCGGAGCGGATGCGTTATTGCATATCATCACCTCAGACCCGATGTATCGTGCACAACAACCAATGAGGCATTCATCATGATCCGGACACGCACTCCGATCCTTCTTCTTTCCGGCACGGCACTGCTACTGGTCACGGCTTGCACCGATCCGGGCTATGTCGCCGGCCAGGACCCCAACCAGAAGACCAAGCAGGGCGCGATCCTGGGCGGCATCCTCGGCGCGGGCACCGGCGCCATCGTCAGCGACGACAAGGGCAAGGGAGCCGTGATCGGCGGAATCCTCGGTGCCGCGGGCGGCGCGGCCATCGGCAACACGCTCGATAAGCAGGAAGCGGAACTGCGCCAGCAACTCGACGACGACGTGCGCATCGTCAATACCGGCGACCGGCTTATCCTGACCATGCCGCAGGACATCCTCTTTGACGTCGACAGCGCCAGGGTGACGCCGGTCTTGCGCGACGACCTGTTCAAGGTGGCCGACAGCCTCCAGAAATACCCCAACACCACGGTTCAGGTGGTGGGCCATACCGACAGCGACGGCGCGGCCAGCTACAACCAGGCCCTGTCGGAGCGCCGCGCCGATGCGGTGGCCGACGTGCTTCGGCAGGGGGGCGTGTCCTACGGTCGCGTCCGCGCCTATGGCCGCGGCGAGTCTCAGCCAGTGGCGTCGAACCTCACCTCCGAGGGCAAGCGACAGAACCGCCGTGTGGAAATCGTGATCCTGCCAAACGCCTGAGCGGGCGCTGGCCCGACGCAAAGCAAATGGATATTTTTGGCAAGATGAAGCGGGGGCGGTCCATCGGGCCGCCCCTGTCGCTTATTCCGCCGCGACCTCGGCCGGCTCGACGCGCACCGCCGAGTACTTGAACTCGGGGATCTTGCCATACGGGTCAAGCGCCGGATTGGTCAGGATGTTGGCCGCCGCCTCGACATAGGCGAAGGGCAAAAACACCATGTCGGGCGCGATCGCGCGATCCGCCCGCGCCATGATCCGGATCGAGCCGCGCTTGGTGGTCAGTTGCACCATGCCGCCCGGCTCCACCCCCATCTTGCGCAGGGTCGAGGGATGCATCGAGCAGTTGGCCTCGGGCTCCACCGCGTCGAGCACGCTGGCACGCCGGGTCATCGAGCCGGTGTGCCAGTGCTCCAACTGTCGGCCCGTGGTCAGCACCATCGGGTAATCGGCGTCCGGCACGTCATCGGGCGGGATGATCGAGGCGGGGGTAAAGCGCGCCCGCCCCTCGGGCCGCGGGAAGCCGTCGCCGAACACAACCGCCTCGCCCGGGCCATCGGGCGTCTTGCACGGGTAGGTGACGGCGTTCTCGCGTTCCAGCCGCTCCCAGGTGATATTGTCGAGCGAGCGCATGTTGATCTTCATCTCGGCAAACACGTCCGCCGGGCTGTCATACTGCCAGCCAAGCCCCATCCGGTTGGCCAGCGCCATCGTGATCGCCCAATCCTCGCGCGCCTCGCCCGGGGGGCGGACCGCGAGGCGGCCCATCTGCACCTGCCGGTTGGTGTTGGTCACGGTGCCGGACTTCTCGTAGAAGGCGGAGGCGGGCAGGATCACGTCGGCATAGTTCGCCGTTTCGGTGATGAAGATGTCCTGCACCACCAGATGCTCGAGCTTGGCGAGCGCGTCGCGGGCGTGCTCCACGTCCGGGTCGGACATCGCCGGGTTCTCGCCCAGGATATACATGCCCTTGATCGCGTCCGCGTGCACCGCGTCCATGATCTCTGTGACCGTCAGGCCCTTTTCGGCGCTGAAATCGCCCGACTCCCAAACCTCGGTAAAGGCCCGGCGCACGCCGTCATCGGTCACTGTCTGGTAATCGGGCAGGAACATCGGCACGAGCCCCGCATCCGACGCGCCCTGCACGTTGTTCTGGCCCCGCAGCGGGTGCAGCCCGGTGCCGGGTCGACCGACATGACCACACATCAGCGCAAGGCTGATCAGACAACGCGAATTGTCGGTGCCGTGGATATGCTGCGAAATCCCCATGCCCCAGAAGATCATGCCGGCCTTGGCCCCGGCAAACTCGCGCGCCACGGCGCGCAGCGTCTCGGCGGGAATGCCGCAAATGGCCTCCATCTTCTCGGGCGGGAACTGCGCCAGATGCGCCTTTTCCGCCTCCCAATTCTCGGTGAAGGCCTCGATATATTGCTGGTCGTAGAGCCCCTCCTCGACGATCACATGGCAGATCGCGTTGAGCATCGAGACATCCGCGCCCGGCTTGAACTGTAGCATATGCGTGGCAAACCGGCGCAGCCCCACGCCGCGCGGGTCCATCACGATGAGCTTGCCGCCGCGCTTGGTGAACTGCTTGAAATAGGTGGCGGCGACCGGGTGGTTCTCGATCGGGTTGGCACCGATGACGATGGCCACGTCGGCATTCTCGATCTCGTTGAAGGTTGCCGTGACGGCCCCCGATCCGACGTTCTCGATCAGCGCCGAGACCGAAGAGGCATGGCACAGCCGCGTGCAGTGATCCACGTTGTTGTGACCAAAGCCCTGGCGGATGAATTTCTGGAACAGATACGCCTCTTCGTTGGTGCATTTCGCACTGCCAAAGCCCGCGACGCTGGCCCCGCCATGCGTGTCCTTGAGCCGTTTGAGCCCACCGGCGGCGATATCGAGCGCCTCGTCCCAATCGGCCTCGCGGAAGAACTGATGCCAGTTGCCGGGATCGACATTCAGGCCCTTCTCGGGCGCATCCTCGCGCCGGATCAGCGGCTTGGTGAGGCGGTGCAGGTGGTGGATATAGTCATACCCGAACCGCCCCTTGACACACAGCCGCCCCTCGTTCGCCGGGCCGTTGATCCCCTCGACATACTTGACGCGGCCGTCCTTGACCTTGAGCGAAACCTGGCAGCCCACCCCGCAGAACGGGCAGACGCTCTGCACCTCCTCGTCATAATCGGCGCTGTCGCCCTGCTGCTGGTCGTCCATCACCGAAGCGGGCATCAGCGCGCCGGTGGGACAGGCCTGCACGCATTCGCCGCAGGCCACGCAGGTGCTCTCGCCCATCGGGTCATCGAAATCGAACACCGGGTAGGCGTCGTGGCCGCGCCCCGCCATGCCGATCACGTCATTGACCTGCACCTCGCGGCAGGCGCGCACACACAGGTTGCACTGGATACAGGCATCGAGGTTGACCCGCATCGCCACGTGGCTGTCGTCGAGCAGCGGCACGCGGTCCTTCTCCACCTTCGGAAAGCGGCTGTGGGTCACGCCATTGGCCTCGGCCATGTCCCACAGGTGGCTCGAGGCGTCGTGCGACACGTCACGCTCGGGCTGATCGGCGAGCAGCATCTCGACCACCATCTTGCGCGCGCTTGTCGCCCGCGCGGAATCGGTGGTCACCACCATGCCATCGCGCGCCTCGCGGATGCACGAGGCCACCAGCACGCGCTCGCCCTCGACCTCGACCATGCAGGCGCGGCAATTGCCGTCGGGGCGGTATCCGGGCGCGGGCTTATGGCACAGGTGCGGGATCACCAGGCCGCGGCCATTGGCCACCTCCCAGATGGTCTGGCCGGCCTCGGCCTCGACCTCGCGGCCATCAAGCATCAATCGGATCGTCTGGGCCATGGCGCGCCTCCCTTGCCTCGCGGCTTATAGAACATGGGGACGCCGCAGACGGTCTGTCAATCCCGACACAAGCACGCGGTTTTGCGCCACGCCATCACAGGCAGGCCAAAGCAAAACGCGCCGCGGTCTCCCGCGGCGCGCTATTGCTGTCAGGTCAGGGAGGTGCGGCTCAGTCCGCCGCTTCCTCGCTCTTGGCCTCTTCGCCGGTCTCCTGGTCCACGACCTTCATCGACAGGCGGACCTTGCCGCGATCGTCGAAGCCCAGCAGCTTGACCCAGACCTCCTGGCCCTCCTTGAGCACGTCGGAGGGATGGTTCAGGCGGCGGTTCTCGATCTGGCTCACATGCACCAGGCCGTCGCGCTTGCCAAAGAAGTTCACGAACGCGCCGAAATCGACGATCTTGACGACAGTGCCCTTGTAGATCTTGCCTTCCTCGGGCTCGGCCACGATCGAGTAGATCATGTCATAGGCCTTCTGGATGGCGTCACCGTTGGGCGAGGCGATCTTGATGATGCCCTCATCGTTGATGTCGACCTTGGCACCCGAAACCTCGACGATCTCGCGGATCACCTTGCCGCCCGAGCCGATCACTTCACGGATCTTGTCGGTGGGGATCTGCATGGTCTCGATGCGCGGGGCATGGACGCTGAACTCGTTGGCACCCGAGAGCGCCTTGTCCATCTCGCCCAGGATGTGCATCCGGCCTTCCTTGGCCTGTGCGAGCGCGACGCGCATGATCTCGGGGGTGATCCCCGCGACCTTGATGTCCATCTGCAAGGACGTGATGCCCTCGGCAGTGCCCGCGACCTTGAAATCCATGTCGCCGAGATGGTCCTCGTCACCGAGGATGTCCGACAGCACCGCGTAAGAGCCGTCTTCCTCCAGCACGAGGCCCATCGCCACGCCGGCAACGGACGTCTTGAGCGGCACGCCCGCATCCATCATCGACAGCGACCCGCCACAGACCGAGGCCATCGACGACGACCCGTTCGATTCCGTGATCTCGGAAACCAGCCGGATCGTGTAGGGGAAATCCGTCGCCGGCGGCAGCACCGCCTGAAGCGCGCGCCACGCGAGCTTGCCGTGACCGATCTCGCGCCGTCCCGGAGGGCCGACACGCCCCGCCTCGCCGACCGAGTAGGGCGGGAAGTTGTAGTGCAGCAGGAAGTTGGACTTGAAATTGCCGTGCAGCGCATCGACGAATTGCTCGTCATCGCCGGTGCCGAGCGTCGTGACCACCAGGCCCTGCGTCTCGCCACGGGTAAAAAGCGCCGAGCCATGCGTGCGCGGCAGCAGGCCGGTCTCGCAGGCGATGGGGCGAATCTCATCCAGACGACGACCGTCGATCCGGTTGCCGTTCTTTACCACGTCGCCACGCAGCACCACCGACTCGAGCTTCTTGAGCGCGGCGCCGAGATTGGCATCCTCAAGCTGTTCCTCGCTCAATTGCGCCTTGATCGCCTCTTTCGCGGCAGAGATCGCGTGCGTGCGCTCCTGCTTGTCGCGAATGGCAAAGGCGGCGCGCATCTGCTCTTCACCGGCGGCTTTGACGACGGCGAAAAGCTCCGAGTAATCCGGCGGGGTAAAGTCGAACGGCTCCTTGGCGCATTCCTCGGCGAATTCCACGATCATGTCGCAGACCGGCTTGATCTGCTCATGCGCGAAAGTCACGGCGCCGAGCATCTCGTCTTCCGACAGCTCATAGGCCTCGGATTCGACCATCATCACCGCGTCGCGCGTGGCCGCGACAACCAGGTCGAGCCGCTGCTCGGGGTTGTTGCGCAGCTCGTGCATGTCGTCGATCTCGGGGTTGAGGATATATTCGCCATCCGCATACCCCACGCGGCAGCCGCCGATCGGCCCGCGGAACGGCGCACCCGAGATTGTCAGCGCGGCGGAAGTGGCGATCATCGCCACCATGTCCGGGTCGTTGACGAGGTCATGGCTCAGCACGGTGCACATCACCAGCGTCTCGTGCTTGAAGCCGGGCACAAAGAGCGGGCGGATCGGCCGGTCGATCAGGCGCGCGGTCAGCGTTTCCTTCTCCGACGGGCGCGCCTCGCGCTTGAAAAAGCCGCCGGGCACCTTGCCCGCAGCATAGTACTTTTCCTGGTAATGGACCGTCAGCGGGAAGAAATCCAGTCCCGGCTTGGGTTCCTTGGCAAAGGTCACGTTGGCCATGACCGACGTTTCGCCAAGGGTGGCAACCACCGACCCGTCCGCCTGACGGGCGATCTTGCCGGTTTCAAGAGTGAGGGTTTCCTCCCCCCACTGCATCGATTTTTTCGTCTCAGTAAACATCACGTTTCCTAGCTTGGCCCGCCGGGCGTATCCCGCGCGGCCCGTTTCTTGCGGGGCCCCATGCCCCACGGCCCTCTCGTGTTCATCCTGCGACACCGGCAAAGGCCGGTCCGGGCCGCAATCGGATCATGCGAAAACCGCGCCCCGTTGGGGGCGCGGCTTATGGTGTCAGCGGCGGATGCCGAGGCGCTTGATGAGGTCGCGATAGCGGTCCTCGTTCTTGCCGCGCAGGTAATCCAGCAGCTTGCGACGCTGTGCGACCATCTTCAGAAGGCCACGGCGCCCGTGGTTGTCCTTCTTGTGGGTCTTGAAATGCTCGGTCAGGGTGGTGATCCGCGAGGTCAGGATGGCGACCTGTACTTCGGGAGAGCCGGTATCGCCCTCCTTGGTCGCGAAGTCCTTGATGACGCGGGATTTCTCTTCGACAGTGATCGACATCGGTCTCTCCTTCGGTCCGGGGGTTGCGGGCACAAGCCGGGATGTCGTCCAGCAAGGTCCGTTTCCCCGCCGCGTTGCCGCGCCGGGGGGTCTCGCGCGTATAGGCCAACTGCGCGCGAAAGAAAAGCATGAATCCGCCCCGGGCAAGGCCCGCGATCACCACCGCCTCATCCAGCGGTCAGCACCGGCATCTGCACCTGCGCCACCAGCGCAACATGGTCAAGCGTTAGCCCTTCGGCATCGGCAATGCGCGCAATCTCGATACCATCGAGCAGCAGGCGCTGCACCGCCGGATCGTCGGCATCCGGTTCGAGAGTGATCTCGGGCTCCGCCCCCTCCGGCGCGTCATGGAACACCATGAGCATGTCGTCCGCCGCCGAAAAATCGAGGATTTCCGCTTGGTGATCGGCGTCGAGCCAGTCGCCCAGCATCACCGTGTCGGACCCGCCGCCGGTGGTCACGATATCGCCGCGCCCCGCCACGATCACGTCGTCGCCACCGCCTCCGTTGAGGTAATCGCGACCGGTATCGATATCGTCAACGCCATCGGTCGCCGGGTCGTCCACGATCCCCATCACCGTATCATCGCCATGCCCGCCAAAGAGCGTGTCCGACCCCATGCCGCCATCCAGCCGGTCATCGCCAAGGTCGCCGTGCAGTGCGTCGTCACCCTCCCCGCCCGAGAGCGTATCGTTCCCGGCGCTGCCCACGAGGCTGTCATCGCCGTCGCCGCCCGAGAGTATGTCATCGCCGTTGTGCCCGAACAGCCGGTCGTCGCCCGCCTCGCCATCGAGCGTATCGGCCCCGTCCTCGCCGTGCAGCGTGTCATCGCCCGCGCCACCGCGCAATTCGTCATCGCCGTCACCACCGCGCAGCTCATCCGCACCGCCGTTCCCGTCGATCACGTCCGCTCCGCCGCGTCCGCCGATCATCTCGGGATCGTCGCCGCCGGTGATGGTCTCGGCAACGTCCGTGCCATCAACGATTTGCCACCCCGTTGCCGCGTCGGTGTCTTCGGGCCCGCTTTCACTGTCATCCGCGTCTTGCGTGGCGATGCCGTCATCCGCCGCCGCATCCAGTGCCGCGCTCAACAGGTCCGATCCATCGCCAGGCGTAGCCTGATACGAACCGGACGCATCGCTCCCGTTGCCGGTTTCGGACCCGTCTGCCGACGCGTCCTCCGTCTCACCGCCAAGCCCGACAAACGCCGTGGCCCCGAAGGCCGCCATCCCCAGAAGACTCGCAATAAACAACATCGCACAACCCCGCGCACCACCGCACGAGAATGCCACCTGCTGCTCGCAACAGGCAACATGTATCTGGCAGGCTGGTTAACGCTCCTTGGCGACCGCCTCAGGGGCGCGGCCCGGCGGATAGACCTCGTATCCCGGCTCCTCGGGTTCGTCATCGACCATGTCCGCCGGAAAGCCCGGTGCCGTGATGTCGAGCCCCGTGGCCTCCTCCAGCCGCCGGATGATGTCGTCGGATTGTGCCCGCGCGCCATAGCGCGCCATCCCGTCGCGGAAGATGTCGATCATCATCGGCGAGATTTCCAGCGGCACGCCCGCGCGCTCGGCGATCGACTGAAACAGGCCGATATCCTTCATCACCAGGTCCATGGTGAAATTGATATCGCGCGAGCCATTGAGGATCACCTGGCTCTCCGTCTCGTGCACGAAGGACGTGCCCGAACTGATGCGGATCGCCTCGTATGTGGTGGCAAGGTCCATCCCCGCCGCCTTCATCGTCACCAGCGCCTCGCAGACCGACAGCAGGTTGGCGGTCGCGAGGTAGTTGGTCATCACCTTGAGCACCGAGGCGCTGCCCAGCTCGCCGGTATGCAGCACCCGCCGCCCCAACGTCGTCAGCAGTGGCAGGATGCGCTCGAACGTGGCGCGGTCGCAGCCCGCGAAGATCGAGATGTTGCCCGTCGCCGCGCGATGGCAGCCGCCCGAGACCGGGCAATCCACCGCCGCCCCGCCGCGCTCGATCACCATGCCGCCCAGGCGGGTGATCTCTGTGGCGTCGGTGGTGGACATCTCCATCCATATTTTGCCCGGCCCCACCTCGGGCAGCATTTCCTCCATCACCGCCGCGCTCGCCGCGGGCGAGGGCAGGCAGGTGATGACCGCCTCGCAGTCGCGCATCATCTGCGCGGGGGTTGACGAAACCTTGCAGCCCCGCGCGGCAAAGCCGTCGCGAACCTCCCGGTTCAGGTCGTGAACCTGCAGGTCGTGGCCGTTGCGCAAGAGGCTTCCGGCCAGCTTGCCCCCGACATTTCCCAGCCCGATGAATCCGATCCGCATGTGCCCCTCCCGGCAATAAGGTGATTTGCCAGCCTTTCGCGATTCGTTCGTGAAAATCAAAGGGGAAATTTCACCGCCCGACCGAGGCCTTCAGGGCACCCGCAGCGTATCCCCCGGCTCGAGCCGCGGCTCCAGCGCGATACGCACCCGCTCGCGCGCCTCGGGGCCGGAGGCTTGTGCAGCGATGATCTCGGCGGCCTTGCGCCCGATCTCGAGCCGGCAAGCGTCCATCGTCGCCAGACGGCGCGGCAGACCATCGAGCAGCTCGACCCCGTTGAACCCCGCAAGCCCGATCCGGCCGGGGATATCCACGCCCTGTTCGAGCAGGTAGAGCAGCCCGCCCGCCCCGATCATGTCATTGGAATAATAAAGGAAATCCAGGTCAGGCGAGCGGCGGAGCATCTCGGCGGTCATCTCGCGCCCCTTGGCCAGCGCCGAGCCGCCGGAATAGAACTCGTGATCGGCCATCTCGATTCCGGCCTTGGCCAACGCCTCGGTGAACCCCTCGAAACGTTTGCGCGCGCGGTGGTCGAGCGGCATCTTGGTGCCCATGAAGCCTATCCGGCGATAGCCCGCGCGGATGATCGCCTGCGCCATCTGCTGCCCGGCGCGCCTGTGCGAAATGCCCACCACGGAATCGATCGGCGTGCCGTCCACGTCCATGATCTCGACCACCGGAATGCCGCTCGCGCGCAGCATGGCGCGGCTCGCCTCGGAATGCTCCAGCCCCGCGATGATCACCCCCGCGGGCCGCCATGACAGCATTTCATATAGAACTTTCTCTTCCTTTTCAGGACGATACCCCGTCAGCCCCACCACCGGCTGAAGCCCGGTCTCCTCCAGCACGCCAGTGATCCCGGTCATCACCTCGGGAAACACCATGTTGGACATCGACGGGATGATCACCGCCACGAGGTTGACCCGCTGACTCGCCAGCGCACCCGCGATCTTGTTGGGCACGTATCCCAGCCGCCGCGCCGCCTCCAGCACGCGCAGGCGCGTGGCCTCGGACACGTCGCGCTTGTTGCGCAACACGCGGCTCACGGTCATCTCCGACACGCCCGCCGCCTCCGAGACGTCGCGCAGGGTCAATGGGTGGTGGTCGGGTGGGTTCAAGACCGTGGTCCGGAAAGGAAAAGCATGTCCTCACTTAGCCTGATCGCGCGTCCGCGATCAAGCCGGAGCGAAAACCCCGATGACAATCCCCGCCCGAGACGCTAGACCACCGCCGCAAGGCCCCGTGGCTCAACTGGATAGAGCAGCCCCCTCCTAAGGGGCAGGTTGCAGGTTCGAATCCTGCCGGGGTCGCCAAATGCCAAACACGACATCCCATCTTACCATCTGAGTTTAAACAATTATAGGGAAATGTGGCGCGAAATCACCATCAACTAATTGCACATTTTGCCACACATTTTGCCACACATTTTGCTGCACAAATACTTGCATAGCATACCACTTTAAGACAGCTTAGCACCATGCCGATTCATCTCCGCGGGTCCACCTACCATCTCCGCCGCCGCGTGCCGAAACGCTACGCGGGCGTCGAAGAGCGCAAGGTCGTCTACGTTTCGCTCAAAACGGATAGCCTCACCGAGGCACGCCGCAAGGAAGAAGAGGTCTGGAAAAACCTGGTGGCGCAATGGGAAGCCCTGCTCCGTGGTGACACCGACATCGCCCGGGAGCGTTACGATGCGGCGCGAGAACTTGCGTACGCGCGGGGCTACGAGTTTCTACCCGCCAAGAGGATTGCCGAACTGCCCCTCGACGAGATCGTGGCCCGGGTCGAGGCCGCGATGCGTCCCGATGGCACGATCGACGACCGCAAAGGCCGGGCCTTTCTCGGGGCCGTGAAGGAGCCCGGCACGTCGCTCTCGGAATGTCTGGAAATCTTCTGGGAGCTGACCAAGGACGAGGCGGCTGCCAAGAGCCCGAACCAGCGCCGGGTCTGGGCCAACAGCTTCAAGCGGGCCATCAGGAACTTCGTCGATGTGATTGGTGACATCGAGATCGAGCGGCTCTCAGCAGATCACATGATGGAGCTCCGCGAATGGTATTGGGGGCGCATCGAGCGGGGCGAGATCAAGGTGGAGACCGCCAACAAGCAGATCATGTTCTTCGGTACGGTCCTGCGCCGGGTGAACAAGATGCGCATGCTAGGTCTCGACCTCCCCTTGACTGACTGGGGTTTCAAATCCCAGGGCGAAGTCACCCGCAAACCGTTCAGCACCGAGTGGATTAAGCGGGTTCTGGTGGAAGGGGACAACCTGCGCGGTCTCAATGACCAGGCGCGGGGTATCGTGCTGCTCATGGTCAATACCGGGCTGCGCCCTTCGGAAGCGGCGGGGCTGCAGGCCGCGGATATTCGGCTTGATCACGCGGTGCCCCATATCGAGGTGCGCCCGCAGATCGACGGGGAGAAGCGCCGCGCGCTCAAGACACGCAACTCGGAACGTGTCATTCCGCTCGCCGGTGTCTCGCTGGAAGCGATGCGCGCCTTTCCCAACGGCTTCCCGCGCTACTATGACAAGCCGGGGCTGAGCCAGACGGTGAACAAGTATCTGCGCGAGAACGGGCTGATGGAGACGCCGCAGCACACGCTCTACTGCCTGCGGCATTCCTTTGAGGACAGGATGTTGGAGGCGGGCATCGACGAGCGCCTGCGCCGGGATTTCCTGGGGCATGCCCTCGGGCGCGAGCGTTACGGCTCGGGTGGTGATCTGCGGTTTCGGCAGGCGCAGATTCAGCGGGTGGCTCTGTAAGGGAAGGTCAATTCCCTGCTACACTTTTTACCGACAGGCGCGCCGTAATAATCGCTGTCGCGATCAACGACAACAGCAAGCGCGAGGTTCTCGGCTTCGCCCAGGAGAACAAGGCGAATGCCGAAGTCCAGTAGGGAGGCTGGCGCGGAGGCGCGAAGAGAAAAACAGCCCGAGCTCGGCACGCTCATCGAGGGATCTCGGGACGATGTCCTCGCCTAAGGCGCACCATTGCGCGGCCCCAGACCCACACCGGCAAGCCGCACAACGGCGAACAGGATCAGAATCACAAGTGAAGCCAACAGGGCAAGATCCTGCGGCACACCCAAAAGGATCGCGGCACTGCCACCGACAGCCGCCCAGAGACCGGGCAGGATCAGCAGCCATCGCACAACCTGCCACGAGCCCATCAACAGCATGCCGATAGTGAAGATGGTCGTGGGACATGGGGCGACCCCGAACGCCGGCATCCGTGGCCAGACATGGCCGGCGACCCAGCCCCACAATGGATAAAGTATCGCCGCGAACAGAACGAGCATGACCCCCACGGCGGAGCGTGCATCTCGACGCGCCGAGAAACGCAGCTCGGTATTCAGCAGCGCGAGGATGACCAGAAGCGCGGCCTGCACGACAAAGAGGGCGGCAAAGAGTGCGGCTGCAGGGTTGATCACGCGGAAGAAGGTCCAGTGGTAGCTCAGCCCGTTAACGAGCCACATGGCTGCCAGCGTGAGCGAGATGAACAGGGCTGCAGCCCTGCTCGGCCGGAACAGCATCGCTACGGACGTGCCGCCAAGCAGATAGAACAGAGCAATCAACGGCCAGATCGTGGTGTTATACTGACCGAACACCGCAAAGAAGGCGTCTTGGGAGAAGGGCAGGACCATGCTTGGACGAATACCACGGCAATTGCAGGGACGCCTTGAGCTATCTCAAAAGCCTGCTTGGCATCAAAGCGCAGCTACGGTTTCTCAATGGCGCTGGAAGATCTCGATGTTGCCGTCGCGCAGAACAAGCAGCGTGTCATAGCCGTCGCGCCGGTTCCCCATCTCCATTCCAGGCGACCCGGTCGGCATGCCCGGAACCGTGAGCCCGAGCACATCCGGGCGTTCGGCAAACAGGCGCTGCACGTCGCTCGCGGGCACGTGGCCCTCAATAAAATAGCCGTCGATGAAGGCCGTGTGGCAGGAACTCAATTCCGGTGTGACGCCAACGCGGGCTTGCCCCGCCCTCGGCATGCCCCTGAGGCCGCGTGAGCCACGCACAGGCTGCGATTGGGCAGATCCGAGGGGGTAGGGGCGGACGCGGGCATTCAGCGCGCCTGTGCTCGGCTCATGCGAAAGAATATGACAAGTTGTCCTTCCTCCGCACGGAGATCATCGAGGATGCGTTGCGCGTGACGCCTGAGTCAAAGCGGGCAGATGACGCTCGCGACCCACCGCGTTCTGCTCACCCGCTCTTGAATTGCCGCCCTTGATGTCAGGTGTCTACAACCGGCAGTCGGCATGGACTGCCCTGAACGTCCGGCATGACGGGAACCGAAGATGCAACGGCCACTTGCAAAGGCGCCGGGTCGGTTCGATCCCTGATGATCTCTCACTCGACCACCTCCGCGATCTGCAGAAGGCCCACCGGAGGAAAAATCCCGATGTCCCGCGCCATGGAGAGGTTCACGGTAATCGCAAAGTCGGTCATGCGGGCGACTGGCAGATCACCCGGGCGCGTGCCGCCGACGATGATCTTTTCCACCTGCTGCCCGGCGAGCCGCCCGACTTCATAGTAATCGGCAGCAACCGAAATCAGAGCATCTCCTTCGCGGGCGGCCTCCTCGTAAGGGCTTATGAGGGGCAGCCCGGCATCCCTCGTAGAAGCCCCCAGGATGGCGCTGTTGGCCTGCAGGAAGGACGAGCTTCCGACGTAGAGGAAGTCGGCTCCCTCCCGCACAAGCGCGCGGACTTTTCCTGGAATATCCTCGACCTCCGGCGTTTCGCCATCCGTAAGGGGAAGAGCAGTGGCTACAAGCCGGAAGCCCTCTTGATCCGCTAGCGCTTCGAGCTCGCGGTATTTAAGAACCGAGTTCTGCTCGTTCGCATTATAGATCAGGCCCAGCGTGTCGAAATTCGGCAGGTAACTCTGAATGGTCTGGATCGTAACCGTCTCCGGCATCCGGTTGTAGGTGCCGGTCAAGTTCGGTCGACCCGTCGCGTCGAGAGAGTCCACAATGCCCGAACCGACCGGATCGGCGACGATCATGAAGACCTGCGGGGTCTCGTGATTGTACGCAGGATCGTCAAGCTGGGTCATGTCTCCTGCGATCGCTCTCGTGACGCTGGTGCCCCAGCTGACGATCAGGTCAGGATCGAGATCTCGCGCCTCGTCGCGTATTCGAGGAAGGACGTTCTTGTCCTGCCCAGCATCTCGCATGTGGATGTTTACGTGGTGGTCCAGCGCTTCGAGATAGTCCGTCAGGCCACGGCAGGCCGCCTCGCAGCCGCGCCAGGTGGCGATCAGAATGTCCGTATCATCGGCCTTGGAGAGGGTCGGCCCTCCTCCAAGTATCAGTGCGGTCAGGAGGAAAAGATACTGTCTCAACATGGGTGTCCCTCTTTTTTGTCACGCCCCGTTGCCACGTCCGTGACCGTGAACAGGATTGCGCCCCCCAAAACAACGACGCCCAGGACGGGTCCGGTCAGCCCGAACCGTCCCATGCTACTCAGCGCTGCGGCAAGAATTAACCCGGCCAGCGCGCCCGCGCGCTCCAGGAAACGCAGGATCGAGACTGCGCGCGTGGACGCTCCACCCAAGTCAAGTGCAAGGGCGTATATGGGTGAGCGGAGGAGCGCGTGCCCTGCCCCCACCCCGAGGACAACGACAGACGTTGCCCAGGGGCCGGACTGGCCGTTGAGAATGAGCAGAGAGAACCCCGCGAGCGCCGCGCCGACCAGCGCCAGAAACGTCGTGCGATCGATCTGGCGACCAAGAGAGCCCACCATGGGCCCGAGCAGGATCGCGGCAAGATAATAGAGCATTATCACACGGGCGATGTCAGCAGGCCGTTGCCCCCCGGCATGCAAATAGACGGGGACGTAGTACCATATGAATGCCGCCGTGACCGCGCTGAGTGGCACCGCCAGCCCAACGAAGAGCGCGAAGAGGCGTGGCCTGTCGGCCTCCATACGCGCGCCCTCGGCGCGCCGGACCTGCAAGGCACCCGGTTCCCCGGCCGGACCGCGCATCCCCAATATGCAGGTTGCAGCCGCCACGACGATGAAAACTGCGCCCAGCAGGATCGCCGCGGAAAAGCCTAGACGGCTCGAAACGACACCGCCGATCACCGACCCACAGAAGGTACCTCCTAGGATGACGCTCACGAAAACGCTCATCGTTGTCACGCGGGACGCTGTCGGTTCGGCCCGAAGCGCGTAATCCTGCACGGCCACCGTTGCGAGAGCATAAGCCAACGCCACGAGGCCGCGGGCGAGCGAGATCTCCGTGACACTTTCTCCGGTGGCCATCCAGGTCAACGCGACCACCGCGATCGGGACCGAGCCCAGGAAGAGCGATTTCGTTCCAAACCGCCGCCCAAGCGCGCTCACGAAGGGGGACAGGAGACCGACGCAGATCAGATAGACAATCAGCGGTATCGCCGCTGCCGTGTCAGCCATCAGCCAGGGTGGCCGCGCAGCGCCGCCGGCAAGTATGGGAAGGAACGCAGCGGTGACCTCTGATCCGAGCGCGAAGAAGAAGAGTGGCAAGCGAATATCTGCGCTCTCGGACGTGTGCAGCAGCCGGGGCAAGTTGCGGTGGGCACACCGACGCGCGACCACGTCGCGGGCATAGGCATTGAGCCGCGCTGCCAGACGGCGGACCGCCTCCGGACCACGTTCGCGCACCACGTGTCGGAACCTGCCCCGCCGCTGCTCGTCAAGAAGAACCGTCAACTGCACGTAGGGCTTCCAGACAGACGCGTTGACGTATGCGAGGGCGATCTCCATGCCGATTAGCAAGATTGCGAATGCAAGGATCGACACATCGAGTACGACGTCACGCACCCGCGTATGTACGAGGGCCTCGCTCCCCTCGATCCGGATCGTTCCCACGACTTCGCTTCCGGATAGAATTGGCAGGTCTGCCGTTCCCGCGGCAATGCCAATCGTTGTGGTGAGGGTCGATGCAAACGGCCCGCTCCAGGCAATCTCGCGGCTTGCCTCCGCAATCGGCTCCCCGTTTCCCGAGAGGATGGCGATGCTCGAAACTTCCCGGAAATCCTGAAGGATGCCTTCGACATAGGGCGATAGCCCACCGAGGGCGGATATGGGAATGCCGAGTTCGAGAGTGCGCTGCACCTCGTCCTGAATCAGCTCCGCCACGACGGCGGCGCGGTTCTGGAGTTCTGGCTCGATGGCCTGTTCAAACGCGAAAAGAACCAAGACCGAAAATGCCATGAAGGCAGCCGCGATATAGGCAAACAGGACCGACGCCAGCCGCAAGCGGAAACCGGGAGTAGTCCACATGGCCTCGTGCGACGAAGCGGAGGGGTCAGTTGCAGCCGGCTGCGTCAGCACGGAAGGGGCCTTTGGGCCGCCTTCATCCACTGCCTCACGATAAGCGAACGCTGCCCGATCAAACCACTCCGCGAGTGTCGCGGACGGGCTCGAGCAAGGCGCGCGATCCGGGTCCAAGGCATGCCGCGCGAGCCAGCTTCGGTGGTCGATCTCCCTGAGCTCGCCGTCGATCCTGTCATAGGACGCCGCCAAGCTGCGCAGCGCCCATCGCATGGTGAACCAGATCAATGGGACACCGGCAACGGCGAAGATCAGCACGGTGGACAGAAGTTTGCCGATGATTGTCCATGATCGAGCGGTGCCTTCGCGTCCCGAATAGGTCAGCAAGACCGCGCCAGCGAGACGGCCGTCGACCCCGAAGAGTCGGACGCCCGCGAAATATCCGTCGGCGCTATCACCTGACCACGTCCGACCGCTCCCGGCCCCGTTGCGCACCAATGTCCCGAGCGACGTGGCGTCGAAACGTGCGGAAGCAGAAGATGCCAACAGGGTGCCGTCCGCGCTGAACAGCAAGGCCCCCTCGATGGCGCTATCGACTTGTCGAGCCCTCTCGAGCAACACATCAGTGTTGCGGACCGATGACAATGGAAGCCCGATGGTGGCTGCCGACTCGAAAGGAGCGGCCACCCGATTGGCGAGAATGTTGATTTTCTCGCGTTCCAATTCCGAGTTGATCTGGTTGAACTGAAGAACCGCCAGAGCGACGAACGCCAGAAGGGACGCTACGACAACCGAATAGATCGCCGGAAAAATACGTCGTAGCACCAGCAAGTTCAGCGTCCTCCCGTGGATCACTATCACGAAAAAGGTCAGAACGAGCAACGGGTTTGCGGTGCTGCGGGCGACGTGACGGTCCACACGCAAGGGGCACATTTTTCATACTGCCGCCATCTCCGACCCATTTGTCTTACTGCGCGACGGGTGAATACGCCCACCACGATGGTTCAGGCGAACTCGGAGGCCCAGGGTGAAGAGCGCTAACGAACTGTCCAAAACGGTCAGATTGCTTCCTTCCAGACGAGGTATCCCGCTGGCCTTAGCCCATCGGCGCCCCGCCCTTCCCGCGTCGAAGCGCCCGCGCGACGGTCGGGTATGTCAGCGGCCCGCCCCGCGCATTTCTCAGCCCCGCGCGGTTGGCGTGATCAACGAGGTCATCGATCGTGACCTTACCCTGTTCGCCTTCGAGTTCGTCTCGTAGCGCCAGGAGATCCCGCATCAGCTTGTCGGAATGTGCTTTGCGCGCGGCCCGCGAACGGTCCCGCGCCCGCGCCGTCTGGTTACGTCT
>MRWG01000480.1_pt1 | contig 45814 bp, 35 predicted proteins | sample 1013341 | NCBI WGS metagenome assembly MRWG01 (sample SAMN06117577, study PRJNA244670) | biofilm metagenome | biome: Water; feature: Cathode Biofilm; material: Biofilm; isolation source: microbial consortium enriched at the cathode of a solar microbial fuel cell | place: USA: District of Columbia ... | reverse complement strand
TGATTTAGGAACGACCATCTCCCTCAGGATCAGATAGTCTATGCAATGGCCGCAATTAATGCGAGTTCCGCTTTTCGGTTTGGGTGGAAGTTTTTCGCACACCCCACCCCCATTGAAACGCCGGATGAGGGGAGGGGTGGTTGATTACCGATATGAGGCGAAGTCCATATATTGCTGTCGCGAATTCAGTTGCGTGTAAGGCTTCGTACAGATTGCGACGATTCTAAAACCGCTAGTCTTTGGGTCAGGGGAGCGCCCCGCAGATCATTCACCACATGTTCCAATCACTAACCATCCCAGCCGGAACAAGACGCCTCGCTCTTATTTCACTGTGAGAGACAGTTCAGTAGTGCCCTCGCGCATATACTTGAGCGATCGAGATATGGATTCGCATGAACGTCCGCTCTGCGCGCAGGAGCGGGTTTATGTATTTCGATTTCAAGTGGCGTATCTGCCGCGCTTCGCAAACGGATGCCCCTTGACTCTCCAAACTCATTGAGAACAAAATAAGAACATATGTCGCTACATGTTCGCATAAATGGCGCTGAACTTAGCGCGGTTGAGGGAATTATGCCCAGAACTCATGGGGTTGTACGTCTCGGTCCGGACCTCTCTTTGGCCCGCGGCCGGGTTCATGAGGCGATGGGCGAGGCGGCGGATATGTTCGCAGTCGCCATCGCGGCCCATACCAGCGGTTCCGTCATCTGGATCGGCCAGTCTGGCGATGTGTGTTCCCTAGCGCCGACGGGGTGTGAAAAATTCTTCGATCCGACACGTGTCGTCGCGGTTTCTTGCGTTACGCGCCAGGAAACGCTTTGGGCGACAGAGCAAGCCCTACGCTTGCCGGGCGCGGCTTGTGTTGTCGCCGAGCTTGGCGACGGGCCCGATCTTCAAACAAGCAGGCGTTTGCAAATTGCGGCCGAAGAAGGCGACGCGCTCGGCGTTGTTTTGATTTCAGGGCGCGCACAGACTTCCGCGGCGCAAACGCGATGGCAATGCGATCCGATTACGGACGAAGACGCTTCCTGGGGTTGGCGTCTCGTCAAAAACAAAAGCGGGAAGGTGGGGTTCTGGCGCGCCCGGTGGGCGCCAGATGATGGGAGAAGCGATCATGCGCCGGGTTTTGTCTTTATGGCTGCCGCAGCTGCCGCTTGATCGGCGCGTGCGGATTGGCGACCCGCGAACAGACGGACCGTTCGCGATTATCGCCGAAATCAAGAATGCTTGGCGGCTAACCCACGTCAACCCATGCGCGCGTCGCGCTGGCATCGCAGAAAGTCTCTCGCTTCCGGATGCGCGCGCCATATGCCCTGACTTGCTGACGGAGCCCGCCGATGAAATCCGCGAAGCTGCGCTTCTTCGCGCGCTTTGGCGGTGGGCGGATTGTCTATCCCCGCGCGTTTCCATGGATCCGCCGGACGGATTGCTACTCGATATTTCGGGCTGCACGCATCTTTTTGGCGGTGAGGGCGCTATGGGGCGGCATGTGCGACAGCGGCTTGGCGACATGCAGATTCATTCGCGCATTGGCGTTGCTGATACCAAAGGCGCCGCGCGGGCGCTTGCGCGTTTCGGGAATACGCGGGTGGCGATTGCCGAACCCGGCAAAACCAATGAAGCCTTGAAGGATCTGCCGATCGCCGCGCTTGCTGCTGAAGACGATGTCGCCATCGAACTCGCACGCACAGGTCTTAAAACCATTGGGCAACTCTATCATGTGAAATCAAGCGAACTGGCGCGGCGATTTGGGCTCGATCTAACTCGCACGCTCGGCTGCGCGCTCGGGCAAAACCCCGATCCGGTAACGCCGGCGGCGATCGACCCTGTATACGCCGCGCGAATGACCTTGCCGGAACCAATTGGATTAAAGTCTCAACTTGAAGACCTGTTGATGCGTCTCGCTGGTTCTGTTTGCGGCAGACTGGCGGCGGAACGAAAAGGCGCCCGGCGCTATCTTTTGACTGTGCGCTGTGTTGACGCTGGCGATCATGTTTTATCGGTCGGCTTTGCCCGGCCTTGCGCTGAACCCGCATCGATTTTGCAACAATTTTCCTATCCGCTCGATCAGTTGAAGATCGCGTTTGGCGCGGACTGGTTTCGCCTTGTTGCAGAACATGTGGAGCCCATTCATCCAAAGCAACCCGTTCTTGGAAAGGAAGCGCAAGAGGAGGACAACACGGCAAGGATTATTTCAACGCTCGGTAATCGCCTTGGTTTTGACCATGTACGCAAATTCGTCCCGCATGATGCGCACTTGCCGGAGCGTGAGTTCAAAAGTGTTGAAGCGGTCGACAAGGAGCTCGATCCGGTTTGGAAGCAAGCCCCGCGCAAGCGTCCGCTCAGACTTTACAAAATGCCGGAGCGATTACGAACGTTAGAGCCCGGCCGGCCGCCCAAACAATTTGAGTGGCGGCGAAAGTCCTACATCACGAAAGCAGCAAAAGGTCCCGAACGTCTGACGGCGGAATGGTGGCGCGAAGACGATATGAAAACGCGCGATTATTGGACCGTGCAAACGGTGAATGGCGCGCGTCTTTGGCTCCTCACCTATCCAGGCGAGACCGAGCCCAGCTGGTATGTGGCGGGGAAGTTCCCATGAGTTACGCCGAACTATTCGTCACCAGCAATTTTACATTTCTGACCGGCGCCTCCCATGCGGAAGAGCTTGTCTCGCGCGCTGCTGAGCTGGACTTGGGCGCCATCGCCATCACTGACAAGAATACGTTCGGCGGCATCGTCCGCGGACATGGCGCTGCGAAAGAACTTGGCGTTCAATATATTGTCGGCGTCCGCCTTGTCTTGAACGACGGCTCTGAGATTCTTGCTTATGCAACAGACCGAACGGCGTTCGCCCGCCTCTCGCGCCTTTTGACAATTGGCAAACGCCGCACGGTGAAGGGCGAATGCGAGCTTGCACTCCAAGATGTTTTGGAATGGGGCGAAGGCTCTATTCTGATTGCGTTGAAAGCGCCAGATTTTGGCGGTGTGGTGAAAGCCCTCGCTGATGCTTTTTCAGAAAACGTGTTTGTCGGGCTCGTCCCACGTTATGACGGCGAAGACAAAGCCCGTTTTGCCGCACGCGCCATGCAAGCTGAACATCTTAGTGTCCGCATGGTCGCGCTGGGCGATGTGTTGATGCATGTGGGCGCCCGCATTCGCCTTGCCGACGTTCTTTCCTGCATTCGCGAAAAAACTGCGATCGACAAGCTTGGCCGCTTTGCGCAGCCGAACGCTGAACGCCGTCTTAAATCCGAATTCGAAATGCGGCGGTTATTTAAAGATCATTCTCAGGCGATTACGAATACGGGGCTGATTGCAGGGCAATGCAAATTTTCCCTCGATGAGCTTAAATATGAGTATCCGGATGAAGTTACCGACGGCGTTGAGCCAGACATACGCTTGAGGACACTCACTGAAGAAGGTCTTGAACGGCGTTACCCCGATGGAACGCCGCTCAAAGTCCGCGCCATGGTGGAAAAAGAGCTCAAGCTCATCGGCGAGCTTGATTATGCGCGATATTTTCTAACGGTTCATGACGTCGTCGCTTTCGCCCGTTCAAAAAATATCTTTTGCCAGGGCCGGGGATCGGCGGCGAACTCTGTCGTTTGCTATGCTTTGGGTGTAACCGAAGCTTCGCCCGAAACCATCACGATGGTGTTCGAACGGTTTATTTCTGAGGCGCGCAACGAACCGCCGGATATCGATGTCGATTTCGAGCATGAACGCCGTGAAGAAGTCATTCAGCACATTTATGAAAAATATGGTCGTGAGCGCGCGGGGATTTGCTCAACCGTCAGTCATTTCAGGTCACGCCGCGCCATTCGCGAGGTCGGCAAGGCGATGGGATTGTCGGTTGACGCTGTTGCGGCCCTTTCAAGCCAGGTCTGGGGGATTTCAAATGTCGGGATCGGCGATGATCGCGCCAAAGCGGCGGGGCTCGACATCAAAGATCGCCGGCTGCGCCAGACACTCGAATTGACCAGGGAAATCATTGGATTTCCCCGGCATTTGTCGCAACATGTGGGCGGCTTCGTTATTACGCGCGGACGGCTGGATGAGCTATGCCCGATCGAAAACGCGGCCATGGAAGACCGCACCGTCATTGAATGGGACAAAGACGATATCGACGCTCTCGGTATGCTGAAAGTCGACCTTCTTGGACTCGGCATGTTGACCTGCATCCGCAAGAGTTTTGATCTTCTGAAAACCTGGAAAGGCGAGCGCTACACGCTGGCGACACTGCCCCAGGAAGACCCCGCCGTTTATGACATGTTGTGCGAGGCTGATACTGTCGGCGTGTTTCAGGTAGAATCCCGCGCCCAGATGAATTTCCTGCCGCGCATGCGACCGCGCGCCTTTCAAGACTTGATCGCTGAAGTGGCGATCATTCGGCCGGGACCTATTCAAGGCGACATGGTGCACCCTTATATTCGCCGCCGCCGCGGCGAAGAGCCTGTGGTTTTTCCGTCCGAAGAATTAAGAGAAGTCCTGGAGCGCACATACGGCGTGCCGCTCTTTCAAGAGCAAGCGATGCAAATTGCCATCGTCGCAGCGGGCTTCACGCCAAACGAAGCAGACGCCTTGCGCCGGGCGCTTAACGGCTTTCGCCGGCAGGGCGCGGTTGAAGATTTCAAAACCCGTTTTATCGAAGGTTGCCTTGCCCGCGGTTACGAACCGGCCTTTGCAGAGAACTGTTTCAAACAGCTTGAAGGGTTTTCAAGTTATGGTTTTCCGGAAAGCCATGCGGCAAGTTTCGCGCTTCTCGTTTACGCCTCCGCCTGGATTAAACGCCATCATCCGGATGTCTTTTGCTGCGCGCTTCTGAATTCGCAGCCCATGGGGTTTTATGCGCCGGCGCAAATCGTTCGCGATGCGCGGCAGCATGGCGTCAAGGTTTACCCGGTCTGCGTCGAGCGCAGCTATTGGGACAACGTGCTTGAGATTGACGGGGATGGATCGCTTGCTGTCCGACTCGGGTTTAGACAGATCAAAGGCTTTAAGGAAGAAGACGGACATAGGCTCGCAGCCGCGCGGGGAAACGGTTACCGCTCCATTGACGCCGCATGGCGCCGCGCCGGTCTCGGACGCAGAGCGCTCGCAAAGCTCGCCGGCGCCGACGCTTTTGCGGAATACGGCGTCTCCCGCCGTGAAGCCTTGTGGACGATTAAAGGCCTTGGCGGGGATAAACCCTTACCGTTGTTCGAACAGGATGGCGAAGGCCTGCCGGACATCGAGACCCGCCTGCCGATCATGGACCGCAAGGAAGAAGTGTTCGAAGACTATGTTGCAACACGATTGACGCTTCGCGAGCATCCCGCAGCGCTCTTGCGTGAGGATATGCGCGCTTTTAAAAGCGCTGAAGCATTGCGCGAAACCCCGGATGAAGAATGGGTCAGCGTCGCGGGTCTCGTCATCACCCGTCAGCGGCCGGGAACGGCGAGCGGCGTCATCTTCATCACGCTTGAAGACGATACGGCGGTCGCCAATATTGTCGTTTGGCCGAAAGTCTTTGAAAAATTTCGCAAGGAAGTGATGGCGGGCAGGCTCTTGCGCATCAGCGGCAGGCTTCAGCGCGAAGGCGTTGTTACGCATATCATCGCAGCACGAATTGAAGACTATTCCTATTTGCTCGATACGCTCGGCGATCAGATCAGCTTCAGCGATCAAATCGATCCAACCCGGGACAATGCCGATGAAGCAAAACGTCCAAACCCGGAACATCGCACCGGCCCGCAAAGCCGGTCGCGGCCGCCTGTTTCAGAGGCGATTACGATCGAATTGCAACGCGCCCGCCACGCCCGTTACGGCGCCGGCGCACGCCATCCGCGCGAACAGGCGAAGAAGCTCTTTTACAGCCGCGATTTTCATTGACGATTGTCCATGAAATTGTGACCCTTCAGACCATGAAACTGAAAAATTCCCATGAGAATTCATAATGTGCGGTCGGGGTGATCAAAGCCTCACCTGGGACGACGTTCACGCCATGATGAACATGGCGGCGCCGCCGATGACGGACAATTTTCCGCCGCGATACAATATCGCGCCAACAACGGACATGCGCATTATTCGTGAAACCGATGCGGGCCGCGTTGTTGAAACGGCCCGCTGGGGACTCATTCCAAGCAGCTGGAAAAAGACGGCCAAGGAATGGACGTACTCCACGTTTAACGCAAAAGCTGAAACGATAGAGTCGGCACGATCTTATCGCGGCCCTTGGAAGAACGGTCAGCGCTGTATCATCCTGATGAACTTTTACGAATGGAAGCGCCCCAGCAAAAAAGGCGACAAACCGCATTATATTTATCCCGCAAAGGAACCTGCATTTCGAATGGCGGGTCTCTGGGGCGAATGGACTGACCCCGAGACGGGCGAGGCAAAAATCACCTGCACGATCATCACATGCGGGCCCAATGATTTTATGAAACCCCTACATGATCGCATGCCGGTAATTTTGGGTGAAGATCAGATGGACGCCTGGTTTAATGCGCCGCCCGAGGAGGCGCTCGACATGTTAAAGCCTTGCCCCTCTGACTGGATGTCTTCGCACAGAGTATCCGCCAAAGTTAACAGCACGCGTAATCAAGGACCCGATTGCATCAAGCCTGATGATGAGGATTGACCGGCCAGCCGCGCTAACGGCTCGATTGCGCGCATCTGTGGACGGCGCGCCCTTGGCAAGAGGTTTTTGTTGATCATTGCAGTTTGGCCGTTAGCGGGCATCTGTTCGGCCTGTTCGTGCGGCGTTTTCAAATTCCGCTGGCCATTATGCTTTCCGCAAGATGAGGTCCCGTACAAAAGCCCGCACTCTATGGTGCTCGCGCGCAGATGGGTTCTCCTCACTCGTCAGAAACTACGGTTCTGCATGATCTCCTTTGTGCTCTCACCAATCTCGTACTGCGCCAATCGTGGCGCGGTTTCTTTTACGCCGGCATTAACTTTCTCGGGTTGAAGCGTTCTTCGGTCATCATCAAGGCCCAGATCATGCGGGCGATTTTATTGGCCATTGCGATGGCGGCGACTTTCGTTGGTTTGCGTTCGAGCAATCTGACCAACCAAGGGTGACGCGTAAAGCCGAGTTGCCTGGCGCGAATAATCATCGACATAGCGCCGGCGACAAGCAGCCGCCTAAGCGCTGGATTACCGGTCTTGGTGATACGCCCAAGCCGGTCTCGACCGCCGCTCGAATGTTGCTTTGGCACAAGGCCTACCCAGGCGGAGAATGCCCTTCCGGATTTAAAGCTCGCAGGGTCGGCGACTTCTGCGATCACGCGCGTCGCCGTGATTGGTCCGACACCAGGTATGGTCTCCAGGCGTTTGCTGAGTGCATTTGATTTGTGAACCTTCGCAATGCGCCGGTCTGTTTCGAGGATCTCGCGCTTTACCCGTTTGAGCTCATCGACAAGCGGCATCAGACATTGGCGCGCCAGTTCCGGAATACGATGGTCTGTGTTGCTCCTCAGCATAACAATGATTGCATCGACCCCGAGGCGCCCCTTGGCCCCGACAATGCCAAACTCGGCGAGGTGACCTCGAATGCTATTGATGATCCGAGTCGACATCCGCACCCATTGCTCACGAACTCCGTGCAGAACAAGAAAAGCTTGTTGATCAGTAGATTTGATCGGGACGAACCGCATGGTAGGACGGGTGACCGCTTCGCAGATCGCTTCGGCGTCAGCCATGTCGTTCTTCTGTGTCTTCACATATGGTTTTACATATTGAGGCGGCATCAGCTTCACCTCATGACCGAGCGCGCTGATCTCCAGGGCCCAATGATGGGCGGTGGCGCAGGCTTCCATGCCGACCAGACACGGCTCCAATTTGGTGAAATACGCCAGGACCCGTGACCGTGACAGCTTGCGGCGACAGACGATCTCGCCTTCTGCGTCAATGCCGTGAATTTGAAAAACGGACTTCGCTAAATCTAGCCCAACGACTGTGATAGGGTTCTTCATGTGCGTGCTCCCAATGTTGCGGTGTTGCCACCCGTTACATTACCAGCTCGCGAGAGCTGGGGGGCACGCCGTCCACCACATCAGAAGCGGACAAGGAACTAGATTGCATGAGAGAAGAATATTTGTTGGGCTTGAAATAGCCAACCAGTACAACATTGCCGAATGGATAGATCTCTATCCAGCAGTAAGGTTGCCGATCGCGAATGCTTAATTTTTCGCTGAACTTTGCCGTTTGAACGCAACTTTGCCTACCGTAATTTTGCAATTGTAATCACACCATAAATACTTGTTGTTACACGGAAACGCAGGCGCCAGCAGGTTGTTCGTATTGCCAAGTCTTCATCCAATAAACTGCTGGTGTCATTGCTAATGTGAGCTGTTTTTCCTATTCTGAGTGTTCTGCGATCTCAAGGGAGAGTGAGATGATGTGGATTTCTCATAGGATCTTCGCCACAGCGGTATTCTTGGTTTCGCCTGCAATTGCGGCTCAAGACGGATTGCGCGCGCCAACCATTGACCCCACAGTTGAGGCAGCCGAGCCATCGCGGGCGCTCAGCGCAGGCGTTTATGCGCCGTTTCCGCAATCGCGCATCGCGACAGGTTTTCTGAACGAAGTCAATGACGAGGAATTCCTTCATTGGGTGATTCACACGCCAGAGGTTCTACCATTTCGCTGGTCAACGGAATGGGATGAAGCGGAAGAAGGCATGTGGCGCCTACGCGGTCCCGTGTTGCGCTCCGGCAGCGGCGTGTTGGCAACCGGCATCGTTTCTGGAACTTATAATTTTTCAATCGATCTCAGCAAATATTTACCAGCCGAGCCGCCGGAAAGTCCTATTGTCTACAAAGTCGATATAATTGCACGTACGAAGGCGAAAACAACGAGCGCAGGCGCAACGAGCGCAAGCAGCCCATCGACGAAAGTCCCTGCCAAAGAGTTGGGCGCCTGGTCCGTTCCTGTGCTGATTACCTACGGCAAAGACACTGCGGAGCCGACGCGATTTGATATCACTGAGACCTATCAGAAGGTAGATTTTGTTCTTGATAGAATTTCTGCTGACGATCTTCAGTCCGAGGTCGGTACGGAAGAGTATCGCATCGCCGGATTTATCCAGGAACTGTTCCGTAGCTGCCACAATGAAGCAAGCCTAGATTGCGGCTATCATATTCCGGGCTTTCATCAGCAATTCGGACCGTTCGGCAAGAAATTAAGCCCCAATAAAAAAACCGCGCAGTTCGGCGAGGTGTACCGGCATCCGGACAAGGGGTTCATCCCGGAAAAAAACCGGTGGACATTCGACGTCAAATCCCAGTCGGGATATCCGATCGCCCGCCGCTTGGTCGTGACGACGTCGGTGCTAGAAGTGGATAATGGCGGCAAGCTGAATGACTGGACAAACGCCATCTATGGTTTTGAAAAGGCCATTTATCTCGACAAAATTTTGGAGTTTTCCAAGAGCGAGCTGGAAGAATATCTGGAAAGCAATGCAGGCGAAATTTTTTACATCGTCTCGGACGCTGTCGAATCGTTTATCGCGAGCGCAAGCGAATCTGTCGGGCAGATCCCTGTTGTCGGACAAATAGTCATTATCGTAGGATTCGTCGTGAAAAATATCGCCTCCAGCATTCCGGATGATTACTGCGGAGCGGGGACCCATGCGATGACCCTGCCGACGCTGAACTCAGCGGATGTGCACAAACTGAAGGGAACAACCAAGGGCGCGGGCGCGGATCGGAGGTTCACCACCGAACGTTATCGGATTCGCTACGAATGCCCGCCCAATCCGAATTCCGCGACCCAGGCGCCGGACGGTTATGGCGACATCGTTTTTCACTGGGAATTCCACGAACCCAAAACGCCGTGAGTTGTCATTGCTCACATCGTTGCCGACGATGCTGCGGGTGATAGTCACCCTTCAAATATAGTTGTTCGACCCACCCACAATCGTCGCTTACGCAGCGATTTTGTAGGTGTGGCCTTATGTGTGTTTAATATCGCCTTTGACGATAATTGGGTCATTCACTTTGGTTTGCTTAACGTCTGCTTTGAGTAGAAGCAGAAAAATGATTTTTTGGCTTTCGCCCACAATTTTGATCAGTCCAGCAAGCGCAAGTGACGAGACATGAGACAGGTCCACCGCGCCAATATGCGCTCTAGTTCGAGGCGCATGCTGTCGCCGCGACGCCGAGCAGACACAGCAATTGTCGCTCCTGTTCTTCGTCGCCGGACTGATCATCACCGCCAAAGATTGGTTCGCCGTCAAATGTCGCGGACCCGGAGGATCCTTGGTTTGGCGATCCAGCGGGGCCAGTGACGCCGCCTGATATCTCGCCGCCCGTCGCTTCAGTATTGGTTTGCGTGGCCGCAATCTCTGACAAACTGACTTCGACAGCCGAGTCAATCATTTCGTCTTCCTCTTCATTTTCGTCCTCTGGCGGATCAGGTGCGAGACCCACGAGAGTCAGCATGCCATCGCGAGGCGGCATGCCGACCCGCGCCTCGCCGTCAAACACCAGCAAACCGTCCGAAGACAGTGTAATATTACCGCCAGCGCCGGTTGCGGCGCCAGGCTCGACAGAGGCGAGCCCGCTAAACGTCGTCATTTCCGTCGACGCCACAGTGATGGTTCCGCCATTCTGGTCGCCAGCGATGGGCAACGGCGCGCCGACCACGGAGGTCGGCCCGATCAGCCCGCGCGCCAGATCGACGCCGAAACCCGGGAAACCGCAGGCGCTGTTCTGGCACTGGGCTTCAAAACCAAAAGCGACGTTAAGCGTCCCTCCCGTATTGGTCATCGGCCCGTTCCAGCCGATCCTCAAGCGGAATTCGTCAGTGACATCCACAGCATTTGTTGAAAAGAAATCCACGACACCGGCGCCAGCGCCAGCGCCGGGCACGGTGTAGGTTGCGCCGGGCAGTGACGCACCGACGCTGGTGACAACATTGATATTGGAAAAAACATCCGTTTCCGCATTATAAACATAGCTGCCCGTAATCGTGGACCCGCCATCGAGTCCGCCAAACCCGGCATTTTCAAATGTCCAGAGGACGCCGGCAAAATCCGCTTCAAAACCATTCGCCAGCAATTGCGCATCGGCGGTAACATCAATTTCCCGGCCGAGGATTGTGATCTCCCCGCCATCGCCGCCACTGGCGTCAAGGGTGGCGTCGACGGTGACGGCTGTTGAATCCGCTCCCGTCAGAATGATCTTGCCGCCGACTTCAGTTGCGCTGCGCGCCACGAGATCGGCCTCAACATTAATGATGGTTTCCACATACTCGATAGCGTCGGTCACGGTCAGATAAATCGCACCGCCTTCTGCGTTTATTGGACCCGTCACATTGACGCCGCCGGTATTTTCCCCGGGCGGAGTATCGGGTGAAAAGGCGACGAGGCCGTCACCGAAGAAGTCAATAACGAAGCGGTCGCCAGCCGCAAGTGTCACTGTACCAAGTCGTGCGGCTATCGATCCTTCATTAGCGACATTGGGCGCGACAAAAGCGAGAATTCCCGATTCAGCGATTGAGACCTCGCCCTTGTTGATGATCGATGAATCATTCTCGCCAAGAAACTGGAAATCAAAATCGCCCGCCATGAAATCCGCGTTGGCGATGCCGAGCGAAGTCGCGACCAGTCCGTTGACGTCGATCACCGCATTCGGTCCGAACAAGATGCCGTCGCTGTTCATGATGAAGACATTGCCGTTGGCGGTCAGCTCCCCGTCGATGACGGATTCGCCCAAGCCCAGCACGCGGTTCAGAATGACCGCGTCCGCATTCGGTTGGTTGAAAAAGAAAGCCTCGCCTGCGTCGAGATTGAAGGTCTGCCACTCGACGATCGCGCTTTGCGAGTTTTGCGTAACGCCGATGACTGGATCGCCTTCCAGCGATTCGATATTCACATCGCCGGCGACCACATTGCCGCCGGTCGGCGCCGCGGCTGCCGGCGCTGCGCAGATGAGGATCGCCGCACCCATCAGGAGCGCCACCCGCCAATTTGGTTCCAATTCACGCTTTTGACTGATCATCCCGATCCCCCTCAATACCGCGCCGACACGGAAAAAAAGAAGCGCGGATCATCATCGCCCTCCTGGGAGACGACGCCTTTCAGCGGCACGCCGACCTCGGTGCTCGCCGACAGGTGCTTCGTCAAGTTCATGCGTGCGCCGACAGACAATGAATAGAGCGTCGCGGTGCGCGCTTCGCCAGCTGCAAGTGATCCGTTCTGGCGCACCGCGCCGGCGTCTATTGACACGAATGGCAATGCCTTGAATTTCCCTTTTTGCAGGAAGGCAGGCTCCGCGCTCAATTCCAGAAGGCCAGTGATGCAGCGATCGCCCGCAATCTCAAACGGATCATAGCCACGGCCGAAACCGGCGCCCCCATAGCCGCACTGTTCGGAAGACAGCAACGGATTGTTCGCCACTTGCGCCTTGGTGGAAAAGGAAAGAGTGAGGCGGTCTGCTAGTTTCTGGGTGCGATTAAAATCGGCGACGAGCGCGAGAAACTCCCCGCCAGCGCCCGCACGGCTGGCAAGCGGCGAGCCTGCTGCTGTTGCGTTGAAGATATCCCAGCCGCGCACCAATTTGAGGCCGACAGCATTTGAGCCGTTCCAGTCATCCTTAAATTTTGCCGCAGCAATGAATTCGCTGGTCCACAAGGTATCGCGGGTATTGGGCGTCACGCCAAAGGCGCTCTGAAATTCCTTCCATGCGAACGCGCCGCGTAACGTCAGCTGCGTGTCGCGCTTAAGGATTAGCGGATAGGAAAGTGCAGCGCCGGCGGTCCAACCATTGGATTCAAAGCCAAGATTGCGCAGGAGCGGCACGCCCGGCGCGGCTTGTGACCGTGTCGCCGCCAGATCGAGCACCAGCCCCTCTGTCGTAAGGAGAGTGGAATATCCCGCCGAGAAAAATGTGAGTTCGTCGAGATTAATACTTTGCACCGCGAGAAACCGGAAATTATCCGCACCCGTGATTAAGTTGCTAATATTGAGGCGGCCATTGAATTGTTCCCGGCCAACCGCCCGCGAGGCGCGGTTATTGATGCCCGCCGCGACAGAAAAACGCTTTTGCGCCACTTTGAGAGTCATCTTCACCCCAGTGTCGGGCGAAGCGCCGCGCTCCAGCACGCCAGTGACGGAGAGCCCCGGGATATTGTTGGCAAGCAAGAGATACCGTTCGAGACCGCGCTGGGTCAGCGGGCGCTCCGCAGTAATCTTTGCGGCGAGGCGCTGGAGGCGGGCGCGCAAGCGCGGCGGCGCATCCGAGACGTCGACGTCGCCAATATATCCTTCAACGATCCGGATGCGGACCTTGCCATTCGCAATCTCCTGGATCGGCACGTAGGCCAGACTGAGCGGATAGCCTGCTTCTGCATAGGCTTTTGTAATCGCGCGGGCGATTCTGAATATTTCACTGAGTTGCACCGTCTCACCGATCCGATCCGCATAGAGCGGACGGAGCTCCGTTGGCGGGATTGTTACGGCGCCGTCGAGGGTAATTTCTGTAAGCTGAAACTCGATGGCCGCAGCGCCTTCCGGTTGTTCCGGCTGGTACGGTGAGACGACGCTAGGGGCCATGGTCACGCCGGGCGCGACCTCAACTTCAAATTGCGCTTCAATAGCGCCGGGACGCACGGTCTGCGGAATAGTAGGCGTATTTTCGATTTTCTGCGCATGCGCAGCTGTCAACAACAGGAAAGTGGACAAAAAGACCAGCGTGGCGCGCCGGTAAAATGCGCCCAGCCCCCTCCGAAATGCACTTGTACTCACTATCGCCCCCAGCGCCCAGCCCTTTAGGCCAGCTTGGTCCCCGAAGGGAGCCTAGCCACAAAAACCAAAAAAGCAAATCCAATGCTGTGCGTGCTTGCAATCTTCCGACGCGAATGACATGCAAGATCAGAGTAATCCAAACCCAGAACGGCTTATGTTAGGTCCGCCCACTGTTATTCGGTTTTGGCGTATTTATGATGTAGGCTGTTCTGCATGATGCTAGAATTGGAATTTAGTATCTATCATACTCATCCAGCGACTTTTCAATCGCTAATATAGAGCGGGTTTTTTCGTAGTATACTTGCTCAGCGTATAGATCGCCAATCGCTTGCTCAATTTCCCACCAATCATTTTCGTTCAATAAAGATCGCGCCGGTCTGAACAACGCTTCCTCTTCACCCGTCATATGCGCGGTGAGGATGTTGCGATAGGCGGCCGCTTCTTCGATGATTTTTTCGATCGGAAGCTGCTCATTGTTAAGGATCATCAAAACGATATCTGAAAAATGATTGGCGCGCTTTGATAATTCTGCATGTTGCTGTTGCAGGTTTATCAGTTCGACCCGCCGGTTGCGCGCTTTTGCGACGAGGCGCGCATAGATGATGTCTTCTTCTTTGTGATGCAATTCGTCGGGATATCCGGCGAAATAAGTGGCGAGTTGATTGAGCAGGACATAATCCGGGCCGTCGCTTTGGGCGAGATTCCGGACCTCCTCGCTGAATAGAACCAGGTAACGCCTAAATCGCTTGTGGTCTGCTTCAAGGTTTTCGATCAAAGCCGTCATGGACAACTCCTCTCTGAGCCCAGCTTACTTCCTTTTGGCTATTTCCGGCAGGTTATAAATGGTCGCACAGCGAGGCGCGATTGGCGTCAATCAATGAGGAGCCGCCAATCAATGATGAATTGCTGGATAACTTGCTGCGTCAGCTGCTAATCGCGGCTAGCTTCGTCCGTAATATCTTTAATCCAACTGAGCCCGGCGACGCCTTGCGGGAAACCAAGCGTCGTCATCGCCAATAATGCAACGTGCTCGATTTCTTTCTTGGTAAGCCCTTCTTCCAAAGCTTGCCTCGCGTGAGAATGCGCGGCGCCTTCTGATCGGCCGCCGATCGCCAAGGCCAGATTTACCAGGCGCTTTGATTTTGCGTCGAGCGGTCCCGCTTCAGAAATCGCTTTGCCAAATTCGGAATAAGTTTTCCAAATATGCGGGTAATTTTTGGCAATGTGTCCGGCGGCTGATGGGAGTTTTTCCGACATTTTCGTTCCTTCCGTCACTACTCTGCAGGCTTGTCCGGAAAATTGTCAATTAACGGGGCGTGTCTGGCGATTTCTTTTAGTTCATCCTGTGATTCAACGGCGACCTCCGGACCAGTTACGGTCACGCCGGCGCGACGAAGGGTCGAGAATGAACGCGACAGGTTTTCGGGCGTCATTCCAAGCATTGAGGCGAGCGTCTTTTTATCGATTGGTAAGGTAAGCTTGCCGTTGGCGCCTTGCCTAATGTGTTGATGTGCAAGGTAGCTTGCGAGTCGCTCAACGCTGGTGCGTAATTTGAGATTTTTCTGGTTCCGCACAACGCCCCGGTAGCAGTTGGCGAGCTCGGTTACGATGGACCGGGCAAAGGCATCGTCGTCGGCCATGGCCTGGCGGACATTTTTCGCCGGAATCATGAGTATGCGCGACGCAGTACGGGTGCGTGCGGACATTAAATAAACCGCATCCTTTAGAACAGCCGCTAGAATGAAGGTGGAAACCGGCGTTAGCACGGTCATTGTGCTCTCGCGCCCGTCTAGCGTGGCAAACAGTTCGACGCAGCCGTCGATAACAATATGGAGGAAGTCAGATGGCTCGCCTTCATTGATCAGGATGACGCGTTCCGGAAACCGTTGAAGAAAAGCAGCGTTCAAAAGATCATCGAATCGCTCCGCGTCCATATCGCGGAAGAGGTTTAAACTACGAACGATCTGCTTGTCTTCGTCGCGCAAGTCGGGGTCTCCAATCGAAGGCATCCCAAAGTTTGATATTGTTTTCGGCCTGCCTTGATAAATGTCAAGACTTCAAATGCGGCTTTAAAGGAAGGAGACAACGCCAGTCAAGTATCCGGGCGCGCCTGTCAAACCTATGGCAGCGAGAAGGCAAACGAACAATCCGTGACGAGACGCCGGATTTCAAAGGGGAACTTTAACGCGCAAAAAATCGTCAACTGAAGATTCTTATCTGCCCAGAGGTGGAGCAATGGAACATTTGGATGGCGTAACGCGCGGTCAGCAAAATAGAGCGCTTGGCGCGAGCACGATTGCATTTACGGCGTGCTTTGCCGTCTGGACGATTTTTTCCATTCTGGGCGTGCAGATCAAACAGGAGCTTGGTCTTAACGAAACACAATTCGGTCTTCTGGTCGCGACGCCCATCCTTACCGGTTCCATCAGCCGGATATTTTTAGGAATCTGGACCGACCAGTTCGGGGGACGAAGAGTTTTCGCCGCCGTTATGCTCATCGCGGCAGTTTCCGTCTGGTTGCTCTCCACCGTTTCAACCTACCCAATGTTTCTCCTTGCGGCCCTTGGCGTTGGTTTTGCCGGCGGCTCCTTCGCGGTGGGTGTGGCGTATACGTCTAAATGGTTCCCAAGCGACCGGCAGGGAACAGCGCTCGGCGTCTTCGGCATGGGCAATGTCGGCGCAGCCATCACGAACTTTGCCGCGCCATTTATTCTGGTCGCTGTCGGTTGGGAGCAGACGGCGCAAATCTACGCCGTGGTCCTAATGGTCATGGCGGTGGCGTTTTTTGTCACCACAAAAGAAGATCCGGCGACGCTTGCGCGCAAGGCGCGCGGTGAAAAGCCCCGGTCAGCTCTGATGGAGCTGGAGCCGCTTCGAAAGCTCCAAGTCTGGCGGTTTGCCCTTTATTACTTCTTCGTGTTCGGCGCGTTTGTGGCGCTTGCGCTGTGGCTGCCGCGTTATCTGATCGGTGTTTATGGTCTTGATATCAAGGCGGCGGGCATGCTGGCGGCGTTCTATGCTGTTCCAGCCAGTATTTTCCGCGCCTATGGCGGGTTTCTGTCCGATAAAATCGGCGCCCGGAAGGTTATGTACTGGACATTCCTAGTTTCCCTCATTTGCGTGTTCATGCTTTCATATCCGCACACGGACTACACCATACACGGGATTGACGGCCCGATTGAATTTTCAACGCAGATGGGACTGGTCCCGTTCGTCATCCTGATTTTTATCCTCGGCTTTTTCATGTCTCTCGGCAAAGCCGCCGTCTACAAACATATCCCTGTTTACTATCCAGACCATGTGGGCGCCGTCGGCGGCCTTGTCGGCATGATTGGCGGCCTTGGCGGCTTCATATTGCCAATCGCTTTTGGCGTCATGAACGACCTCACGGGCATTTGGACAAGCTGTTTCATGCTGCTTTTCGGCATTGTCGCCGTATCGCTGGCGTGGATGCATTTCGCGATCCGCCGCATGGAAGAAAAATCCCTGGGGGCGGAACTTGAGGCGTTGCCGCAGTTTCCGGAATTGCAGGAAATCCACACGGCCGAGCATGGCGAAAAAACGAGTCCCGTTCTGGAGGACTGGCGCCCAGACGATGAGACCTTCTGGAATGAAAAAGGCAAACGGATCGCCAACCGGAACTTGTGGATTTCAATTCCGGCGCTTCTGCTCGCCTTCGCCGTCTGGATGGTTTGGTCAGTCGTTGTCGCAAAGCTGCCGACCATCGGCTTTAACTATACGACCGACCAGTTGTTCTGGCTTGCGGCGTTGCCCGGTTTATCCGGCGCGACCTTGAGAATTTTTTATTCCTTCATGGTGCCGATTTTCGGCGGGCGCTTGTGGACGACACTGACGACGGCGTCTTTGCTCATACCGGCCTTCGGTATTGGCTACGCCGTGCAGGATCCGGATACGCCGTATTTCCTGTTCCTGGTGTTGGCGCTGCTTTGCGGATTTGGCGGCGGTAACTTCGCATCATCCATGGCAAATATCAGTTTCTTCTTTCCGAAAAAGGAAAAAGGAAATGCGCTGGCGCTAAACGCCGGGCTTGGAAATCTCGGCGTGAGCGTCATGCAATTCGCCGTGCCGCTTGTCATTACCGCGAGCGTGTTCGGTGCAGTGGGCGGCGATGGACAAGTCACGCAGGAAGGGCAGCGCTTGTGGCTGCAGAACGCCGGCTTCATCTGGGTGCCGTTCCTGTTGATCGCTACCGCTGCAGCGTGGTTCGGTATGAATGACATTGCGTCTGCGCGAGCCTCATTTGCTGAGCAAGCCGTGATCTTTTCGCGCAAACACAACTGGATCATGTGTCTTCTTTATACGGGCACATTTGGTTCCTTCATCGGATATTCCGCCGGTTTTCCATTGTTGATGAAAACCCAATTCCCAGAAGTTAACGCGCTCCAGTTCGCTTTCCTGGGTCCGCTCGTGGGCGCGCTTTCCCGTTCCATGACGGGATGGATTTCCGATAAGTGGGGCGGCGCCCGCGTCACCTTCTGGGTGTTCCTGTTGATGATCGTCGCCGTCGCCGGCGTTCTTTACTTCCTCGGCGTTAAAGATCAGCCGGGCGCGTTCTGGGGCTTCTTCGCGATGTTCATGGTGCTATTCTTCGCAACGGGCGTCGGCAACGCATCAACCTTCCAGATGATCCCGATCATGATGCGCGAGGAGATGCCGCGCCTGATGCCTCACCTCGACTCCAATGCACGGCTGCGTCAGGCGGAAAAGGAATCGGCCGCCATTATTGGATTTACGTCAGCCATTGCGGCTTACGGCGCCTTCTTCATTCCGAAGTCCTACGGCACGTCAATCGCCGCAACTGGCGGACCGGACGCCGCGCTCATGGGCTTTCTGCTTTTCTATGTGTTGTGCGCGGTCGTTACCTGGACTGTTTATTCCCGAAAAGGCGGTCTGCTCCATGCGATTGAGCGCGGCCAGCAACAGGCTCCGCAAACCACACCAACATCAACACTCGCTCAGGGAGGCGCGGCATGAGCCACGTTCTGAACAGGCTTTCCTATTTTAAAAACCGTGTCAGCGAGTATTCGAACGGGCATGGGGTGCTGACAAAAGAAGACCGCACATGGGAAGATGCATACCGCAAGCGTTGGCAGCATGACAAAATCGTCCGGTCTACGCACGGCGTGAATTGCACAGGCTCGTGCAGCTGGAAGATTTACGTCAAGGGCGGCATCGTCACCTGGGAAACCCAGCAGACGGATTACCCCCGCACGCGGCCGGATCTTCCAAATCACGAACCGCGTGGTTGTTCGCGCGGCGCGAGCTACAGCTGGTATTTATATAGCGGAAATCGCTTGAAGCACCCGCTTATTCGCAGCGCACTCATGAAGGCTTGGCGCAAGGCTCGCGTAATGCTCTCTCCCATTGCGGCCTGGGCGTCGATCGTCGAGGACCCCGCAACGCGCGCGTCTTATGTGCGTCAGCGCGGCCTCGGCGGATTTGTTCGCGCCGATTGGAAGGAAGTCAACGAGATCATTGCTTCCGCCAATGCGTACACGGCCAAGAAATACGGGCCCGATCGCGTTATCGGGTTTTCTCCGATCCCCGCCATGTCGATGGTCTCCTACGCCGCGGGATCGCGTTACCTTTCGCTGCTCGGCGGAACCTGCATGAGTTTTTACGATTGGTATTGCGACTTGCCGCCGGCGAGCCCGATGACATGGGGAGAGCAAACAGACGTTCCCGAAAGCGCGGACTGGTACAATTCCGGATTCTTAATGCTGTGGGGATCGAACGTTCCGCAAACCCGAACGCCGGATGCGCATTTTTATACGGAAGTTCGGTATAAAGGCGCGAAGAGCGTCGTCATTTCGCCAGACTATTCCGAAGCATCAAAATTCGGGGATATCTGGCTGTCACCGAAACAAGGCACGGACGCCGCGCTCGCCATGGCGTTCGGTCATGTCATCCTCAAGGAATACTATATTGACCGGCAAGTCGCGTATTTTCAGGAATACGCCAAGCAGTACACCGACATGCCGATGCTGGTGCGGCTGGTGAAAAAAGACGGCCGGCTTGTTCCCGACCGGTTATTACGCGCGTCAGACTTCATCAATTCGCTCAATGAAGACAATCATCCAGAATGGAAGACTGTCGCCTATGATAAACGCACTTATGGCGTTGTTTGCCCCCAAGGCTCCATTGGGTTTCGCTGGGGCGAGCATGGTAAGTGGAATCTCGAAGAAAAATCCGGCAAGGGAGATGAAACGGATCTTGCGATCTCACTGATCGAGTCGCGAGACGATGTCGCTGACGTTGCGTTCCCATATTTCGGCAACCGAGAGCATGATCATTTCCATGGAACGGACCATCCGGACGTCCTTGAACGGCGTGTTCCTGTCAAGCGATTGAAACTGAATGACGGCGAAACGCTGGTCACGACGGTATTCGACCTGCTTGTTGCCAATTACGGTGTCGACCGCGGACTGGGCGGCGATTGGGCGGCGAGCTCCTATGACGACGATACGCCCTATACGCCGGCCTGGCAGGAAAAAATCACGGGCGTTAGCCGCGACAAGGTGATCGCCGTCGCGCGCGGTTTCGCAGACAACGCCGAAAAGACGCGCGGCAAATCCATGGTCATTCTCGGCGCAGGACTGAACCATTGGTATCACATGGATATGAACTACCGCGGCATCATCAACATGCTGGTGATGTGCGGTTGTATCGGGCAATCCGGCGGCGGTTGGTCACACTATGTCGGGCAGGAAAAATTGCGCCCGCAGACAGGCTGGCAACCGCTGGCGTTTGCACTCGACTGGGCGCGGCCCCCACGTCACATGAATTCAACGTCGTTTTTCTATGCGCATACGGATCAATGGCGCTATGAGACGTTGGGGATTAATGACATTTTGTCGCCGCTCGCGCCGGCAGGGAACTGGAGCGGGTCGTTTATAGATTTCAACGCGCGGGCGGAACGCATGGGTTGGCTTCCGTCGGCGCCGCAACTGGAACGCAATCCGTTGCAGATTGCCAAAGACGCGCAAGATGCAGGGCTTGATGTCAAGGACTATGTGGCGCGATCGCTAAAATCCGGCGATTTGAAAATGTCGTGCGATGATCCGGACAACCCTGAAAATTGGCCGCGCAACCTGTTTGTCTGGCGCTCGAACCTGTTGGGTTCTTCCGGCAAGGGCCATGAATATTTCCTGAAACATTTGCTCGGGACCAACCATGGTGTTCAAGGCAAAGACCTTGGCGAGACAGGCGGGCAAAAGCCGGAAGAAGTGGTCTGGCATGAAGAGGCGCCGGAAGGAAAGCTTGATCTTTTGGTAACGATCGATTTCCGCATGTCGACAACTTGCGTTTACTCGGACATCGCGCTGCCTACGGCGACCTGGTACGAGAAAAACGATCTCAATACATCCGACATGCATCCCTTCATCCATCCACTGTCGAGCGCAGTAGATCCACTTTGGGAATGTAAAAGCGATTGGGATATTTTCAAAGGTATCGCCAAGTCGTTTTCCGAAGTTGCGCCGGAAGCGCTCGGCGTCGAAAAAGATGTGGTCCTGACGCCGACCTTGCATGACACCGCCGGAGAACTTGCTCAGCCATTTGACGTCAAAGACTGGAAGCGCGGCGAAGTGGAAGCTATCCCCGGCAAAACCATGCCGGCGGTGACGGTGGTCGAGCGTGATTATCCAAATCTCTACAAGCGCTACACGGCGCTCGGGCCGCTGATGTCCAGCGTGGGCAATGGCGGCAAAGGCATCGCCTGGAACACCGAACACGAAATTGAGCATTTGAAAGCACTCAACGGCGCAGTGACCGAAGACGGAGTGACCAAAGGCCTGCCGCGTATTGAAAGCGCCATCGATGCGGCCGAGGTTATCTTGACCTTGGCGCCGGAAACGAACGGCGAAGTCGCGGTTAAAGCCTGGAATGCGCTTTCAAAAGCGACAGGACGCGAGCATGCGCACCTCGCTGAAGCCAAGGAAGATGAAAAAATCAGATTCCGGGATGTTGTCGCTCAACCGAGGAAAATCATTTCTTCCCCAACATGGTCGGGCATTGAGTCCGAAAAGGTCTGCTACAACGCCGGGTACACAAATGTTCATGAGTTGATCCCCTGGCGGACATTGACCGGGCGCCAACAGCTTTATCAAGACCATTTGTGGATGCGCGCGTTTGGCGAGACGCTTTGCGTTTATCGACCACCAGTCGACACAAAAACCATCGCACCGATCATCAACGCCAAGGACAATGGCAACAAGCAAGTGGTGCTCAACTTCATTACACCACACCAAAAGTGGGGCATCCACTCTACATATACGGACAACTTGCTGATGCTGACTTTGTCGCGTGGCGGGCCGATCGTCTGGCTATCGGAAGACGACGCGCGTGAAGCGGGGATCGAAGACAATGACTGGATTGAGGCTTACAACACAAACGGGGCGCTGACGGCGCGCGCAGTTGTCTCTCAGCGCGTCAAGCCGGGCATGGTGATGATGTACCACGCCCAGGAAAAAATTGTGAATGTGCCGGGATCGGAAATTACGGGCCAGCGCGGCGGCATCCACAATTCCGTTACGAGAACTGTTTTAAAGCCGACGCATATGATCGGCGGCTACGCCCAGCAATCATATGGATTCAATTATTACGGCACCGTCGGTTCAAATCGCGATGAATTCGTCATTGTCCGAAAAATGAACAAAATCGACTGGATGGATGAGCCAGCCCAGGAAAAACTGGAGGCCGCAGAATGAAAGTCCGCGCGCAAATTTCCATGGTCCTCAATCTCGATAAATGCATTGGGTGCCATACATGTTCCGTCACTTGCAAGAACGTCTGGACGAGCCGCGAGGGCGTCGAATATGCCTGGTTCAACAATGTCGAGACCAAGCCGGGTATTGGCTACCCAGACGACTGGGAGGATCAGGCGCGCTGGAATGGCGGCTGGGAGCGTAAAAAGAACGGCAAGATCCAGCCCAAGATGGGCGGCAAGCTCGGGGTGTTGTCTAAGATCTTTGCAAACCCCGACCTGCCGGAAATCGATGACTACTATGAGCCGTTCACCTTCGACTACGAGCATCTTCAAAAAGCGCCAAAAATGAAGACAGCGCCGACGGCGCGCCCACGCTCGCTGATTACCGGCGAGCGTATGGAGAAAATCAATAAGGGGCCAAATTGGGAAGAGATTCTGGGCGGCGAGTTTTCCAAACGCTCGGCGGACTACAATTTCGAAAAGGTCGAGAAAGAAATTTACGGCCAGTTCGAAAATACGTTCATGATGTATCTGCCGCGACTGTGCGAGCACTGTCTTAATCCGACGTGCGTCGCGGTTTGTCCTTCCGGCGCTATTTACAAGCGCGAGGAAGACGGCGTCGTCCTGATCGACCAGAATAAGTGCCGCGGCTGGCGGATGTGCGTATCCGGGTGTCCCTACAAAAAGATCTACTACAACTGGAACACCGGCAAATCAGAAAAATGCACGCTTTGTTATCCGCGTCTTGAAGCCGGGCAACCGACCGTATGTTCTGAAACTTGCGTTGGTCGCATTCGTTACCTCGGCGTTGTTTTGTACGACGCTGACCGTATTGAGGAAGCGGCGAGCGTCGAAAAGGAAACAGACCTTTACCAGAGCCATCTCGATATATTCCTCGATCCCTACGATCCGGAGGTGCAAGCGCAGGCGCGGGCGGATGGCGTACCGGACGCCTGGCTTGACGCGGCGAAGAATTCGCCGATCTGGAAAATGGCGATGGAATGGAAGATCGCATTCCCGCTGCACCCGGAATACCGCACGCTTCCCATGGTCTGGTATGTGCCGCCGCTGTCGCCGATTCAGTCCATGGCGCAGGCTGGCGCATTCGGTGACAAAGGGGCGATGCCGAACGTGCGCGACCTGCGCATTCCGATGCAGTACCTCGCAAACCTGTTGACGGCGGGCGATGAAGAACCGGTCGCCAAGGCGCTCGAAAAGCTGATCGCCATGCGCGCCTATATGCGATCCAAATCCTATGAAGGTGAAGTGGACGAGTCGATCCCGGGAAAAGTCGGCATGAGCGGGGAGCAGATCTATGAGATGTACCGTCTGATGGCGATCGCCAATTACGAGGATCGCTTCGTTATTCCAACGTCGCACCGTGAATACGCTGAAGACGCTTATGACTTGCGCGGGGAATGCGGCTTCAGTTTTGGCGACGGCTGCGGCGAACCCAAACGCGCCATCGAATGGACAGGGCTGTTCGCCAAAAGCGCCGCCAAAGAGAAAGCATAGGAGAACCGCATGTCAAACACATTCAAAGCCTTGAGCGCGTTGTTGTCTTATCCGACTCAGGACATCAAAAATGCCGCAGCGGAAATCCGTCAAATTTTTCACGATGAAAAGCTGGCGCCGGCGTGGGCGTTGCGGCAGATCAGCCGTTTGGTTGATGAATATGAAGCATTCGACCTTTATAAGCTTCAGGAGCGCTATGTATTCCTGTTTGATCGCACGCGATCGCTTTCCCTGCATCTTTTTGAACATGTCCATGGCGAGTCTCGCGATCGCGGGCAGGCCATGGTCGATCTGAAAACGCTTTATGCGCAAGGCGGACTCGAGATCGGCGCCAACGAGCTGCCGGATTTTCTGCCGCTGTTTCTCGAATATCTCTCAACCCGGCCGGTTGAGGAAGCGCGGGCGCTGCTGAAGGAGCCGTTGAGCGTCATTGCGGCGCTCAAAGAGCGCCTCGAAAAACGCAATACGCCCTATACGGCCGTGTTCCGCGTTCTCGAAGCTATCGCCGGCGGTGAGCCGTCCGAGCGCGAACTGGATGATTTGCGCAAGGCCCCGGACGACGACCCGAATGATCTCGAAGCGCTCGATGCTGCCTGGGAAGATGAGCCGGTCACGTTCGGGCTGGGAGAGGACGGCTGTCCGAAAGTCAGTCAGATGCTGGACCGTATGAACGCCGGCGAAGCGCCAAGCGATATCGCCAAAGCGGCAAGGAGCTGATGTCATGACGGATTATCTCAATCAGTTCGTTTTCGGCGTCTATCCCTACATTTGTCTCGCCGTGTTTGTTGTCGGGAATATTTTACGCTTCGACCATGGACAGTATTCCTGGCGATCCGGATCGAGTCAGTTATTGCGCCGTAAGCAACTTGTTCTCGGAAGCATTCTTTTTCACGTCGGTATTCTCGTTATTTTTGCGGGACACCTTGTTGGCTTGCTGACGCCAATCTGGGTGTTCGATGCGATCGGGATTTCGCATGGGGCGAAACAGCTGCTCGCGATTGTTGTAGGCGGTCTTGCAGGCGTCATGTGCCTGGTCGGGATGCTCTTGCTTATCCACCGGCGTCTTTTTGATGCGCGCATCCGCGCTACCTCGAGTTTTGGCGATACGTCTATTTTGCTGATCCTGTTTGCACAGCTGCTTCTGGGCCTCTCCACAATTTTCGTTTCCCTTCAGCATCTCGACGGCCATGAAATGGTCAAGTTCATGGAATGGGCGCAGAGAATTTTGACGTTCCGGGGCGGTGCGGCGGAATTTGTCGCTGACGTGCACCCTATCTTTAAAGCGCATCTGTTTCTCGGCCTGACCATATTCCTCGTGTTTCCATTCACGCGGCTGGTTCACATGCTGTCGGCGCCGATCTGGTACCTCAACAGGCGCGGCTATCAATTGGTCAGAACGCGCCATCAGAATGTTGCAGCAAATAAATAGAGGAAAACTAAGATGTCGGTTCGTGAAATAGCGCTCGGTTTCGCACTATCGGCATTTATTGCGTCTCCGGTGCTTGGTGAGGAACAAGGTAAGCAAGAGACCGAGAACGCAATCATTAGCGCTATCAAAGACGGTAATCCTCTGATTGATGTGCGCTATCGATTTGAGCACAAAAGTCAAAATGGTTTTGCTGAAGATGCGTATGCAAACACTCTTCGGACTAGGTTGGGATATGAAACGGGTGAAATCTACAACTTCAAATTCCTGGTGGAGTTCGAGAACGTCACTTCGATAGGCGACGATCATTTCAATTCGACCACGAATGGATTGGCACAATTTCCGGTCATTGCCGATCCGGATGCGACTGAAATCAATCGCGCGCAGGTGACGTTTGCCGGAATCGAGAAAACGCCAATTATAATCGGACGCCAACGATTCAATCTCAATAATCACCGTTTTGTCGGCGCCGTGGATTTTCGGCAAAACCAGCAGACGTTTGACGCTGCGCGTCTTTCATCGACGATTATAGACAATCTGAACGTTGATTATCTTTATATCGACCGTGTTCACCGAATTTTTGGCGACGATAATCCTGTAGGAGAGTTCGATAGCGACAGTCACATTATTTCCGCAGCATATGACGCCGGAAAGATGGGAATGTTCAAAGTATACGGCGTGTTGCTTGACCTTGAAGAAGCGCCGGGGCTTTCGTCGTCGACCTGGGGCGCGCGCTATGAAAACCTATACACAATCGATGATGAGGCGGCGATTAAACTCGGTGTTGTTGGCGAATATGCATCGCAGAAAGATTATGCGGCCAATCCGGTTGATTACAGGGAAAATTACATAAATGGACAGGCCGCGCTCTATGTTGCGCCATTCTCAGCAATTTTTGGATTCGAATCCCTAGGCGGGAACGGAGTTGTCGGCTTTTCCACGCCGTTGGCGACGCTTCATAAGTTCCAAGGGTTCGCCGACGTCTTTCTGACAACGCCGGCAGCTGGAATCGAAGATGTCTATGGGACGATAAGCTACAGCTGGAGCGATCTGCCTATTGTCGACAGTATAATACTGAGTGCGACCTATCACGAGTTCAAAAGTGATCAGGGCGCCAGCGATTTTGGTCATGAGTTTGATGCAGGCCTTGTTGTTGAACTCAAGAAACATTGGTCAGCAGAGTTGAAAGGCGCGGTGTTCAACGGCGCCGGCGGCTTTGCAGATCGCAGTCTCGTTTGGGCTTCTCTGCGATTTCAGTATTAGCGACAGGAGTTAGGTTATGACTGTTCCAAATATGTCATCTGATGACAGCGCTATTCCCTTTAATGGCGATCAAATGGCCCCTCGAGATCCGTGGGCAATTGAAGAAATGCCGGTGCAACTTATTAACAGTCCGCTGAACTTCATTTTTGCCGAGCATCACAGGCAAAGGGAAGCCGCGTCGATCCTGACCATGCTTGCCGATGGAGAGTTCGACGTCAAAGGCGTAAAAGCGCTGCTGGAGTTTTTAGAGGTCGACTTTGCCCTTCATATTGGTGATGAGGAATTGGCGCTTTTCCCCATGTTACGGGAACATTGCCTGCCCGAAGATCATGTTGACCGCATTCTTGAGCGACTTGAGGATGAACACCGCGAAGACGAAGCGAGCGTCGAAGCGGTAGCGGAGGTCTTACGTGAGAGATTGTCTTCCAACTCAATAGTAGAGGGCGATAAACGCCGCCTGCGTCTGTTTGCTGAGCATATTCGTCAGCATCTGGCTCTGGAAAATGGCGTCCTTCTGCCGATCGCTCGTGTCCGCCTTCGTGAACAGGAGCTTCGCGTGTTATCGGATATGTTCAAGGCGCGGCGTTTATAAGCGAGATAGGTTTATTAGCCCAACTTTCCAATTATCTTTATTATGAGGGTTCCTATTCTCTCTGAAGATAATGTTAGTGGTTGTACGGTCATGCGAAAAGTTCTTCTTCTGCTTGGAGTTTTACTGGTCCCAATAGGTATCGCTGGGCTTGTATTGCCACTCTTACCCGGCACGCCGCTATTGATCTTGGCTGCTGCATGCTTCGCGCGCTCATCGCCGAAATTCGAAAGCTATCTCGTGAACCATCCCCGGGTTGGCGCCCCGATACGATCATGGCGGGAAACTGGTGCAATCCCTTTACGCGCCAAATTTATAGCGCTTTTGGCGATGGCAGGTTCTGTGTGGATGGTCGCTGCAGGCAGTGCGCCGAACCTGGTGAAAGCTATCGTAATTTCGATCATAGCTATCGCAGCGATTTATGTGACTTCCAGACGAAACAGTTAGGTGTGACGGTACGCCATCTGTCGGTATGAAAAGACTAAAAATTGGAGTGCGTTATGCTTCGAATATTAGGTTCTATGTTCGCGAAAAGTACGCCAAAAGATCTAGTTACTGCACGGCGAAGCTACGGCGGATCGGCGCTCTTTAGTTACGGATTTCGGCCATTCTTTCTGTTCGGTTCGGTCTGGGCGGCGCTCTCGATCCCACTTTGGATATATGCGTATACAAATGGCGTTGGCGCCTTGGGCGGCATGTCAGCCCAGGAATGGCATGTTCACGAGATGCTCTTTGGGTTTCTCGCCGCCGTAGTAGCAGGCTTCTTGCTCACAGCGGTGCCGAATTGGACAGGCCGTCTTCCGGTTCGGGGAACGCGGCTGATATTGTTGTTTTTCTTATGGGCCGCAGGCCGCGCGGCCATGTTGTTGTTGGGACAAATAGGCCCAATAACGGCTGCAGTCATTGATTGCGCGTTCCTTTTTGTGCTCGCTTTGATGATGTGGCGGGAGGTTATTGCTGGTAAAAATATCAGGAATGCGCCCGTATGTATCCTAATAACTTTGCTTGCTGCGTCTAACGTAGGATTTCATGTTGGAGCGGCGAGTTTTGAAATTCATGAACTTTCGGAACATTTTGCAATCGGCGTCATAGCCTTGCTGATCGCTTTGATTGGCGGGCGTATCGTGCCGAGCTTCACCAGAAACTGGTTGAATCAGCAAAAGAAATCGCCGCTGCCTGCGCAATTTGGGGCGATCGACAGGATATCTCTCGCCGCTGCCGGTATAGGGCTGCTTGGGTGGACGATCGATGCGAGAAGCAATGTTGTTGGCGCAATTTTGGTGATTGCCGGTTTATTGCACGTAATACGGCTGGCCCGGTGGCGCGGCTGGCTGACAGGCGCGGAGCCGCTCGTTCTCATTCTTCATGTCGGATATGCATGGCTGCCTTTTTCGTTTGTGCTGCTGGGCGCTTCCGCAATGATGCCTGCGCTCGTTCCGCCCCATGCCGCCCTTCATGCACTGACGGCAGGCGCCATGGGGACGATGACGCTTGCGGTGATGACGCGCGCTACGCTTGGCCACACGGGGCGGCGCCTGACCGCGGATGCATGGACAACGACGATTTACGGGCTCGTCGTGACGGGTGCGTTGTCGCGTGTTCTGGGCGCTACTCTGCTTATCCAATTTTACATGGAGGTGATCATATTGTCATCGCTGCTTTGGAGTGGTGCGTTTGCACTTTTCGCCATACGGTATGCCCCGATGCTTTTTCGTCTGAAGCAATGAACGGATTTGTTTTTAGTTTCGCCGCACTTAGGCGGTCAGTCTTTCGCAAGGACCGGCGTCATGTTTGAAGCCCTTGCCGCTATAGCCGCTTTCATCGTGTTTTCCGGATTCGCGCTAACGTTTTGGCGCCAGACGGATGTTCGCTGCGACAACAAAAAATGGCTGCAGCTCGCGAATAACCCATTCCGAGGCAATGATGTGTTTGATCCGAAGATGGTCGCGGACGCTCCCGAGCCAGCCCGGCGATATTTCACCTACATGATCGCTTCTGGCGCACGGCTTTATCAAACTGTGAGTGTTGAGATGCGTGGTGAACTTGGCTTGGGAACCAAGAAAAATCCGGGCTATCGACCGTTTACGGCCACACAGATTCTTGCGCCGCCCCATGGTTTCGTATGGCGAGTGAAAGCGGGAGCAATAAGCGGCTCGGATGGCGCGTTCATGGGTCAATCCTGGACGCGATTTTGGTTGTTCGGGTTTTTCCCAATTGTTCGTATCGCGAATGACGCTGACCATCTACGCTCCGCCTTTGGGCGATTCATTGCAGAGAGCGTGTTTTGGGCGCCAGCGAGTTTGTTGCCGGGAAATCATGTGCAATGGGAGGCTGCCGGCCCCGACACTGCTCGCGCCATCGTCAACTTTGGCGGTTTTCAACATTCCGTGGATATCGAACTTGCCGCTAATGGGGAGCCGCGCTCCGTCGTTATTCAGCGTTGGAGCAATGTGAACAACGATAAGGTCTATCGACTACAGCCTTTCGGGGGTTCGCTTTCCGAATTTCGCGATTTCGGCGGCTATCGTTTGCCAACGCGTATTGAGGGAGGCAATCATTTCGGGACAGACGAATACTTCCCGTTTTTCAAAGCGGAAGTGACTGAAATCCGCTTGGCTTGATGCCCAAAAAAAAGTGTTGCAGCGGTTTTTAGTAGTTAGGCCTTCAGTCACGCGGCAACCATTAGCCGTATGACTTGCTGCTGCTCGTCTCGAGAGCGCTAGGCTTTAATCTTCGTCGTCGTCAATTAGAATGCGTTCAGCGGCGCCATCCATGTCGTCATACTGCCGCGCGTTAAAGCTCCATAAAAATACGGCCAGACCAACAGCACCCATGCTAATAGATACTAGAACAAGAAGGACCATGACGCTCATTGTGTTTGCGCTTGAGTTTGCGCCAACAGACTTTTTGTGAGATCGCGTCTTTTCTTGAGGTTCGTTATTCTTTGGGTGTCGCCGCCAAAGCGGAATGAATTGAGCACCACGACAAGCGAAGATGCGGACATAGCAAGCGCCGCAATCAGCGGCGTCACAAGCCCGAGAAACGCTATTGGGACTGCAATTGCATTATATAGGATAGCGAACGCGATATTTTGGCGCATCAACGTCTTGGCCCGTCTTGCCGTTTCAATTGTCAGCGGAATATTGTTGAGGTCATCATTCAAATAAACAAAATTCGCTGAATTGCGACCAATGTCGGTGGCGCTCCCGGGCGCCATGGAAGCATAGGCTGCAGCAAGTGCGGGCGCGTCATTGACGCCGTCGCCGACCATGAGGAGTTTACGCCCCGATGCAGTCAATTCTGTAATCTGCTTTACTTTTTCCGCCGGTCGGAGATTGGCTTGCCATGATGACACGCCAACGCGGGATGCAAATGATGAAACGGCGGGTTCCCGATCGCCCGAGAGCATCAAGACATAGAAATCGCATTGATTGAGTTTTTGGATGACGGTGCGAGCGGACGGCCGCGCGTCATCTTCAAAATGATAACGGGCTACAAGTTCGCCATTTTTCGAAAAAACCACACAAGATTTTTCGTCTGCATCTTGCTTGGCCGGCAAAGTCACAGCCCAGTCTGGTCGCCCAAGACGATATGTGACGCCATCAATTTCAGCCTCCAAGCCGTTTCCTGGAGTTTCCGCAACTTGATTTGCTTCCAACCGAATATGCGGCGACAGTCGGCTTGCTTGCGCTAGCGCCCGCGAATACGGATGCGTTGAATAGCTTGCAATCGCACCGGCAACATTGAGTGCGCGCATTCCAGCGTCATTTTCATTCGCAAGTCGCGGCATTCCCGTCGTTAACGTGCCGGTTTTGTCGAAAACAATAGTATCAACATCAGCGAGGCGCTCCAATGCTGCGCCGTCTTTAATCATGACGCCGGCTCGAAACAATCTCTTGGCGGCCATTACCTGCACCATCGGAACGGCGAGTCCTAAGGCACAAGGACACGTGATGATGAGAACACTGACAGCGACTGCGACGGCGCGGTGTAAATCACCAGCAAAGGCTAGCCAGGAACAGAATGCTATCAGCGCGCCGAGGTGGACGACTGGCGTGTAAAGGTCCGAAATCCGGTCTGCGATTCGCCGATATTGGTGACGGGCGCCCTCCGCGTTCTCCATCATACGGATCATGTCGGCGAGGAAAGATTGCTTTTCGCTGGCCGTTGCTCGCGCGGTAATGGGGGCGGTCGTATTCAGCGACCCGCCCGCAACAGGATCGCCCGCCTTCACGTGTTGAGGAGAGCTTTCGCCATTGATGACCGAGACATCAATGTCTGAGTCTCCATCGACAACAACGGCATCAACGGGAAAGCGGCTGCCGGCGGCAACGCGTAGCAGCATGCCGGGTTCTATATCATCGATGCTCAGATATTCCGTCGATCCGTCCTTATGAAGAACCGTTGCGCCTCCTGGTGCTAGTTTTTGCAATGCTGAGATGGCGCTGTGCGCTCGCGCCCGCATAACGTGATCAAGCGTCCTGCCGATCAGCAGAAAGAACAGGAGGCTGGTCGCAGCATCGAAATAGGCGTGCGGACGGCCCGTCGCGGTGTCGTAGAGGCTCAGCGCGAATGTAAGAAAAACGCCGACAGAAATCGGTACGTCCATATTCGTGGAACGTGCCCTTAACGCCGTCCAGGCCGAAGCGAAGAAAACGCGGCCGCTGAACATCAGAACGGGCAGAGCAATCGCCGCTGACAGCCAGTGAAAGAGCGCGCGCGCTTCTTCGCCTGCGCCCGCCCATACTCCGACGGACAGCATCATAATATTGCCGGCGCCGAAACCTGCGACGGCGAGCGAGCGGATGAGGCGGCGAAGCTCATTGTCTTCTGAACGTTCTTGCGCAGAACTAAGATGAGCGTCAAAGCCAAGGCCATTAAGCGCGTCAATCAATGGTGGCTCATGGTCGGACTTGTTCCAGACCACGCTTACACGTTTCGTTGATAGATTAACGCGCGCACTGACGACGCCAGGCAAGGTTGAGAGTCCTTTCTCGATTTTGCTAATGCATCCGGCACACTTCATGCCGGGAACCGAGAGTTCCGCCTGCATCAGCCCGTCCTCAATCGGCCGGCTACCGAAAAATAATTCTTTATCGGCTGCGGTAGGGGCGGTCATGGGGATTCATTCGCCACGTCGAAAAGATTCTCACCACGCGTTACAGTGCGATATGCATGCCACGCCGCATGGCCAAGCGCAGGATAGATTACAATCAGCCCGATCAGTGCTGTAGCGACGCCGACAGCAAACAAAACTGCGACAATGGCGCCCCAGACAAAGGCGACGCCCCGGTTGGCCCAGGAAAACGCGATACTTGTACCTATGGCGGTGAAGACATCGATCCGTTCGTTCATGAGCATAGGAATGGAAAATGCGCTGATAGCGAACGCGAAGGCGGCAAACAGCCCGCCCGTCACGGTCCCGACAGCGAGCAATCCCCAGCCGAGGGGCGTTGTCAGAATGATCTGCACGATTTCAGCCAGGCCCGGAAAGGGCAGCATACCGAAAAACAACGCATAAAGGAGAACTGCTGCGCGAAGCCACAAGATCAAGACCAGCATCATGATCACGCCGACAAAAAGAATCTGACCCGGCGATCTGGCCTTCACAAGAATCATCGCCGGCAACGTAACGGGCTCACCACGTTCAAGGCGGCGGCTTTTTTCATAAAGGCCCACGGCGATCGCAGGCCCCATGACCATAAACCCGGAAAGCGCCGGGAAGATGATATAGTCGGCGCCGATTTTAAACAGAACGCCAATCAGGAACCAGGAAATCAGTACAACAAACAGCCCATATGCAAGGCTGGCGAATGGATACCGGAACGCATCGGCGAATCCGGCGCCGATCCATTTGAAAGGCGTTGTCAGGGGCAGGTTAAGCCCATGGCTTCGTCGAGCCGGCGCCTCTTCGGCGTAAGATGCGGTTTCTGTCATTTTTCGTCTCGCCATGCGCAGCTGGATTTCGCCGCACGGTATTCTCCTGGCGCTTCAGCCAGCTCCCGGTGATGGGGGACGCAATTCGGTTGCGAATTGACTGCAACAATGACCAGGTGCGCATTGGCGGCGACAACGCCTGCAATGCCCGCCAGCGCCAGCCCTGCCCAAAATGTTCGGCGGCGGAATAATAAACTGACGTGCTGGCGAAAGATATTTATTTGATTGGTCATTGCGAAGCCCCTTGCGCGAGGTCGTCAATATATAGCGTTAGCACTTTGCGATCGGCGAGGCTCAATCTCTCGTCCCAGTTCGGCATCACGCCCTGGCGGCCGTCACGCAGCGTATTGTCAATCGACGTTATGTCGCCGCCATATATCCAGAAGTCATCGGTGAGATTTGGCGCGCCAACCGATTGCATGCCGCGTCCGTCGGGTCCGTGACAGCTGACGCATTGCTGTTCGAACACCTCGGCGCCAAGCGATAGCGTCTCGGCGTCTTCGGGTGTTGTATGATCACTTGAGGATAGCGATATTACAAATGCTGCAACCGCGCGGCGCTGCTCTAATGTAAGAATGCCATCGCGCCCATAGGCCATCATCTGACTGATGCGGGCTTCATCATGTCCTGAATTAACGCCGACGCGGAGCGTCTCCATAATCGTTTCGGGATCGCCGCCCCACAACCATTGATCGTCAACAAGGTTTGGATAGCCGTCGCCGCCTTTGCCGTCCGGACCGTGACACATGGCGCAATTATCTTCAAACAGGCGCTCTCCATGATCTCGCACTGTCGCCAAAAGCGCTGAATTTCGGGAAATATCTTCGAAAGACAGGGTTTCGATATCGGTGCGCCACTGAGCGGTTTTTATAGCTGATTTTTCCAGAGAATGCTCAAGGGTTGTGCGTTGATCAATGCCGAGAATGCCCTTTGTGTAACTGTTCAAGCCCGGCCAAGCAGGCGCTAATAACCAGATAATGACGGATGACAAAAATGTCAGCGCTAGGAACAGTAAAACGAGTTTAGGAACCGGCGTATTGAGTTCAATAATGCCATTCCATTCATGACCCGTCGTCATGCGGCCGGTATATGGATCGCGTACCGGCTTACTCATCAATCTTCGTCCTGTTCGAGAATGCTGTTCGCCGCCCGGTCGAATTTGGACTGATTGGACGGCCACAGGGCGTAGACGACAGCACCGAAAAATACGATCATCATATATATCAGGCCGTAGGTTTTGGCGAACGCCGTAAGCGTTTCATGATCAATGGTCATTCGGCGCCTCCTTCGTCGGGAATTGTCTTCGTGATCTCATTATTTTTACTGGCCGCTTCAGAAAGCGTGCCGATCGATTGCAGATAGGCGACGAGCGCGTCCATCTCCGTCAGTTTTCGGCGATCGCCGTCAAAATAACGCGCGTTGGCTTCAAAACCGTAGCGTTCAAAGAATCCGTCTGCGGCTTCTGAATCAGGATTGGCTTGCCCAAAGGCATCTTCATCCGCATTTGCGATCATGTCGTCGGTATAGGGCACGCCAACTTTTTTCTGGGCGCTCAAATGGAGCGGCATGTCGCTGACGTCGAGGTCGTTTCGGGCGAGCCAGCGATAGGCAGGCATTACTGATTGCGGCACAAGAGAACGCGGGTCGAGTAGATGGGCCACATGCCACTGATCTGAGTATTTCCCGCCGAGTCGCGCAAGGTCTGGTCCGGTGCGTTTCGAACCCCAAAGCATAGGGTGATCATATTGTGACTCAACCGCCAGCGAGTAGGGGCCGTAGCGTTCGACTTCGTCCTGAAGCGTTCTGATCATTTGCGAATGGCACGCATAGCAACCTTCGCGGATGTATATATTGCGACCGGCAAGCTCCAGCGGCGTATAAACCCGCATATCGGGATCTTCCTCAACCGTCTCATCGATTGTGAAAAGCGGCGCGATCTCGATCAATCCGCCGATAGATGCGACAATGATAATGCCGATTGCGAATCCGATTGCCGTGCGCTCGAGTTTTGCATGTTTGCCTAGCATAGCGCCCTCTACTCCGCCGCTTGCGCCGCTGCCGACGGCCGTCCGCGCGCGGGCAGGGGCGGTTTATCGGGCGTATATTCCGTAACGGTGGGCAATTTCGCGGTTTTCCAGACGTTGTATGCACATACAATCGCGCCAGCGAGGAACATAAGACCGCCGATTGCGCGGGCGACGTAGTAAGGTTTCATAGCGGCGACAGAATCGATGAATGAATATGCGAGCGTGCCATCCGTATTGTATGCGCGCCACATCAGTCCTTGAATGATGCCGGAATTCCACATTGCGAAGACGTAAATCATGGTTCCGACAAGCGCGAGCCAGAAATGCAATTCGATAAGTTTGTTGGAGTACATGCGTTCCTTGCGCCAGATCCAGGGCGTCAACGTGTAGATCGATCCGAATGTAATCATCGCCACCCAGCCAAGCGCGCCCGAGTGAACATGACCGACAGTCCAATCGGTATAATGCGAGAGAGAGTTCACGGGGCGGATCGCCATAAATGATCCCTCGAATGTGGACAGTCCGTAAAAGACGGCGGCAACCATCATGAAACGCAACGTCGCATCATCGCGAACCTTGCCCCACGCCCCATTCAACGTCAGCAACGCATTACCAGCCGACGCCCAGGACGGCACCAACAGCATTATGGAAAACGTCATGCCCAGCGTTTGCACCCAGTGCGGTAACGCCGTGTAGTGCAAGTGGTGCGAACCCGCCCACATATAAAGAAAAACAATTCCCCAAAAACTGATGATTGAAAGGCGGTAAGAAAAGATGGGCCGGCCGGCCCGTTTCGGCAGATAGTAATACATCATGCCGAGAAACCCGGTTGTGAGGAAAAAAGCGACGGCGTTATGACCGTACCACCATTGGATCATGGCGTCCTGAACGCCGGAAAACAGAGAATAACTCTTTGCATGACCCAGTGAAATTGGAATAGCGAGGTTGTTGAGAATATGCAGCATCGCGACCACGATGACGAAAGACAGATAGTACCAATTCGCCACGTAAATGTGAGGTTCCTCACGCCGTGCGAGCGTGCGCAGATACAATACTAAATAGACGACCCAAATTATCGTCAGAAAAATATCGGCATACCATTCTGGTTCCGCGTATTCTTTCGACGCCGTAATTCCCATAAGGTATCCCGTCGCCGCCATTAGACAGAACAGATTAAATCCCACGACAACGACCCACGGGCTGATATTGTCGGCTAGACGCGCGCGCGATGTGCGCTGCATTACGTGGAACGATGTCGCGATAAGCGCATTGCCGCCGAAGCCGAAGATTACGCCGGATGTATGCACTGGGCGCAGGCGCCCGAAGCTCGCCCAGCCCGCATCAAAAGTCGCCTCCGGAAAAACCAGAAGCCAGGCAACCCAATCGCCGACAATCATGCCGATAACCGCCCACACAAGTGCAAGTACGAGCCCCACCTTGATTGGGTCGTCATAGTATTTTGCTCTGTTATCGGGGTCAGGTTCTGGTTTGTAATAGTCTTTAATGAGCAGGAACGTCAGTGACATTCCGGCTACCGCAAGCAATGCTCCATGATAGCCGAGAAGGTCGTTGCGTCCGAGCAGTCCGAGGGTGAGGCCGCTTAAAGTCAGCAAAGCCGTTAAAAAGAGCGCCGTTTCACGTTCTGTCTTAGTCAACTGTGAAATCATGAAATATTTCCTCGAAACGGTGCGCGGGGAATCGGACTCAGAGGATGACTCGTTACATTGTTATTTGCTGAATACTTGTTTCGCAAGATGTGGTAGTAACCGAATGACAGCTCGGGCATGGTTTGAACCTTGCTGAAGTGCGCCGGCGCCTTAACTCATGTGGTTTATCCCTAAATTGGTGAGCGCAAAGCGCAGCTTTTCCTTTTCTCAACAGCGCAGCCTCAAATGTCTCAATGCAGTCATTGGCTCAATAGGAATGAGAATAGACCTCCTAATTTGATCTGAGCCAAAAAGCAATATATCAAATACATCATATTGGAGGGCCCATGAGGCTGAACGTGCAAACAGACTATGCTTTGCGGCTATTGATGCATCTTGCAATCAACAAGAATGCGCTTGTCACCATAGCAGAGGTCGCGGAGCGCTACAGGATTTCTCGCAATCACCTTATGAAGGTCGCTTATGTCCTCGGCCGGGAAGGGTTCGTCGAGACTGTTCGTGGGCGCTCAGGCGGTCTGCGGCTCCGCAGGCCCCCAAGAGATATTTGTGTCGGTGACGTCGTACGACAAATGGAAGGCGATTTCGCTCTGGTTGAATGTTTTCAGGACGGCAAGAGCGAATGCCTGATCACGCCGGCATGTAAACTCAAGGACGTACTGCATGAAGCCATGGCTGCCTTCATGGCCGCGCTCGATCAGTACACCATTCATAATCTGGTGACGCGAAATCCGGATCTGAAAACTCTGCTCGGTTCGGAGGCGGCGTAATGGACCGCCAATACTATGCCAGCGCCGAGGAACGCCGCGCCGAAATCCAGGCGCAGGCCCATGCGATGGGTATAACCGAGGACTATATCTCGACGCTGGTGGATAGATTTTACGAGCGCGTCCGCGCCGATGAGCTGATAGGACCGATATTCGAACAAGCCATTGGCGATGACTGGCCGCCGCATCTCGCCAAGATGAAGCTGTTCTGGAGCTCGGTCGCACTCAACACGGGCGCCTATTCCGGCAAGCCCGTTCCTACACACTTAAAGCTCTCTCGCGTACAGCCCAGGCATTTTAAAGTCTGGCTCACGCTCTTTCGTCAAACCCTTGAAGAAACCGCGCCCAGCCGCGACGCAATAAAATATTTTATGGAGCGCGCAGAGCGCATCGCACAAAGTCTGCAGCTTGCGATGTTCGGCGTGCCCGGCATCCCGCCAAAGCGCGTATAAAAACGCCAGAGGTCGCACCACCATCAGCTAGTCTGCAAAATCTTACAAAATTTGATTGTGAGAAGTGGTCTACAGTTTCCGCTCAACATCCCTGACCGTTCTGGAGAAATTGCTTGTTACTCCGACTGCCAAGATCGCGCGAGCGGTGTTTGGGGTATGTTTGGGGCGCAAATGTCGTAAAACGCTTCAAAGTGCATCATTTGTTCCGAAAATGGTTGTTGACAAATCGCAGCCATGGCATCTAAACGCCTGATTTTACTGATCCGCCGCATTAGCTCAGTTGGTAGAGCACATCATTCGTAATCAGATAGTCTAGAGGAAACCCTATTAGCTATTGATGCTTCCAATATGCTTCCAGAATCTACATGACAGTTGATCGGTTCTTCTAAGTCATTGAAAAATTGGGTGCGGGGAGAGGATTTGAACCTCTGACCTTCAGGTTATGAGCCTGACGAGCTACCGGGCTGCTCCACCCCGCGCCAACTGTTGCAATCATCGCATGAAGCGAAAATCGCCTGAGGCAGATTATGATTTGTCGGCATTCGCCGACTGGCGGGCTGCTCCACCCCGCGCCAACTGTTCCGCCGCTATTTGAAGGGCGCAACGGGCGCGCCTCACTGGCGGAGACGGGGGTATAGCGAAGGTGAGGGGCGCTCGCAAGGCCCGCCGCCAGATATTTTAACCCTTGAATCTATTTACTTTCCGGCAGGTCTGCGGCCGTCTCCTGAACGAGCAAATCGACCACCTTGATGAACGCCTCTTTTTCATCGGCGCCAGCCTTTCGCGCTTCCGCATAAGTCTCGATCTGCCTGCAGGCGCTTGCGCCTCGTTTCAGGATTGTTCGGGCGTGCTGCACTTCCTTGAGGCATCCAAGGGCTGTTGCGTCTTCCGTAACGAGTTCGATGATTTCCTCGATCAACGAACCGAACGGCACGCATTCGCCGCGGCCAAGATCGATCATGCTTTTTGTGCAGCCATAGCGCTGCGCCCGCCATCGGTTTTCTTCAAGCATGATGCGCGGATAAATGCGCCAGCGCATGTTGCGCTGCTTGATCCGTGCAAGCATGCGCAAAATCGACTGATAAAGCGCAGCAATGCAAAGCGCGTCTTCAAGTCTTGTGCAGACATCTGTTATCCGCATTTCCACTGTTGGAAATCGCGCGCTGGGCCGCATGTCCCACCATAGCTTGGAGGCGTCTTCCATCACGCCGGCGTGGATGAGCCGGTCAATCATGCGCTGATATTCCGACCAGCTCTCATAGCGATCCGGAATGCCTGTGCGCGGCATGGAATCGAAAATGCCGAGTCGCGCGCAGCGCATGGCCATGTCATGTCCGCCCCAGAAGGGCGAGGATGTTGAAAGCGCCAGTAGATGCGGGAGAAAATAGCGCGCCTGATTCATCAGATCGATGCGGTCGTCTTCATCTTCGATGCCGGCGTGGACATGCATGCCGCAAATCAGCATGCGGCGAATAACGCCGCCCATATCGGCATCGAGAAGGTCGTATCGGGGCGCAGACGTATGTTGTTGCTGGCCCCATTGCGCAAAGGGGTGCGTCGACGCCGCCATCAGCTTCATGCCGTGCTTTTCCGCCGTGTTGATGATCACGGATCGCAGCGCGGTTAGATGATAACGCGCCTCAGTGATATCCGCACAGACCGGCGTGCCGATCTCCACCTGGCATTTGAGGAACTCCGGTGTGACACGCTCGCCCAGCCGGTCCTTGCATTCCTTCATGAAATCGGGCGAGGGATCGGCGACGAGGTCGCGCGTATCGGGATCAACAAGAAGGTATTCTTCTTCCACGCCAAGCGTCAGTGCTGGCAACATGGGTTCTCTCTCCCTTTCGTCAGCCTGATTTCGACTTTACACTGATTACCGGGTGATTGTCCGCACCCCTTTGGCTAATAATTCAGCGATTTTCTTAACGCCGTCCTGATCGCCGATCTTGTCCTGCCGGATTTCGACGGTGATGTGAGGCAGGTTTCGCGGCCCCACATGCCGGTCGACGGAATAATTGAACTCACGGGCATCATAAGGCTGGTTATCACCGATGCGCCAGCCGGTCTCGGCGGACAAATATTCGATTATCGCGCGCGCATGGTGTTCGTCCTCGCGCCATAACAGGCCGACGGGCCATGGCCGCTCGTCAGACGCGCCCATAAGGCGATTGGTAAAGCTGTGCACGGAAATGACAAATGGGATTGGCGCATTTGAAATCATATCATTCAGCGCGTTGTTGAGACCGTCATGATAGGGTGTATGGAACCGGTCAATCCGCGCCCGTGTTACCGCCTCTTCCAGCATTTGATTTCCCGGAATGGGAATCTGATCGCTGACAGCCGGAATGATGTCATTCGCTGCAGGATCGCGATTGGCGTCGATGATCAGGCGGGAAAACGCGCACAGAAAAACTGTTCCATCAAGAAGCGAACCTAGTTCTGTCGCCAGCGCGCCGGCGCCGATATCCCATGCGATATGGGTGTCGAGCAGGTCATCGGGAAGCCCCAAACATTTCAGATCGTCAGGGATGTAGTTCGATGCGTGATCGCAAAAGACAAAATATGGCGCGTCGCCGATTTTTTTTGATTTAAAAACTTCTCCGCAGGTCATGTGGATATATCAGCGCTTGTCATGCAAGGTTGCAAGCGCGTTCTTCGGTCTGAACGATCAACGGCGGCCCGTAGGCCGCCGTCGAAATTAGACTGAAATGCGGAGGCTAGAAACTCTTGCGCACCGTAAGGCCAAAGGTTCTAGGCTGATTGGTGCGGAAGCCCAGACGCGCCCGGCCGCCGCGCTCTCTGTCAAATGAGAGATTTGCATTCTCGTCAAAGAGATTGTTTGCATAGAGGAAGATCGACACCGTCTCCCAATCAATCCCTGCCTGCAGATTTACAAGCTGATAGGAGTCGAGCTCGAGGTCGAGCATTGTCACGTCCATGCCCGATGCGCCGCCAAACGCCAATCCGGAGGCAAAATTACCGGCGCCGGGTTCCTGGTCAGACGGCTGGGTGAATCGCGATCCCACGTGCTGTGCGGAAACTGCAACGAAACCGTCTGACTGTCCGCCCCAGTTGAGCGGAAATGTATATGACGCCGTCGCTGCAATCTGGAATTCAGGCACCGATGCAAGCCGGTTGCCTTCGCGAATGCCGGCGAGGACATTGCTGTTCACGTCAGTCACGGTGGAATCGAATTCCGCCTGAACCCAGCTGCCGGCGATGGAGACGTCGAAACCGTCAGTCAATTCAGCGCCGAGTTCAGCTTCAAGGCCCAGCGTGTGGGCTTCAGGCACGTTGAATACAACACGGGATGAACAGCTCCCTGCGTCAGCCGTTACCTGCAGGTTGGAAATGTCCGTATAGAATGCTGCTGCATTGAAACGCACGTTTCCCGAATTGACCTTGGCGCCGACTTCATAGTTCCACAAGGATTCGTCATCATAGGTCGGAAAGCCGCCAAAGGTAGCAGCGTCATCCATTGAACATAATGTGATGTTCAGTGGATCGTTTGCGCCGCCCAGACGGAAGCCTTTTGAGGCTTGCGCATTCAATGTCATCGTATCGCTTACGTCATAGCTCAAGAGGAAGCGTGGTGCGAAGCCATCCGATTTCGTTGTGTCGGCCTGATTGTCTCCGTTGGAGAACAGGCCGCCTGAGGTAAAGGTGCGATCCTCGGAGAAATCATAGTATCGCACCCCGCCTGTAGCGTGCAGCCGGTCGGTAATATCCAACGTCGCTTCCGTGAAAACGGCAAACTGTTCAAGGTCGTACGGAAGATCAGCGTTGTAGGGCGAGTCCGGTCCAAATCCGTTTGCCACCATCGCCGATGTCCCGGCGCCCAAAACCATATCAGTCACGGCGTCGTAGCCCGGTGTAGGCAATCGCTGAGAATAAAGGCGTTCCGTGTCGGAATAGAAGATGCCGATCAGCCAGTTAAACGGGCCGTCGCCATTTGAGGCGAGGCGCGCTTCCTGCGTGAACTGCTCCACTGCCGTCGTATCGCGGAGATTGGACGGTATCAGCACCGCAGAGTCGGGATAGCCCAAGTCCACCGATACCGAGCCGGTCAGCGCGCTCGCATCACGGCTGACCAGGATATCGCGATCTGTATAACTGGTTACCGATGTAAAATCGACGGGACCAAGGCCAATTTCAATCGTTCCATCGGCGATCAGGATTTCATCTTCGAATGCTTCATCAAGCAACAGATATTGCTGGCGCTCGCCAAGCTGGATCGGCGCACGCGTCGTTGTGAAAGGGTTGGCGAAGAGGTTGAAAGCTTCCTGGCGGTTAAAGCCATTAGTTTCGATGTCCTGATAGATTACCCGCGGCGTTATGACGATGTCCGGCGTAACTTCCCAGCGCAGCGCGACGCGTCCGCCAAGCCTGTGGCCGTTATTCACATCATTATCTTCGCCAGTCTCACCTTCTTTTAACGCATCGATATAACCGCCATATTCCGTATAGCCACCGACAATACGAAGCGCAGCAGTTTCGCCGATCGGGAAGTTGACGACGCCTTTGCCGTGGCCGCCAACACCGCCGCCGTCAATCACATTGAAGTTGCCTTCAACCATGCCTTCGAATTCGCCAACCTTTGGCTGGTTGGTGATGTACCGAATGGTGCCGCCGATGGAACCGGACCCGAACAGCGTCCCTTGCGGTCCTCGCAGGGTTTCAACGCGGTTGAGGTCAAAAAGATCAAGATCGGGCGTAAACAAAGACAGGGAAATCACGGATTCATCGAGATAGACGCCGACCTGTTCCTTGACGCCTGGCTGGTCTCGAATGATCTGGCCCGCGGAAACGCCGCGAATGGCGACCTGGCTCTGTCCAGGCCCGAGATTTTGAATAATCAGGCCGGCGACATTGCGTGAAAGGTCTTCGAGATTTTGCGATCCGGTTTTCTGGATATCTTCCTGGGTTTGGGCATTGATCGAAAACGGAACGTCCTGAATGGCCTGTTCGCGTTTTGTAGCGGTTACGACGATCCGGTCGCGGTCGTCATCTTGCGCGAGACTGACACCCGGCATTACGACCAACGCAGATACAGATGCGAATAGCGCACCCTTGCTAAAGCGGCTCATAATTCCTCCCGAAGTTATGGTTATAGAATGCAGTGTGAATGACGTCGCATCTTCACGCAATCACGACTGTCAGCTCCAAAGCGGGTTTATGCAGAAAAAAAATTCTGAAAGCGCTTATACTGTTGCGAAAAAGTTACGCTCATATTGCGGTAATTTTAGAAACTCTCATGTGAGTGACGCTTAGTAATAATTCACAAGCGCGTTTTGCGCTGCAAATAGTTCAGACTTCGATGAGCTCGACTGAAGCCCCTTTGAGCTTCAGGGCGATCTCACCATTCTTCAATCGGAGCGCCGGTTCTCCAAAAATTTCTCGGCGCCATCCCGTCAGCGCGGGGACATCAGCTTTGTCGTTCCGCACAATCGCCTCGAGGTCTGCGCTCGAAGCGATCAGTTTCGGCGCTACGTGATACGCCTCGCACTGGCGTTTCAGAAGAACCTTCAAAAGTTCAAGGACATCGGCTGAAACTTTTTCACGCTCGGGTTTGTCGACCTTGGGAACCTGATCTTTCGGCAGATTCAGCCCTTCTTCGATCGCATTCAGGATTGCGCCCCCGGAACGGGAACGCTCAAAGCCGCTCGGAATGGAGCGCGCGCGCCCTAATCCTTTCGCATCCTTCGGTTGAAGGCGCGCCAGCTCGTAGATAGACTCGTCTTTCAGGATGCGGCTGCGTGGAATGTCTTTTGTCTGCGCTTCATGCTCGCGCCATTCAGCCAGCTTCAGGACGGCGCCCATTTCCTTGGGGCGCACGCCCTTCAGCTTCAGTCTCTTCCACGCGTTTTCAGGTTTTACATGATAGAGGTCGCCATCATTGAGCGCATCCATTTCCTCTTCGACCCAATGCATGCGTTCGCGCTTTTCAAGCGAGTTTTTGAGAATTGGAAAGGCATCGCGCAAATGAGTTACGTCAGAAAGGGCGTAGGAAAGCTGCGCTTCTGTCAGCGGGCGTCTCGACCAGTCCGTAAATCGTGAGCCTTTGTCGATCTTTGCTTTCAGCAGGGAGCGCATGAGCGGCTCGTACCCGATCTGGTCGCCGAAGCCGCAGGCCATGGCGGCGATCTGCGTATCGAAGAGCGGGCCGGGAACCTCTCCGAGCAATTTGTAGAATATCTCAAGATCCTGCCGGGCGGCGTGAAAAACCTTCACCACCTTATTGTCGTTCAGAACATCGAGAAAGGGAGAAAGGTCGAGACCATCGGCGAGCGGGTCGATGATCGCTTCCTCATCGCCGCCCGCCGCCTGGATCAGGCAAAGGATAGGCCAGTAGGTTTTCTCCCGCATGAATTCCGTATCGACGGCGATGAAAGGCTGCTTGCGTAGCGCTTTGGCGAATTTCTGGAGTTCGTTACTGGTGGTGATTACCTGCATGACGGGCGCTTCTATCCCACGCTGGACAGTGGAAACAAGCGGCATTTCGCGCCGCAAAAAAATCCGCGCCCAAAAGGGCGCGGATCAGGCTTTTTACTGGCGGCGTTCGCCCGTATATCGGCGAAAATCCCTAGAATCCGCAGAGATTCGCCAGGTTTTGCGCCGTCATAGCGACCGGTCCGGTCGTCAATTCGGTGCAGATTGCCGTATTTTTGGCCGCTTCGGCTCGGCCGCCGCTGATTGCGGCAAGGCTCGCACCGAACATTTTTTCGAACGGGCTTTTCTCGACCGCTGGTGGTGAGACCAGTTTCCAGTCATTTCCTTCAGCGCCGATCTCTCCGGCGATAAAGCTGAGTGTTTCCTGATAGGTCTTTGTATCGTCGATATAGCCGTAGGATTGCGCGAGGTCATTGGCGTAGATCATGGCGCCGTGCTGTTCGATCAGCGCGGTGCGGTCCATCGGACGCAGCGCCGTTACGTGATCGAGGAACTTTTCGTAAAACTCCTCAGCCGAAGACTCGAGTAAGGACTTCTCCCGCTCCGACATTGGCCGGAACGGGTTGCCAAGGTCCTTGCCTTCACTCGCCGCAATGAGCGTGGATTTGATGCCGCCGCGCGTCGTGATGCCCGTACCGAAAAGGCCCCCATCGATCGCGACCGGATCCTCGAAATAGAGGAAGTTGCCAAAGATCACGCCGACGCTACCGATCAGGCTTCCATAGTCCGCGAAAATCTGGTCCGCCGCAGCCGTGGACCAGACGCCGCCCGAGGCGGAAAATGAATCTACATAGGCGATGACTGGCTTGCCGGCTTCCTTGACGGCGAGCACGCCTTCATGGATCGCGTGACTGCCGACGATCGATCCGCCTGGCGTCGTGACGAACAGCATTACCGCTTTGATGTCTTCATCTTTCGCAGCTTTCAGAAGCTGTTCCTTGACCTCGTAGCCATAAGTCACGGACTGAATGCTGGAGAAAAAGCTGGTGTCTTCTTGCGGCGCGTGGGTCAGGATCGGGCCGATAATATCAACGCGCAGGATCGCATTTTCACTGCTTTTTTCGCCATAGAGCGTCTTTGAAATAGGCGCCTTCGCGACGGATTGTCCGCCTGAACCGGCCCCTGCGACTGCGGCCACACCGCAGGACACGAGCCCGATTATCAGAATTCCCCCTACGATCATCTTGATGACCATACGGAACAGGTCAGGTAGTAGTGGCGGCCTCTCAGCCATATCGCCCTCCATCAGTTGCAACAGCTATGG
>MRWG01000479.1_pt1 | contig 45871 bp, 36 predicted proteins | sample 1013341 | NCBI WGS metagenome assembly MRWG01 (sample SAMN06117577, study PRJNA244670) | biofilm metagenome | biome: Water; feature: Cathode Biofilm; material: Biofilm; isolation source: microbial consortium enriched at the cathode of a solar microbial fuel cell | place: USA: District of Columbia ... | reverse complement strand
GGTGTAACGGCTCTTACGCATTCGTCTGCTCCTACATAGGTTGGGCAGACTCTACATCATGGTGAGGGATTTCGCGGGGGGCAGGTCACGAACAATTGTGGAAAGCCTTCTCAAAGCGGTAGGTGAAACAGGTCTTGTAGGAATGCCCGGGTTCTCTTCCGACGCCTACTTTCCTGCTGGAGTTGATCCCTCCCGCTTGACCCAAGATAAGATTGCCGAAATCGAAGACGCGGTTCCCGGTTTCGATGTAGCGAAATCCCCAACGTCTGGCATGGGTGTCATTGCGGAGACTTTCAGAACCTGGCCGGGAACCCAACGCAGCGAACACCCGGCTGTATCGATCTGCCTCAATGGCAAGAAAGCAAATGACTTTCTCAAGGAACACAGCCTCGCGTGGGCAACGGGAGAGAAAACGCCCCTTGGGAAGCTCCGTGATCGCTCTGCCATGAAGATCTTGCTGATCGGGGTCGGCTGGAACCGATGCTCGGCCCTTCACACAGCCGAGACCTTTGCACAACATAAGCGGACCAAGACGCGGCGCTTCAAGAACGGTGGCCCCAACGGATCATGGATCGAAACACCCGACGTGGCAGATGATATGAACCGGCTGTTTCCTGCAGTGGGTGAGGCGTTCGAAAAGACCGACGCTGTTTCTTTCGGGAAATTCGGAGGTGCGGATTGCAAGATATGCGATTTTCGATCTCTAGTCGATTTTGCCTCTGACTGGATTGACTGCGCCAACAAAAGAAGCGGTGATCTCAGCTAGCTGAACTGTGCTGCGCAATGGCAGCTTAGTCCCGCACTGTGTGAGCTCACCAGCTGCAAAACCTCGCAGTCGCAGCGAACGACCGTAACGGCGGGCCGCGCCGCAGCAGAAAACCTCGGCTGGCTGCGTCAACGGCCGAGTTTGCAATGGGCGCTTCCTGCGCAACGCTGACATTCCTGCTAAGCCCAGCGTCATCTGTGCTGAACCACGCCATCTCCTACGCCAAGTGGGATGTCCGAATACGGGAAGTTGGCTACCAGCCTTCACGCCTACAGCATGTCTACAAGCAGTAGGAGACACTTAAAGGCTCAGAGCATGCCACCATAAGCAATTAGGGGTGCTGCTCCTGCTAAGATCGAGACCTCAATAGCCGCACCGCGCAGGCATCGCATGTGGTTGTTAGCCAGCCGCCGAGGGATTTCTTCTGGGCCGACCGAGTACCGCAATGCTCACAGGTCTTCGCAGCTTCCATCTGGGCCTGAGCTATCCGATAGGCGGTGCGCTCGTTGCCGCCGCGCTCATAGAACCGCAACTCACCCAGTTTCTGTTTAACCTGCTGCGCCCGGAAGCGTGTCAGACCATCCTCACGTATGATGTCGGCGAGATCTGCACTAAGGCGCTCAATCAGAGGATACCAGCCCTCGCCACAGGCGAAGCCCCAAGCGAGGCTTGTCTTCTTGATGCTCCAAGGCGGAGGCCCATACACCTCGGGAAACCGCTCCATGATGCGCTGCGCTTCAACAGTGATGTAATGATTTCGGCTGGCCATATGCGGCTCCTTCCAACAAAGCTCTACGTTTAAAGAAATTGCATGTTCAATGAAGAAGCCGAGCCGCCTCCAACGCTTCCCCCCGAGTGAGCATCCGGATGACATGCCGCAGGCTCAACGGCGCTGTCTGACCAGAAATCTCCAGCACCTCGACTACGGCCTCGACAGACGCTTGTGCCAACCCGCGCCTGCCACCCTCACGGCGGGCAAAGGCTACCAGGTCAGGCACCGGGACAGGTGACAGCTTTATGACCTCCAGGCGGCTTAACAGAGGAGCTGGCAAGGTTGTTAAGGTGTTGCTGGTCAGCACCCAGCTGATCCAGGACATGTCGAACCCGACCTGATAGTAGGGGCATTGCCATGATGCCGCCGAAGATGGCTCCAAGAGGGACAGCAGTCCCTCGGCAAGTCCAAAGCTGTTCCCTTTTGTCGAAGTCGCAACTCCCGCCTTCTCCACCTCATCCACAACGACAATCGGGTTCGCGATCAGGTGCTTCAGGATCGTCATCAAAGGGCGTCCCGGCTGTGCGTTGGCCCAGCCGCGCTGGGAGCCCACGATGCCGAACGACGCCTGCTCTGCCGTCGCCTCTACGCCACAGCGGGGCACACCAAGTGCTGTGCTCAGCTGACGGGCCCACATGCTCTTGCCAATTCCCGGGGGTCCGTCCAGCAGCACCGGAGGCAAGCGAAAGCCCGAATCCCCATTGCGGACTGATCGCCGCATCGATTTCCAAAGGAGATCCGTCGCAGGTGCCATCCAGGGCATGTCGGCATGAATACCAGCGGCGATTTCATCCACTTGGTCTTCTGTCCGGATCCTGATCAGGCTCACCCCGTTGCGCAGAACCTCGAGTGCCCTTCGGTCATCGCGCTTCAGGTGGGCGAGGCCTGCAGCCGCGTCCCGCCGCTCCGCCAGCCTGATCACCCGGCGGTCTATGCGGTCCTGAACTTCGCGCTCGAAACGAACCTGCATCAAGTCTGTTTCCCACCGCAGGACGTCCTCCGGATCCTCCGGTTCCGGAGGCACAACGCCGCGCTCTGATACGCGCCGCTCTTTCAGAAACCGCTCCAGGCGCCGCCGTATTGCCCGACGTTCTTTGTCGGCATCTAGGAACTCTGCGTCGATGAATTTGATCTTGGACATAGCTGGCCCTTTCCCGGCGCACTGCGCCGTCTGGCTCCCGATTGCACAGGCTGTGCTCGGGTAAGTGAAGGAAAGAACCTGGCCAGGTTTGCACTTCAGTCCTGCTCATAACAGCGGCTTCAGTCAACAGGCTGAGCGGGCTTGTTCAGGCGAACCGGTCTCGTCAGCAGGCAAAAGGCAACCGCCCCCTATGCCATTGTTTTAAAAAGAAACCACCGGCCGCGTCGCGGCCGGTGGTCATTAAACCCGTGTCGGAATGGTCAGAAAACCCCAAAATGGGCACGTTTTCGCGGGTCATACACCGAACAACAGCACTGCTTACCCCTCACCCGCACTTCGAGTGGCCGCAGCTGCGGCAGGTCATGCAGCCTTCGACCATCTGCATGTCGTACTGGCCGCAGCTTGGGCAGGCCTTGCCGCGGGGCTGGTTCAGGTTCACCACTTGCGCCTGCGGGTCGGACTTCAGGCCCATGCCCTCGCCCTCCAGGAAACCGGTCTTGACCAGATGCGTCTCGATCACGCCGCCGATCGCGGCCAGGATCGAGGGGATGTACTTGCCCTGCACCCAGGCACCGCCGCGCGGGTCGAACACCGCTTTCAGCTCCTCGACCACAAAAGACACGTCGCCGCCGCGGCGGAACACCGCCGAGATCATCCGGGTCAGCGCCAGGGTCCAGGCATAATGCTCCATGTTCTTGGAATTGATGAAGACCTCGAACGGGCGGCGGTGGCCGTTGATGATGATGTCGTTGATGGTCAGGTAGATCGCGTGCTCAGAATCCGGCCACTTCAGCTTGTAGGTATGGCCCTCCAGCGACTGCGGGCGGTCCAGAGGCTCGGACATGTAGACGACCTCGGCCCCGTTCTCGTCGAAATCGCTCTCATGCGGCGCCTTGGCGGTCTCGCCCGGCGCGGTATCGGCGCTCTCGCTCACCGTCAGGACCGATCCGGTCACGTCATTCGGGCGGTAGGTGGTGCAGCCCTTGCAACCCTGGTCCCAGGCCTGCATGTAGACGTCCTTGAAGTCGTCGAAAGAGATGTCTTCCGGGCAGTTGATGGTCTTGGAGATCGACGAGTCGATCCATTTCTGTGCCGCCGCCTGCATCTTTACGTGGGCCGCGGGCGAAAGCGTCTGGGCGTTGACGAAGTAATCGGGCAGCTTGGCGTCGGCGCCGAACTTCTCGCGGAACATCTGAACCGCGTAGTCGACCACTTCCTCCTCGGTGCGGGAGCCGTCCTTCTGCAGCACCTTGCGGGTATAGGCATAGGCAAACACCGGCTCGATACCCGAGGACACGTTGCCTGCATAAAGCGAAATGGTGCCGGTCGGCGCGATCGAGGTCAGCAGCGCGTTGCGGATACCGTGCTCGCGGATGGCGTCGCGCACGTCCTCGTCCATGTTCAGCATGTTGCCGGAGTTCAGGTACTTCTCGGCATCAAACAGCGGGAAGGCGCCCTTTTCCTTGGCCAGGTCCACCGACGCCAGATAGGCGGCGCGGGCGATCGCGTGCAGCCATTCGTCGGTCTGACGCGCCGCCTCGTCGGAGCCGTATTCCAGCCCCAGCATCAAGAGCGCATCGGCGAGACCGGTGACCCCCAGGCCGATCCGGCGCTTGTTCCGGGCCTCCTCCGCCTGCGCGTCCAGCGGGAACTTGGACACGTCGACCACATTGTCCATCATGCGTACCGCGGTGGCGACCAGCTCCTGCATCGCGTCCTGGTCCAGATGCGCGTCTTTTTCAAACGGGCTGGCCACCAGCCGCGCCATGTTGATCGAGCCGAGCAGGCAGGCGCCGTAGGGCGGCAGCGGCTGCTCGCCGCAGGGGTTGGTGGCGCAGATGGTCTCGATGTAGTTGAGGTTGTTGGCCTTGTTGATGCGGTCGATGAAGATCACGCCCGGCTCGGCATAGTCATAGGTCGCCTGCATGATCTTGTTCCACAGGTCGCGCGCCTCGACGGTGTGATAGACCTTGCCGTCGAACTGCAGCTCCCAGGAGCCGTCAGCCTTCACCGCTTCCATGAAGGCATCGGTGACCAGCACCGACATGTTGAACATGCGCAGGCGCGCGGCGTCGGATTTGGCGGTGATGAACTGCTCGATATCCGGGTGGTCGCAGCGCATGGTCGCCATCATTGCGCCGCGGCGCGAGCCGGCAGACATGATGGTGCGGCACATCGCGTCCCACACATCCATGAACGACAAGGGACCGGAGGCATCCGCAGCCACGCCCTTCACATCGGCGCCGCGCGGCCGGATGGTCGAGAAGTCATAGCCGATGCCGCCGCCCTGCTGCATCGTCAGCGCCGCCTCTTTCAGCATGTCGAAAATGCCCGACATGCTGTCCGGGATGGTGCCCATCACAAAGCAGTTGAACAGGGTCACCTGACGCGCGGTGCCTGCGCCCGCGGTGATCCGGCCCGCGGGCAGGTATTTGAAATCCTCCAGCGCGGCATAGAATTTCTCTTCCCACGCGTCCGGCTTTTTCTCCGCCCGCGCCAGATCCCGCGCGATCCGCCGCCAGGTGTCCTCGACGGTCACGTCGATCGGCGCGCCATCGGCCTGCTTGAAACGGTACTTCATATCCCAGATCTGCTCGGCGATGGGGGCGGCAAAGCGGCTCATATGTCGGTCCTTTGAGTCGTACTTGTGTCGTGTTGGCGTCCAAGCGCCGGAAAAGCGGCTCCGGCACCGGGGATTTCCCCCGGCAGCGAATCCGCAAATTGTTAATGCTTTCTTGCAGCAAAAGCGTGGAGGAACACAATACCTTGAAGCCAGCGATCAGTAAACTACTATATACTGTCAGAACTCTGGACGACTCTGTGGGGAACCTGTGGATAAACGCGTGAATCTTGTGAAGCTTTCGGTGGGCACCGAAAGCGTCGAAAGCCTGAAGGCCTGGCAAGCGATGCGCCGCAAAGACCTGCCCGGCGGCCTGCCCCGCCATGTCACCCGCATGTGGCCCAAGCGCGAGGCCGAAATCCTGAACGGCGGCTCGATCTACTGGGTGATCAAGGGGCTGATCCAATGCCGTCAGCGCATCCTGCGGCTCGATGAGGTGACGGGCGAGGACGGCATCCGCCGCTGCGCCATCGTGCTGGATCCGGAGATCCACCGCACCCATACGGCGCAAAAACGCCCGTTCCAGGGCTGGCGCTACCTGAAGCCCGAAGAATCGCCCGCTGACCTGCCCGCAGGCAAAAGCCAGGAAGAGCCGCTGCCGCCGGAGCTGTCGCAGGCGCTGGCCGAAATCGGCGTGATCTGAGCCCCCTGCCCCGGTCCTGGCGGCAGCCGCCAGGGCAGACGGCGCCCCGCCTGCCCCGCAGCCCCGGCCGGGATTACTTCAGCAAGGCCAGCAGTTCCTTGGCGGCCGCTTCCGAGGAGGCCGGGTTCTGGCCGGTGACCAGCTTGCCGTCGACTTCGACGTAAGAGGCCCAGTCATCGCCCTTGCGGTAATCGGCGCCTTTGTCCTTCAGCATGTCTTCGACCAGGAAGGGCACCACATCCGTCAGGCCCACACCCTCTTCCTCGCCATTGGTGAAGCCGGTCACGCGGCGGCCCTTGACCAGCGGTTCGCCATCGCTGCCTTTGACGTGGCGGAAAACACCCGGCGCGTGGCAGACGGCCCCGATAGGCCGGTCCGCGGCGGCAAAGCTTTCCAGCAGTTTGCGGCTGTCCGCACTCTCGGCCAGATCCCACAGCGGGCCGTGGCCGCCGGGATAAAAGACCGCATCGAACTGACCCGCATCGACACCGGACAGTTTCACCGTATTGGCAAGCGCTTTCTGGGCGGCATCATCCTGCTTGAACCGCCGGGTGGCATCGGTCTGGGCGTCCTCAGAGTCCGATTTCGGGTCCAGCGGCGGCTGGCCGCCTGCGGGCGAGGCCAGGGTGACCTCGGCGCCGGCATCGCGCAGCACGTAATAGGGCGCGGCGAATTCCTCCAGCCAGAAACCGGTTTTCTCCCCGGTGTCCCCCAGCTGATCGTGCGACGTCAAAACCATTAGTATCTTCATAGCCTGTCCTTTCAGTTGGAGTGTACCCCACCCCAGCTAAGGCCGGCGCCGCGGATTTAAACCCGGGCGCCGGAGAAAGGCATCACGCTATGATCACGGTTTCTTGAGCGTATGGCACTGGCGGTGAAGTCAGGCCGCCGCGCTCAGACGCGCTTTTCCAGGAAATCCAGCAGCGTATTCAGCGCCGCCTTGTCCTGTGCCGCGTATTTCGCCACCCGGCTGCGCCACAGGGTCGCCTGCGACTTCAGCACCAGGCCGTCGCTCAGCAGCTTCAGGTGGTTGGCCCGCAGCGTCTCGCCGGTGGAGGTGATATCGGCCACCATCTCGGCGGTTTCGTTCTTCACCGTGCCCTCGGTTGCGCCCTGGCTGTCGACCAGCTGGTAATCCGCCACCCCGGCATCGGTCAGGAACTCCCGCACCAGCCGGTGGTACTTGGTGGCGATCCGCAGCCGGTGGCCATGCTGCGCCCGGAACGCCGAGGCAACCGCGTCCAGATCATCCAGCGTGTCCACGTCGATCCAGAACTGCGGCACCGCCAGCACCAGGTCGGCATGGCCGAACCCCAGCTCCGCCAGCTCCTCGACCTGCTGTTCGAACCGCGGCAGCTTCTCCTGCACCAGATCGGTGCCGGTAACGCCCAGGTGAATGCGCCCCGCCGCCAGCTCGCGCGGGATCTCCCCCGCCGACAGCAGCACCAGCTCCATGTTCGACACGCCCTCGACCGCGCCGGCATATTCCCGGTCGGAGCCGGTACGCGACAGCGTCACGCCGCGCTTGGCAAACCAGTCGAACGTCTTTTCCATCAGCCGCCCCTTGGACGGCACCCCCAGCTTCAAGGTCATGCGCGGGACTCCTCCAGCTGCAGCATCAGGTCCGGGCGCAGAACGCCGCCCACTGCCGGGATCTCCGCGCCGTCGCCCAGCTGCCGGGTCAGAGCGTCATAGCGCCCGCCGCTGGCCACCGGCGGCAGATCCGGCCGCGCCTCGGCGTAGAAGCCAAAGACAAACCCGTCGTAATACTCCATCGAGGTGCGCCCGTAGGAGGCCTCGAAGTCCAGGTTCTCCACATCCACGCCGCGCGCCTTCATCGCTGCGGTGCGCGCATCCAGCCGGTCCAGCGCCTGGCTGATCTGCGGCAGGTCCACGGCAATGTCGTGCATCTGCTCCAGCGCATAAGGCACCGTTTCCCGCACCGCCATCAGCGCCTCCAGCGCCAGCAGCTCATGCTCGGCAATCGGCGGCGCCTTGGCATCCTCGCGCAGCGCCTCGACCCGCGCCTGCACTTCCGCCGCGCGGCGCTTGCCCAGCTCCACCGCGGAGCCGGTCAGATCGCCCTCGGTCGACAGCAGTTTTCTTCGGCTTTCCGGCACCGGGGCACGGCCCGCAAACCGGTCCAGCAAGGAGCGGAACCGGCGCGGCCGCCAGATGTGCCGCATCAGCGCCGCCTTGCGCTTCTCCGTGGTGTTGAGGCCCTGCACGGCGGCCATCAGAATGCCGATGTCGCCGGTCGCCGCCCGCAAGGGCAACCCGCGCACCTGCAGCGCAAACAGCGAAAACACCTCGGCATCCGCCGCCGCCGCATCGTTGCGCTCGAACACCTCATAGCCGACCTGCAGATATTCGTTGGGCCGGTCCGGAAAATGCTCCTGCCGGCGGAACACCTCGCCCGAATAGGTATAGCGCGCAGGCTCCGCCCCGTGGCGCATATGCGCCTCCACCACCGGCACGGTGAAGTCCGGGCGCAGCATCTGCTCGCCGCGCAGGGCGTCGGTGGTCACATAGGCGCGGGCACGGATGTCCTCGCCATAAAGATCCAGCAAAGTGCCGGCGGGCTGCAGCAATGGCGTGTCCACCACCTGCGCGCCAGCAGCCTCGAAGCGGACCCGCAGCTGGGCCGCGCGGGCCTGAATGTCAGAACGGAGCGTCATGATCAGCCCTGCCCGTCCAGGATTTCACGCACCTTGGCCACCAGTTCGCTGCGCGGCACCTCAAACTGGCTCGGGCGTTCCTTCCACTCTTCCAGGGTGGCGCTTTCGGCGATCTTGGCGCCCAGGATCAGGTCCTTGATCTGCACAACGCCATTGGCCTTCTCGTCGCCGCCTTCGATCACCGCGACCGGCGAATTCCGCTTGTCCGCATATTTCAGCTGGTTGCCGAAGTTCTTGGGGTTGCCCAGATAGACCTCGGCGCGGATGCCCGCATTGCGCAGCTCCGCCACCATCGCCTGGTAATCCGCCATCCGGTCACGGTCCATCACGGTGACCACAACGGGGCCTGTGGCCTCCGCCGTCAGCCGCCCCTTGGCGTGCAGCGCCGCCAGCAGACGGTCAACACCGACCGAGACCCCCACCGCAGGCACTTCCTGCCCGGTGAAGCGCTTGACCAGCCCGTCATAGCGCCCGCCGCCCGAGACCGAGCCGAACTGCCGCTTGCGGCCCTTCTCGTCGAGGATCTCGAAGGTCAGCTCCGCCTCGAACACCGGCCCGGTGTAATAGCCCAGCCCGCGCACCACCGAGGGGTCGATCTCGATCCGGTCCTTGCCGTAGCCGCCCGCGGCCAGCAGCTCGCCGATCTGCTCCAGCTCGGCAATGCCCTCCTGGCCGATCTTGCTGTCGCCCACCGCCGCGCGCAGGTTGGCGATGGTGCCCGCCGCCTCCGCCGCCTTGGAGGTCAGGAACGCCAGCACCGGCGCCGCCTGATCGTCCGACAGGCCAACGCCGTCGATGAAGGCACCGGAAGCATCCAGGCGGCCCTTGGTCAGCAATTCGCGTACACCCGCTTCGCCCACCTTGTCGAACTTGTCGATGGTGCGCAGCACGTCGTCGCGCTTGGCATCGCCGTCACCCAGGCCCATCGCCTCCAGCACGCCGTTCAGCACCTTGCGGTTATTGACCCGCACCAGGTAATCGCCGCGTGGAATGCCGACGGTCTCCAGCGTGTCGGACAGCATCGCGCAGATCTCCGCGTCAGCCGCCATCGAGGCGCTGCCCACGGTATCCGCATCGCACTGGTAGAACTGGCGGAACCGGCCCGGCCCCGGCTTCTCATTGCGCCAGACCGGCCCCATCGCATAGCGGCGGTAGGGCGTCGGCAGGTCGTTGCGGTGCTGCGCGTAAACCCGCGCCAAGGGCGCCGTCAGGTCATAGCGCAGCGCCATCCAGTCGCCGTTGCCGTCGTCCTCGGTCTCCTGCCAGGCAAACACGCCTTCGTTCGGGCGGTCCACATCGGGCAGGAATTTGCCCAGCGCCTCAACGGTTTCCACCGCCGAGGACTCCAGCGCCTCGAACCCGTAATGATGATACACACCCGCGATGGCCCGCAGCATCTCGCTGCGCTGGGTCACCTCCGCACCGAAATAGTCACGGAACCCCTTCGGCGTCTGCGCCTTGGGGCGGGGCTGTTTCTTCACTTTGGCCATCTGAGGCCTCCTCACGGGTAGCGGTTTCACTCGCCCGGCGGTCTAGCGGAAGCGGGCCGCAACAGCAAGACGAAGGCGGCGGAGGCAACGCCGCAGTTCATCGTTGAGACATAAGGGCTGCGCCGCCCCGTGGGGGGCGGATCATGCCGGAGGCATGCTTTCAGCATGACGCAGCCCGGCCTCGCGGCGGGGCGGTCCTTTGCTTTTCAACTCCGCTCCTTTAAGAGCAGCTTCAGAACCCAGGAGACACCTCATGCAGCATCTGGAAGAGCAAATCGCCCACCTGACCCGCAGCGTGGAGGAGATGAGCGATGTGATCGCCCGCCAGCAGCAGGAGATCGACGTGCTGACCCGCCGCGTCGCCATGCTGATGCAGCGCGAGGCCGAACGCCAGCAGGACGGCGGCGGCGGCGTGGTCTTCGCTGACGAACGCCCGCCGCATTACTGACGCCTGCCGCAAACGGCGGAAGAATTTTGGAATAAAATCGCTGCCCGGAGCGCCTGGCAGGCCTAGGCCAAGCCAAAGCCCTGTGCCGTCAGGCGCGTGGCAAGCTGCACGTTCTCGGCCTGGCTCTCCCCTTCGGCTAGGGCCGACAGCGGAACGTCCAGCTCATAGATCAGCTTGCCGCCCTCCACCGTCCGGCTGGCCTCCCCCTGCAGCATGGATGGCACGATCTGGGTCAGCAGCCGGGTGCCGAACCCGGTTCTTCCGGTGCCGTTCACCGGCATGCCCGGTTCATGGCAAAGATCCTCTTCCCACCGCAGCCGCAGGCGGTTCTGCGCGCCATCCTCCCCGCGGACAGACCAGGACACCCGGATGCGCGCATCCTCGCCGTCGGCCGCGCCGTACTTTTGCGCATTGGTCGCCAGCTCGTGCAGCGCCAGGCTGATCTGCTGCGCCGCTTCCGAACCGGTCGTCACCTCGGGACCGCTGACCGTCATCCTGTCGCCGAAGCTCAGCAGCACCGGCTCCAGCTGCGCCCGGACCACGCTTCCCAGATCCGCCGAGGCGCCGGAGGGCTCCTGCATGACGGTCTGGGTGGCAGAGGCCAGCGCGTTCAGACGCCCGGTGAAGGTGCTGACGAAGTCGGTCACGTCCGATACGCCGCGCGCGCTTTGCCGCGCCATCGACGACACCACCGCAATCATATTGTGGCTCCGGTGCACCGCTTCCCGCGCCGTCACCGCCAGTTTGGCATTGACGTCCCGCAGTTCGGCGGTGCGTTTCTCGACCAGGATTTCCAGCTCATCCCGGGCCTGCCGCAGCACGTCAAGGGTCTCCTCATGCGCGGCCACTTCCTCCAGCAGCCTGCCGTTGACATGCTCCAGTTCGCGGCGGCTCGGTATCGCGACAAGCACCGGAACCAGCTTGAACAACACCACCGCGGTGGTTGCCGAGACCAGCGCGGTGGCCAGCTTCAGCAGGCCTTGCGCCGGATAGGCCGGCCACCAAAGCGTCAGGATGGACACCGCATGGGTCAGGCCGCACAGAAGAATGAAGGAGGCAAACAGCAGCACCAGCCCGCGGTGTTTCAAGTCCTTGCGCTGCCGCAAAACCTTAAACAGGGCCAAGGGGATGGCAAAGTAGGCGAGGAAGATCAGAAGGTCAGAGCCGGCCCAAAGGATCAGCAGCCAGGGTTCCCAAAGCAGGCACATGCCGTGCGGCATGTACTCCCCGAAATCCAACAATGTTTGCACTGCGGCACTCTCCAGTCCTATGGCGGAACCGATGTCGGCCTGAACCATCTGAATATGCAACGCGGTCAGCGCGGCATAAGTTGCTAATTTTATTTCACGCGCAAGGCCGCACGGCAGCCGCAGCCCTCCCGCCGGAGGCACCGGGCGCCTCGCGCAGCCTCAAATCTCCTCTACATCCATCACGCCGTCCAGCGATTTCAGCGCCCCCTTGATCTGCGGATTGATCGGGAACGCCTGGCCCAGATCCATCTCCACGTCACCGGGCAGGCCGGGGTCCTGCAGGTACATGTAGACCTCGCCGCGCGATGCGTTGCGGGCCGCCGCCTTGGCATCCTCCAGCACCTGCGCCACGGTTCCGACGGCGCCGGCATCGCTCAGATACACCCGCAGCGAACTGCGCCCGGCATCTGCAATGGCGCTGTCCACCGGCCCGACAGAGCGCACCAGCAGTTTCAGCTGGTCGCTCTCCATCGTCGCCTCGGCGGTGATCACCACCTTGGCGCCGGTCTCCAGGAACTCGCGGGACTTCTCCAGCACCTCGGAGAACAGCGTCACCTCATAGGCGCCCGAAGGGTCGCTGAGCTGGGCAAACGCAAAGCGGTTGCCGCGGGCTGACTTCCGCTCCTGCCGCCCGGCCACGACACCGGCCATCTTGGCCATGAAGGGCCCGCGCTCGGCCTTGGCGGTGACCTCGTCCAGCGTCATCACCTTCTTGCGTTTCAGCGCCGGCATATAATCGTCCAACGGATGGCCCGACAGGTAGAAGCCAATCGCCTTGAACTCCTCGCTCAGCCGCTCGGCCGGCAGCCAGTCCGGCACATTGGGCAGCCGCGGCTCCGGCAGGTCCTCGCCCGCCTCGCCGAACAGCGACACCTGGTTCGAGTTCCGCTGGTCATGCACCGCGGCGGAGTAATCGACCAGCGCGCCAAGGCTCTCAAACACCCGGCGGCGGTTGGAATCGAGCTGGTCAAAGGCCCCCGCCCTTGCCAGCATCTCCAGGGGCCGCTTGCCGACCTTCTTGAGATTCACCCGGCGGGCAAAGTCGAAGACATTGACAAAGGGCCTGTCATATCCGCCCTCCTTGCGCGCCTCGGTCACCAGCCGCATCACGTCCAAACCGACGTTCTTCAGCGCGCCCAGCGCATAGACCAGTTCGCCGTTCACCACGTTGAAGGTCGCCAGCGAGCGGTTGACGCAGGGCGGCACGTATTTCAGCCCCAGCCCCTTCTTCACTTCCTCGAAGTAGATCGCCAGCTTGTCGGTCAGATGGATATCGCAGTTCATGACGCCCGCCATGAACTCCACCGGGTGGTTCGCCTTGAGCCAGCCGGTCTGATAGCTCACCACCGCATAGGCCGCCGCGTGCGATTTGTTGAAACCGTAGTTGGCGAATTTCTCCAGAAGGTCGAACACCTCCGAGGCCTTCTTGGCGGGAACCCCGTTTTCCGCCGCGCCCTTTTCGAACTTCGGGCGCTCGGCGTCCATCGCCTCCTTGATCTTCTTACCCATCGCCCGGCGCAACAGGTCCGCACCGCCCAGCGTGTAGTTCGCCATCACCTGGGCGATCTGCATCACCTGTTCCTGATAGACGATGATGCCTTGGGTTTCCTCCAGAATGTGGTCGATCAGCGGGTGGACAGAGGTGATCTCGCGCTGGCCGTTCTTCACCTCGCAATAGACCGGGATGTTTTCCATCGGGCCGGGACGGTACAGCGCCACCAGCGCCACGATGTCCTCGATACAGGTGGGCTTCATGCGCTTCAGCGCATCCATCATGCCGGTGGATTCCACCTGGAACACCGCCACCGTCTTGGCGCGGGAATACAGGTCGTAGGTGACCTTGTCATCCAACGGAATGGCGTTGATCTGGTTCTCCGCCCCCTCCGGCGGCTCATAAAGCTGGGTGCCATCGGCGGCGATATGCAGGTCGCGCCCCGACTGGAAGATCAGATCCATCGCGTTCTGAATGACGGTCAGGGTCTTGAGGCCGAGGAAGTCGAACTTCACCAGCCCCGCCTGCTCCACCCATTTCATATTGAACTGGGTCGCAGGCATGTCGGACCGCGGATCGCGGTAAAGCGGCACCAGCGCATCCAGCGGCCGGTCGCCGATCACCACGCCCGCCGCGTGAGTACCGGCAGAGCGCAAGAGCCCCTCCACCTGCTGGCCATAGGTCAGCAGCCGGTCCACCACCGGCTCATTGCGGGCTTCCTCGCTCAGCCGCGGCTCTTCCTTCAGCGCGTCGGCGATGGACATCGGCTTCACGCCCTCGACCGGGATCAGCTTCGACAGCCGGTCCACCTGGCCATAGGGCATCTGCAGAACCCGCCCCATGTCGCGCACCGCCGCCTTGGACAGAAGCGCGCCAAAGGTGATGATCTGCCCGACTTTATCTCTGCCGTATTTCTCCTGCACGTATTTGATCACCTCTTCCCGGCGGTCCATGCAGAAGTCGATGTCGAAGTCAGGCATCGACACCCGTTCCGGGTTCAAGAAGCGTTCGAACAGCAGTGAATACCGCAGCGGATCAAGGTCGGTAATCGTCAGCGCATAGGCCACCAAAGAGCCCGCACCGGACCCCCGCCCCGGCCCCACCGGAATGTCGTGGTCCTTGGCCCACTGGATAAAGTCGGCAACGATCAGGAAGTAGCCGGGAAACCCCATGCCCTCGATGATGCCCAGCTCGAAGTCGAGCCGCGCCTGGTATTCCTCGACGCTCACCGCGTGCGGGATCACCGCCAGACGCTGCTGCAGGCCCTCGTTGGCGATGCGGCGCAGCTCGGCCACCTCGTCATCGGCGAACTTCGGCAGGATCGGGTCGCGCCTATAGGCCATGAAGGCGCAGCGCTTGGCGATCTCCACCGTGTTCTCAATCGCCTCGGGCAGGTCGGCAAACAGCGCAACCATTTCCTCCTGGCTTTTGAAGTAATGCTGCGCGGTCAGCCGCCGCCGCGGCTCCACCTGGTCGACATAGGCGCCCTCCGCGATGCAGATCATCGCGTCATGCGCCTCGAACATCTCCGTGCTGGGGAAATAGACGTCATTGGTGGCGACCAGCGGCAGGCCCATGGCATAGGCCATTTCCACATGGCCGCGCTCTGTCTGTTTCTCCGCCTCCGGCTGGCCGTGCTCACCCGGATGGCGCTGCAGTTCCACATACAAACGGTCCGGGAAGATTGCCTTCAGCCGCTGCATCAACGCTTCCGCCGCCGGGCGCTGGCCCATCTGCAACAGCCGCCCAACCGGCCCGTCCGGCCCGCCGCTCAGGCAGATCACGCCTTCGGAATGGCTCTCCAGCTCCTCCAGCGTCACATGCGGCAGCTCGCCCCCCTGCCGCAGATACAGGCAAGAGTTCAGCTTCATCAGATGCTCATACCCGGCCTCGCTCTGGGCCAGCAGCACCAGCGGCGCGGGCGGCTTGGGCCTTTCGCCGGGCGCCGGCTCGGTGAACCGCAGATCGACCTGGCAGCCGATGATCGGCTGCACCCCGGCGCCGCTCGCCGACACCGAAAACTCCAGCGCCGAGAACAGGTTGTTGGTGTCGGTCACCGCAATCGCGGGCATGCCGTGCGTCTTGCACAGGTCCGGCAGCTTCTTCAGCCGCACGGCCCCCTCCAGCAGAGAGTATTCGGTATGGGTGCGCAGATGAATGAATCGGGGAGAGCTTGTCATGCCGCCACGCTATCGTATTGCCGCAGCGGGGTGAACGGGCGAACTGCACGGCCCGTCTCCCGGAATAGTGGAACGGTCCGCGGATATTTTCAGGATTTTTTTGAAGCTGTTTCGCGCCCCAGCCGCGCCCTGCGCAAAGATACGGCTAAAAAGCATAAATAATAACAGCATAGCCCTGAATGCCGCAACTTTATTGCGCCGCAGAATACTGCAGTGCGGCAGCGGTTTTCCTTGCTTTGACAAGGGGATGCTCCCTAGGCTGGAACCAGCAAGCAACAAACAGCCCGCCGCGCCTTCTACGCCGCATCGAAGGGTGGCACATCGGGTCAACGGGGTAACGCGGCGGGTCTCGGGAAGATGGCACTCACCTTTCGTCTGAACGGTGAAACGGTCCGCATCACGGACGCAAGCCCAACAGTGACGCTGCTGGACTGGCTGCGCGAGGAACAGGGCCTCACCGGCACCAAGGAGGGCTGCAACGAAGGCGATTGCGGCGCCTGCACTGTCATGGTCACCGATTCACGCGGATCGAAGGCCCTGAACGCCTGCATCCTGTTCCTGCCGCAGCTGCAGGGCAAGTCGGTGCGCACTGTCGAGGGCGCCTCAGGCCCGGACGGCAGCCTGCACCCCGTGCAGCAGGCGATGGTCGATCACCACGGCAGCCAATGCGGCTTCTGCACCCCCGGTTTCATCATGTCGATGGTCACGGCCCATGCCAACGGCGCCACGGATTTTGACGACCAGCTGGCGGGCAACCTGTGCCGCTGCACCGGCTACGCCCCGATCATCCGCGCTGCCGAGGCGGCCAAGGATGCCCCGGTCCCGGACTGGATCGCACAGGAAGGGTCCTTCATCTGGCCGGAAATATCCCGGGGGGAGGCCGCAGGCCGGGGGGCAGCGCCCCCTATGCTGCCGGGTTCCGCCGATGAACTGGCTGACCTTTTTGAACGCCGCCCCGACGCCACCCTGGTCGCAGGCGCCACCGACGTCGGCCTCTGGGTCACCAAGCAGCTCCGCCACCTGCCGCAGATGATCTTCCTCGGCGGCTGCGATGACCTCAAGGGGATCGAGGTCACGGACAGCACCGTCCGCATCAAAGCCATGGCAGACATGAACGATCTGCGCACAGCGATGGAGCCGCTGCACCCGTCCTTTGCCGAAATGCTGCGCCGCTTTGCCTCCCAGCAGATCCGCGCCGCCGCCACCGTGGGCGGCAATATCGCCAACGGCTCCCCCATCGGCGACACCCCGCCCGCGCTGATCGCCCTCGGCGCCACCCTGCACCTGCGCAAGGGGGACAGCCGCCGCGAATTGCCGCTGGAGGACTTCTTCCTCGACTACGGCAGGCAGGACCGTGGCCCGGGTGAGTTCGTCGAGGCCGTCAGCTTCCCGCGCCAGCCCGATGCGCTCAAGGTCTACAAGCTGTCGAAACGCTTCGACCAGGACATCTCCGCCGTGCTCGGCGCCTTCAACATGACCGTGATGAACGGCAAGATCTCCGCCGCCCGCATCGCCTTTGGCGGCATGGCGGGCATCCCGAAACGCGCCGCAAACGTCGAAGCGGCCCTGACCGGACAGCCCTGGAATGAGGCCACAATCCAGGCCGCCGCGGCGGCCTTCGACCAGGATTTCACCCCGATGACCGACATGCGCGCCTCTGCCGGATACCGGCTGGAGACCGCGCGCAATATGCTGCTCCGCTATTTCGCCGACCTGAACGGCCAGCCGGTCTCGGTGCTGGAGGTGCGGCCATGAGTGTTTCCAAACCCCTCCCCCATGACTCCGCCCGGCTGCATGTGACCGGCGCCGCCCGTTATGTCGACGACATCCCCTCGCCTGCCGGCACGCTGCATCTGGCCTTCGGCCTCTCCCCCATTGCCCGCGGCCATGTCGCGGCCATGGACCTCAGCGGCGTGCAGCAAAGCCCCGGCGTCGTGGCAGTGCTGACCGCCAAGGGGCTGCCCTTTGCCAATGACGTCTCCCCCTCGATCCACGACGAGCCGCTGCTGGCGGCCGGCACCGTCAATTATGTCGGCCAGCCGGTATTCCTGGTGGTGGCCGACAGCCACCTCAATGCCCGCATCGCCGCCCGCAAGGGCAAGGTGGATTACAAGGAAGAACCTGCCCTCCTGACCCTCGACGCCGCACTCGCCGCCGACAGCCGGTTCGAGGAAGGCCCGCGCATCTATCACAAGGGCGACGCCGCCAAAGCCATTGATGCCGCCCCGCACAGGGTCGAGGGCAGGTTCGAGCTGGGCGGCCAGGAGCATTTCTACCTCGAAGGCCAGGCGGCCTTAGCGCTGCCGCAGGAGGATGGCGGCATGCACGTCCATTCCTCCACCCAGCACCCGACCGAGATCCAGCACAAGGTGGCGGAGGCGATCGGACTGCCGATGCACGCCGTCCGGGTTGAGACCCGCCGCATGGGCGGCGGCTTTGGCGGCAAGGAAAGCCAGGGCAACGCCTTGGCCGTCGCCTGCGCCGTTGCCGCCCGGCTGACCGGCAAGCCCTGCAAGATGCGCTATGACCGCGACGACGACATGGTGATCACCGGCAAGCGCCACGCTTTCCGCATCTCCTACCGCGCCGGGTTTGACGGTGATGGCCGCCTGCAGGGTGTCGAGTTCCTGCACCTGGTGGACTGCGGCTGGGCGCAGGACCTGTCTCTGCCGGTTGCCGACCGCGCCATGCTGCACGCCGACAATGCCTATCTGATCCCGAATGTCCGCATCGAAAGCCATCGCCTGCGCACCAACCGGCAAAGCGCCACCGCCTACCGCGGCTTTGGCGGCCCGCAAGGGATGGTGGGGATCGAACGGGTGATGGACCACATCGCCCATGATCTGGGGCTGGACCCGGCAGAACTGCGGCAGCGCAATTACTACGCGCCCATGCAGACCCCGGAAGCCCCCGCCGGCGAAGCGCAGGACACCTCCGGCCAGCCGCTGGACCCGGACGCCGACCTCGCCTCCCGCGGCGCACCGGTGCAGCCCGCCAAAACCAGCCCGCCGCCCAAGGATGTGCAAACCACGCCCTACCACATGCCGGTCGAGGATTATATCCTGCACGATCTGACCGCTCAGCTGCTGAAATCCTCGGATTATGCGGCGCGCAAGGCGGCGATTGCCAAGTGGAACGAGGGCCAGACCCATCTGAAACGCGGCATCGCGTTCTCGCCGGTGAAGTTCGGGATTTCCTTTACCCTCACCCACCTCAACCAGGCGGGCGCGCTGGTGCATGTCTACCAGGACGGCTCGGTGCATCTGAACCATGGCGGCACTGAGATGGGCCAGGGACTGTTCCAGAAGGTGGCGCAGGTCGCCGCCAGCCGGTTCGGCATCCCGCTGGACAAGGTGAAGATCACCGCCAGCGACACCGCCAAGGTGCCCAACACTTCAGCCACCGCGGCCTCCTCCGGCTCCGACCTCAATGGGATGGCGGTGAAGGCCGCCTGCGACACCTTGCGCGCCCGCATGGCCGAACATCTGGCGCTGCAGCATCAGGCCAGCCCCGGCGACGTGGTGTTTGAAAACGGCATGGTGCGCATCGGCCAGGATGAGATGACATTCGAGAAGGCCGCAATGGCCTGCTACCAGGGCCGCGTCAGCCTGTCGGCCACCGGCTTCTACAAGACCCCCAAGGTCGAATGGGACCGGATCAAGGGCCAGGGCCGCCCGTTCTACTACTTTGCCTATGGCGCCGCGGTGACAGAAGTGGCAGTGGATGCTATGACCGGCGAGAACCGCATCCTGAGGGCCGACATCCTGCATGACGCCGGCGCCTCGCTGAACCCGGGCATCGACATCGGCCAGATCGAGGGCGGATACGTCCAGGGCGCAGGCTGGCTGACGACCGAGGAACTGGTCTGGGACGATGCGGGCCGCCTGCGCACCCATGCGCCCTCCACCTACAAGATCCCCGCCTGTTCCGACCGGCCGGATGTGTTCAACGTGAATCTTTTCGACGGCCAGAACCGGGAAGACACCATCTACCGATCCAAGGCGGTGGGGGAGCCGCCGTTCATGCTGGGCATCTCCGCCTGGCTGGCGCTCAGCGATGCGGTCGCGGCCTTTGGCACCGCCTACCCGGCGCTGAACGCCCCCGCCACGGCAGAGGAAGTCTGGCGCGCGGTCCGGAGAGTGCGCGATGGGATTTGACGTTGAGGAGCTGCGCCGGGCGGTTGCCGCGCATGGCCGCGTGGTGCGGGTGGTGATTGCCGCCATCCGCGGTTCCTCCCCGCGCGAGGCGGGCACCGCGATGCTGGTCTGGGAGACCGGCCAGTCCGGCACCATCGGCGGCGGCACCCTGGAATATGAGGCAGCAGAGGCGGCCCGCCGGCAAGCGGCCCCGAAACAGATCAGCACCCACGCGCTGGGGCCGGATCTGGGTCAGTGCTGCGGTGGTGCGGTCACGCTCTTCAGCGAGGTTTACGAGGCCGCAGACCTGAACACGCTGGACAGCCACGTCATCGCCCGCCCGGCCAGCCCGGCACTGATGCCGGTCGCGGTGAAGCGGCTCCTCGCCGGCGCCCGCGGCCAGGGCCAGGCACCGGCGCCGCAGCTGGTCGAGGGCTGGATGATCGAGCCGGTGCACCAGCCCCAATTGCCGGTCTGGATCTGGGGCGCGGGCCATGTCGGTCGGGCGCTGGTCAATGTGCTGGCGCCGCTGCCGGACCTGCAGATCACCTGGGCGGACACCGCCGCCGAGCGGTTCCCGGCAGAGATCCCCGCCGGCGTCACCGCGATTCCGGCAGCTGACGTTGCGCTCCTGGTTCGCCATGCGCCTGAAAACGCTGCGCATTTGGTGCTGACCTATTCCCATGCGCTGGATCTGGCGCTATGCCACGCGCTGTTGAGTCATGGCTTTGCCTTTGCCGGGCTGATCGGCTCCAAAACCAAATGGGCGCGGTTCCGCTCGCGTCTTGCCGCCTTGGGGCACGCCCCCGGGGCAATCGCAAGGATCACCTGCCCGATCGGCGATCCGGAACTTGGAAAACATCCGCAGATGATTGCGGTCGGTGTTGCGGCGCAACTGCTGCGGCATGGAAAAGAAGACGAACAGAGAGAGGACCGGCGCGCGTGAGTGTACCACTGTTGAGCCTGCAAGGCCTGACCAAGGCCTACCCCGGGGTTGTGGCCAATGACACCGTTTCCTTTGACATCGGCGAGGGCGAGGTGCATGCCCTGCTCGGCGAAAACGGCGCCGGCAAGTCGACGCTGGTCAAGATGATCTACGGGCTGGTGAAACCGGACAGCGGCAAGATGCTGTTGCGCGGCCAGCCCTATGAACCGGCCGAGCCGCGCCAGGCGCGCGCCGACGGCATCGCCATGGTGTTCCAGCACTTCTCGCTGTTTGACGCGCTGAACGTGGCCGAGAACATCGCGCTTGGCATGGAGAATCCGCCAGAGATGCGCGACCTCGCCGCCCGCATCCGCGAAGTGTCGGAAACCTACGGGCTGCCGCTCGACCCCTTCCGCACCGTCGGCGACCTGTCCGCGGGCGAGCGCCAGCGGGTCGAGATCATCCGCTGCCTGCTGCAGGACCCGAAACTGCTGATCATGGATGAGCCGACCTCGGTCCTCACCCCGCAGGAGGTGGAGATCCTGTTCAAGACCCTGCAGAAACTGCGCTCCGAGGGGACTTCGATCCTCTATATCTCGCACAAGCTGGAGGAAATCCGCACCCTCTGCGACCACGCCACCATCCTGCGGCTGGGCAAGAACGTGGGCGAATGCACCCCCTCAGAGACCTCCGCCCGCGACATGGCGGAAATGATGGTCGGCAGCACCCTGTTGACACCTCAGCGCGGGGCGCGCGAGTTTGGCGATGTGGCGATGGACATCACCGGCCTGTCGGTGCCGGCCCCCTCTGCCTTTGGCACCGCGCTCAAGAACGTGCATCTGACCGTGCGCAAGGGCGAGATTCTCGGCATCGGCGGCGTTGCCGGCAACGGCCAGGACGAACTGCTGGGCGTGCTGTCCGGCGAAACTCTGACCGAGGCGGACGCGGTGAAGCTGCACGGGCAGCCGATCGGCAAGCTCGGCCCCACCGCCCGGCGCAAGCTCGGCGTGCTGGCCGCACCCGAAGAACGCCTCGGCCACGCTGCCGCGCCGGATATGAGCCTTACGGAAAACGCCATGCTCACCGGGTCGGTGCGCGAGGGGCTGGAGAAGAACGGCTTCCTCGACTGGGGCAAGACCAAGGACTTCGCCGAGCGCATCATCAAGGCGTTTGACGTGCGCACCCCCGGTCCCGGCAATGCGGCGCGGTCGCTTTCTGGCGGCAACCTGCAGAAGTTCGTGATCGGGCGGGAGGTGCTGCAGGACCCGGACGTGCTGGTGGTGAACCAGCCGACCTGGGGCGTCGATGCCGCCGCTGCCGCCGCCATCCGCCAGTCGCTGCTGGATCTGGCCGCCAAGGGCGCCGCGGTGATCTGCATCAGCCAGGACCTGGATGAGCTGATGGAAATCTCCGACAGCTTTGCCGCCCTGAACGAGGGCCGCCTCAGCGCCCCGCGCGAAGCCGCAGGGCTGACGGTGGACGAAATCGGCCTGATGATGGGCGGCGCCCACGGCATGGAGGTGGCGCATGTCTGACCTTCGTTCATTCCACAAAGGGCAGCGCCCGGCCCGGCGGGGTGGGAGCGAAGCGCCCGCCCCGTGGGGGGCGGGACGGGCGCTGCCCGGCCTAAAGGCTGGGCGGAACACCGCAACCGTAAGCATGACAATAACAAAAGAAGAAACAGGGAGCCGCTTGAATGATCCGGCTTGAGAAACGGCCGCAGCCGTCGCGCGCCTGGTCGATGGCGACGCCGCTGGTGGCGGTGCTGGCGACAATGATTTTCGGCGGGCTCTTGTTTGCCGCGCTTGGCAAACCGCCGGTGGAGGCGATCCGCACCATTTTCTGGGAGCCGCTGTTTGGCGAGTTCTCCTTTTACTACCGCCCGCAGCTTTTGGTGAAGGGCGCGCCGCTGGTGCTGATCGCCATCGGCCTGTCGCTGGGCTTCCGCGCGGGCATCTGGAACATCGGCGCCGAGGGCCAGTACATCATGGGCGCCATATGCGGCGCCGGTGCGGGCCTTGCCTTCTACCCTGCCGAGTCGTTCTTGATCTTCCCGCTGATGGTTGTGGCGGGCGCGCTTGGCGGCTGGGCCTGGGCGATGATCCCGGCGGTTCTGAAAACCCGCTTCGGCACCAATGAAATCCTGGTCTCGCTGATGCTGGTCTATGTGGCCGAGCAGTTCCTGGCCTCGGTCTCGCTGGGCCTGCTGAAGAACCCTGAAGGCTTCGGCTTCCCCGGCTCCCGCAACCTGCAGGCCTGGGACAGCGCCCATAACGCCGAGCTGATTGCCGGCACCGGCATGCATTGGGGCGTTGTGGCCGCGCTGATCGCGGTGATCTTTGCCTATGTTCTGCTGAACCGCCACATGACCGGCTACCACATCCGCCTGACAGGCGAGGCGCCGCGGGCCGCGAAATTCGCCGGGGTGAACCCCACCCGGCTGGTGCTGTTCTGCCTAGGCACCTCCGGTGCGCTGGCGGGACTGGCCGGACTGTTCGAGGTTTCCGGCCCCTCCGGCCAAGTCAGCATCGACTTCAACGTGGGCTATGGCTTCACTGCGATCATCGTCGCATTCCTGGGCCGCCTGCATCCGGTGGGCATCCTGCTGGCAGGCGGACTGATGGCGCTGACTTACATCGGCGGCGATATCGCGCAATCGAACCTGCAGCTGCCTGCTGCGGCCATCCAGGTGTTCCAGGGGATGCTTCTGTTCTTCCTGCTGGCGTTCGACCTGCTCACCAATTTCCGCATCGCAATCGGCAAGCCGGAGGTGGCGTAACATGGATCTTTCTGCAATCAACCCGGTCCTGCTCATCGCCTCGCTGATGGTGGCGGCAACCCCGCTGCTGCTGGCGGCCATCGGCGAACTAGTGGTCGAAAAGGCCGGCGTTCTGAACCTCGGGGTCGAGGGGATGATGATCGTTGGCGCCATCGCCGGTTTTGCCACCGCGGTGGAGAGCGGCTCGCCCTTCCTTGGCTTCATTGCCGCCGCCATCGCAGGCGCGGCACTGTCGATCCTGTTTGCCATCCTCACCCAGTTTGCCCAGGCCAACCAGGTCGCCTCCGGCCTGTCGCTGACGCTGTTCGGCCTGGGCCTGTCGGCGCTGATGGGGCAGTCCTATGTCGGGGTGAAGCCGCCGCGCATGGGCGACATCCACATCCCGGTCCTCAGCGACCTGCCGGTGATCGGCCCGATCCTGTTCGGCCATGACATCATCCTCTACTTCGGCATCGCGCTGACCGCCGCAGTCTGGTGGATGCTGAAATACTCCCGCCTCGGCCTGGTGCTGCGCGCGGTGGGGGAAAACCACGACGCCGCCCATGCGCTCGGCTACAAGGTGCTGAAAATCCGCCTGGCTGCGATCATGTTCGGCGGCGCCTGCGCAGGCCTTGGCGGCGCCTACATCAGCCTCATTCGCGTTCCGCAATGGACCGAGGGCATGACCGCCGGCATCGGCTGGATTGCGCTCGCCTTGGTGGTGTTTGCCAGCTGGAAACCCTGGCGCGCGCTCTTGGGTGCCTATCTGTTTGGCGGCGTGACCGTGGTGCAGCTCAATCTGCAGGCGGCAGGCGTTGCCATTCCGGTCGAGTATCTGGCAATGTCGCCCTATCTGATTACCATCCTGGTGCTTGTTATCCTTTCCGCGGACAAAAGCAGCGCACCTGCTGCGCTTGGCCGCAATTTCCACGCCTCCCGCTGACGCGGGGGGACATATTGACCGCCCCGGCTGCCGGGGCCAACCAAAACCAACTGGGGAGTCCCTTTGATGAAACTGACCAACCTCCTGACCAGCGCCGCTGTGGCGCTTGGCCTGGCCGCAGGCGCGGCCTGGGCGCAAGACAAGACCAAAGTGGGCTTTGTCTATGTCGGCCCCGTCGGCGATGGCGGCTGGACCTACGAGCACGACCAGGGCCGCAAGGCGGTTGAGGCCGAATTCGGCGATCAGGTCGAAACCGTCTACGTCGAAAACGTGGCCGAAGGCCCGGACGCCGAGCGGGTGATGACCCAGATGGCGCTGGAAGGCGCCGACCTGATCTTTACCACCTCCTTTGGCTACATGGATCCGACCATCAACGTCGCCAAGAAGTTCCCGAACGTGAAGTTCGAGCACGCCACCGGCTACAAGCGCGCCGACAACGTCTCCACCTATTCCGCCCGCTTCTATGAAGGCCGCGCGGTGCAGGGCACTATCGCGGGGCACATGACCGAGAGCAACATCATCGGCTACATCGGCTCCTACCCGATTCCGGAAGTGATCCGCGGCATCAACTCTGCCTATATCCACGCCAAGAAGGTGAACCCCGACGTCCAGTTCAAGATCGTCTGGGCCTTCACCTGGTTCGACCCGGCGAAAGAGGCCGACGCCGCCAAGGTGCTGATCGAACAGGGCGCGGACGTGATCCTGCAGCACACCGATTCCACCGCGCCGCAGGCCGCTGCCCAGAACGCAGGCAACGTGATCACCTTCGGCCAGGCCTCCGACATGGCGGAGTATGCGCCGAAGCCGCGCGTCTCCTCGATCATTGATGACTGGGCACCTTACTACATTGCCCGCACCAAGGCCGTGATGGACGGCACCTGGGAGTCGGTTGACACCTGGGACGGCATCGGCGCCGGCATGGTGGGTATCGGCGAAATCTCTGACGCCGTTCCGGCGGACGTGAAAGAGGCTGCACTGGCCATCAAGGACTCGATTGCGGACGGCTCCTACCACCCCTTCACCGGCCCGCTGAAAAAGCAGGACGGCAGCGACTGGCTGGCAGAGGGTGAGACCGCCGACGACGGCACCCTGGCCGGCATGAACTTCTATGTCGAAGGACTCGAAGGCGACATCCCGCAGTAAGCGGCCCCGTTCCGAAACAAACAAAGGCCCGCCATCCGGCGGGCCTTTTGCGTTGCGGGAAGAAGCCTGAATTCAGCGCAGCCTGCTGACACGCCCTGTCACTGCCCTGGTGTACACCCGGCTCCGGACAGCCGGACGCCTTCGACCCTGGCCCGGCCGCCCGGGAAACCGTGAAGCATATTGGAGACTGCCTTTGAAACTGAATTACGCCGTTGTCGGCACTAACGACATGGACGCGTCGGTCAAATTCTACGACGCCCTGTTTGAGCACTCGGGCCTTACCCAAGTCCGCCCCAGCGAACGGATGACCTACTGGCTGCAGGACGATTTCGCCTTTGCCGCCGCCCTGCCCTTCGACGGCGAAGCGGCCACCAATGGCAACGGCACCATGGTGGGGTTCAGCCTTGGCTCCGCCGCCGAAGTCACCAGGCTGCACCGCAAGGCGATTGAACTGGGCGGCACATGCGAGGGCGAGCCCAGGCAGCGCGGGCCGCGGTTTTCCGCATATGTGCGGGATTTGGATAGAAACAAAATCTGTTTCGCTGATTAGGATCAGAAACAGGCCAGCGGCAGCGCAAGCCTTTCCGCGCTGCCGCTGGCGCGCTGGCCCAGCGCCGGGCCGGATTAGGGCACCGCGGCAGGGGAGCGGGAGGGGTGCGGCAGGCGCGCGGAAACCGCCTTTCCCTGCCTGCCCCCCTGTGCCAAGCTCCGCGCCATGACCCAGACCGCACGCAAGATTCTGACCGCCCCGGACGGCACCCCGGCCAGCCGTTTTGCCTTTGGCACCATGCAGTTCGGCGGCCGCGCCGATGAGGCGCAATCGGCAGACATGCACGCCGCCTGCCGCGCCGCCGGGATCAACCACTTCGACACCGCCTGGCTTTACACCGATGGCCGCGCGGAGCAGATCCTGGGCCGCCTGATCAAGGAGGAGCGCGAGCAGCTGCTGATCGCCACCAAGGCGGGCTATACCGGCGGCGCGGGTGCTGCAAACCTGCGCGCCCAGCTGGACGAGAGCCGCCGCCGGCTGGGGCTGGACACGGTCGACGTGTTCTATCTGCACCGGTTTGACCCGGACACCGACCTGCGCGAGACCATGGACTGTTTCGCCGCGCTCAAGGACGAAGGCGCGATCCGCTACACCGGTCTTTCGAACTTTGCCGCCTGGCAGGTGATGAAGGCACAGATGGCGGGGCTGGCCTCCGGCATTGGCGTGGACATCCTGCAGCCGATGTATTCGCTGGTGAAACGCCAGGCCGAGGTGGAGATCCTGCCGATGTGCGCCGATCAGGGCATCGCCGCAGCCCCCTACTCCCCGCTGGGCGGCGGCCTGCTGACCGGCAAATACGCCCGCGGCGGCAGCGGCCGCATCACGGAGGACGACGGCTACCGCACCCGCTATGGCCCGGCCTTCATGCATGAGGCCGCCCAGCGCCTGTCGGCCCTTGCGGCGGAGCGCGGCACCGATCCGGCCACCCTGGCAGTGGCCTGGGCCGCGGCGCATCCCGCGGCCCCCATGCCGATCATCTCCGCCCGCAACGCCGAACAGCTGCAGCCGTCGCTGGCGGCGCTGGATTTCGGCATGGATGCAGAGCTTTACAGCACAATCGAAGCCCTCAGCCCGCGGCCTGCGCCTGCGACTGACCGGCTGGAAGAACAGGATTAGACCCATGCAGGATTTCATCGTCATCGGCGGCGGCATGGCGGGCACCAGCGCCGCCGCACGGCTTGCGGACCTCGGCAGCGTCACCCTCCTGGAGATGGAGGACGCGCTTGGCTACCATTCCTCCGGCCGTTCCGCCGCGCTGTTCGAGGAGAATTACGGCCACGGCGCCACCGTCGCCCTGAACCGCGCCAGCGCCGCCTATTTGCGCGACGGCGGCTACCTGTCGCCGCGCGGGCTGATGCTGGTGGGGGCCAAGGGGGACGCCGACGGATTTGCCCGCGACGTGGATGCGCTGCGCATGGCCACGCTGGAGCTGGACGAGGCCCGCGCCATGGTGCCCATTCTGAACCCGGACACCGTGGGCTTTGCCGCCATCAGCGGCGCGGCAGAGGATATCGACACCGACCGGATGCTGCAGGATTTCGCCAAGGCCCTGCGCGCCGCGGGCGGGCAGACCGTGACCAAGGCGCCGGTGAGCGCCATCACCCGGACCGCCAGCGGCTGGGAGGTCACCGTCGGCGGCCGGACCTATCAGGGCCGCACTCTGGTCAATGCGGCGGGGGCCTGGGCCGATCAGGTCGCGGTGCTGGCCGGGGTGGCGGCGATCGGGCTGCAGCCCAAGCGCCGCTCGATGGCACGGCTGCCGGCGCCGGGCGGCCTTGATGTCAGCGGCTGGCCGATGCTGCTGGGCGTCGGCGAAACCTGGTACGCCAAGCCCGATGCGGGCAAGCTCCTGGTCTCCCCCGCCGACGCCGACCCGGTGGAGCCGCATGACGCCTTTGCCGACGACATGGTGCTGGCCGAGGGGCTGGCGCGCTATGAGGAGATGGTGACAGAGCCGGTCACCCGGGTCGAAAGCAGCTTTGCCGGGCTGCGCAGCTTTGTCCGCGACGGCACCCTGGTGCTGGGGCCGGACCCGGACCAGCCGGATTTCATCTGGTGCGCCGGTCAGGGCGGTTACGGCATCATGACCGCACCGGCAGCCTCGCAGCTGATTGCCGACCTTGCGGCAGGCCGCCAGCCCGCGCTGGATGCGGATACGGTGGCGGCGCTGTCGCCCGCCCGGCTGCGCTGATGCCGGTGCGCCCGGTTCCCGGTTCGGCTTCGGTGGCGGCACCGGACGATGGCAAGCTGTTTGCCCCCGCCGCCGCCCGCAACAGCGGTGTGCTGTGCGATCTGCTGGCAGAGGTGGCCCCTGCCGAGGGCCGCGCGCTGGAACTGGCCAGCGGCACCGGCCAGCACGCGGCAGCCTATGCCGCCCGCCTGCCCGGCCTGACGTGGCAGCCAAGCGAGGTGGAGGACGTCCGCCTGGCAAGCATCCGGACCTATGCCGGAGAGAGCGGCCTCAAGAACATCCTCCCGCCGGCTCGGCTCGACGCCACCGCCCCCGGCTGGGGCGCAGCGCATCCCGGCCAGGACCTGATCGTTCTGGTGAACCTCTTGCACCTGATCAGCGAGGGCGAGGCCCGCACCCTGATCCGCGAGGCCGCCGCCGCCCTCGCCCCCGGCGGGCGGTTTGTGATCTACGGCCCCTTCCTGCGCGGCGGTGAGCTGACCAGCGACGGCGACCGGGCGTTTCACGCGGCGCTCAGCGCTTATGACCCGGAGATGGGCTACAAGGACGATTTCGACGTGATTGACTGGCTGCACGGCGCCGGGCTGGAACTGCTGCAGGCGGTGGAGATGCCCGCCAACAACCTCGCCCTGGTTGCGGAAAAACCGGCCATCTGACCTGGATCAAGGCCGCTTGGATTTGCCGTCCATACACCTTCAATAATCCGAATATATTATCGAGGGAACAGCCCATGAACTGGCACGAGAAACTGGACGGAACCCGCAGGGGCCTGCGCAATCTGAACGGGGCGATCCCGGACACCGCCCAGGCCTTTGGCGCGCTTGGCAAGGCGGTGAAACAGGGCGGCGTGCTGGAGTTCAAGCAGAAGGAATTCGTCGCCCTGGGCATTGCCGTTGCCTTGCGCTGCGAGGACTGCATCGGCCTGCATGTGGAGGCGCTGGTCAAATCCGGTGCCAGCCGTGCCGAAGTCGGGGATGTGCTGGCGATGTCGATCCAGATGGGCGGCGGCCCGGCGATGATGTATGCGGCCAAGGCGATGGAGTGTTTCGATCAGCTGACCCGCTGAATTCCGGCGCGGAATTCAGCCCGGAAAACACCTGTTTTCCGTGGAAAATTCCGCGCCGGAATTTTCTTCCCTAGCCACTGCCGCGCACCTCCTGCAGGCCCCGCACCACCTGGCGGATATGCTCCAGCGCCGGGTTGTCCGGCAAATAGAGCGCGCGGCAGCTAAGGCTGATCTCCGGCGCGCCCTCAACCGCGTGCAGCGTCCCCGCCGCCAGCGCCTCCGCCGCCATATAGGCCGGGAAATACCCCATGCCGCCGCGCTTTTGCAGGTAGCGCAGCCCCATCAGCGCGTTGCCCAGCACGATGTGCTGGCGGCTGCGGCGGGGCAGAACCTCGCGCAGCCGGGCGTCGTATTCGCTGCCGAATTCCAGGTTGATGAACAGGGGCAGCGCCTCCCGCCCCAGCCTCAGGGGCCGGTCCGCCACCAGCACCAGCCGTTCCGGCGGCAGCTCCTCCACCGCCAGGCCGGTGCCCGCGGGCACCTCGTTGACGATCGCCAGATCCAGCAGCCGCCGCGCCACCGCCTCGCCCATGTTCATCGCGTGGTCGTAGTTCAGCGTGAACGGCACCGTGCCCTGCTCCGCCTCCAGCCAGACCGCCACATCCACCAGCACCGGATCCCAGACCGACAGCTGCGCCCCCAGCCGCAAGGGCACCCGCCCGGCCAGGCTGGCCTTCAGATCGCCGGAGACGAACTCCCACGTCCGCATCATCTGTTCCGCGTAAGGGCGGAACTGCCGCCCCGCCTCGCTCAGCCGGGTGCCGCCGGGTCCGCGCTCAAACAGCGCCACCCCCAGGCGGTCCTCCAGCGCCTTGATCCGGGCGCTGACCGCCGTCTGGGTGACATTCAAGGCCCGCGCCGCGCCGTGAAAGCTGCCACAGGCGTCAATCGCCAGGAAGGTCTCAAAGGAATTGATCTGCATAGTGATCAATATTTCCAATCAGCCTGAGCAAATCAATTCGTTTTCCTGCTCAATCGGGACCGGCTAGGCTGCCAGCAGATCAACCAAAGGACCGCGCCAATGCTGGACAAAAGCCACAAGCCGACCTGGACCAGTTTCACCGAAGCCACGGCCGAGGACTGGGCCGCAGTGGAGAAATACGAGGAGGCCTACAACGCCGCCTTGCCTGACCGGATCCTCGCCGCGATCCGCTCGCTGGACGAGGACTGGACCCCCTACCCGGTGAACCGCTACCAGCACAGCCTGCAGGCCGCGACCCGCGCCTGGGAGGATGGCGCCGAGGATGAAATCATCGTGGCCGCTCTGGTGCATGACACCGGCGATATCCTGTCGCCCTACAATCACGGGGAGCTGTCGGCGGCGATGATGAAGCCTTACGTCAGCGAAAAGACCTACTGGATCCTGAAGCATCACTGCGTGTTCCAGGGCTTCTACTACAACCACCATTTCGGCGGCGACCGCAACGCCCGCGACAAGTACCGCGACAGTCCCTATTGGGAGGACTGCCGGTACTTCTGCGAAAAATACGACCAATGCGCCTTTGACCCGGCGTATCCGGCCAAGCCCTTGGAGTTCTTCGAGCCGATCCTGCGCAAGGTGCTGTCGCGCGGCTGGGGCCATTTGGAGCTGGCGGAAACGGCAGAAGACTGAAGCCCGAAATCAGGTTTTGCGCCGGGCTGCGCCCGCCGCCACGGGCCAGGCAGGCCGCGCCTGCGGCGCGGCCTGCCTGGCCCAACCGGACCCTTCGGATTTCACATCCGAACGGGGACGGGCGGGAGAACTTTGGGCGTCCTGAACGCCGTCTGCTGCAAGGGGCAGAGGTTCATTCCGCGGCGCGGACACCCGAGCCCATCAAAACCGGCATCGCCTGGCCGCCGGCGTCCATCGTGAAGGCGTGCTCAACCCGGATGGATTCAAAGCCCGCATCCCGCAGCGCGTCTCTCACCTGCTGCTCCGTCAGCCCGGAGCCGCCCTGCTCCGGCGCCAGCCAATCCCACTGCACAAACAGTCCGCCGCTGTTCAGCCGCCCCGCCAGCGCCGCCACGGCGCTTTTGTAGTCTGGCAGGAACCCGCAAACGGAGGAGGCACAGATCAGGTCAAAGCCGCTCAGGTCCTCCCCGGCCCCCTGTCCGCTGCTGTCCAGAATATCCAAATGCAGCGCCCGCACGTTGGGCAGCGCCTTCTCCTGCAGCACCGCGATCATCCGGTCCGAGGTATCCACGGCCGCCACGTCCCGCACATGCGGCGCCAGTTTTTCGCTCAACAGCCCGGTTCCGCAGCCGAAATCAAGCACCCGCTTGTCCTGCCAGCCGCCGCCGGTGATACCGGCATAGGCGTCCAGCGCGGCAAAGGCGCGGGCGGCATAGGTCCGGACATCGCTGTTGCCGTCCCAGCCGTCGGCGTAATCGTTCCAATCGTCGCTCATTCGCCTGCCTGTCCTGCAATGGTGGTCTTGAACACGGGACAGTGAAGCGGCGGGCAAGCGGCGTCAACAGCGGCTGCAGGCGCACACCTTAATTTCGCCCGTAACCAAGGCGAAGCCGCCGGGCGGGCGCCCTGTTAGAGGAACAGTATGAGTGGATGTCCAGAAAGGTTCCGGCTCAGCCTTCCGCACGGAGCTTTCCGGCAAGCCAGTCTATTTCTTCCGTTGCTCCAAACCCTTCTTCGCTGAGATGGATAACCGCCGTCCTTACTAGGTCCGCGTCGAGGTCCTGCGCTGCTCTGGCGTTTGCGACGGTCTCAAAATCCGCGGGTTCGCAGACGAATGAGCTGAATCTTTGAATTTCGTCCGAATACTCAGTGAACCCCGAGCGGTACAGCACCTCGGCAGCCAATTCCAGCGGCCCCACACACAAATTGTCGAAGACCATTATGGGGCCCTTCACCAAATGCTGCACTTCCCGGTAGTGCAGTTGGTGAATGCAGCGGGCGATGGCGAGCAGCCTGCCCTTATGCGTGTTGACGGGCTGCGGGAGCCAAGGGGGATAATCCATGCCCGGATGCTGACGTCATTCCAAGGCTCGGTTCAAGACAAAGTTTGCGCTCCAGCTCCCAAAACAAAAAAGCCCCGGCACATTGGCCGGGGCTTCCTTGTCTCTTCCAACAGGACTTAGCCGTTCTGACGGATGGTCTCGTTCTTCGGATCATAGGGACTGTCGCAGGTCACGACCGCGTCCCACAGCTTGTCCTGGATCTTGACCTGCAGCTTGGTGCCTTCCACCGCGTAGTCAGGCTTCACGTAGCCCATGCCGATGGATTTCTCAAACGCCACCGAGTAGCCGCCGGAGGTCAGGCGGCCCACACGGGTCCCGTCTTCGGCATAAAGCGCCTCGCGGCCCCAGGGATCGGCATCGGCAGGGCCGTCGATCAGCAGGGTGCAGCACTTCACGCGGACACCGGTCTCAACCAGTTTGTCCTTGCCGTGGAAGTCCTTCTCCAGGTCGACAAAGCGCGGCAGGTCGGCTTCCAGCGGGGTCGCGTCGCGGCCCAGCTCGTTGCCGAAGGCACGGTAGGATTTCTCCTGCCGCAGCCAGTTCTGGGCGCGGGCCCCCACCAGCTTCATGCCGTGCTTCTCGCCAGCTTTCTCCAGCAGGTCGAACAGGTAGTTCTGCATCTCGATCGGGTGATGCAGCTCCCAGCCCAACTCGCCGGTGTAGGCCACGCGGATCGCGTTCACCGGGCACATGCCCAGTTCGATCTGCTTGGCCGACAGCCAGGGGAAGCGCTTGTTGGAGAGCGCAGTTTCCGGATCGGCGTCGACGATCACCTCTTTCAGCACATCGCGGGACTTGGGGCCTGCGATGGCGAAGACGCCCCACTGGGTGGTCACGTCCTGGATCTCGATGTAGCCGAACTCCTCCATCTTGTCCTCGGCCGCCTTGCGCAGGAAGTCGGCGTCATACTCGGACCAGGCGCCGGCAGAGACCAGATAGTAGTTGTTCTCGCCGTTGCGGACGATGGTGTATTCGGTCCGGGTGGTGCCGAATGCGGTCAGCGCATAGGTCAGGTTGATGCGGCCGATCTTGGGCAGCTTGTTGCAGGTGAACCAGTCCAGGAACTGGGTCGCACCGGGCCCCTTTACGACATGCTTGGTAAAGGCGGTCGCGTCGATCAGGCCAACGCCTTCACGCACAGCTTTCGCCTCTTCCACGGCATACTGCCACCAGCCGCCGCGGCGGAAGGAGCGGGCGTCGTGGTCGAAGTTTGCCGGTGCATCGACGGGGCCGTAGTAGTTCGGACGTTCCCAGCCGTTGACCCAGCCGAACTGTGCGCCGCGGGCTTTCTGGCGGTCATAGGCCGGTGCGGTGCGCAGCGGACGGCAGGCTTCGCGCTCTTCGTCCGGGTGGTGCAGGATATAGACGTGCTCATAGCACTCTTCGTTCTTGCGGGCTGCGAACTCGGTGGTCATCCAGTTGGAGGAGTAGCGTTTCGGGTCGAGCGACGCCATGTCGATCTCGGCCTCACCGTCCACCATCATCTGCGCCAGGTAGTAGCCAGTGCCGCCCGCGGCGGTGATGCCGAAGGAGAAACCTTCCGCCAGCCACATGTTGCGCAGGCCCGGTGCCGGGCCGACCAGCGGGTTGCCGTCGGGGGTGTAGCAGATCGGGCCGTTGAAGTCGTCCTTGAGGCCGGATTCGGCACAGGACGGCACACGCTCTGCCATCGCCATGTACTGCTCGGCGATACGGTCCAGGTCCAGCGGGAACAGGTCGGCGCGGAAGCTGTCCGGCACGCCGTGCTCGAACTGCGCGGGTGCGCCGCGCTCGTAGATGCCCAGGATCCAGCCGCCGCGCTCTTCGCGGGCATAGGATTCGTTGTCGGCATCGCGCACAACGGGGTGCTCGGGGTTGCCCGCTTCACGCCATTTGACCAGCTCGGGGTCCTTGTCCATGACGATGAAGGTGTGCTCGACCGGGATTGCCGGCATCTTGATGCCCAGCATCTTGGCGGTGCGCTGCGCGTGGTTGCCGGAGGCAGTCACGACGTGCTCGGCGGTGATCACCACCTGCTCGTCGGAGGGCACCAGGTTGCCGCCCTTCTCGACCATCTTGGTACAGGTGACTTCCCAGTGGGTGCCGGTCCAGTGGAAGGCATCGGCCTGCAGCTTGCGGACGATCTCGACGCCGCGCTGACGGGCGCCCTTGGCCATCGCCTGGGTCACATCTGCCGGGTTAATGTAGCCGTCCTCGGTGTGGTAGATCGCGCCTTTCAGGTCGCCGGTCTCGATCAGCGGCCAGCGCTCCTTGATCTGGTCCGGGGTCAGCCACTCATAGTCCACATCGCAGGTTTCCGCGGTGGAGGCATAGAGCATGTATTCGTCCATGCGCTCCTGGGTCTGTGCCATGCGCAGGTTGCCCACCACGGCAAAACCTGCGTTCAGGCCGGTTTCCTCTTCCAGGGTCTTGTAGAAATCGACCGAGTACTTGTGGATGTGGGTGGTCGCATAGGACATGTTGAACAGCGGCAGCAGGCCCGCTGCGTGCCAGGTCGAGCCGGAGGTCAGCTCGTCACGCTCGATCAGCATGACGTCTTCCCAGCCGGCTTTGGCCAGGTGATAGGCAATCGAGGTGCCGACGGCGCCGCCGCCAACAACAAGTGCTTTGACTTGGGTTTTCATTCTCCCGCTCTCCAGCTTTGTGAGATTCTTGGCGACGGTTATGCCTGTGCATTGAAATCCGCGCAAAATCAGGCCGACGCAAAAACAGCCAAAACCGACCTTGCGCGCCACAGCATACCGGATTCTGGCCGCAGCACTGCCGGAAATCGCGCCTTCCCGCGCAGCAAAAAGGGGGCTGGCGCCCCCTGATGGTCCTTGATCAGGCTGTCCTGGCGCCTGTCAGCAGTCCGCAACATTGCCGCGGCGGATGCAGACGGGCGGCGGCGCCTCGTGTTCGCCCTGCGCTTCCGCGACCTGTTCGCCGCCTGCAAGCAGGCGCTTGCCATAGCTGGCGGCCTCCCCCCAGACCGACGGCACCTCCCCGCCCTGCTGCGCAGCCAGAAGGGCAGTGTCCCGGGTCCGGGCGCGGGCAAAACGCTCCTGCACGATGGTGCCGTAATCGGTGGCGCTGAGATCGCCCCAGCTGAGGCCCGCATCGCGGGTTTGGATGTGGTAGTCATAGCCGATGACCGCCTGGGTGCTGAACACCAGGATGCCCATTGCTTTCTTCAGTGCCATGCCGCTCTCCGGTTCCGCAGGAATGCCTTGCTGCCATCCCAGATCAGGACCTGGCGCAGAATTGCGGCAGCTTTCCGGCTTTTCGGGGGAGAGTGCGGAGCAACCGCTTCAGTCCGGCCAGGGCCCCTCTGCCCTGCCGGCTGCTGCGTTCTGCCTGTTCTGATCATCCTGTGCTGATCATCCGATGCTGCTCTTGAAGGGCGCAAGGATAAGGATGGCGGCGCCGCCAAGGGGCGGAGGCGGGACGGGAGCTTCCTCCCGCACGCTGAACGTCGTTTTTGCGTGCCCGTGCCAAAGGGCCCTGTTCCATGGTGCCGGGGGTGTCAGGCCCGGCAGTGACCGCGATCAGGGGGCAGTATGGCACCCGGGGTTTAAGATGCGGTGACACGGGCGTGCGCCGGAGGCGCAACCCCCAACGCGGCACGTGCGCCGCTGCCGCTGCGCAGTGAGTATTTTTGGAAAGATGAAGGCGCAGGGCCAGTGTTTTCATCTTTCCCCAAATACTCAAATCGCGCCGCCGGCCCAGCCCGGGCCGCTGGCGGATGGCTGCGGCTCAGATCTCCAGGATCTTGCCCGGGTTCATGATGTTGTCCGGATCCAGCGCCGCCTTGACCGCCGCCATATAGCGGATTGCCGGGCCCAGTTCCTTTTGCAGATAGGGGCGCTTGCCCTGGCCGATGCCATGTTCGCCGGTGCAGGTGCCGTCCATGGAAATCGCCAGATCGTTGAGCCAGCCGACAAACTCATCCGCCTTCTGACGCTCGGTACTGCTGTCCATGTCGATGAGCAGCAGCGCGTGGAAGTTGCCGTCGCCTACATGGCCGACGATCGGCGCCATCAGCCCCATGCCCTCAGCCTTGTCCCGCGCAGCGCCGACGCATTCCGCCAGCTTGGAGATCGGCACGCAGACATCGGTGGAGATCCCCTTGGCGCCGGGGCGCAGCTGCAGGCTGGCCCAGTACATGTCATGGCGCGCCTGCCACAGCTTGTTGCGCTCCTCCGGCGTCGAGGTGGCGGCGATGTCAAAGCCGCCGAACTCTTCGGCGATGGAGGCAAAAATGTCCGACTGCTCCACCACGCCCGCGTCAGAGCCGTGGAATTCCAAGAGCAGCAGGGGCGTTTCCGGCAGGTCTAGCCCGGAATAGGCATTGGCGGCGCGCACGCTGAGCGCGTCCAGAAGTTCGATCCGGGCGACGGGAATGCCGTACTGGATGGTCATCATCACCGCGCGGCAGGCGTCGTCCACGGTGCGGAACGAACAGCGGGCCGAGCGGATCGCCTCCGGGATGCCCTGCAGCTTCAGGGTCAGTTCGGTGATCAGGCCCAGGGTGCCCTCGCTGCCGATCAGGAGCCGGGTCAGGTCATAGCCGGCGGAGGATTTCTTGGCCCGCTGTGCGGTGCGGATCACGCCGCCGTCGGCCATCACCGCCTCCAGGCTGAGCACATTGTCCTTCATGGTGCCGTAGCGCACCGCGTTGGTGCCGGAGGCCCGCGTCGCCGCCATGCCGCCGAGCGAGGCATTGGCGCCGGGATCGATCGGAAAGAACAGGCCCTGGTCGCGCAGGTAGGTGTTGAGCTGCTCGCGGGTGACGCCGGGCTGCACCACCACATCCAGATCCTCGGCATGGACCGCGAGGATCTTGTCCATCCGCATCATGTCGATGCAGATGCCGCCGGCGGGCGCGTTGACATGGCCCTCCAGCGAGGTGCCGGTGCCGAAGGGAATGACCGGCACGCCGTATTCGGCGCAGACTGTGACGATCTCCGAAACCTCTTCGGTGGAGGTGGGGAACACCACCGCGTCGGGCGCCTGATTGACGATCCAGGTCGTGGTGTGGCCGTGCTGCTCGCATATGGCCTGCCCGGTCTGCAGCCGGCCGCCGAAACGCTCTTTCAGTGTTTCGATTGCGGCCTCGATACCGGCCTCGTTGCGCGGCAGTGAGGTGGCTTGCACCATGGTCGGTCTCCCCAGAAAATTTCACCTGTTAACCTACGCGCCGCTGCCGGAGTTCAGCAATACCCAGAACCCCGCAGGCGCGGCGCGCAGGCCCTGCGGAACATCCTCAGCCGCCCAGGGCAATCCCCTCGCGGCGCGGGTCTGCGGCGCCTTTCAGCCCCTCGCCGATCTCAATCGCATGCAGGCCGGACGTGAGGTCGCGGGCGTTCACCTCAAAGCCCAGCTCCGTCAGCGCCTCCGACAGGTCCTCAGCGCTGGTGCCGGCCTCCAGGTCATAGGTGCCGAACCGGTTGACCAGATGCGGCAGCGCCAGCGCCTCCTGGATGTTCAGGCCCCAATCAGCCCAGGCGATGATGGATTTCGCCACATAGCCGATGATGCGGCTGCCGCCCGGGGAGCCGATGGCCAGCACCGGCTTGCCCTCGCGCAGCACAATCGCCGGCGCCATCGAAGAGCGCGGCCGCTTGCCGGGCGCCAGCCGGTTGGCAATCGGCACGCCATTGGCATGGGTCCGGAACGAGAAATCCGTCAGCTCGTTGTTCAGCAGGAAGCCCGCCGCCATCAGCCGCGCGCCAAAGGCGTTTTCAATCGTCGTGGTCATCGACAGCACGTTGCCATAGCTGTCCACGATGGAGATATGCGAGGTCGAGGGCAGCTCGATCGACTCGTCATCGGCCAGCTCCGGCACCAGGCCTGCATGGTCGAACTCGGGCGATCCCGGCGCCGTTTCCGGCAGCGCATCATCGCCCTGCAGCAGCTCTGCCCGGGACGCCAGGTAATCCGCCGCCACCAGCCCGTGGGTGGGCACCGGCACAAAATCGCTGTCAGCCATGTAGCGGCCCCGGTCGGCAAAGGCGAGGCGGGAGGCATCGCCGATCAGCCGCCAGGCCTCGGCGCTGTCCGCCCCCAGCGCGGCCAGGTCATAGGCGTTCAGAATCCCCAGGATCTGCCCCACGGTCAGCGCGCCGGAGGACGGCGGGCCCATGCCGCAGGTCTCGAAATCGCGGTAGGCGACACAGACCGCCGGGCGCTCCTTGACGTGGTAGAGCGCAAGATCGGTGGCCGACAGCACCCCCGGGTTGCCCTCGGCCGTGGTGACGGCGTGAACGATCTCTGCGGCGATCGGTCCGGAATAAAACGCCCCGGCCCCCTCCCGTGCCAGCGCCCGCAGGGTTGCGGCATACGCGGGGTTCAGCAGCGTGGCCCCGTCCTGCACCGGCTCGCCCTCCGGCAGGAAGTAGGCGGCGGTGGCCGGGAACCGCGCCAGCCGCTCGGCATCGCGCTCCACCAGCCCGGCCAGGCGCGGCGAGACGGCAAAGCCCTCTTCCGCCAGCCGGATCGCCGGTTCAAACAGCGACGGCCAGTTGGCCTGCCCCCAGCGGCGGTGCGCCGCCTCCAGCAGTGCGGGCGTGCCCGGCGTGCCGACAGAGCGGCCGCCGACAACCGCGTCAAAGAACTCCAGCGGCTCGCCGTCTTCATCCTGGAACAGCGTCGGCACTGCCGCCAGCGGTGCGGTCTCGCGCCCGTCCAGCGTCGTCACCTCGCCAGTGGCGGCATCGTACCAGACCAGAAACGCGCCGCCGCCAAGGCCCGAGGATTGCGGCTCCACCAGACCCAGCACGGTCTGCACCGCCACCATCGCATCCGCGGCGGTGCCGCCCGCGCGCAGAACCGTGGCGCCGGCCTCCGCGGCATGCGGGTTGGCGGCGGCAACCATCCAGTTTTCCGCCTCCACCGGGCGGCCTGCGGCCTTGGCCTCCAGCGCGGCGGCCACCTCCGGAGAAAGCGCTTCAAACGTGCCGGCGGTGGCGCCTTCGGGCGCGACCGCATCGGCGGCCTCCTGCGCGGCGGCGGACCCGGCGGCAAGCGCGGCAGTGGCCAGAATCAGATACTTCATGAAAGTTCTCCCCTAAATTTCCGGCCAGCTGCCCCGGACGCTTACAGCATCGACGGCACCACCTGATCCGGCGGCCGGTGGCCGTCCTCGAACGTCTTGATGTTCAGCAGCACCTTCTCGCCCATCTCGATCCGCCCCTCGATGGTGGCCGATCCCATATGCGGCAGCAGCACCACATTGGGCAGCTCGCGCAGCCGCGGGTTGATGTCGGTGCCGTGCTCATAGACGTCGAGGCCCGCGCCCGCGATCTCGCCGGCGCGCAGCATCCGGGTCAGCGCCATCTCGTCGATCACCTCGCCGCGCGAGGTGTTCACGATCACCGCCGAGGGCTTCATCAGCTTCAAGCGCCGCGCGTTCATCAGGTGGAAGGTCGAGGGTGTCGACGGGCAGTTGACCGAGATCACATCCATCCGCGCCACCATCTGATCGAGGCTGTCCCAATAGGTGGCCTCCAGCTTCTCCTCCACCTCGGGGCGCAGGCGGCGGCGGTTGTGGTAATGGATCTGCATGCCAAAGGCCGCGGCGCGTTTGGCCACCGCCTGGCCGATCCGGCCCATCCCCAGGATGCCCAGACGGCGCCCGGCAATGCGCCCGCCCAGGAACGCGGTCGGCGCCCAGCCCTGCCAGTCGCCCTTCTGCATCACCGTCAGCCCTTCGGGCATCCGGCGCACCACCGCCATGACCAGCGCCATCGCCATATCGGCGGTGTCATCGGTCAGCACGCCGGGCGTGTTGGACACCAGGATGCCGCGCTGGCGGGCGGTGGCGACATCAATGTGATCCACCCCCGCACCATAATTGGCAATCAGTTTCAGCCGGTCACCCGCCTGGCCCAGCAGCCCCGCATCAATGGTATCCGTGACAGTCGGCACCAGCACATCGGCATCCTTCACCGCCGCCGCCAGCTCAGTCCGGGTCATCGGCGCGTCATCCTCACGCAGGCGCACATCAAACAGCTCGCTCAGCCGGGTCTCCACAGGTTCCGGCAACCGTCGCGTAACGACAACACTCAGTCGGTCTCTTGGCACTTGTGCTCTCCCTTGGGCTTTTCAATCCGCACGCCTCCATGGCATCGTGGCGCAGGACGCGGGAAGGCACAAGAACCCAAGCGCATTCCCTCGCCCGCAGGCCGGTATTTTACCGCCGCGGCCGGGGGCAACAGAAGACGGGCAGAAGACCGGAACAACAGGCTGGGCCCAGCCTGGCCGGGCAAGAAGAGGCGATCAGGCAGTGAGACAAGCGGCAATGGCCATCCGCCATCTGGCGGCAGCAGCGGTATCCCTGGCGCTGGCAGGCGCCGCCTGTGCCGCCGAATCCCGCGGGCCTGTCACCAACCTCCCCCTGCCCCGCTATGTCTCGATGAAGGCGGCTACCGGCAATGTGCGCCGCGGGCCGTCGCTTACCCACAAGATCGACTGGGTGTTCAAGCGCCGCGGCATGCCGCTGGAGATCACGGCTGAGTACGGCCACTGGCGCCGGGTGCAGGACCGCGACGGCGCTGGCGGCTGGGTGCATTACGCACTGCTCTCTGGCGTGCGCACCGTGCTGGTGGAGGAAGACATGCTGACAGTCCACGCCCGCCCCGACACCCGTGCGCCGGTGACGGCCGCCTTTGAGCTGGGCGTGGTTGCCCGCCTTGGCGAATGCGAGACCAACTGGTGCGAGATCTCGGCCGGCGGCTACAGCGGCTGGGCGCCCAAGAAAAAGCTTTGGGGCGTCGCCCCGGGCGAGCTGCGCGAATAACGCCTCCCGCCATTTTCATTTTTCCCCAAATACTCCGGGGTGAATTGGGCCGAAGGCCCAAGAGGGGCAGCGCTCCTCCCTTCTGCCGCGGCAATCCGCGCGGGCGGCTGGTGCGCCAGACCATTGCACCCGCAGCAAGGGTGTTCTACATGAGGGCCGTACCTATGGCTGCCAAAGCCGGTTCCGGCCCGGTTTCCCGGGCCCCGCTTCGGCAGCACCGGAATACCCAAACCGGCGCGGCCCTGCTGCGCTGAAGACATCAAAGCCTCCGAGATCGCTGAAAGGTTGTGGAACATGGCAGAAAATCAAACCCCGGACATATTGTATACCATTGTAGACGAAGCGCCCGAACTGGCCTCGGCATCTTTCCTGCCGATCATCCGCAAGTTCGCCGCCGCCGCCGGTGTCTCTGTCGGCACCAAGGATATTTCGCTGGCGGGCCGCATCCTCGCCGCCTTCCCGGAAAACCTGACCGAAGAGCAGCGCCAGAGCGACGACCTGGCAGAGCTGGGCGAGCTGGTGAAAACCCCGGACGCCAACGTGATCAAGCTGCCCAACATCTCCGCCTCGGTGCCGCAGCTGGTGGCCGCCGTCACCGAGCTGCAGGGCCAGGGCTATGACCTCCCGAACTACCCGGAAGAGCCGAAGACCGCAGAAGAAAAGTCCATCCGCGCCCGCTACGACGCCATCAAGGGCTCGGCGGTGAACCCGGTCCTGCGCGAAGGCAACTCCGACCGCCGCGCCGCCAAGGCAGTCAAGAACTTCGCCCAGAAGAACCCGCATTCGATGGGCGAATGGTCCGCGGACAGCAAGACCAAAGTAACGTCGATGCCGGGCAACGACTTCTATGCAAACGAGAAATCCGCGACCATCACCGCCGCGCAGGCGGGTGACGCGAAGATTGAGTTCGTTGGCAAGGACGGCTCCGTCTCCGTGCTGAAGGACAGCTGGCCGCTGGCAGAGGGCACCGTGGCCGACGCCACCTTCATGTCCGCCAAGGCGCTGTCGGCGTTCCTGAAGGACGCCATCGAGGACACCAAGGCAGACGGCACCATGTTCTCGCTGCACCTCAAAGCCACCATGATGAAGGTCTCCGACCCGATCATCTTCGGCCACGCGGTCAAGGCCTGGCTGGCACCGGTGTTCGAGCAGTTCGGCCCGCAGCTGGAGGCCCTGGGCGTCGACCCGAACTCCGGCCTTGGCGACCTCTTGAACCGGGTCAAGGGGAACCCGGAAATCATGGCCGCGATCGACGCGGTGCGCGCCGAGCGCCCCTCCATGTACATGGTCGACAGCGACAAGGGCATCACCAACCTGCATGTGCCGTCTGACGTGATCATCGACGCCTCGATGCCTGCGGTGATCCGGGCCGGCGGCAAGGGCTGGGACGAGAACGGCACCAAGGGCGACACCAATTGCGTGATCCCCGACAACTGCTATGCGCCGGTCTATGACGAGAGCATCAAGTTCTTCAAGGAAAACGGCGCGCTGAACCCGGCCACCGCCGGCGCCGTCGCCAACGTCGGCCTGATGGCGCAGAAGGCTGAGGAATACGGCTCCCACCCGACCACCTTCGAGGCGCCTGCCGATGGCACCATCCGGGTGGTTCTGGCCAATGGCGAGACGCTGCACAGCCACGAGGTTGAAGCGGGCGACATCTGGCGCTCCTGCACCGTGAAGAAAGCGCCGATCGAGAACTGGATCCAGCTGGCGCTGGACCGTCAGCGGCTGACCGGCTCCGAGGCGATCTTCTGGCTGGACGCAAACCGCGCCCATGACGCCGAGCTGATCAAATACGTGCAGCCGGCTCTGGAAGCCGCGGGCGTTGCGGACAAGTTCCTGATCCTGGCGCCGCGCGAAGCCACCCGTCAGAGCCTCGAAACCATCACCAAGGGCGAGGACAGCATCGCCATCACCGGCAACGTGCTGCGCGACTATCTGACCGACCTGTTCCCGATCCTGGAGCTGGGCACCTCGGCCAAGATGCTGTCGATCGTCAAGCTGATGAACGGCGGCGGCCTGTTCGAGACCGGCGCCGGCGGCTCTGCCCCGAAACACGTGCAGCAGCTGGTCGAGGAAAACCACCTGCGCTGGGATTCGATGGGTGAATTCTGCGCGCTGGGGGAATCGCTGAACTTCCTCGCCGACAGCAAGGGCAACAAGAAGGCCGGCGTGCTGGGCGCCGCGGCTGAGGACGCCACCCAGGGCATCCTCGACAACAACCGCTCGCCCTCGCGCAAGGCGGGTGAGCCGGACAACCGCGACAGCCACTACTGGTTTGCCCGCTACTGGGCCGAAGCACTGGCAGCGCAGACCGAGGACGCAGAGCTGGCGGCGCATTTCGCCCCCATCGCAGAGGAACTCGGCGCCAAGGAAGAGCAGATCATCAGCGAACTGGCCGCGGCCCAGGGCGGCGCCGTTGACATCGGCGGCTACTACAACCCGAGCGCTGAGCTGAAAGCCAAGGTGATGCGCCCCTCGCAGACGCTGAACGCGATCATCGGCTGATCCGTTTCGCACCGGACCAAACAGAAAACGCCCGGGGTCATCCCCCGGGCGTTTTTCATTTCATGCCATGGGGTTGGATCAGAAATCCTGCCACAGGTCCCTGGCGGCATTGCCTTCCGCCACTGCGGCGGGCTGCGGCGTGGCCTCCATATCCCAGTCGCTGGGCCCATGCGCGGTCGGCGCAGGCGCCGCGGCAGGCCGAGCCGGGACAGCCGCGGCCCGTGCCGGAGCGGCCGCGCGGGTGCCGGGGATCTTGAAGTGGGCAACCAGTCCGGTCAGCCTGGTGGCATCCTCCTTCAGCAGCTGACCGGCGGCAGTGGATTGCTCCACCATGGCGGCGTTCTGCTGGGTCACCTGGTCCAGCTGGGTGACACCGGTGTTGATTTCGGCCAGACCGGTCGACTGTTCCGCCGCCCCTTCGGCGATGCCGGACACCAGCTCCGAGATGTGGTTGACCTGCGACACGATGCTTTGCAGCGCCTCGCCCGCCTTGCCAACCAGCTCCACGCCGCGCTCCACCTGGCCGGAGCTGTTGCTGATCAGGGTCTTGATCTCCATCGCGGCGTCCGAGGACCGCTGTGCCAGTGCCCGAACCTCCGAGGCCACCACCGCAAACCCGCGGCCCGCTTCACCGGCTCTTGCCGCCTCGACCCCGGCATTCAGCGCCAGCAGGTTGGTTTGGAACGCAATATCGTCGATCACGCCGATGATCTGGGAAATCTGGTTGGAGGACTGCTCGATCTCGGTCATTGCCGACACCGCGCTTTGCACCACCTCACCGCTGGTTTCGGCTTCGCGCTTGGCCTCCTCCATCGTCGCCTCGACGCTGCGGGCGCCCTCGGCAGCGGATTTGACCGACGCCGTCAGCTCGTCCAGCGCCGCCGCGGTCTGTTCCAGGGTCGCAGCCTGGCTCTCGGTGCGGTGCGACAGATCATCCGACGCCTGGCTGATCTCGCCCGCGCCGCTGCGGATGCTGTCGGCGGCAGCAATCACCTGCTCCACGGTCTGGCTGAGGGTCTGCGCGGTGCTGTTGAAGTCACGGCGCAGCTGCTCGTATTCGGCCGGGAAGGTTTCGGTAATCTGAGCGGTCAGATCGCCATGCGACAGGTTGGACAGCTTGCTGCTGAGCGCCTCCACCACGCCGCTGCGGGTGGCCTCAAGCGCTTGCTGCTCCTGCTCCATGTCCTTCTGGCGGATCAGCGCCTCGCGGAACACATCCACGGCCCGGGCGATTTCCCCCAGTTCGCTGCGCACGCCGGCGGACGGGATTTCGCTTTCGGTGTCGCCTTCGGCCAGACTGGTCATCCGGCTTTTCAGACCGTTCAGCGGTGCGGTCACGCTGCGGGTGATGAAAAAGGCCGCCACAGCCAGCAGCAGCAGACCGCCGCCAAGAACCGCCAGCGACTTGTTGCGCATGACCGCCACATCCGCCTCGATATCGGAGACATAGGCGCCGGTGCCGACAATCCAGCCGAACGGCTCAAAGGCCTGAACATAGCCGATCTTGGCCTCGATAACCTCGGAGTTGGGCTTCTTGAAGTAATAGGTCAGCTCCCCCGCCCCTTTGGCGGCCGCGATCTTTTCCAGCTCCTGGAACACCTTGATGCCGGTCACGTCCTCGTAACCGCCCTGGTTGGTGCCGACCCAGTCCGGCACCGTGGGATGCGCCTGAACAACCAGGTCGTGGTCAAAGACAAACACATAGCCGGAGTCGCCAAAGCGCAGCGCGGTCAGCCGCTCGCGGCCGATATCGCGGGCCTGTTCCGGGCTGAACCGCCCGGTGCGGGTCCCTTCATCCAGATCCCGCAGCAGGCTGACCGCGGCATCGGTGACATTGTGCAGTTCCTTGTAGCGCATCTCGTAAGCGTTGTTCACAGCCTGGTTCAGCATCAGGAACGTGAGCAGGGCAGTCAATCCAAGCGCAAGCACGGCCAGCGAATAGATGCGGACGGGCAGACGGTAGAGAAAAGCGGGAAGTCGGGGCATGTTTGCAGAGCCTTCGTTGCAGGTCTATTGCCAACCTGTTTTAGGAGGCAGTCTCTAACAAACATTTACTCCGAAGGCCCCTGAAGGGGGTTTGCCGCCGTTTTCCGCGAGGTTTTTGCCGCATTTTGAGTGGAATACCGGAAAAGCTGAGACATGCCCCCGGTTCTGCGGCCCCGGCGCCCCGGTTCGGCTCTGTGAACCGCACCGGGTTTGCCAAGCCCGAGACCGACGATTACCAAAACCAAACCCGCAGACTCTCCTCATGAACGAGGGACCAGCGGGGGGGCAGGTCAGTCGCAAAAGGAAATATTGGTGCGATCACGAGTTTTTCACTGGCCTAAAATCAAAGCCTTAGCGGAGCCTGGAACGCAAAACCGCCGCTTGCGGTGTGCGCAGCGGCGGGTCTGGTTCAGTCATCGTTTTTGAGAGTTTTTGGATTTTACTAGGTTTG
>MRWG01000478.1_pt1 | contig 46189 bp, 48 predicted proteins | sample 1013341 | NCBI WGS metagenome assembly MRWG01 (sample SAMN06117577, study PRJNA244670) | biofilm metagenome | biome: Water; feature: Cathode Biofilm; material: Biofilm; isolation source: microbial consortium enriched at the cathode of a solar microbial fuel cell | place: USA: District of Columbia ... | reverse complement strand
GTCAGCAGGCGCGCCTTGGACTTGCCGAAGCCCATGGCCTTGCCGCCGCCGCCCTGCATCTGGCGCATGAAGAAGATCCACACGCCGATCAGCAGCAGCATCGGCAGCCAGGAGATCAGCACGCTGGACAGGAAGGAGTTGTTCTCCTCCTGCTTCACCGTGAAGTTGACGCCGCCTTCGCGCAGGGTGCCGATCAGACCTTCCAGGTTGTCCGGCGCCCGGGTCGAGAAGCTGCGCCCGTCGCTGCTGTAGGTGCCGACGATCTCGCTGCCCTGGATGGTGACGTTGGATACCTGGCCACTTTCCACGTTGTCCAGGAAGGTGGAATAGGGGATCTCCGAACTGGTCCCGCGCGTCATGTTGCTCTGGAAGAAATTGAACAGAGCAAAGAGCAGCAGGACGATGATGATCCAGAGCGCGGCGTTGCGGCTGAAATTCACGATCGATTTCCCTGTTAGACGTACAGGCGCCTGGCGGCGCGCCGGCGGCCGGGGCGGCCGCCTGTCCTATGAAGATAATGCGCCAAGCGCTCTAAACAACAGTAAAAGCTGGGCTTGTTAACCCATTTGCCGGGGCAAAGCGGCATTCTTTCAACCGCTTGGCCGCCCAGGGGTCGCGAAAATATCCCAGCGGTGGCACCGCGGCGAGGCCCTCGGCGTCGCGCAGGGCCGGCAGGGCGCCGCGCGCCGCCACCGGGATACTGGCCGCCCGGGCGCCCGATCCGGCGCTTTCCAGGGCCGCGGCCAGGGTGCGCCAGCCCGCCGTGCCGAGCGGCCCGACGGTCAGTTCACCGCCCTTTTTCCCGCCGCCGGCCCCCGCGCCACTCGCCAGCACCACCTCGAAGCGGCCATCCCACAGCAGGCGGCCGCCGGGGGGCAGCGCCGCCGCCTGGGTGCGCCCGGCCTCCCGCACGATCAGCCAGCGCCCCCCTGCGGTCGCCGGCCGGGGCACCACGCGGCAGCCGCCCAGGGTCACCGGGCGGGCCAAGCCGTCCTGCAGGGCGGCGTGGAGGCGCTCCAGGCGCTCCAGACGCGGGGTATAGTCGCGGCCGCCCACCGCCATGAGGCAACGGGCCAGGGCGCGCAGGGAAACCTCCTGGCTGGCGCCGGCCAGCAGCGCCGGATCGAGGTCCAGGAAGCCGGCCGGGTCCGGCCGTACGGCGCGCGCCAGCACGGCGGCGACGTCGCTCTCCAGCGCCGCACGGGCGCGGCCGAGGTTGTGGCTCGCAGAGCCCAGGCGGGCCGGCGTCATGCCCTCGCCGGCCAATTCCGGCAGCAGCCGGCGCAGGCGGACGCGGGCGAAGGCGCGGTCGTCGTTGCTCGGATCCTCGACCCAGGCCAGGTGCCGGGCCTCCAGGGTGGCCTGAAGGCGGGCTTTCGGCAGATCCAGCAGGGGCCGCAACAGGCGTAGGCCGTTGGTTTCGCTGACCGGCGCCATGGCAGCGAGGCCGTCGAGACCGCTGCCACGGCCGAGCCGCAGCAGAAAGGTTTCGGCCTGGTCCTCCAGGTGGTGCGCCAGCGCCAGATGGAAGATCCCTTCGGCCTCGCAGGCCTCCAGCAGCAGGCGGTAGCGGGCCGCGCGGGCCGCCGCCTGGCGCGAAGCGCCGGGAGTCCTGGGCGACTTCGGCCCTTCCCAGCGCAGAACCCTGTGGCCGGCACCAAGGCGGCTCATCTCGCTCCCGACCCCGGCCGCCTCGGCGGCGGAGCCCTCGCGCAGGCCATGGTCGACGGTGAGCGCGGTCAGCCGTCCGCCGCGCGGCGCCAGCCAGTCCTGCAGCAGCACGGCCAGCGCCAGGCTGTCGGGCCCGCCGGAGACGGCGGCCGCCACATGAGGGCGCGGCTCGAAGGGACCGAGCGCCGCCATGCGGGCGGCGAAGTCCTCCGCGGTGATGGGGCAGTCACCGGATTGCGGCGTCATGCTGACCATCTCCGGCCTCGTTCCGCCACTGCGCTACTGGCAGCCGAGACGCTGCGATTCCCGCTGGGCGCGCGACAGGATGGTTGCCGGCGCATCGGCATAGCGGTCGAGCAGCACCGAGAAAGTGCCGCAGGCGTCCTTGGTGGAGCCCAACGACGCCAGCGACATGCCCAACTTCAACAGGTTGTCGGGCGCCTTGGAATTGTTGGGGTAGGTCTCGAAGCCCTCGGCGAAGGTCACCGCCGCCTGCTGGTAGTTGCCGCGCACATAGAAGGTCTCACCCAGCCAGTACTTGGCATTGCCGGCCAGGGGGTTTTGCGGGTGCTCGGCGAGGAAGGCGGAGAAAGCCTGCTCGGCGCCGGCATAGTTGGCCTGGCGCAGCAGCCCGAAGGCGTAGTCGTACTGCTCCTGCGGCGTGCCGCCGGGCAGCGCTGCGGTCGCCGCCGGCAGGGCGGCGGACTGCTGGGCGCCAGACGGTTGCGCGGGGGCCACTGCGGTATTCGAGGCGCCCTGCTGCTGGAAACTGCTGAGATCGCTCTCGCTGATCGAGCCGAGGGTGCCCGGCTGCGGGGCGCCGGAGGGCGCCGCCTGAGAGGCTGCGGGCGGCGCCGCCATCTGGCCGCCGTCATCGGCCATCATCGGCCCATCGCCCGCCGCTCCGACGGGCGGCAGGCCGCCCTGCTCCAGATTGCGCAGGCGCAGGTCGACGTCGGCCACCAGCTTGTCGAGTCGGTCGGTGACGCTCTGAATGCGGAAGTTCATGTCCTCGATCCGGCCGGTCAACTGAGTCAGCTGGGCCTCGAACTGGTCGAGTTGCAGTTGGATGCGGGCGGCCTGGGTCGGCGCGACACCGCCCCCGCCCGACGCGGCGGCCGGCGGGGTGCCGTTGGTGTAGACCTGCCGCTGGAGGTCCGAAAGCTCCCGCTGCATGCGCTGCAGCTGGTCTTCGACGCTCTGCGCCTGAACCGGCTGCACGAAGGCCGGCTGCGCGACGAGGCTCAGCGTCATCAGCAGTACGGCCGACAGCACCTTGATTGGGGCGCCGCGCCGGAAAACATCGAGGGGCAAGCTGCGGACCTCGCTGGTCATCGCTCTTTCCTCCGCTTCATCGTTCATTCCGGAGCACCGGAACCGCCGTCATTGGCAGGACCCGTCCTTATCTGGCCGGGCAAGTTGTCATCTTTATGGCGCAGTTCGCCCGCGGTTTCCAGGAGGCGACGCCCCAGGAGGGTGCATCAGAGATCAGGAAAACCGCGCGCAAACGCGAAAACCCCGCCCGGCTTGTGCGGCTAGCACGCGGCCGGGCGGGGTTGTCTCTACGCAGCTAAAGCGCTGATGGCGCCTTAGTTTACGGCGAAGACGCCGCGGCGGTTCTGCGCCCAGGAGCTCTCGTTGGAGCCGAGCACGGCCGGCCGCTCCTCACCGTAGCTGACGGTGCTGAGGCGGGCCGGATTGATGCCCAGAGCCACGAGGTAGTCGCGGACCGAGTTGGCGCGACGCTCACCGAGCGCCAGGTTGTACTCGCGCGTGCCGCGCTCGTCGCAATGGCCTTCGATGGTCAGGGTCACCGACGGATTGGTATCGAGCCAAGCCGCAAGAGCCTCGACCGTGCCACGCTGGTCGGCGCGGATGTTGTACTGGTCGAAGTCGAAGAACACCCGGTCACCGACCTCGACGGTCAGTTCCTCCTGGGAGCCCGCTGCGGGGCCCGGAATGGTGCTCTGAGTCGTAGCACCATTCGTCGTCGACGACGTTGTTCCCGTACCGCTGGAGCCGCTGCCGCTCGTCTGGGAGGAGGTATCCTCAGGCGTCGAGCACGCAGCGAGCAACAGGGCCGCAGCGAAAGTTGTAACAAGGGAAAAGCGCATATTCTGCCCTCTCAAACACATCCCCGGATTTTCTGGATTGAGGCCGATCTGTCACCGGTGACTTAACAGATCGAACCTGCTTGATATGGCCCCCCAACGTCGGCAACTAAACGCCGAAAATGGTTAACGGACTATACCGGCGGCCCCCTACTGAATCAAGGGGGACCAAGCCGGATCTGAGCCGTCCAGAGGCGTCACAAGCTCGCGTTCATTGAACCCTGTGAGGTCAATCGTAAAGATCTTGCTAGTAATCTGGCCCCTTGAGTCGGCACGCGAGGTCCGGAAGTAACTGAGGACCCGCCCATTGGGCGCCCAGGTCGGGGCTTCGACATTGTAATCCCTCACTAACATGCGTTCGCCCGAACCATCCGGGCGCATCACGCCGATGTAGAACTCCCCGGCATGCTGGCGCGTGAAAGCGATGAGATCGCCACGCGGGGACCATACCGGGGTGTAGTAGTATCCCTGCCCACGACTGATGCGGCGCACGTTACTTCCATCTCGATTCATGACGTAAATCTGAGGGGAGCCGCCTCGGTCGGAATTGAATGTAATTTCGCGCGAATCGGGCGAAAACGACGGCGAGGTGTCGATCGCCGGGTGGTTGGTCAGCCGGGTCTGCCGGCGGGTCCTGAGATCCAGGGTGAAGATCTCGGAGTTGCCGTCCTTGGCCATGGAGAGGATGACCTCGTTGCCGTCGCTGGAGAAGCGCGGTGCGAAGGTCATGCCCGGGAAGTCGCCGAGGACCTCCTGCTGGCCGGTATTGAGGTTGAAGAGGTAGACCCGCGGCAGCTCGCTGTTGCCGACGCGCTGATAGGCCATGTAGGTGATCTCGCGCGAGGAGGGCGAGAAGCGCGGGGTCAGCACCAGCTCGTTGCCGCTGGTCAGGAAGCGATGGTTCTCGCCGTCCTGGTCCATGATGGCCAGCCGCTTGATGCGCCGGTTCTGCGGCCCCTGCTCGGCGATATAGACGATTTGAGTATTGAAGTAGCCTTCTTCGCCGGTGAGGCGCTCGTAGATCTCGTCGGACATGCGGTGCGCGATGGAGCGCCAGTTGGCCGGCGAGGAGGTCAGCTGGGTGCCCTTCATCTGGGCTTCGCCGTAGACGTCCCACAGGCGGTACTGCACCTGCATGCGGCCGTCGGCCTGCAGCGCCACGTTGCCGCTGACCAGCGCTTCGGCATTGATCAGCCGCCAGTCGCCGAAGCGCGGGCCGAGCCGCAGGCTGGCGCCGTCCTGGATGAAGGCGCGCTTGTCGACCGGGCGGAACAGGCCGCTGCGCTCCAGGTCGGCAGCCACCACGGACATGATGTCGGCGCCCAGCTTCTGCTCGTCGGAAACCTCGCCGTAGAGGTCCGGCAGCGCGATCGGCAGCGGCTTGACGATGGCTTCGGTGATGTCGACGTTCAGCTGGGCGCGTGCCGGCGCGGGTGCGACCAGCGCGATCACCGGCGCGAGAACCGCCAGGGCGAGCCATCTGGCCAGGCGCGCGGCGGTGAGCGGAAAGGGCCCGGTCGGACGGGATTCGGTGCGTTGCATCGACATCATGATCCAAACATCTCTCTCGGGTTGAAGGTCAGGTTCATCGACTTCCATTCGGTATATTGGGCGACCGGCAGATCCAGCGGGCTGCACTTGAGGATCGCCCGCACGGCGTTCTCCGCCGCGCTGCGGAAATAGGCGTCACGGTTCATCCGCGAGGCATCGACCACCCGGGGCTGTCCGATAACGCGGCCATCGGGCGCAAGGTTCACCGTCACCTCGACAATAAGGTCTTCCGCCCGCCGGGCGCCGGGATCCAGGCTCCAGCAGCGCTTGATCTGATCCTGAACGGATTTCTCCAGCCGCTGGCGCTGAACCGCCGAAATCTGAGGTGTTTCAGCCTTTTCCGGCGCGCGCGCGGCCTGCTGCGGCGCCGTGGAGCTATCCTTCAGCTTCTCCACGTTGCGCAGGATCGAGGTCAGGCGGTCCTCCGGCTTCGGCTCCTCCTTCTTCGGCTCCGGCTCGGGCTGCTGGGCCACCTGGACCGGCGGCTTGGGCTTGGCCTTCGGCTTGGGCGGCGGCGCCTTGGCCTCCGGTTCGGGCTCCGGCTCCGGTTCGGGCTCGGGGTCCGGCTCGGGGACGGGTTCGGGCTCCGGTTCGGGCTCGGGCTGCGGTTCGGGCTCGGGCTCCGGCGCGGGCTCCGGCTCGGGTTCCGGCTGCGGCTCCGGCTCGGGCGGCGGCGGCGGGGCCGGGTCGGGCCGCGGCGCCTCGGCGACCTCCGGCTCCGGCTCCGGCGCCTCCTCGGGGGCCTGGTTCACCACCGGCTCGGGTTCCGGCTCCGGCTCGGGCACCGGCGCGTCGGTGTTCTCCTCCGGCAGCATCACCAGTTCCACCGGCACCGACTGGAAGTCGGGCTCCGGGTTGCGCAGCGCGGGCAGCCCGAACACCAGGGCGGCGATAACGCCCAGGTGCAGAAGCGCGGAAAGGATGGATCCCTTACCCATGGTGGCGCTGCGGTCTCTCGTCCTCTGGTTCGGTTCTGTGCCGGGCCGGCGTCAGTTCTGGGCGGCCGGCTTTTCGGCCTCGGCCGGCACCGCCTCGCCACCCTTCGGCAGCTCGGCGATCAGCGCGACGCGCTTGAAGCCGGCGACGTTCACCGTGCCCATGACCTGCATGATGCGGCCGTAGTCGATCGCCTTGTCGCCGCGCACGAAGATGCGGGTGTCCGGCTTGCTCTCGGTGATGGCGTGCAGCCGGGGCACCAGCTGGCCGAGTTCGACCTCGGAATCCTGCAGGAAGATCTGGCCCTCGGCATTCACCGAGATGACCAGCGGCTCGTCGGGGTCGGCGATCGACTGGGCCTGGGTCTTCGGCAGGTCGACGGGGACGCCGACCGTCAGCAGCGGCGCGGTCACCATGAAAACGATGAGCAGCACCAGCATGACGTCGACGAAGGGCGTGACGTTGATCTCGCTGAGCGGACGATAGCGCCGGCTGGCGCCGCGGCCGCCGCGGCGGCCGGAAGACATCAGGGTTGCGGCCATGGGCTCAGCCCTTCTCGTCCAGCTTGCGCGACAGGATGGCGCCGAACTCGCCGGAGAAGGCCTCCAGCCGCCCGGCGTAACGGCCGAGGTCGTTGGACAGCTTGTTGTAGCCGATCACCGCGGGGATCGCGGCGACCAGGCCCAGCGCGGTCGCGAACAGCGCCTCGGCAATACCCGGCGCCACCACTGCGAGGCTGGTGTTCTTCGCCGCGGCGATCGAGGTGAAGGCGTTCATGATGCCCCAGACGGTGCCGAACAGGCCGATGAAGGGCGCCGCCGAGCCGACCGAGGCGAGGAAGGTCATGTGACGCTCCAGGCGGTCCATCTCGCGGCCCATGGCGATCTCCATGACGCGCTCGATGCGTGCCTGCAGGCCCGACTTGACCTCCGCCGAGGCGGCGACGCCGCGGGCCGCCGAGCGGCGCCATTCGCGCATCGCCGAGACGAAGATCGAGGCCATGGGATCCGGCGGCCGGTTGTCGAGACGGTCGTAGAGGTCGTCCAGCGAGCCGCCGGACCAGAAGGCTTCCTCGAACTGGCCGGCGCGCTCGCGCAGTCGGCGCAGGCGCAGCACCTTCTCGAAGATGATCGCCCAGCACCAGAAGGACGCCATCAGCAGCAGCACCATGACGATCTGCACGACGATGTCCGCTTCCAGAAAGAGTCCCCAGACCGACATGGTCGGGTCGACCGACCCGTCGAGCACCATCTGGTTGACGGCACCTGGAGAATTAACGGCGTCCTGTTCCATGGGTTACCCCTGATTCAAAGGCTGTACGAAGGGTTCGAGGGCGGCGCGGACCGGCGCCGGGATACGGGTCGGGCGGCCATTGGCACGTACCGAGGCGACCTCGACGACGAGGCGCACCAGTTCCTCGCCGGCACGCCAGATGCTCTGGACCGCGGTCAGCTTGGCGCCCCGCAAGGCGGTCAGCCGCGAGCGCACCTCGACGAGGTCGTCGAGCCGCGCCGGCAGGCGGTAGTCGATCTCACAGCGCCGCACCGCGAAGACCACGTCGTGCGCCTCGCGCAGAGCGGTCTGCTCGATGCCGGCAAGACGCAGGATCTCGGTGCGCGCCCGCTCGGCGAACTGCAGGTAGCGCGCGTAGTAGACGATGCCGCCGGCGTCGGTGTCCTCGTAGTAGACGCGCAGCGGCAGGCGATGTTCGCCGCCGGCGATCCGGCCGGAGAGAGATTGCACAGGCAGGCCGTTCACTTGCCGCCCTCCCCGTTTGCCGTGTCCTCGCCCAGCAGGTCGAACTGCTCGTAGCCGCGCGGCACGTCGAGGCCGAGGTAGCCGAAGCCGCCGCGCGTCAGCACCCGCCCGCGCGGCGTGCGCTGCACCAGGCCCTGCTGGATCAGATAGGGCTCGATCACTTCCTCCAGCACGTCGCGCTGCTCGGAAAGCGCCGCGGCCATGGTCTCCACGCCGACCGGGCCTCCGCCGTAGTTGTCGGCCATGCAACGCATGTACTTGCGGTCCATGGCGTCCAGGCCGCGCTCGTCGACGTCCATGCGCTTCAGCGCGCTGTCGGCCTGTACCGCCGCGATGGTTTCGACGCCGGCCACGGCAGCGAAGTCGCGCACCCGGCGCAGCAGGCGCCCCGCCACACGCGGCGTGCCGCGCGAGCGCCGCGCGATCTCCGCCGCGCCGTCGGTGGTGAGGCTCATGCCGAGCACGCGTGCGCCGCGGCTGACGATGAGTTCCAGTTCGTCCGGCTCATAGAACTGGAGACGCAGAGGGATGCCGAAACGTTCCCTGAGCGGCGTCGTGATGAGGCCCGAGCGCGTCGTCGCGCCGACCAGGGTGAAGGGCGGCAGGTCGATGCGCACCGAGCGCGCCGCCGGCCCCTCGCCGATGATGAGGTCGAGGTGGAAGTCCTCCATCGCCGGGTAGAGCACCTCTTCCACCGCCGGTGAGAGGCGGTGGATCTCGTCGATGAACAGCACGTCGTGGGGCTGCAGGTTGGTTAGGATCGCCGCCAGGTCGCCGGCGCGGGCGATGACCGGCCCGGAGGTGGCGCGGAAGCCGACGCCCATTTCGCGGGCGACGATCTGCGCCAGGGTGGTCTTGCCCAATCCCGGCGGGCCGAAGAACAGCACGTGGTCCAGCGCCTCGCCGCGCCCGCGCGCCGCCTCGACGAAGACCCGCAGGTTCTCGCGCACCGCGCGCTGGCCGATGAAGTCGTCGAGGTGCGACGGCCTGAGGCTGATCTCCGCGCTGTCTTCCGCGCTGAAATCCGCTGCCACGACACGATCTCCCGCCCTGCCGTCGCTCATGACGCGAGCTCCTTGAGGCCGGCCTTGATGAGCGATTCGACGCTGGCGCCGCGGCCCAGGTCACCGCTCGCCTTGGCGACCGCGGCGAAGGCCTCGGCGCGGCGGTAGCCGAGATTCACCAGCGCGGAGACCGCGTCCTCGGAGATCTCGCCGCCGGCGCCGCCGTTGGCCACCGCGACCGGCCCCAGCGCCATGCCGCCGGCCTTGTCCTTCAGTTCGCTGGCGATGCGCCCGGCGAGCTTCTGGCCGACGCCGTGGGCGCGCGCGATGGTCGCCTTGTCCTGCGCCGCGATGGCGCGCACCAAGTCGTGCGGCGGCAGCACGGTGAGCACCGCCAGCGCCATCTTGGCGCCGACACCCTGCACGCTCTGCAGCAGCTTGAACCAGTCGTGCTCGGCCGGGTCGGCGAAGCCGTAGAGGTGGATGTGGTCCTCGCGCACGTGGGTCTCGATCCACAGCGTGGCGCCGCCGCCGGCCGGCGGCAGCAGGCCGAGCGTGCGCCCGGAGCAGAACACGATGTAGCCGACCCCGCCGACGTCGAGGATCACCCAGTCGTCGCCGCTGGAATCGACCAGGCCGGTCAGCTTGCCGATCACGCGCGGCCTCCCCCCACAGCCTTCGGAGCGGTACGCGAGGACCGCGCCGCGGCGGCGGCCAGCGGGTCTTCCACGCCAGCCGCCCACTGCCGGGCGGTGGCCAGGTTGTGGGCGTGGCAGATGGCGACGGCCAGCGCGTCGGCGGCGTCGGCCGCGGCGATCTGACAGCCCGGCAGCAGGCGGGCCACCATCATGGCGACCTGGTCCTTGTCGGCGTGGCCGGTGCCGACCACCGCCTTCTTCACGATCATCGGCAGGTACTCGGCCACCGCGATGCCGCTCAGCGCCGGGGTCAGCAGCGCGATGCCGCGCGCCATGCCGAGCTTCAGGGTCGAAGAGGGGTTCTTGTTGGCCAGGGTCTGCTCCACCGCCGCGGCCTCGGGGCGATGCAGCGCGACCACCTCGGCGAGGCCGTGGTGGAGCTGCAGCAGGCGCTCGGCGAGCTCCGCCTTGGCGTCGGAGACGACAATACCGTTGGCGACGTGCTTCAGGTGGTTACCCTCGGCATCGATCACGCCCCAACCGGTCTGGCGCAATCCCGGATCAAGCCCAAGTACTCGCATTACCGTCGCTTCGGTCCCCAATCACTTGCGCGGCCGACCCTTCGCCGGACGCAGCGCCGACGGCTCAGCCGTCACGCGGCCCCGGCACTCAGGCCGTCAGCCGCGCCAGCGCATCGTCGCTGATTTCGAAATTCGCCGAGACGCGCTGCACGTCGTCGCTCTCGTCCAGCGCGTCCAGCAGCTTCAGCATGGTCTGCGCCTTCTCGTCGTCGATCGCCACGGAGGTCTGCGGCCGCCAGGTCAGTTCCGCCGACTCCGGATCGCCGAAGCGCTCGGTGAGCGCATCGCGCACGCCGGAGAAATCGTCCGGATCGCAGGTCACCTCGTGCTGTTCTGCAGAGCTGTCCACGTTGCTGGCGCCGGCCTCGACCGCCGCCTCGAAGACCGCCTCCGCCGAGGCCACCTTGGCCGGGTAGACGATGACTCCCATGCGGTCGAACATGAAAGAGACCGAGTTGGTCTCCCCCAGGGTGCCGCCGTGCTTGCTGAAGGCGGAGCGCACCTCGCCGGCGGTGCGGTTGCGGTTATCGGTCAGCGCCTCGACGATCACCGCGACGCCGCCGGGGCCGTAGCCCTCGTAGCGCACTTCCTCGTAGTTGGTGTCGTCCTCGCCGCCGGCCGCGCGCTTGATGGCGCGCTCGATGTTGTCCTTCGGCATATTGGCCGCCCGGGCCGCCTGGATGGCGCCGCGCAGGGCCGGGTTCTTGTCCGGCTCCGGCAGGCCCGACTTGGCGGCGACCAGGATCTCCCGGGTCAGCCGCGCGAACTGCTTGGCGCGCTTTTTATCCTGCGCGCCCTTGCGGTACATGATGTTCTTGAATTGTGAATGGCCCGCCATGACTCGACGATCCTGATCCTACATTGTGGAACGTAAGTTGCTCAGTCTACCATATATTGAGCGAAAGCGGGGCATACTGGGCGCAACGCATAATCTCCCAATATGGCGACATTAGGGCGGCTTCTAGCAGGTCGAGAGGCCGATCTAAAGCCCTCGATCAAGAATTCCCGGCATTTATTGAAGACCATTACTTTGACGTCTACTGAGGCTTGGACCGGAGCACTACTGGTGCGGCGAGAGAAATGCGCCGGCCCCGGTTAACACCATCTTAAGGCCGTCACGCCAAACTCAGGGTTCGCTGATCTTTTTGTGAAGGATTGAGCCCGATGCCGCGGCCCCTGAACATCATCGACCTGGCCATCACCGACGACGTCTCCAGCGACGCCGCCGAGGTCGCCCGCCGCCTGGACCAGGCCGCAGACCTGGTCGAGGAATTCGCCGCGAGCACCGCGCTCGACGCCATGGATGCGCTGCTGGCCGCGGTTTCCGGCCCGGCCGCCCTGGCCGAAACCCGCCGCCTGGCCGAGGAGACCAGCCAGCAGACGGAGATCCTGCAGTCGGAGGTCGAGCGCTTCCTCGCCGTCTCCGCCGGCAAGCGCCCCAACTAAATCCCGACTGTCTATATTGGCCGTCAGGCCGGTTCCGGCACGGTTTCCGCCAGCCTGCCGCCGACCCTGACCGGCGCCACCCGGCGGGCCAACCCGCTGGCGTCGTCGGTTTCCACGAAAACCCCGCACAGCGTTCCCTCGCCGCCGGCCACCGACAGCCGGTCGCCGCGGATCTTCTTCACGAAGCGCTCGATCGGCACGGTCTTGTCCATGCCGATCACCGAATCGTAGTCGCCGCACATGCCGGCATCGCTCTGGTAGGCCGTCCCGCCCGGCAGGATCATGGTGTCGGCGGTCGGCACGTGGGTATGGGTGCCGACGAAGAGCGAGACCCTGCCGTCGACGTAGTGCCCGGCGGCCATCTTCTCCGAGGTCGCCTCGGCATGGAAATCCAGCAGCACGGCATCCACCGTGGCGCCCAGGCGGTGGCGGGCGAGCTGCTCGGCGATGCAGGCGAAGGGATCGTCGAGGTCCTCCATGAAGAGCTGCCCCATCACATTCAGCACCAGCACCTTCTTGCCCCGCCGCGCCTCGAAGACGCCGGTGCCGCGCCCGGGCGTGCCGGCCGGGAAGTTGTGCGGGCGCAGCAGGCGCGGCTCGCCGTCGATGTAGGACATCACGTCGCGCTGGTCCCAGGAATGGTTGCCGCCGGTGATCACGTCGGCGCCGGCCTCGAAGAGCTGGCGGCAGATCTTGTCGGTGATGCCGAAGCCGGAAGCGGCGTTCTCCCCGTTGATGACCACGAAGTCGAGGTCGAGGCGCTGGCGCAGGCCGGGCAGATGGGCGGCCACGGCGTCGCGTCCCGGCCGGCCGACGATGTCGCCGCAGAACAGCAGTCGCATAGGCTGTGGTCTTCCTTCCTTTATACCTGTCCGGCGTGCCGGTCCGGGACGACTGTGCCGCCCTCGGTCACCACCAGGTCGAGAGGCTGATCGGTGGACTCGCGGGGGACCGCCGCCACCTGCTGGGCGGCATAGGCCAGGCCCACGGCCAGGATATCGCCCGTCCGGCGCAGAAGGGCAAGGCTGCGGTCGTAAAAGCCGCCGCCGTAGCCGAGGCGGTAGCCCGCCGCATCGAAGGCCAGCAGCGGGATCAGCAGCAGGCCGGGGGTGACCGAAGGCGCCTCTACCGGCGGCTCCCGGGTGCCGAAGCCGGCGGGCACCAGGGGATCGCCGGGCCGCCAGGCGCGGAAATCGAGCGGCTGGCCGGCGGCAAGGATCGCCGGCAGCGCCAGTCGGTGGCCCCGTTCGGCCAGCGCCCCCATCAGCGGGCGCGGGTCGATCTCGTCGCCCATCGGCCAGTAGGCCGAGACCACCGTGTCGGCTGCCCGCAACCGGGCCTCCAGCGCCGCCAGGGCTGCGTCGCGCAGGGTTTCGCCGGCCCCGGAACCGGCGTCACGGTCGGCCGCCGCAGCGGCGGCGCGCGCCGCCCGGGCTGCCGCGCGCAGGCGCCGCTTGGCGTCCTGAACGTCGGCGGCGGCGGGATCGGACGGCACGGAAAAACTCGGAATATTGGGGAGAGAAGCAACGAGGCGGCGCCGCGAAGGCCGTTGGCAACATGAATCCTCTGTGGCCTGCCTAGACAGGTGGGCGCCATATACCGAGGCCAGAGCCCCGACAGGGACAGCTCCCGAGAGGTTGGTATTGGCCCCAGGGATCTCTTTACCTGACGCACCCAGCAGCGCCGCCAAGCGCTATTCGATCCCGTCTATCTAAGCACCCTGGAGCCGGGCGGCAATAGCCTCGATGCGCTGGGCGCAGGCATCCAGCGCCCGGGTCGCCTGCTCCTCGGCCGGCCCCGCGCCGGCGGCGGCAGCGCCCCCGCCCGCCGCGGCGCTGCGCCCGGCCTTGAGGCCGTCGACCTGGCGCTGGGCGTCGAACAGCTCGTCGGCGATCAGCAGGCAGGTCATGAACAGCAGCCGCTGCTCGCCGACCTGGCCGACGCTGGTCTCCAGCTCGGCCATCTTGCGGTCGATGTGCTGGGCCAGCTTCATCAGGTGGCTTTCCTGCCCCTCGTCGCAGGTCACCTGATAGCTGCGGCCGTGCACGGTAAGGGAAATGATCTGCGACATGCCGCCGGTCCTGTTGTTCTGAGGTCTCTTGGCTCTAGCCGACCAGCTTGCGCAGGCGGCCGATGGTGGCGTCCAGGCGCCGGGACACCGTGCCGGCAAGCTGCTGCAGCTGGGCGTTCTCGCGCCGCGCCGCGTCCAGCGCGTCGCGCAGCGCCGGGTCGTCGCCACCCCCCTTGCCCTGGGAGCCAGGTTGGGCGGCACGTGCCGTGACCACCTGTTCCAGGCGGTCGATCGCCACCTGCAGTCTGTGGCTGGCATCTTCCAGTCGAGGCATGCGGATTCCGTTCGCTTGGTCGTCTCCGCGGCACAGCGCTGCCCGAAAGGCTCGAGTCGCCGTCGGCGGAGTGGGCACAAAAGCATAGGCATCGCCTTCGTGACCGGTCAACCGCGCACCCGAATCCACCCCCTTTGACAGCCGCGCCAAATTGGCCCCGGCGCGCACCGGCCGGGACTGCGTCAAAATCCTGCAAAACTGCGCCATATGCCGGTTGACCTTCGCCGGACGCGGCGGCATGGTGCGGCCCAATCGGCAGGCACCGCCGTTTGCCCTTTCCCCCACCAGGTGGACCTTCTCGATGGACGTTGCCACGTCGCCTACGGCGCAGGACAGCTTAGTGACCCCCGACAATCACCGCGACATGGCCAATGCGATCCGCGCACTCGCCATGGATGCGGTCCAGAAGGCCAATTCCGGCCATCCGGGCATGCCGATGGGCATGGCCGACGTCGCCACCGTGCTGTTCTCGCGCTTCCTGAAGTTCGACCCGCAGGATCCCGGCTGGGCCGACCGCGACCGCTTCGTGCTCTCCGCCGGCCACGGTTCCATGCTGCTCTACGCGCTGCTCCACCTGACCGGCTACGAAGATATGACGCTGGAGGAGTTGAAGAACTTCCGCCAGCTCGGCAGCCGCACCGCGGGCCACCCGGAATACGGCCACGCCGCCGGCATCGAGACCACCACCGGGCCGCTCGGCCAGGGGCTCGGCAACGCCGTCGGCATGGCGCTGGCCGAGCGCCTGCTGAACGCGCGATTCGGCGACGCCCTGGTCGACCACTTCACCTATGTCATCGCCGGCGACGGCTGCCTCATGGAGGGCATCAGCCACGAGGCGATCTCGCTGGCCGGCCACCTGGGTCTCGGCAAGCTCATCGTCCTCTTCGACGACAATTCGATCTCGATCGACGGCGGCACCGACCTCACCGTGTCCGACGACCAGTTGCAGCGCTTCCAGGCCTCGGGCTGGGAGGCCACGCGCGTCGACGGCCACGATCCCGACGCGGTGGCCGCCGCCATCGCGGCCGCCCGCAAGACCGCCCGGCCGAGCCTCATCGCCTGCAAGACCACCATCGGCTTCGGCGCCCCGAACAAGCAGGGCACCGCCGCCACCCACGGCGCCCCGCTGGGCGACGACGAGATCGCCGCCGCGCGCAATACCCTGGGCTGGCCGCACGCGCCCTTCGAGATCCCGGCGCCGGTGCTGGAGGCCTGGCGTGCCGCCGGCAAGCGCTCGGCCGGCGCGCACAAGGCCTGGCGGGACCGCCTCGCCGGCGACGCCAAGCGTACCGTCTTCGAGGCACAGATGGCCGGCAAGCTGCCCGAGGGCTGGCAGGACGCCCTGGTCGCGTTCAAGCAGAAAGTCTCCGACGAGGCGCCCACGGTGGCGACCCGCGTCTCCTCCCAGCAGGTGCTGGAGGTGCTGACCGCGGCAATCCCCGCGATGATCGGCGGCTCGGCCGACCTCACCGGCTCCAACAATACCAAGGCCAAGGCGCAGGGCGTCGTGAAGCCCGGCGACTTCGCCGGCAGCTACATCCACTACGGCGTGCGCGAGCACGGCATGGCGGCGGCGATGAACGGCCTCGCCCTGCACGGCGGTGTGATCCCCTACGGCGGCACCTTCCTGGTGTTCACCGATTACTGCCGTCCCTCGATGCGCCTCTCGGCGCTGATGGGCCAGCGCGTCGTCTACGTGATGACCCACGATTCCATCGGCCTCGGCGAGGACGGCCCGACGCACCAGCCGGTCGAGCATCTGGCCGCCTTGCGCGCCATCCCCGACATGCTGGTGTTCCGCCCGGCCGATACCATCGAGACGGCCGAGTGCTGGGAACTCGCACTGCTGGCGGAGAAGAACCCCTCGGTGCTGGCACTGACCCGTCAGGGCCTGCCGACCCTGCGCCGCGAGTGCAACGAGAACCTCTCCGCCTACGGCGCCTACATCATGGCGCCGGCGGACAGCGAGCGGCAGGTCACGCTGATCGCCTCCGGCTCCGAAGTGCAGATCGCCATGGAAGCACAACAGTTGCTGCGCGAGCAGAACATCTCCGCCGCGGTGGTCTCCATGCCCTGCTGGGAACTCTTCGAGCAGCAGCCGCCGCACTACCGCGACGAGGTGCTCGGCCCCGGCACGCTGCACATCGCCATCGAGGCGGGTGTGGCCTTCGGCTGGGACCGCTGGATCGAAGCGGGCGGCGGTTTCATCGGCATGCGCGGCTTCGGTGCCTCGGCACCGGCCAAGGAACTTTACAAGAAATTCGGCATTACCGCAGAGGCAGTGGTCGAGGCGGTCAAGACACGAATTTGACCGCGCCCACGCTGCGGCGACATTTTTACATATGCCCTGCATCTGAAGAAGGCATGCTACTGGAGGCCCAGCAATGAGTTCATCTGCGCTTGCGGATACCGCTAAAGCTCTTGTCGCCGACGGCAAGGGAATCCTCGCCGCGGACGAGAGCTCCTCGACCATCAAGAAGCGTTTCGACAGCATCAAGGTTCCCTCGACCGAGGAGAACCGGCGCGACTACCGCAACATGCTGTTCACCACGCCGGAAGCCGGCAAGTACATCTCCGGCGTCATCCTCTTCGACGAGACCATCCGCCAGAAGGCCGCCGACGGCACACCGCTGGTGAAGAAGCTGAAGCAGGCCGGCATGATCCCCGGCATCAAGGTCGACATGGGCGCCAAGCCGCTGGCCGGCCACCCCGAGGAGACGGTCACCGAAGGACTCGACGGCCTGCGCGCGCGTCTGGAGGAGTACGCCGACCTCGGCGCCCGCTTCACCAAGTGGCGCGGCGTCTACCGCATCGGCGATGCCATGCCGAGCCCCGGCTGCGTCACCGCCAACGCCCACGCCCTGGCCCGCTACGCCGCGCTGGCGCAGGAGGCGGGCCTGGTGCCGATCGTCGAGCCCGAGGTGCTGATGGACGGCGATCACGACATCGATGTCTGCGAGGAAGTGACCGAAGAGGTGCTGCGCAGCGTCTACAACGAACTGGCCCTGCAGAACGTCTGGCTCGAGGGCACGCTGCTGAAGCCGAACATGGTGATCTCCGGCCAGGACTGCCCGCAGCAGGCCGACGTGCAGGAGGTCGCCGAGCGGACCCTGCGCTGCCTGAAGCGCACCGTGCCGGCCGCCGTGCCCGGCATCGTCTTCCTCTCCGGCGGCCAGAGCGACGAGCTTGCCACCCGGCATCTCGACGCGATGAACAGGCTGCCCGGCACGCTGCCCTGGAAGCTCAGCTTCTCCTACGGGCGCGCGCTGCAGGCCGCACCGCTGCAGGCCTGGGCCGGCAAGGCCGCGAACCTCGACAAGGGCCAGGCGGCCTTCCTGAAGCGCGCCAAGGACAACGCCGCCGCCGCCAAGGGCAGCTACGCGGCCTGAGGTCCGCAAGCAAAGAAAGTTGGGGAACCGCCGGCCGCGGGGCAAACACCAGCGGCCGGCTTGTTAGGAACGGAGACTGAAAACATGGCAGTTCGTGTTGGTATCAACGGCTTCGGCCGCATCGGTCGGCTGGTCTTCCGCGCCGCCATGGAAGCCAAGCGCAAGGATATCGAGTTCGTCGCGATCAACGATCTCGGCACGCCGGAGGCGAACGCGCATCTGCTGAAGTACGACTCCGTGCACGGCACCTACCCCGGCAAGATCGAGGCCGTGAAGGACGGCATCAAGGTCGACGGCAAGAAAGTGAAGGTGCTGTCCGAGCGCGATCCCGCCAAGCTGCCCTGGGACAAGCTGGGCGTCGACATCGTGCTGGAATGCACCGGCATCTTCACCAGCAAGGAAGCCGCCGGAAAGCACCTGGAAGCCGGCGCCAAGAAGGTGCTGGTTTCGGCCCCCGCTTCGGGCGCCGACATCACCGTGGTCTACGGCGTGAACCACAAGAAGCTGAAGAAGAGCCACAAAATCATCTCGAACGCCTCCTGCACCACCAACTGCCTGGTGCCGGTGGCCTGGATTTTGGACAAGACCGTCGGCATCAAGCACGGCTTCATGACCACGATCCACTCCTATACCGGCGACCAGCCCTGCGTCGACACGCTGCACAAGGACCTGCGCCGCGCGCGTGCCGCCGCCCTGTCGATGATCCCGACCTCGACCGGTGCCGCGCGCGCCACCGGCCTGGTGCTTCCGGAACTGGTCGGCAAACTGGACGGCACCTCGATCCGCGTGCCGACCGCCAACGTCAGCCTGATCGACCTCACCATCGAGGCCAAGAAGAAGACCACCGCCGAGGCGGTGAACGAGGCCATGGTGAAGGCCGCCAAGGGTGACCTGAAGGGCGTGCTGGCGATCAACGAGGCACCGCTGGTCTCCAGCGACTTCAATCACGCGCCCGCCAGCTCGACCTTCGACGTGACCCAGACCCAGGTACTGGACGGCACCTGTGTGCGGGTGCTGTCCTGGTACGACAACGAGTGGGGCTTCTCCAACCGCATGAGCGACACCGCCGTGGCGCTCGGCAAGCTGCTCTGAGCCCTTCCCGGCCAGGCCGCATAGCATGGCAAAGAAAGCGGGGCCTCACGGCCCCGCTTTTGATTATGATCCCGGCATGAGCGAGCGCGTCATCATCATCCACTCCCTGGAACAGGCGGTCACCGCGCTGAAGGTGGCGCGCGAGCTCGAGCGGCCGGTCACCCTGGCCTCGCCGCCCGGCGCCGCCGCCTACACCGGCGCCCTGTGGTTCCGCGAGGTGGTGAAGCAGGCCGAGCGCGAGGTGCCGGACGCCGAGGTTTCCTCCATCCTCGACTGCGCCGACAAGCCGGGCCTGGTCATGGCTGCCTTCCGCCAGGGTGTGCTGCGGGTGCGCTTCACCGGTTCCGACGAGGCCGCCGAGAAGCTGCAGGCCATGGCGGATGCCGAGAGCCTGCATCTCATCACCGGGCCGCTCGAGGCCCTCGACCTGCTCGATGAGAAGGATCGCGCCACGGCCTGCCGCGACTGGCTGAGCCGTGAGTGAGGACACGCCCTTAGCGGACGAAGGGCCCCGCCTGCTGTTGGTCTCTCCCCCTCTCGACGACCCCGGCGGCGCGGCGGCCCTGACCGCGGCCCTCGGCGTCGCCGGCGCCGCCGACATCGGCGCCCTGCTGCTGCGCCCCGGCACCCTCGACGATGACTCCTTTTCCAAGGCCCTCGCCGCCCCGCTGCGCCAGGCCCAGCAGGCCGGCATCGCGGTGCTGCTGGAGGACCGGCCCGAGTTGGTCGCCGCCAGCGGCGCCGACGGCCTGCACCTGACCCTGACGGGCGACGGTCCCAAGCCCCCCAAGCTCAAGGACCTGCGCGCCCGCTTCGGGGACGACGTCATCCTGGGTGCCGGCTGCGGCGCCTCGCGCCACCTCGCCATGACGGCCGGCGAGGCCGGCGCCGACTACATCGGCTTCGGCGAGATCGACGGCGCCCCGGCCGACCCCGAGACCCTGGCCTGGTGGGAGGCGGTGATGACCCCGCCGCAGGTCGCCTTCGGCGCCGGCGACCCGGAAACCGCCGGGCGGCTGGCCGCCGCGGGCCCCGATTTCCTCGCCCTCGGCCCGGCGCTGTGGAATGCCGGGGGCGACCCGGCCGCGGCCCTCGGGGAGCTGAGAAAGGCCCTCGCGGCGGCGGTATCCGAGGGAACCTGAGGGGCGTTGCCACCCTGGGGGCAAGCTGGTAGCTTCCGCGCGCTTTTCAGACCACCCCCATTTCCCGGACGATCCAGCATGAAGATCAGCGGCAATGCCATTCGCCCCGGCAACGTCATCGAGCACAAGGGCCGCCTGTGGCGCGCGGTGAAGATCCAGCACACCCAGCCCGGCAAGGGCGGCGCCTATCTGCAGTGCGAGCTGAAGGACATCCGCGACGGCACCAAGCTGAACGAGCGCTTCCGGTCCAGCGAGGACGTCGAGCGCGTGCGCCTCGACCAGAAGGACTACCAGTTCCTCTTCGCCGACGGCGACATGCTGACCTTCATGGACAACGACACCTACGAGCAGATCGCCGTGCACAAGGATCTGGTGGGCGAGCCCGTCGTCTTCCTGCAGGAAGGCATGACGGTCACCATCGAGTCCTACGAGGACGAGCCGATCTCCGTCATGCTGCCCGACACGGTCGTCATGCAGATCGTCGAGGCCGATCCGGTGGTGAAGGGGCAGACCGCTTCTTCCTCCTACAAGCCGGCGGTGCTGGAGAACGGCACCCGCATCATGGTGCCGCCGCACATCGAGTCCGGCATCCGCGTGGTGGTGAACACCTTCGACGCCAGCTACGTGGAGCGCGCCAAGGACTGAGCCCCCGCTCGCCCTGCCGCCGACCGCCGCCGCTTCCTCTTCCTCTTTTGTAAGGTACCTGCTGTTTCTCATGGCCACCCGCACCGCCCTCTTCAACGTGATGTTCAAGGCCGCCGAGAAAGCGGCACGGGGGCTGAAGCGCGACTTCGGCGAGGTCGAGAACCTGCAGGTCTCGCGCAAGGGGCCGGCCGACTTCGTCTCCAATGCCGACCTGAAGGCCGAGAAGGTCCTGAAGGAGGAACTGCAGAAGGCGCGGCCCGGCTACGGCTTCCTCATGGAGGAGTCCGCCGAGTTGCCGGCAACCGACGAGAGCGGGCGGCGCTGGATCATCGATCCCCTGGACGGCACGACGAACTTCCTGCACGGCCTGCCCCACTTCGCCATCTCCATCGCCCTGGAGGAGCGCGGCGAGATCATCGCCGGGCTGGTCTACGACCCCATCAAGGACGACCTCTTCCACGCCGAGAAGGGCACGGGTGCCTGGCACAACGACCACCGCCTCAGGGTCTCCGCCCGCAACCGCATGACCGAATGCCTGATCGCCACCGGCGCGCCCTTCGCCGGCAAGGGCGACCGCGGGCAGTTCCTCGGTGAGATCGACGCCGTCATGGCCGAGACCGCCGGCATCCGCCGCTGGGGGGCCGCCGCCCTGGACCTCGCCTATGTGGCGGCCGGGCGCTTCGACGGTTTCTGGGAGCGCGGCCTGTCGTCCTGGGACATCGCCGCGGGTCTGATTCTGGTGCGCGAGGCCGGCGGCTACGTCAGCGAGATGAACGGCAAGGCCATCGGCCTGGCCAGCCCCAGCATCCTGGCCAGCAACAATGCGATCCATACCGATCTAATGAAGTTGCTGCGCAAACCTTTAAGTAACCAAAAGGCCCAATAATACGGATCCTGGCGGCCAGAACCCTGTGCCGCCCCCCGGCTCCTGGCCGCCTGCAAAGCAGGTTGTTCCCGGTCCGGGAGAAGCATAGTGTTAACCACATTGGTTACCCGGGATTTTTGGGGTACTAGGGGCATGACCAGACACACCGCGCACGGCCGCAAAGCCGCGAAAAACCGGCCCGCCAGCCGCCTGAAAGGGCCGGCAGGCGCCGCTTTGGGCGCCCTGGTGCTGGCCGCTGCCCAGGCACCGGTCCTGGCGCCCGATGCGGCGGCGCAATCGCGCTCCGGCATCTACATCAACAACGACGTGCTGAACAATCTGGGGCCCGGCCCCGATGCCGCGCCGATCACCCCGCTGAACCCGACCCCGCTGACCCCGGGCGGACCGGCGCCGAGCTATCAGTATCAGGCGCCCGGCCTGCAGACCCCCGCTTATCAGGCGCCCGCCTACCAGGGACCTACAGCTCAGGGTGGCAATGGCGGCCTGACGTTCCAGCCTTACGGCAGCGGCAATTTCGTGGTGACGCGTCCGGGCACCCTGCTGTTCCCGCCGCTGGAAGCCCCGAGCAGCACCCTGACGCCGGGCTTCGGCGGCAGCGTCGACAATCAGGCGGCCCGCGCCGAGGCCTTCAACAACGCCTTCGCCGAGGGCCCGGAGCCGAGTTCACAGCTGCTGATCCCGCTGGACGACGGCGCCGGCACCTCCCTCGCCGCCACGGGCTTCACCGGCACGGGCGGCAACGGCAGCGACAGCGTGACCGTCAACATGGATGCCCTGCCGCCGGCCGATCCCAATGCCCAGGCGGGCAGCGCCCCGCTGCTGACCCTGCGGCGGCCGCCCCTGGTGGCGCCGCAACCGGCGCCGCGCAAGCCCGAGGTCCCCGCCGAGATGCTGGCCGAGATCGATCTCGCGCCGATCGACAACGGCCCTGCCGAGCTGGCCCCCGAGTTCCTGGCGCCGGCGCCCGCCCCCGAGCCCACCGAAGTCGCCGATCTGCCCCCCGCCGCCGAGAATCCGGCGCCGGTGATGCAGGCGGAAGAGCCGGAAGCCGTCATGGCCGTTGACGAGACGCCGGAGCCGGAGCCGGCCGAAATGGCCGCCGCGCCCCAGAGCGCTCCCTCGAACAGCACCCCCTCGAGCAGCACGCCTTCGAACAGCGAGCCGATGAGCAGCGCCGAGGTTCCGGCGCCGGTGGCCATGGCCGAGGCGCCTGCCGCCCCGGCTCCCGCCGCCCCCGAAGCGGCTCCCCAAGACGCGCCGGTGAGCCTGCTGCCGGCCGGCAACGGCGGCGCCATGGCGAGCGAGACCGCGCCCGAGCCGATGCCGGCCCCCGCGCCGGCCCCCCTGGCGGCACCTGCGGCGGGCCTGCAGACCGCCAGCCTGACGGTCGAGGGCGTCGAGGACATGACCTTCCTCTTCGAGGTCGATTCGGCGGAGCTTTCCGCCGAGGTGCAGACGGAATTGCGCACCCTGGCCGATACACTGCATGCCAATGAAGAGTGGATTCAGGTGCTCGGCTTCGCCAGTGCTCCAACCACCAGCACCGACCAGGCCCGCAAGCTGGCGCTCTCCCGGGCGCTCAAGGTGCGCAGCTTCCTGATCGACGCCGGCATCGCCTCGGCGCGCATCCAGGTGCGCTCCCTCGGCGACCGCGCCGAGGGCGGCCCCGCGAATCGGGTCGACATCAAGCCGATTGGCAGCTAACCCTAGGGACAGGAACTTTCAGGCGGAGTGCGGACCGCACCGGTCGCGGCGCGCGCGATTCTGCCTTATGATCGTTGCTCTAGAGTTCGAAGGGTCCGAGTCGCGCACCCGAGGGTAAGACCGCCGGTTATGTCCTTCCTGCAGACCTATCTCATCCGAATGGCGGTGTTCCTGGCCGTCGTGTTGGTAGCCGCGGTGTTTATCGCGCCGCAGCTACAGGACGCCTTCCTCGCCAACCTATGGCTCAACGGCCTGATCCTGCTGATCCTGCTGATCGGTATCGTCTACAGCTTCGTCCAGGTGCTCGGCCTGCGCGGCGAGATTCACTGGCTGGAGACCCTGCGCCGCGAAAGCCGCGGCGGCCTGGTCTTCCCCGGCACCCTGTCGCAGGAGAGCCCGCCGAAGCTGCTCGGGCCGATGATGACCATGATCGGCGACCGCGCCGGGCGGCTCAGCCTGTCGACCATGTCGATGCGCACCCTGCTCGACACCATCCACGCCCGCATCGACGAGTCGCACGAAATTTCGCGCTACGTCATCGGCCTGCTCATTTTCCTCGGCCTGCTCGGCACCTTCTGGGGCCTGCTGGATACGGTGAACGCCGTCGGCGAGACCATCGGCGGCCTCTCCGGGGGCAGCGGCGACGCGGTCGCGCTCTTCGAGGAACTGAAGGGCGGCCTGCAGGCGCCGCTGGCCGGCATGGGCACCGCCTTCAGTTCGTCGCTCTTCGGCCTCGCCGGCTCGCTGGTGCTCGGCTTCCTCGAGCTCTCTTCGGCCCAGGCCCACAACCGCTTCCTCAACGAGCTTGAGGAATGGCTCTCCAGCGTCACCAAGCTCGGCAGCGGCAGCAGCTACTCCGGCGAGGGCGAGCAGCCGGTCTCGGCCTACGTGCACGCCCTGCTGGAGAAGACCGCTGACAGCCTGGAGCAGCTGCAGCGCACCGTGGCGCGCGGCGAAGAGGATCGCGCCTCGGTGAACCAGAACCTCGCGGCGCTGACCGAGCGGCTCAGCAATCTCACCGACCACATGCGCACCGAGCAGTCGGTCATGCTGTCGATCGCCGAGACCCAGGCGAGCCTGAAATCGCTGCTGGCGAAGATCGCCGAGGGCGGCGAGATGGGCGGCATCGACAAGGCGACCAAGGGGCACATCCGCAATCTCGACCTGCGCCTTGAGCGCCTGTCCTCGGACATGGCGCACGGCCGCGACAGTGCGGTCGAGGAACTGCGCGGCGAGATCCGACTGCTGACCCGCACCCTGGCCGCGATGGCCGAGGAAAGCTGACCCATGTATGCCCTGGGCCGGGGCGGCTCGCGCCGCTCTATCAATATCTGGCCGGGCTTCGTCGACGGCCTCGCCACTCTGCTGCTGGTGGTCATCTTCGTCCTCATGGTCTTCATGGTGGCGCAGTTCTTCCTCTCCGTCGCCATCACCGGCAAGGACGAGGCGCTCACCCGCCTGGAGTCCGAAATCAACGAGCTGGCCGAGCTGCTGGCGCTGGAGCGCAGCGCCAACACCGAGTTGCGGGTGAACGTCGAGCAGCTTTCCGCCGAGCTGCAGTCGTCGCTGGTTGCGCGTGACTCCCTGAGCGCCGAGTTGTCGACCCTCTCCGAGGAACGCGAGTCGCTGGCCAACCAGCTCGCCGCGCTGGCCGACGAACGCGACCGCCTCGCCGCGCTGGTCGACGAGGAGCGCGCCGAGCGCGACCGCCTCGCCGGACTGCTGAGCAGCCGCGACGAAGCGCTCGCCGCCGCGCGCCAGGAACTGAGCGGCAACGAAGAGGCCTTGGCCGAGACCCAGGCGGCCTTGCAGCAGAGCCAGCAGGCCCTGAGCGATACCCGCGCCGAACTGGACGAGGAACGCGCCAAGCTGGACGCCGCGCTCGCCCGCCTGCGCATCGAGGAGGAGAAGCTGCAGGAGGCTCTGGCCGCCATCGCCGCCGGCAAGGCCGAACTGGAAGACGCCTACAAATCCATCGACGCCGACAAGGAGAAGATCGAAGCGCAGCTCGCCGAGCTGGCGATCCTCAAATCGCTGCGGGACGAGCTCGTCGAGAAGCTCATGGCTTCCGAAGGCGAGGTCGAGGCGCAGAGCGAGACCCTGGAACAGCAGCGCCAGGCGCTGGCCGATCAGCAGGCGCTGACCGAAGAGGCGCAGATCCAGGTCACCTTGCTGAACCGGCAGCTCGCCGCCCTGCGCGAACAGCTGGCCCGGATTTCGGAAGCGCTCGAACTGTCCGAGGCGAAGAACCAGGAGCAGGAGGTGCAGATCGCCGACCTCGGCAAGCGCCTCAACGTCGCCCTGGCCAGCAAGGTGCAGGAGTTGGCGCGCTATCGCTCGGAGTTCTTCGGCCGCCTGCGCGAGATCCTCGGCAACCGCCAGGACATCCGCATCGTCGGCGACCGCTTCGTGTTTCAGTCGGAGGTGCTCTTCGCCAGCGGCTCGGCCACCATCGCCGAGGACGGCCGCCCGCAGCTCGCCCGCCTTGCCGCTACCCTGAAGGAAATCGCCGCCGAAATCCCCAATGACCTCGACTGGGTGCTGCGCGTCGACGGCCACACCGACCGCCAGCCGATCTACACCGCCGCCTTCCCGTCGAACTGGGAACTCTCGACCGCGCGCGCGGTCTCGGTGGTGAAGTTCCTCGTCGAGCAGGGCATCCCGCCGCAGCGCCTCGCCGCCACCGGCTTCGGCGAGTACCAGCCGCTCGACACCGGCAACGACGAAATCGCCTACCGCCGCAACCGCCGCATCGAGTTCAAGCTCACCGAGAGATAACGGTCAGCTCCCCGAGGCGCGCGCGTCCTCTTCGGCATTCTCGCCCAGCGCCGCGGCCTGGTCGAACTGCAGCGCGGCGAGGTGGGCGTAGAGCCCGCCTTTGGCGACCAGCTGCGCGTGAGTACCGCTCTCGACCAGGCGGCCCTGGTCGATGACCAGGATGCGGTCGGCTTTCAGCACCGTGGCGAGGCGGTGCGCAATCACCAGGGTACTGCGCCCCGACATGAGGTGGTCGAGCGCCCGCTGCACCACCCGCTCGCTCTCAGCGTCCAGCGCCGAGGTCGCCTCGTCGAGCAGCAGCAGCGGCGGGTCCTTCAGGATCGCGCGGGCAATGGCGAGGCGCTGGCGCTGGCCACCCGACAGGCGCACGCCCTTTTCGCCGAGATAGGTGTCGAAGCCCTCGGGCAGCGCCTCGATGAAGTCCAGCGCCCCCGCCGCTTCGGCCGCCGCGCGCACCTCGGCGTCGCCGGCGCCGGGCCGGCCGTAGCGGATGTTCTCCAGCGCGCTGGCCGAGAATACCACCGGCTCCTGCGGCACCAGGCCGATGCGCGCGCGCAGGGCCGCCGGGTCGGCGTCCGGCAGCGCCACGCCGTCGAAGGTGAGGCGCCCGCTCTGCGGATCGTAGAAGCGCAGCAGCAGCTGGAAGATCGTCGTCTTGCCGGCGCCGGAAGGGCCGACGATGGCGACCTTCTCGCCCGGCTCCACCGCGAAGCTGAGGCCCTGCAGCGCTGAATTCTCGGGACGCGAGGGATAGTGGAAGACCACGTCTTCGAAGGCGACGGCGCCGCGCGGCGGAGCGGGCAGCGCCACCGGCTGCGCGGGGGCGGTGATCTCCGGCGCCACCGCCAGCAGGTCGAGCAGCCGCTCGGTGGCGCCGGCGGCGCGCTGCAGGTCGCCGATCACCTCGGAAAAGGCGCCGGCGGCGCCGGCCACCACGATGGCGTAGAATACGAAGGCCGACAGCTCGCCGGCGGAAATGCGCCCGCTGATGACGTCGTGACCGCCGATCCACAGGATGATGCTGACGGCGCCGAAGACCAGCAGGATGACCACCGCGGTCAGCATGGCGCGCGCCGCCACGCGCTGGCGCGCGGCCTGGAAGGCGGATTCGACCAGGCCGCCGAAGCGGCGCCGGTCCTCGCCTTCGTGCACGAAGGCCTGCACCGTGCGGATGGCGTCCAGTGCCTCGCCGGCATAGACGCCAAGGTCGGCGACGCGGTCCTGGCTGGTGCGGCTCAGGCGGCGCACCCGCCGGCCGTAGGTGAGGATCGGCAGCAGCACCATCGGCACCACCAGGAAGACCAGCGCCGTCAGTTTCGGCGAGGTGATGACCAGCAGCACGCTGCCGCCGATCAGCAGCAGGAAGTTGCGGATGGCGATGGAAACGGAGGAACCGACCACGGTCTGCAGCAGCGTGGTGTCGGTGGTCAGGCGCGACAGCACTTCGCCGGTGCGGGTCAGTTCGTAGTAGGCCGGCGACAGGGTCAGGATGTGGTCGAAGACGCGGCGGCGGATGTCGGCGACGACCCGCTCGCCGATCCAGGACACCAAGTAGAAGCGCGCGTAGATCGCCACCGCGAGCAGCGCCACGACGCCGAAGAGCACCAGCACCGCGCGGTTCAAGAGCGTCGCGTCGCCGCCGGAGAAGCCCTCGTCGACCAGGTGGCGCAGGCCCACGCCGAGCGCCAGCACCGTGCCTGAGGCGACCAGCAGCGCCGTCATGGCGCCAGCCAGCTGCAGGCCGTAGGGCCGCACGAACTGCCACAGCTCGACCAGCAGCTTCAGGCTGCCGCGGGCGCGGGCTTCCTGGCTCACCGGCGCCGGCACGGCGGAAGACATCCTCATTCAACCATCCCTTCGCCCCTCCACCACCCTTCCCGGCAGCCTCTGGGGGCGGGCCGAAGATAACGCCTCACCGGGGGATTGGCGAACCGGAAGCGCCCCCGCCACTCCGCTTTTCGCGGGCAAAATGCCGCAAGTCCGGGAGCTGTTTTGCGAAATTCGCAATTCACTGCCAGGACGCCCGGCAAGGCCTTCCAAAGCCGCGCCAATCCGGGGATTTCCGAGCCCGGGAGGCGGTCCGCCGGGGGCTTGCACCGGGGGGCGGTCTCGGGTATACAGCGCGGCGCTTTAAAGGATCGAAGCCATGAAAAAAGACATCCATCCCGACTACCACGAGATCAACATCGTGATGACCGACGGGACCGAGTTCAAGACCCGCTCCACCTTCGGCAAGGAAGGCGCCACCATGCGCCTGGACATCGACCCGAAGACGCACCCGGCGTGGACCGGCGAGCATCGCTTGGTCGACAGCGGCGGTCAGGTGGCGAAGTTCAACAAGCGCTTCGGCGGTTTCGGCCTGAAGCAGTAAGCTTCGCTTCGGGGCAGCCGGCGACGGCGCCCACAGGGAATACGAGAAAGGGCGGCAGATCTGCCGCCCTTTTGTCTTGTCCGGAAACTATCTGAACTGGCGCTGCGGCGGGTCCTGCAGGGCATCCAGGCGGGCGACCCGCTGGTAGAGCCCGTGGGAGCGGTCCAGCAGCTCGGCGAGGCGCGGCTGCAGGTTGCCCTCGACGGGCGGCCTGGTCTCCTCACAGACCGACTTGCCGGCCAGGCGGAACTCCGGCGCCTTGGCCTCCTCGCGGGTCATCTCCCCGGCGTGCACCGCCTTCTGCACCAGCAGCCAGGCCATGACCTGGGTCAGGCGCGAGGTCAGCCGCATCGCCTCGCAGCTGGCCAGCATGCGGTCGTTCGGCGTCATGCGCTCGCGCTCGCGCGGCTCCCCGTGGGTCAGGTAGTCGCGCGCCTCGCGGGTCAGCGCCAGGGCTTCCTCGAAGGTGCTGTCGAAAAAGGCGACGGTGCTCTGGGTCAAAGCTGAAATCTCAAGCCTCGGTTCATCGTCTCTTGCGGGCTTCCCCCGGCCGCCCCTTTCAGGCAAGACGGGGCCGCCCGGCCCCCATGCTTGCTCTGGGGCGGGACAGGCGAAAGCAGTCTATCCGGGGCCGGCTTAATAATCCCTTGGCCCTAGGAATAACCGCCGCAAAACCCCAGAAAGAACATCCCCGGGGCCACCCCCGAGAACACCTCGGAAGACACCTCAACAAGCCTCCTTCGTCAAGGGTATATTTTCCTATATCGCCTTTCCCGGGCAATCTTGAATCCCCGGGACCGGCCGCCATATAGGGTTTGTCCGCCCTCCGCGACGCCTTTTGAAGGGTCGCAACCGCGGGGCGGCACGCAAGCGAGGGTTCGACCATCCGGTGGACCCCATGATCAGAACCATGTTGCTCAAAGGAGAATGTGGACATGCGTACTCTCGACCTTTCCCCGCTCTATCGCGCCTCCGTCGGTTTCGACCGCCTCTTCAACACGCTGGATTCCGCCAGCCGTGTGGAGGACAGCGCACTGAGCTATCCGCCCTACAACATCGAGAAGGTCAGCGACGACGCCTATCGCATCGTGATGGCGGTCGCCGGCTTCGCCGAGGGCGACCTCGACATCACCGCGAAGGAGAACTCCCTCGTGATCTCCGGCAAGAAGGACAAGCCGGAGACCGAAGAGGTGAGCTACCTGCATCGCGGCATCGCCAACCGCGCCTTCGAGCGGCGCTTCGACCTTGCCGACCACATCAAGGTGACCGGCGCGAAGCTCGAGAACGGCCTGCTCTCCGTCGAGCTGGTGCGCGAGATCCCCGAGGCCATGAAGCCGCGGACGATCTCCATCGCCTCGGGTGAGAAGCCGGCCAAGGTGCTGGAGAACGAGGCGGCCTAAGGCCCCCTCTCCCGTTAACATCCCCATCGCCCTTTGATGGGGTTCATGACCCAAGAACTGCGGCCGGGCGGCCTCGCTGCCCGGCCGTATTCTTTGCGCGCGGGCAAACGCGGCGGGTGCAATGTCAGGTAGAATCCCGACGGGCCCGGTGATAGGGTTTCGCGCGTCCAACCGGAGAACAGTGACAACATGCAGACGATCGCGAGATGGGTTCCCCGCTTTTTGCTTTTCGGCCTTCTGGCGGGAATCGTGAGCGGCTGCGGCGTGAACGACATCCCGACCTACGACGAGGCCGTGAAAGCGGCCTGGGCGCAGGTCGACAACCAGTACAAGCGCCGCGCCGACCTGATCCCCAATCTCGTCGAGGTGGTGAAGGGCTACGCCAAGCAGGAGCAGGACACCCTGACCGCGGTGGTCGAAGCCCGCGCCAAGGCAACGCAGATGCAGATCCCCGGCGACATCCTCTCCAACCCGCAGGCCTTCCAGCAGTTCCAGGAAAACCAGGGCGCCCTCACCCAGGCGCTGTCGCGGCTGATGGTGGTCGTCGAGCGCTACCCGGACCTCAAGTCGAACCAGAACTTCCTCAGTCTGCAGGCGCAGCTGGAAGGCACCGAGAACCGCATCGCCGTGGCGCGGCGCGACTACATTCAGGCGGTGCAGGTCTACAACACCGAACTGCGCACCTTCCCCGGCCGCATCTGGGCGGCCATTCTCTATTCCGACATGCAGCCGCGCGAGACCTTCAGCCAGCCCGAATCGCTGGCCGAGCCGCCGCAGGTGAACTTCAACTAGGTCCCGCGGGTGACGTTCTCCTCCCTGCGCCTGCCGTATCTTGCCGGCATCCTGCTGGCGGCGGCCGCGCTGGCCTCGGTGGCCTTGGCACTCGACTTCCCGGCACTCACGGGCCGCGTCGTCGACAATGCCAACCTGCTCACCAGCCAGCAGGAGAGCCGCCTGACGGCGCAGCTCGCCGGCCATGAGGAGGCGACCAGCAACCAGGTCGTCGTGGTGACGCTGCCGTCCCTGCAGGGCACGGCCATCGAGGATTTCGGCTATCAGCTCGGCCGTCACTGGGGCATCGGCCAAGCCGGCCGCGACAACGGCGTGCTGCTGATCGTCGCGCCGAATGAACGTAAGGTGCGCATCGAGGTCGGCTACGGCCTGGAGGGCGACCTGCCCGACGCCATCGCCCGGGCGATCATCGACAACGACATCCTGCCGGCCTTCCGCCGCAACGACTATGCGGGCGGCATCGAGGCCGGCGTCAGCACGATCATCCTCGCCATCGAGGGCGCCTACGAGCCGATGGAACGGCGCAGTGAGAAGAACGAGCAGCTCAGATATGTCGCGCTCGGCTTTTTCTTTATCGTGCTCATCATGTTCCTGATCTTCCTGGATCGCATCGACCCCGGCAGGCAACAGCGCTGGCCGGGTGGCGGCGTCGGCGGCGGCTACGGCGGCGGCGGTTTCGGTGGAGGCGGCGGCGGCTTTGGCGGTGGCGGCGGCGGCTTCGGCGGCGGCGGCTCCTCGGGGGGATGGTGACATGACCTTCCTGACTCAGAACGAGAAGCAGCGCCTGCGTGAGCAGATCGTAGCCGTAGAAAAGCGCACCCGCGGCGAATTGGTAACCGTCATCGCGCGGCAGAGCGATCCCTACGCCTACATCCCGCTGCTCTGGGCGAGCCTCATCGCACTGTCCCTGCCGCCGCTGATCGCCTTCGCCCACCCCTGGCTGTTCCACCTGGCGGCGCCGTGGAACACCACGCCGGCCGATTTCTCCGTCGACCTGGCGATGGTCTCCCTTGCACAGCTGGTCATTTTCGTGGTGCTTGCGCTGCTGTTGCGCTGGCCGTCGCTGAAGATGCGCCTGATCCCCAAGGCCGTGAAGCGGCGCCGCGCGGCGCGCAGCGCGCGCGAGCAGTTCCTGGCCCAGGGGGTGCACAACACCGACGACCGCTGTGGCGTGCTGATCTTCGTCTCAGTGGCGGAGCACTACGTCGAGATCCTCGCCGACCGGGCGATCAACGAGAAGGTCAACCAGGCCGAGTGGGACGCCATCGTCGCCGCCTTCGTCGCGGCGGTGAAGAAGGGCGAGGTCGCCGCCGGCTTCGAGCAGGCGGTCACGGCCTGCGGCACGCTGCTGGCGATCCACTTCCCCGCCGCGCCCGGCAGCCGCAACGAGCTGCCCGACCACCTGATCGAGATTTAGCAGGTCACGAGAAGCGCGCGCCGCGCGCGGCCAGCAGGAACAGCGCGAGGCCGCAGAGCGCAGCACCTAACATGGTAACCAGCACCAGGTCGTAGTCGCCGAGCTCCCACAGCAACGCGCCGATGAAGGGCGCCGCCGCCACCGTCAGCTTGAAGATCATCGCCTGGCTGCCGCTGATGGCGCCGAAGTTGGCGCGGCCCAGGATGTCGCCGATGACCAGCGGCTTCATGATCGAGGTCACGCCGTGGCCGCTGCCCTGCAGGATGACGAAGGGCACCAGCATCATCGGCACCAGCGAAGCCGAGATCAGCGAGACCGTCGCCAGCGAAACCGCGAGGAAGCAGGAGATGGTGATGCCGCGATTGGAGACATGGCGCTCCACCGCCATCATCGCGAGGCGTCCGGCCACCTGCATCGGCCCGATCATCGCGGCGGCGAAGACCGCCATGCCCTCGGGGATGCCGCGCTCGGCCAGCATCGGCAGGAAGTGGTTGAGGATGGCCGAGTGATTGAGGCCGAGGAGCGCGAAGGCGATGGCCAGCAGCCAGAACGCGGGGCGGCGCAGGAAGCCGGCGGCACCATGCCGGACGCCCTCGCCGTCGCCGCCGGCCAGCGGCATCTCCGGGTCCTCCGCCGCCGCTTCCAGGCGGCGCGCGCCCCGCCACATCAGCGGCAGGCCGATCAGTCCGATCAGCAGCGCGAAGGCAAAGCAGCTGGCGCGCCAGCCGAAGACCTCGGCGACGCCGTGGGCGAGCGGAAAGGACAGCGTGCCGGCGAGGCCGGCCACCAGTGTAATCAGGGTGATCGGCCGGCGCGCCGCGGTGCCCGCCGCGCGCACCACCACGGCGAAGCAGGCGTCGTAGAGGCAGAAGCCGGTGGCGACGCCGATCCAGGCCCAGACCAGGTAGAACTGCCACAGCGTCTCGACGAGGCCCATCACGGCGATGCCGAGACCGCCGGCCAGCGCGCCGCCGGCCAGCACCCGGGCGCCAAGGCCGCGGTCGATGAGGCGGCCGGCCAGCGGCGAGAACACCGCCGAGAGCCCGATGGCGAGGGTGACCGCCCCGGTCAGCTCCGTCTTGCTCCAGCCGAATTCGGTTTCCCAGCGCAGGATCAGCGCCGGAAAGGAATAGAACAGGCCGGCCCAGACGATGGTCTGGGCAATGGCCAACTGCCACACCGCGGAAGCACGCAACACAGGAGTCCCCTTCCAGCCCCGCCGCGATCTTAGGCGGAATGCACCGCTCCGGGCCAGCCCGCCAGGACAAGCCACAGCCGTTCATTGAACGAGGGGAAAGCCGGCCGTGAAGAGTAGTGGACCGAGGTTCGCGCACAAGCGGCGAGCGAACAACCTTGCAATCAGGGGGCAGGTCAGAAGGTGACCCAGAGCAACCCTCCACCTTAATCCGGATTGGGAGTTCTCTAGGCATCCTAGTCGTTAGCGCGGCTGCCAATCGCAGACCCAGCTTCTAGGCTGCCTCGCACTCCGCCGGTTCGCCGGTCGCAACTAGAAGCCTTCCGGTGACAATATAGTACTCTACGGCTAAGCGCTTCACATCCGCAAGGATCGCATAAGTAGGACAGTGCGAACCTTTCATCGCTACAACGATCCAACGAACTGACGAATGAAGGTATAGACCGCGCACACTGCTGCTGCGCACGCTGCGGCGGCTCCATAAGCATTCAATCGTGCGGCGCGCTGCAATTCGCCTATGAAAGTGTCCAGGTTGTCGGGCACTTCGACCAGTGAGGCTTTGAGCCACCAGTACGCGGCTAGAGATGCGGCAACAATGCCGATTCCTCCTATGGCCAAGTCAACATACTTCAAAGGAATGCTCCCTACATTTGTTCATCGGCACGCACTACCGCCGACCATACTTCACATCAAACAGCCGCTCTTCCATCCACTCACCTAGCATCTCGACTTGCTCAATAGCTTCAATTAGTGCGTCTTGCGTCACCACTAGTGTAAGACCGATCCAAGGGAAATCCCCATACTCATCTTTTCCAAGAACCTGCTTCTCGAATTCACTCAAGAAGAATGGCAACGTCTGGTGACCGTGCTCCAGTTTAAGGCTCGTGATGTCATTAGGGTGCTGCGCCGCGTTCCTTGCGAGAACTACCTGCTCGATAAGTTCAAAGTTCACTGGACAATCGCTCCAATCTGATTGGAGCACGTGTCCGAAACAGGTCTTGTACCCATGCACAAAGCCTTTCCCTTTGCTGCGACTGAATTCATCGGGGAAATGGTCGGTACACTTTATCCCAAGCTCTCGTTCCCAAGTGAGGAAGTAGAGCTTTAGAGACTCCGAGAGAATTGAAATGCAGCTTGCGCCCAACAGCTCCAGGCTAGTGTTTGCGTCTTCCCATTCCTCAAGGAAAGGGGGCTCGCCATCCTCGCTATAGGGCGGCTCATAAGGGTCCTCTCCGGCTTCGATCTTTCGAATCGTCTCGCGAAATGGCGCGGAGGCTTCTTCATAGTGCTGACGAAGGAATCTCGTACGTTGTTTCAGGAACCAGAGAACCTCCATTAAAAGCTCTCCTCATCGCGCTCTATCGGGAGCCACCACAAATGAAACTTGGCCGCTGTGTCTAACGGTGCTGCTCGAATAGCTCTAAGAGACGACTTAGTCTCTCCACTATAAAGTCTGTCGAGGTTTGTTCGGGCCGCTTAAGGCTTCCCTCGTATGCTAGCTCATAGGCCAAACGGACAACCTCTTCATTCTGGTCTTTGTCCTGGGTAATCTTTTTCAGTACATGATCCCGGATCATGCTCCTGGCTCCCTTTCTAGTCCCTAGGCATCCCACCTTGTCAGATAGATACACCGATTTGGCATCCTATTACTCTTTTATCTCGAATGGAGGGCGAGGGCGATGCTTGTGGCTGCACTCAATGGTAATCGCATAGAGGCCGACGTTGCGGAGCGCGGACAGCCGCATGTGTGCCCGAAGTGTACGGGACCGGTGGTCCTAAAGCAGGGCCGAATCAAGATTGCTCACTTTGCGCACAAGCCGCCAACGGATTGCACTTGGGCGACCGGCGAGACATTGGCGCACCTAGAAGCGAAAAAGCTGTTCCGAGATTCGTTCGTGTCACGAGGATTGCGAGCAGAAGTCGAGTTCATTGTGCCGTCACTGCCAAATGATCGCCGCGCCGACGTAATGGTATGGTCTCCCTCCGGCCAGCAGGCCGCAATAGAGCTTCAGCACACAAGCATTCAGCCTGAGGTGATCGAGAAGCGGGCGCTCTCATATGCGCGGGAAGGTATCGCCCAAGCATGGATTCCATTTCTGCGTTCGAAGCTTATGGAAGAGGCAAACACCGGGAAACATGGCGGTCTGTTTATTGAGCAGTATCCGGCCCGACCATTCGAACGATGGGCGCACGGTTTCCACTTTGGACGTCTGTGGCTCTATGATCCTGCACGAAGAATGTTGTGGCGCGGTCATTTCGACAATCATCACATACCGGTGGACTACTCAGAATGGTATAGCGCGGAGGGCGAGGAAATGACTGCGGGTGGGTACTCCCGTGTTTCCAAGCGATGGAAAGAACTAACCCTCTGGGGGCCGTATTCCATAGACCAAATTAGGATCAAGGCTCGGCCGCGAAATGCGTGGCAGACAAATCGCTATCAGATGCCAGCGGGGCGCATTGCTGACTTTGTGACGGAAGATGAAACTGACTGACTGGCGATCGCGGCGACAAGTTGAGCTGGCGCCCTTCTTCTTGCGGCCCCTATCCCCTTGTCACCGGCTGCAGCAGCTTCAAAAGGATTGGGCACCGATTGGCTCGCGGAGCGTAATAAGTTCGTCGCTCCACATGGAAACCACATTCTCAAGTATTGGGAGGAAAGGAAGCTGCTGGCCATCGCGTGTCATGATAGCCACACTGGGCCGACTAAGGTTCCCCACATCGACTGTGTAAGAAACATCAATCCCCGCATCATCGCTGACGGTTCCAAACTCTGCCGGGCTCGCCACGCTATACACGCGCTCCAGCCCCTCTACAACATCGACCGAACCTCCCGATGAGATCGTGTAGTGCAAACCATCGGCATATAGATGCTTGTAGACGGTGGCGACACTTTGGACGTGTATGAAGTCTCCGCATAGTGACTCGAGATACTGGAGATACTGTTTCTTCTTTGGATACCTATTCAGAAATGACGAGTCCTTTCTACTGAAATAAGCATGTACATGGTCTGCGAGTTGGAAGGCCGCAGTTGCGGCGTTGAATGCTCTCCGGACGCTGTCGGACTCCTCGCGAAAGTCCTCGCAGTTGCCCAATACGAACACCAAAAAGAAGTCGTCAGGCTCCATTCCCATTGGTCCCACTCCTATCGACAGTGGAAGGCTCATTCACCCATGAACTTCCTAACCAACGCCCACGTTTCTTCAGCACCTAACAAGACGGTGATTCCGCTGGCGATTGCTCCAGGCACCGCGACCAATGCGGACAGCATTCGAAAATGACACTCCGCTCTGCACCAACCACAATGGCGGAACCAAATAAACCAAACCAACTTAGTAGGCGGAAGCACGCAACACAGGAGTCCCCTTCCAGCCCCGCCGCGATCTTAGGCGGAATGCTCCGCTCCGGGCCAGCGGCCTCGGGGAAAAGTGGAGCCCCTTTATTGCCCCAGGGATGAGTCATCTTTTGTTAACCGTTCCGGCACGACCATCGCCGCTCGGTTCGGGGGCGGCCTTCGACGGCCGGTCACCGGGCACCATGGGTAGGGCGTCGCGTGGACCAACGAGGCAACGAGATTCCGGCGCGGGAAGCCTTCCTGCGCAGCAAGTCCGGCAGGGCCTGGTTCCTGCTGCTGGGCCTCGCCTTGCTGACCAGCATCGCCGGCGGCGCCGCTCTCTACCGCTCCAACATCCACTGGTTCCAGACCAACAAGGCCGAGGAGGCGGAAACCGCCCTGCGCCTGGTCGAAGCCATGGTGTCCAACTACACCGACATCCGCGCCGTGATGCTGGGTGACGAAGGCCCGGTGCCGGCAGCCTTCCGCGCCCACTCCATCGAGCGCTTCAACGCGGCGCGCGACAGCCGCCACCAACTTTCCATGGGCTGGCTCGGCATCCCCGGCCGCGAGATCGCCACCGCACCCCGCGACGCCCCCACGGCGGCCGCGCTGCTGCGTGCCGCGGCCACGGGCCAGACCCGGCCGCGCAGCGGCTGGCTGGACTTCGGCGACTTCGCGGTATTCCGCACCATCGCCCCTTCCGTCGCCAGCCAGCAGGCCTGCGTCGACTGCCACAACACCTACATCGGCGCGCGCGATCCCTGGCAGCTCGGCGACGTCATGGGCGCCTTCGTCATCGACGTGCCGGCCACCGGCTTCCTCGCCCAGGCGCGCCAGGACGCGGTCCTTGCCGGCTCGGTGCTGTTCCTGGTGCTCGCCGTGGTCAGCGGCGTGATTCTCTACCTGCAGCACAGCCGCCAGCAGGCCGAGGCGCGCGCCAGCGCCAGCGCCAAGCAGGCCGAGTCCGACGCCGAGGCGCGCCGCCTCGCCGAAGCGGCCAACGGCGCCAAGTCGCGTTTCCTGGCGCTGATGAGTCACGAACTGCGCACGCCGCTGAATGCCATCCTCGGATTCTCTGAAGTCATCTCGCGCCAGACCATGGGTCCGGTGCTGCCGCGCTATGCCGACTACGCCCAGGACATCCACAAGAGCGGCCAGCACCTGCTGACCCTCATCAGCGACATCCTGGAACTCGCCAAGGCCGAGTCGGGCCACCTTCGCCTGTCCGAGGAGGAAGTCGAGCTGGCCGAGGTCATCGAGCCCTGCCTGCGTCTCATCGCGCCGCGCGCCGAAACGCAGAAGGTCACCATCTCGGTCGAACAGCCCGACGGCCTGCTGCTCTGCGTCGACCCGACCAAGCTGCGCCAGACCCTGCTGAACCTGCTGTCCAACGCGGTGAAGTACACCCCCGCCGGCGGCCACGTCGAGGTCACCGCGGAGATGAAGGAGGCCGGCGGCCTCGCCCTGCGCGTCGCCGACACCGGCGTCGGCATCAAGCCGGAAGACATCCCCCAGGCGCTGATGCCCTTCGAGCGGCTGAAGGCGACCGAGCAGATCGAGGGCACCGGCCTCGGCCTGCCGCTGGCCAAGATGCTGGCCGAGTTGCACGACGGCGCCCTGGAACTGACCTCCATGCCCGGCCGCGGCACCCGGGCCACCATTCACCTGCCGCCGCACCGCGTGCTTTCCATCGCGATCCCCGAGTTGCCCCTGCGTCCCGACCTGCGCGAGACTCGAGCCCTGCGCGCCTAGGCCTCCACCAGCAATAACGACAGCCGCGCGGCGATGGCGTAGTCTGGCGCCTCCATGCTCGCCGTCAGAAACCTCACCCGCCCCGGCCTCGAGCCGACCTCCTTTGAGCTCGCCGCCGGCGAATGCATCGCGCTGCGCGGTCCTTCCGGCGCCGGCAAGACGCTGTTGCTGCGCGCCCTGGCCGATCTCGACCCCAGCGAGGGCGAGGTCGCCCTGGACGGCACGCCGCGCGAGCGGATTCCCGCACCGCAGTGGCGCCGCCGCGTCGGCTACGTGCCGGCCGAGCCCGGCTGGTGGTCGGAGCGCCTGGGCGAGCACTTCCAGGACTGGGACGGCCAGGCCGGCCCGGCGCGCCGCCTGAAAATCTCGCCCCACGTCGACGAACGCCCCGTCAGCCAGCTTTCCACCGGCGAGCGCCAGCGCCTCGCCCTGCTGCGCGCCCTGGAGCACCGCCCGGAGGTGCTGCTGCTCGACGAGCCGACCGGCCCGCTCGACGAGGAAGCCACCGCCGCGGTGGAGTCCCTCTTGCGCGAGAAACAGTCGAACGGCCTCGCGATCTTCTGGGTGACCCACGACAAGCGCCAGGCCGAGCGCGTCGCCGACCGTCGTTTCTGGATCGACAGCGGCCGGCTGCGCGAGGCGGTGCTGGAAGAGCAGAGATAGCGATGACCGACTACATCCGTCTCGACTACTGGGACCTCGCGCTGGCCGCCGCGCTGCTGCTCGGCGTGGCGGCGCTGTCGCTGGCCCTGCAACTGCGCATCGAGAAGAAGCTGCTGATCGCCGGCCTGCGCTGCGCGCTGCAGCTGGCGCTGGTCGGCCTGGTGCTCACCAAGCTTTTCGAAGTGGTGTCACCCTGGTGGACCGGGCTTGCCGCGCTCGCCATGGTGCTCTTCGCCGGGCGCGAGATCATGGCGCGCCAGGAGCGCGGCTTCCAGCCGGTCTGGGCCTACGGCATCGGCACCTCGGCCATGCTGATGGCGGCCGCCCTGGTAACGATCTTCGCGCTGACCACCCAGGTGAAAGCGGACCCCTGGTACGACCCGCGCTACGCGCTGCCGCTGCTCGGCATGATCATGGGCAACACCATGACCGGCATCGCCCTCGGCCTGCAGCGCCTCACCGAGGGCGCGCGCCAGCAGCGCCCGGGCATCGAGGCCCTGCTCTGCCTCGGCGCCACCCGGCGCAGCGCCCTGCTGCCGGTAACGCGCCAGGCGCTGACCACCGCGCTCATGCCGATCATCAACTCGCTGGCGGCGACGGGTCTTGTCTCGCTGCCCGGCATGATGACCGGCCAGATCCTCGCCGGCGTCGAACCGCTGGAAGCCGTGAAGTACCAGCTCATGATCATGTTCATGATCGCCGGCGGCACCACGCTGGGCGCCGTCACCGCCGTCTTCGTCGGCGTCTACCGCCTCACCGACAACCGCGACCGTTTGAGGCTGGACCGGCTGGCGGCGGATTGACTTGTTCTTCAACTGTCACCCTCGCACTTGTTGCGAGGGTCCAGGGCCGCACGCGCAGGTGCCTGCAGCCCTGGATCCTCGGGTCAAGCCCGAGGATGACATGAGAGTGTGTGGCGGAAGACGGCGGCTATGCTTGCAGCTTCGCCAGTGCCGCACGCAACCCATCCGGAATCGGCACCGCCTTCATGGTGGCGCGCTCGACGAAGACGTGCACGAAGCTGCCGACCGCTGCCGCCTCTTCACGCCCCTCTTTGAACAGCCCGATCTCGTAGCGCACCGAGCGGTTGCCGAGATGCCCGACGCGCAGGCCCGCCTCGACGTTTTCCGGGAATGTGAAAGACGCGCGGTACTTGCAGTCGCTCTCCGCGCAGACACCGATCACGCTGCCGTCGTGGATGTCGAGCCCGCCTGCGCGGATCAGGTACTCGTTGATGACGGTGTCGAAGTAGGAGTAGTAGACCACGTTGTTCACATGGCCGTAGATGTCGTTGTCCATCCAGCGCGTCGGGATGGTGAGGAAGTGCGCGAAGTTCGCGCGTGTCTCGGGTGTATCGCTCATCGTGATCTAAAGAACCGTCTTCAGGGCATCGAGGGTTTCGTCGGGCTTTTCGGCGAACATCATGTGGCCGCAGCCTGGAATCACTACCGAGGTCGCGCCGGGCATGGCAGCGGCCAGCTTCGCCCCCGCACGCGCCGGCGTCATTTTGTCCTCGGCGCCCATGATGATCAGCGCCGGGCAGGCGATCTTCGCCGCGCTTTCCATGCCGTCGCCATAGGCGTTGCAGGCTTCGAGGTCGGCGGAGAGCACGCCGGGGCGCACGCGCTCCAGCAGGCGCTCGCCGCCGCCCATGAGCCAGGAGCCGGGCACGCGGGCGCCGCCAAGCTGGCCGGCCGGCCCGTAGCTCCACGAGGTCATGAGGTCGAAGGCGGCGTGGTCGTTGGCCGCCGCCGCCGCCAGCAGGTCGGGATGCACCGGCATCTTCGGCGCCGCGCCGAGCAGCGCCAGCGCGCTGACACGCTCGGGATGCCGCGCCGCCGTCTCCAGTGCCACCAGCGCGCCCATGGAATGCCCGACAACGGCCGCTTTCACAGCGCCTGACGCTTCGATCAGTTCCGCAACCCAGTCGGCCAGCGCCGCGATCGACGTCAGTGGCTCGCCCTCCGATCGTCCATGACCGGGCAGGTCGACGGCCAGCACGCCGCGGCCGCGGTGCGCGAAGTAGCGCGCCGGCAGCGCCCAGACCGTGTGGTCCATGCCGGCGCCGTGCAGGAAGACGATGGGGGGAAGGCTCGGGTCGAATTCGCGCCCGCCGGTGGCGGCGTGGACGCGCGCGCCCGCAACAGTGAGATCCATACTGCGCCTAATCCTTCTGCGACGCGCGCAGGGCCTGGCGCAGGTCGGCGATGATGTCGTCGGGGTCTTCCAGGCCGACCGAGAGGCGGATCATGTCCTCGCCCACGCCCGCGCGCTTCAGTTCCTCGGCCGACATCTGCTGGTGCGTGGTGCTGCCCGGGTGGATGACCAGGGTCTTGGCGTCGCCGACGTTGGCGAGGTGCGAGGCGAGCCGGCAGGCCTCGATGAACTTCGCCCCCGCCGCGCGGCCGCCCTTCACCCCGAAGGAGACGATGGAGCCGCAGCCCTTGGGCATGAGCTTCCGCCCCAGCGCGTGGTCGGGGTGCGACGGCAGGTCCGGGTGCACCACCCAGGAGACGTTCTCCTCGCCTTCCAGGTAGTCCAGCACCTTGTGGGTGTTGGCCATGTGGCGCTCCATGCGCAGCGGCAGCGTCTCGACGCCCTGCAGGATGTAGAAGGCGTTCTGCGGCGCCATGGTGGCGCCGAAGTCGCGCAGCCCCTCGCTGCGCGCGCGCATGGCGAAGGCCTGCGGACCGAACTCCTCGGCGAAGTCGATGCCGTGGTAGCCCTCGTAGGGCTCGGTCAGGGTCTCGAACCTGCCGCTGGCCTCCCAGTCGAAGCGCCCGCCGTCCACCAGCAGCCCGCCCAGCGCGAGACCGTGGCCGCCCAGCCACTTGGTCGCCGAGTGGAGCACCAGGTCGGCGCCCAGCTCGATAGGGCGGCAGAGGTAGGGCGTCGCGAAGGTGCTGTCGATCAGCAGCGGCACGCCGGCCTTGTGCGCCACCTCGGCGACCGCCGGCAGGTCGAGCACCTCCAGGCCCGGATTGCCCAGCCCCTCGGCAAAGACCAGGCGGGTTTCCGGCCGGATCGCCGCCGCGAAGGCCTTCACGTCGCGCGGCGGTACGAAGGTCGTGGTGATGCCGAAGCGCGGCAGGGTGTGGGTGAAGAGGTTGATCGAGCCGCCGTAGAGCGAGGCCGAGGCGACGATGTGCCCGCCCTGGCCCATCAGCGTGGCGACGGCGAGGTGCAGGGCGGCGTGGCCCGAGGCCGTGCCGAGGGCGGCGACTCCGTGTTCCAGCGCGGCGATGCGCTCCTCCAGGACCGCCACCGTCGGATTCGAAATCCGGCTGTAGATGTGCCCGGCGCGCTCCAGGTTGAACAGCGCCGCGGCCTGGTCGGTGTCCCGGAACACATAGGAGGTCGTCTGGTAGATCGGCACCGCGCGGGCGCCGGTCGCCGGATCGGGCTGCTGGCCCGCGTGCAGCGACAGGGTGTCGAACTTCAGGAACTTGGGATCCGCCACGGCGCCTCTCCTCCTCAGCCTTCCGGGTAGCCGCCCCGGGGGCGGCAGATTACACGAAAGCGGCCGCGCTGCCGCCGCCGGAATACCGCCAGAGCCCCATGAGGCCGGAGTCTTGTGAGGGAGGTGCCAAATAGAGGTTGCGGAGTGCCAAGAAAGCACCGCAGCAATTACTTTAGAAAGAATCTAGAAATGGCCTGTTTCGTGACCCAGGCAAAGAAATAAGGACCCAAAATTGAAGGAGGGCCTTCGATCCGTAAGGATCGTGGCCCTTCCCCTTGTTTGAGTCCTACCCTGTCAACTTGCCTGTGCGAAACACTAGCAGTTGCCCCCCGAGGGTCAAGTGGAGAATCGTTAAGACCAGCCAGGGGTTTGCGGGAAGCCGGGTGGCCAGCGCTACCACTGGCTGAATCACTGCAACACAGCGCGTCTGTTCTTGCGGGACTCCGCTCGTGCGCGGTGTGAATCCGCCCGTTTGCAAGAAGCCGGCTAGAACTAACTGTGGATAAAATAGAGGGAGTAAAAGAAAAAACCGCCGGGCGAACCCGGCGGCAAGTTTAACAGGGAGGCGTTACAAGGAACGGATAAACATCCGAAAGACGGTCGGGAGGACCCGGGGAGGGCTCACCGGCCCGTCTGTGTCTAAAATTAGTCGTAAACTCCTAAAAAATGGTTAACAAGCCTGTTTTCAAGGCTCGATGTCAGAAAAACTAAAAATCATTGTTTTTCAACGGCCTGATTCTCGGCGAAACAACTTCGCGTTGCTTAAGTCATCAAGGGTTTCGGCCCGAACATGGGAAAAATTAACAGGTCCGGGAATTTTTTAACCCTTCGCGTCGTTTTTTTGCCCGCGCCGTTCCGGCCTTCCCCTGTCCGCCGCCTCCGGACTCTGGCAGGCGTCTTGAGGCTTGGCCCGGGGCAGTGACGGCGCGAAGATGCGCCGCCGGGCGTCCGCCCGGAGATCTGAGACCTTACTGCCGCCATGCCCCTTTCTGCGCCTCCAGCATCCGGATCCGGTCTTGCTGCATATTGATCTCACGCCGGTCACGCGGGTGGTGGGACTGATGCTCTGTGGACTGGCCGCAGTGATGCTGGTCCCCGCCGCCGTCGACGCCACCTTCGCCAATCCCGACTGGATCGCCTTTGCCGAATCGGCGGCGGTCACCGGCTTCATCGGCGGTGCCATGGTGCTGGCGACCTCCGGCGGCCGCGCCTTCGAGCTGAACCTGCGCCAGGCCTTCCTGCTCACCGTGGCCTGCTGGCTCGGAGTGACCGCCTTTGCCGCCCTGCCCTTCCTCGGCCTCGGCCTCGACTATACCGACGCCTTCTTCGAGGCGATTTCCGGCATCACCACCACCGGCTCCACCGTGATCGCGGGGCTCGACACGCTGCCCCCGGGCATCCTGCTGTGGCGCTCGCTGCTGCAGTGGGTCGGCGGCCTCGGCATCGTCGTCATGGCTATCGTCATTCTGCCCTTCCTGCGCGTCGGCGGCATGCAGCTGTTCCAGACCGAAAGCTCGGAGCGCTCGGAGAAGGTGGTGCCCAGCGCCTTCGACCTCTCGGCCTGGATCGTGGCGATCTACGTCGTGCTGACGGCGCTCTGCGCGCTGCTCTACGGCCTTGGCGAGATGACGCCTTTCGACGCCGTCAACCACGCCATGGCGACGCTGTCGACCGGCGGCTACTCCACCCACGACACCTCCTTCGCGTATTTCCGTCAGCCCTTCACACAGTGGACCGGCACGGTTTTCATGCTGGCCGGCGCGCTGCCCTTCGTCGTCTACATCCGCTTCGTGAAAGGCCAGCACGGCGCCTTCTGGCGCGATCCTCAGGTGCGCAGCCTGCTGCGCTTCCTCGGCCTGACGGTCTTCGCCATGGCGGCCTGGCTGTGGGCGACCCGCGACATCGCCTTCCTCGACGCGCTGCGGCTCACCGCCTTCAACATCACCTCGGTGGTCACCACCACCGGCTTCGCCAGCGACGACTACACCACCTGGGGGCCGCTGGCGGTCGGCGCCTTCCTGGTCTTCACCTTCGTCGGCGGCTGCACCGGCTCGACCTCGGGCGCCATCAAGATCTATCGCCACCAGGTGCTGTGGATCGTGGTGCGCAGCCAACTGCTGCGCCTGGTCACGCCGCACCGTGTTGTCCTGCTGCGCTACGGCGGGCGCCGTCTGCCGGACGACGTGCCGGCCTCGGTGCTGGCCTTCGTCGCCGTCTTCATGGCGACCGTCGGCCTCTTCACCGTCGCCCTCGCCGGCATGGGTCTCGACCTCGAGACCGCCTTTTCGGCCAGCGCCACGGCGATCACCAACGTCGGCCCGGGGCTCGGCCCCATCGTCGGGCCGGCCGGCAACTTCGCCAGCCTGCCCGACCCGGCCAAGTGGATCCTTTCCGTCGCCATGCTGCTCGGCCGGCTCGAGATCTTCAGCCTGCTGGTGCTGCTCGACCCGCAATTCTGGCGCCCATGATCTGGCGCTCCCGAGTCTCGGGCGTGGCAAGCGCGCGGCGCCGACCTACATGGTAAGACACCGGAGAGCGACGGGACCTGACGAGGAGGCGCAAGATGATCACAAGACGCGAAATCCTGGCCGCCGGCGGCGCGGCCCTGCTGCTGGCCGTTTCGGCCGCCCTGCCGGCTTGGGCGCACCACGGCTGGCGCTGGGCCGAGGACGGCAACTTCGAGCTCACCGGCCTCATCAAGGCGGCGCAGCTCGGCAACCCGCACGGCGTCCTCACCGTCGACGTCAACGGGGAAGACTGGACGGTGGAGGTCGGCCAACCCTGGCGCAACGAGCGCGCCGGCCTGACCGACGACATGCTCGCCGTCGGCCGCGAGGTCACCATCTCCGGCGCGCGCTCCGCGGACCCGGCGGAAAAGCGGGTGAAAGCCGAGCGTGTCTACATCGACGGCCGGCTGCACAACCTCTATCCGGACCGCAACTAGCGGCCCCCGACGGCTGAAGGGCTGCAGCGATGCTGTTCGAGGCGCTGGCGGCGCTGCAGAACCTGGAGCCGGTGGCGGCGCTGCGCGCCTCGCGCTGGGCCTATCCGCTGGTGAACACCGCCCACATCGTCGGCCTGGCGCTGCTGTTCGGTGCCATCCTGCCGCTCGACCTGCGCCTGCTCGGGGCCTGGCGCGACGTGCCGCTGCACCAGCTTTCCCGCGCGCTGCTGCCGGTCGCCATGGCCGGCCTCGCCCTGGCCGCGGCCAGCGGGCTGATGATGTTCGCGGTGAGCGCCACCAAGTACGCCGCCACCCCGGTCTTTCTGCTGAAGCTGGCACTCATCGCCGCGGCGGTGGCCAACGCCCTGCTGCTGCGCCTCAGTCGGCACTGGACCCTGGCCCGGGTGCCCGAACTCGACCACCCGCCCGCCGCCCGCCTGAAGCTGGCCGCGGGCCTCTCCCTCGCCCTCTGGCTGGCGGTCATCCTCTGCGGGCGTTTCATCGCCTACCTGGCCTGACCCGCGCTCAAAAGCGCGGAAATCCGCCGATTCTTTTCCACAGTCCGGGGCATCCCGGGGGCGATTTTAAGCTTGATATTGCAGTGCAGCATATTATATTTGAATAATTCCAATTAGCATACGAAGCGCTTGAGGGCGGCCTGCCCCATTCGCTTGAACCCTTGTTCGCATTTGCGAGGAGATTGACTGAATGATTGGCCGTAAGCTTCCCAACGTGACTTTCCGGACCCGCGTGCGCGACGACTCCATCGAGGGCCCGAACCCCTTCAAGTGGGAAAACAAGACCACCGAGGACTACTTCAAGGGCAAGCGGGTGGTGCTGTTCTCGCTGCCCGGCGCCTTCACGCCGACCTGCTCGACCTACCAGCTGCCCGACTTCGACAAGCTGTTCCCGGATTTCCAGGGCAAGGGCATCGACGCCATCTACTGCCTCTCGGTGAACGACGCCTTCGTGATGAACGCCTGGGGCAAGCAGCAGGGCCTCAAGAACATCCAGCTGATCCCCGACGGCTCGGCCGAGTTCACCCGCAAGATGGGCATGCTCGTCTGCAAGGATAACCTCGGCTTCGGCATGCGCTCCTGGCGCTACGCCGCCATCGTCGACGACGGCGTGGTGAAGGCCTGGTTCGAGGAGCCCGGCTTCTCCGACAACTGCGAGACCGA
>MRWG01000477.1_pt1 | contig 46228 bp, 37 predicted proteins | sample 1013341 | NCBI WGS metagenome assembly MRWG01 (sample SAMN06117577, study PRJNA244670) | biofilm metagenome | biome: Water; feature: Cathode Biofilm; material: Biofilm; isolation source: microbial consortium enriched at the cathode of a solar microbial fuel cell | place: USA: District of Columbia ... | reverse complement strand
AAGCGCGGTGGCCGCCAGCCCAGCCGCGCGCTGCGCTACGCCAAAAGGCTCCGCGCGCGGCCTCTTACACCACCCGGTGGGGCACTACCGACCTGCTGATCTGTCTGCTGCCTTTGACAGACGAAACGCGCGGGCTGCTCGAGGCCGACGTCTTCTCGTCACTGCCCGAGGGCGCGGCGCTCGTCCATGCCGGGCGCGGCGCGCAGCTTGATATGGAGGCAATGCGCAGCGCGCTTGATGCAGGACGCCTTCGGGCCGCGATGCTGGACGTGACGGAGCCCGAGCCATTGCCGCAGAGTCATTGGGCATGGACCGATCCAAGGGTCATCATAACACCGCACACCGCGGCAGAAACGGATGCGGTCGAGGGTGCGCGTCACGCGTTGGCCGTGATCCGCGCCACCCGTGACGGCTCTGCAATCCCAGGTCTCGTGGACAGGGAGCAAGGGTACTAGGCCGCAATCGGGGCGCGGCATTTCTCGCCGCGCGCCCCCGCAAAACGAAAGAATCTGCCGCAGCGTCAACAGAATTCGACGTCACGGCCTTCGTCCGGCGGGCGATGATCAATCAAACGGGGCGGTGCCCCTCCCCCCGAAGGGGACATGAGAAGAAAAGGTAGCGTCGGATGACAACAGCAACGATGACAAAACCTTTGACCGCGTTCGCCTTCATGAGCTTTGACGTGGTGGGTACGCTGATAGATTTCGAAGCTGCGATCACCGGCGCGATGGCGGCCATCGCCCGGGAGGCTGGTGTCGATCTCGATGGCGAAGAGGCATTGTCGGTTTATCGTGCGGCACGCTATGAGCCTGATGCCGGCCTGTTCCCGGATGATCTGGGTCGTTGCTACAGCCGGATCGCCGCGCGGTTTGGCCTACCCGATACGGCCGAGTTGCGTGCCCGGGTGGTGGACGCGGTGGGAGAAGCGTCCCCATTTCCCGACAGTGCAGAGGCACTGGCCCGGCTTGGCAAGCACTACAAGCTGATCGCCATGACCAATGCCCGCCGCTGGGCCTTTGAGAAATACGAGGCAAAACTGGGTTTTCCGTTCTGGGCGGGGTTCACCGTGGACGATACCGGCACCGAAAAGCCGGACCCGGCCTTTTTCCACAAGGTGTTTGCCCACGTGGAAGCGACCGGCGGCACGGCTGACAACATCCTGCACACGGCGCAAAGTCAGTACCACGATATCGGTATCTCGCGACGGCTGGGCATGACGAATGTCTGGATAGAACGCCGCCACGGGCAAGCGGGCTATGGCGCCACGATAGAGCCCGAGGCATTCACCGAACCCGACTACCATTTCCGATCGCTCATGGAGTTGGCCGACGCAACAGAACGTGCGGCCGTGACCTGAGCCCGCAACCCCGGCCGAACCCGGCACAAAGAACCGGATGGGGTCTCGACTGAACCACCAACCTCAACAAACACAGGGAACACAGACATGACCAACGATACTCCGAACAACTGGACCGCGCGCGATGACGCGATGGTCGAAGAGGCGATCCGCCGCGGTGCATCGCGCCGTGATCTTCTGAAAATGCTCATGGGCTCGGGCGTGGCCCTTGGCGCAGGCGGCGGTCTCTTGATGCGGGCCACTCAGGCGGTCGCAGCCACGCCGAAGCGCGGCGGGCACCTGAAGGCCGCGGGCTGGTCGGCATCTACCGCCGACACGCTGGATCCGGCCAAGGCGTCGCTGTCGACCGACTATACGCGCTGCTGCGCGCTTTATAACCGCCTGACCTTTCTGAATGAGGCCGGCGAAGTCGAGATGGAACTGGCCGAGTCGATCGAATCGAGCGATGCCAAGACCTGGAACGTCAAGCTGAGATCCGGTGTCACCTTCCATGACGGCAAGACGCTGAGCTCGGCCGATGTGGTGTTCTCGCTCAAGCGTCATCTCGACCCGGAAGTCGGTTCCAAGGTGAACTCCATCGCCAAGCAGATGGCCGAAATCACCGCGGTCGATGATCTGAACGTCCGGATCGTCCTGACCGAACCCAATGCCGACCTGCCGACCATCCTGTCGCTGCACCACTTCATGATTGTTGCCGACGGCACCACGGATTTCTCCAAGGGAAACGGCACCGGCGCATTCGTGCTCGAAGAGTTCGAGCCGGGCGTTCGCTCTATCGCGGCTCGCAACCCGAACTACTTCAAGGCAACGGGTCCCTATCTCGACAGTTTCGAGTTCTTTGCGATCTCCGACAACAATGCCCGGGTCAATGCACTTTTGTCTGACGACATCCACCTCGCGGGTGCGATCAATGCACGTTCTTTGCGGATGATGGAAGGTCAGCAGGGTGTGGACACCTCAATAACCACGACCGGCAACTATACAAATCTCAATATTCGTCTGGACATCGACCCCGGAGCGAAGGCCGGGTTCATCGAGGGCATGAAACACTTGGTCAATCGCGAACTGATCCAGAAATCGATCTTGCGTGGATTGGCCGAGATCGGCAACGACCAGCCGGTCTCTCCCGCCAACCGCTATCACAACACCGAGTTGCAGCCCCGTGAGTATGATCCAGAACGCGCACGCGCACTGTTTGAGAAGGCAGGCGTTCTGGGACAGACAATCCCGATTGTCGCATCCGATGCCGCCAACGCCTCGATCGACATGGCGACAGTGGTGCAGCAGGCAGGATCTGAAATCGGCATGACATTCGATGTTCAGCGCGTGCCCTCTGACGGGTACTGGTCGAATTACTGGCTGAAAGCGCCGGTCCATTTCGGCAACATCAACCCGCGCCCAACGCCGGACATCCTGTTCTCGCTGCTCTATCATTCCGAGGCGCCCTGGAACGAAAGCCAGTACAAATCCGAGAAGTTCGACAACATGCTGATCGAGGCACGTGGATTGCTGGATGAGACCAAGCGGACCGACATGTACTGGGAGATGCAGGAGATGGTCGCCAATGAGGCGGGCACGATCATCCCTGCCTATATCTCAAACATCGATGGGATCGCCAGCGAGCTTAAAGGGCTACGTCCCAATCCTCTGGGCAACCTGATGGGCTATGCCTTCGCGGAATACGTCTGGCTGGACGAATAATTCCACTGCCAACGGGCGCCCGCGCATGGCAACATGCGCGGGCCATTTCCATTCCTGAAAAGGGGGTGCCCCATGCTCTGGTCAACCACGACATGGCGTCTCATCGGGCAGCGTCTCGGGATCGCATTCATAACGCTCATAATCGTTTCCTTCGCGGTGTTCTTCGCGACGGAAATGCTGCCCGGCGATGTCGCCCAGATCCTGCTTGGACAGGCAGCGACACCCGAAGCCGTTGCCGGGCTACGCGAGGCGATGGGGCTGAACGAGCCGGCATTTCAGCGCTTTCTTGGTTGGCTGGTGGGGCTCGCCACGGGCGATATGGGGCGCTCTTACGTCAACGACATCGAAGTGGTCGATCTCTTGGGGGGGCGATTGCAGAACTCGCTGCGCCTTGCAGGGATCGTGACCGTCATCTGCGTGCCAGTGGCACTCACCCTTGGCATCATCGCGGCGATGTTTCGCGGCTCTTGGCTGGACCGGGCGGTGTCTGTGGCCACGATTTCGGTGATCTCGGTGCCGGAATTCATGGTGGCCACCCTGTCCGTTCTGGTCTTTGCCGTTTGGCTGGGCTGGCTGCCGGCACTCAGCTACGGTGTCAATGTCGACAGCATCGGCGCGATGCTGCGAGCCTATGCCATGCCTGTCATCACGCTGAGCTTTGTCGTCTCGGCCCAGATGATCCGCATGACCCGAGCAGCCGTGATCGAAACGATCGAAACCCCCTATGTCGAGATGGCCCTGCTCAAAGGGGCGTCGAGACCGCGTATGGTCCTGGTTCACGCGCTTCCCAACGCGCTTGGTCCCATTGCCAACGCGGTGGCGTTGTCGCTGTCCTATCTCGTCGGCGGGGTGATCATCGTCGAGACCGTGTTCAACTATCCGGGCGTTGCCAAGCTTATGGTGGACGCCGTCGCCACCCGCGACCTGCCGCTGATCCAGTCCTGCGCGATGGTCTTTTGCGTCAGCTACCTGACGCTGATCACACTGGCGGACATGATCGCAATCCTCTCGAACCCAAGGCTGCGCCAGTGATGACGATTCCCACGATCACACCCCGCAAACTCCGTCTGCCGACGCCGCGCAATCTGGGATATTCCTTTGGTTGGACGGGGCGAATCGGCATCGCGATCATCATTTTCTGGGCCATCGTCGCGCTGGTCGGAAACTGGCTCACGCCCTACCCGGTAGGCAAGATCGTCGACTGGGACTATTTCAGCGGTGTAAGTGCCAAACACTGGATGGGTACCGATTATCTGGGCCGGGACATCTTTTCGCGGGTTTTGATGGGCGCACGCTATACGGTGGGAATCGCACTGGCGGCGGTGACGCTAGCTTGCACCCTGGGTGTCATCCTCGGGATGATCGCGGCGGTGATCGGCGGCTGGTTCGACACGCTGCTGTCGCGGCTTCTGGATGCGTTCAACGGTATCCCCTCGTTGCTCTTCGGTCTCGTGGTGGTGGCCGCCGTTGGGTCATCCATTCCGGTTCTGGTGTTGACGCTAGCGGCAATCTACATGCCGGGGGCCTACCGGTTTGCCCGGGCGTTGGCGGTGAACATCAACACGATGGATTTCGTGACCGTTGCCCGTGCCCGTGGCGAGGGCACGCCTTACATGATCATGTTCGAGATATTTCCCAACATCCTCGGCCCGGTGCTTGCCGATTTCGGGTTGCGGTTCGTCTTCATTGTTCTGGTGTTGTCGGGCCTGTCGTTTCTTGGTCTGGGTGTTCAGCCTCCTCACGCCGATTGGGGCGCCCTGGTGCGCGAGAACATCGAGGGGCTTAGCCTCGGTGCTCCGGCGGTGATCTTTCCGTGCATCGCCATCGCGTCACTGACCATCTCGGTCAACATGTTCATCGACAACCTACCCACGAAGATCAGAGACAGGGCCGAATGATGACAGACACACCTCTCGTTTCCGTCCGCGACCTGCAGATTGGCGCCGTCACCGACTCGGGCCGCAACGTCGAGATCATTCGTGGCGTGGACTTTGACATCGCGCCCGGAGAAATCCTGGCCCTGATTGGTGAATCCGGGTCGGGCAAGACGACGATCGCGCTCTCGCTCATGGGTCACACCCGCCGTGGCTGTTCCATCGAGGGCGGTACGATCCGCGTCGGGGAGCACGATGTCACGGGAATGACCGAAAGCCAGCGCGCCAAGCTGCGCGGCACCGAGATTTCCTATGTCCCGCAATCGGCGGCGGCGGCGTTCAATCCGAGCAAACGGATCATGGACCAGGTGGTGGAGACAACCCGCATCCATGACCTGATGCCGCGCGCCAAGGCCGAGGAACGCGCCCGCGGTCTCTTTCGCGCGCTTGCGCTGCCCGATCCCGACACCATCGGCGAGCGCTACCCGCACCAGGTATCGGGCGGACAGCTTCAGCGGCTGTCGGCGGCGATGGCCCTGATCGGCGATCCGGAACTGGTGATCTTCGATGAACCGACCACCGCGCTGGATGTGACGACACAGATCGAGGTGCTGCGCGCCTTTCGCCGCGTGATGGAGGAAGGTGGCATGGCCGGCGTCTATGTCAGCCATGACCTGGCCGTTGTCGCCCAGATCGCGGATCGCATCGTGGTGCTCAAGAATGGTGAGATCCAGGAACAAGGCACGACCGAGCAGATTCTGAGCGCGCCCAAACATCCCTATACCAAGGAGCTTCTGGCCGCTTTCGATCCCGTGCCACATGTCGCCGTGAAGGACGTCGAAGCGGAAGCCGAGACGCCGATACTCGAAGTTCGGGGCCTTTATGCCGGATACGGTCCTATCAAGGATGGCGAACCGCTGGCCAAGGTGATGAGCGACGTGAATTTCAAGCTTTATCGCGGGCGCAACCTGGGTGTGATCGGCGAGTCGGGGTCCGGCAAGTCGACGCTGGCGCGGGCCATTGCCGGCATCTTGCCGGCCTATCGGGGCGAAGTGCTGCTGGATGGGCACACGCTCGCGCCATCCCTGGGTCAACGTAGCAAGCAGGAACTGCGCCGCGCACAGATTGTCTTTCAATTGGCCGACACGGCACTGAACCCGGCGCATTCCGTGGGCAGCATAATTGCGCGCCCGCTGCGGTTCTACAAGGGTCTGCGCGGCGACGTCGCTGACAAGCGGGTGATCGAGTTGCTGGATATGGTCCACCTGCCGTCGGCGTTGCGCCACCGGCTCCCATCCGAGCTGTCGGGCGGGCAAAAGCAACGCGTGAACCTTGCCCGCGCCCTGGCTGCGGAGCCCGAACTAATCCTCTGCGATGAGATCACCTCGGCCTTGGATACCGTGGTGGCGGCCGCGATTCTCGAATTGCTCAAGGAGCTGCAAGGTGAACTGGGACTTAGCTACATGTTCATTAGCCATGACCTTTCCACCGTCGAGGCGATCTGCGACGACGTACTGGTCATGTACAAGGGTGAGGTGGTCGAGGCCTTGCCGGCTGCACGGATGTCCCAAGACGCGACCCACGCCTATTCCCGGCTGCTGATATCGTCGGTGCCGCAGCTCGATACCGGTTGGCTCGCTGGCCTGGAACAGGATCCCGAACTACTGGCCGCGTTTTCGGACCGCTGAGGCGCCGGCCTGCTGGTTGTTACTCGGTCTCTGTGAAGAGCCGGGTCAACGGCAGCTGCCGCTTGATGAACGGGGTCTTCATCACCACGAAGCTGAAATAGCGATCGATTCCCGAGTTGCGGTCAATCAGTTCTTCGATGATTTCCTGATAGTCACTGATCCCGGCGGTGACGAACTTGGCCAGATAGTCGTAGCCGCCGGAAATCAGGTGACATTCGACGCAGTTGTCGATCTTTTCCAGCGATTCCTGAAAACGGGCAAAATCTATTTGCCGGTGGTTCTTCAGCGTGAACTCGGTGAACACGGTCAGCGTCTCACCCAGCTTGGCCACGTTGATCAGCGCCGAGTATCCCGTGATATAGCCGGATTTTTGCAATTTCTTCACGCGGGTCAGACAAGGCGAGGGCGACAGGTGAACGAGATCGGCCAATTCGACATTGGTGATGCGGCCGTTGCGCTGCAACTCGGCCAGTATGCGAATGTCGATTCGGTCAAGCTTCTGCAGGTTGTTCATCGGTCCTGTCCTTGGATGTAACGGCGCGACACGCGAAGCCGGAGGCGATTGGTACACCCGGTATCACAAATACGAAACGATCTGCCGACCACCTCTACAGATGCGGCACAAATAGCTGAAATCCTACAGCTAGGTTTCGAAAAACACATGGGAAAATCATGCCTGCTCCACTGCTTGAGATCGAAACCCATTCGGAGCTTTCCGACCAGGCCGATTGTGTGGTCATTGGCGGCGGAATTGTCGGCGTCAGCGCCGCGTACTGGCTTGCCCGCGCAGGGCAGAACGTCGTTCTGCTCGAGAAAGGCCGTATAGGTGCGGAACAATCGAGCCGCAACTGGGGTTGGTGCCGCCAGCAAAATCGTGATGCCCGGGAACTGCCGCTGTCCACCCGTAGCCTCGCGCTCTGGGAGGAGATGAGCGCCGATATCGGTGCTGATCTCGGGTTTCGACGCTGCGGGTTGCTCTACCTGTCCAACGATCCTGACGAAATCGAAGGCTGGGCCAAATGGGGCCGATTTGCCCGCGGTGAAGGTGTCGATACCCGGATGCTGACCCCTGAAGAGGCCACCGAACACGGTGCAGCCACCGGTCAGTGTTGGCAGGGCGGTGTCTGGTCGCCAAGCGATGGCGTCGCCGATCCATCGCGCGCGGCACCACTGATCGCGCGAGGTATCATGGCGCATGGCGGGACGGTTGTGCAGGGTTGCGCGGCGCGCGGGCTGGAAACCGAGGCCGGTGCCGTTTCGGGCGTCATTACCGAGCGCGGCACGATCCGGACGCGCGTGGTGGTCATGGCCGGAGGTGCCTGGGCCAGCAGTTTTCTGCATCGTCACGGCATCGGGTTTCCGCAGGCCGCGGTGCGCAGTTCGATATTGTCCGTGGCACCGGGGGCCGAAGGGCTGCCCCTCGCATTGCACACCGCCGCCGTGTCGGTCACGCGCCGCGGCGACGGCGCGCATACGCTGGCGGTATCGGGACTGGCCAATCTCGACCCCACGCCGGGGGCGCTCGCAGGGGCACGCCATTTCCTGCCGATGTTCGCCAAGCGTTGGCGCGCACTGCGCCCCGGCGGGGCGCAGGCCTGGCGCGCAGGATTCGAAACGCGCAAGGAATGGGCTTTCGATCGCGAAACACCGATGGAGCGCAGCCGCATCCTCGATCCCCGCCCCAGCAAGGCGCTGATTGAGCTGACGCTCAAGCGGGCGCGTAGCCTGTTGCCCGCACTCAGGAATATTCCGGTCCAGGCGCAGTGGGCGGGATATATCGACAGCACACCGGACGGTGTGCCGGTGATCGACGCCGATATCGGGACGCCCGGTCTCGTGCTGGCGGCGGGCCTCTCGGGGCATGGGTTCGGCATCGGACCAGGTGTTGGGCATCTGGTGGCCGACATGGTCCTCGGACGCGCCCCGATCTGCGAAACCGCCCAGTACCGCCTCGGCCGGTTTGGCAAGGGCCAGTGGGGCAAGGTGGCAGAGTTCTGATCTCATGCCGCGAAACGGGTGATGGAAAAATCCGCCAACGGTGTCGCACACCGATCCGTGGCGATCAATTCGGCCATGGCGTCGCCGACTCCGGGGCCCAGTTGGAAACCGTGCCCACAGAAACCGAAAGCGTGAAACAATCCCGGCGTCGTGCCAGAGGCCCCCATCACCGGCAGGTTGTCGGCGACGTAGCCCTCGCAGCCTGACCACTGGCGGATCACCGCAACGTCGGCCAGCGTCGGAACCAGCTTCAGCACAGCCGCCACCTGAGCGGGCAGAGAGGACGGATCGGCTTGGGCAAAACCGGGATCAGGTGCCACCGGAACGCGCGCGACAGCGCCGCCAAACACCACGTTGCCGCGTTCGACCTGCCGCAGATAAGCCCCATGCGCCCGGCTCCAGACGCCGACCACAGGTGAGATGCGATAGGGCACCGGTTCTGTCACGGCCATTTGCGGCCCCCATGTGCCAAGCGGCACCTCTTCGCCGAACCGCGCTGCCACCTCCCGGCCCCAGGCACCTGCACAATTGAGCAACACCGCTGCCTTGTGAACACCCTTGGCCGTTTTCACCTCAAAGCCGGTCTCACTCTGTCGCATGTCCAGAACCGGAGCCTCATCGACGATGCAGGCCCCGGCGCGCGCCGCCGCGTCGGCAAAGGCCGGGGCCACCAACCGCGGATTGGCCGATCCGTCCCTTGGCGAGAAGGACGCGGCAATGGCGTTCGGGCCAAGCCCCGGAAAGCGGCGGCGGAGGTCGTCGGGCCCGAGTTCTTCGAGCGCAAGATCGTTGGCCCGTGCGGCGCGCGCATAGCTGCGCATGTCGTCCAACCCGTCCGCGTCGAAAATCAGCCGCAGGTGCCCGGTCGCGCGAAACTCCACGTCGCGCCCCAACAGCGTCTGCGCCTCGTTCCAGATCGCGAGAGACCGGGCAGCCAGGGGCAATTGCGCCAAATGCCGTCCACTGCGCCGGATGTTGCCAAAGGACGCCACGGTCGCTCCCGCGCCAATCCGGCGACGCTCGATCAGTGTCACCCGGACGCCGCGGCGTGCGAGGAAGAAGGCCGAGGCCGTCCCCATCAGACCGCCACCCAGAACAATCACATCCATGCCGCCATGCCCCTTTTGACAAAGGAATTTGAATCATCAGACCCTGCTAACCCGGTTGTGTCAAAGTCGGGAAACATGGCACCATATAAGCCTGACCTATGGGAGAAGCGGGATGCGCGCACGCCAACTCGAAGTCTTTACCGCTGTCATGCGGGCCGGAACCGTGACCGGGGCGGCACGGCTTCTCAACATATCGCAGCCCGCGCTCAGCCAGATTCTGATTCATACGGAGGCGCAACTTGGCTTTGCCCTCTTTGATCGCGAAAAGGGCAGGTTGCGCCCCACGCCCGAGGCTTTTGAGCTCTATCCAGAGGCTGAGCGCCTGTTTGCCGGTCTGGAAGGGCTACGCCGCAAGACTTCGGATCTGCGGCTTGGCCGAGCCGGGCTGGTGCGGATCGCGGCCTCGCCACCGCCTGGCATGTCCCTGCTGCCCCGCGCGCTCAGGACGTTCCGTACCGAGCATCCGGATGTCGTTTTGCGCACGCATGTCGCCCCTCTTGCCGCGATGGTGGACCTTCTGCGCACTGGTGATGCGTCCATGGCCCTTGCGCTCGATGACGATCTGCCCCCCGATATAGCCGTGGAACATATCGGCACTACGAGCTTTTGCTGCCTTTTGCCGGAGGGTCACCGGCTGACAGGCGCGCAAGAGGTGGGGTTCTCCGATCTGGAAGACGAGACGATCATATCCTATCGCAGCCAGACCCGACCGCATGACGAACTGGACATGGCCCAGCGCCGACGCGGCGGTATTTTTGCGCCGCAGATCGAGATTGACAGCTCGATATCGGCGGCCGGGTTCGTGCGCGCCGGGCTGGGCGTCGCCTTGGTCGATGCGCTTTTGCCCTGGGCGCAGTTTCCCGGCATCGTGGCGGTTCCGCTGAGGGATGCGCCTGGCTTGCCGGTGTCTCTCCTGACCGCACGTGACAAGACGTTGTCGCGCGCCGAAGAGGCCATGCGCAAACTGTTACATGCGACCCCGCTCGTCGAGACATAAGCCCACCTTATACACCGCTGTTCTATCCGTCTTGGACGTGGCGCGCCCGATCTGGTCGAGTTCCGGCAAATGACCGGAAAGGATCGAAGAGAGATGGATGGCAACACCGCCCCTGCTGATTGGAAGATCGGTGTCGATATCGGCGGCACCTTCATGGACTTCTGCGCATTGGACACCCGTAGTGGCCGCATCGCGTCGCTCAAGGTGCTGACCACCCCCGATGATCCGGGGGCCGAGTTGCTGACAGGGCTCGATCTGCTGGAAGAGCGTGAAGGGCTCGATCCGGGCGCTGTGACCCGGTTCGTGCATGGAACCACGGTGGGCATCAACACGATCCTTCAACGCAAGGGCGCGCGATTGGCGCTCATCACCAATCAGGGCTTTGAGGACGTGATCGAACTGGCGCGCCTGGGAATGCCTGAGATGTATTCGCTGTTCTGCCACCGGGCAGAGCCTTTGATCCCGCGTGATCGGGTCTTTGGTATCCCGGTGCGGCTGCGCGCGGACGGCAGCGAGCCGGTTGCCCCGACACCCGAAATTGTCCACGATGCAGTGAGGCAGGCCCAAGAGGCCGGTGCCGATGGCATTGTCGTCTCGTTTCTGCACAGTTGGCGCAACGGAGCACAGGAGGCCACGGTAAAGGCGATGATCGAGGCCGAGGCCCCCGATCTGTTCGTCTTTACGTCCTCCGAGGTGTGGCCGGTGATCCGCGAATACGAGCGCAGTTCGACCGCGATTCTCAACGGTTATGTTCACCCCCGCGTGGCTGGCTACCTGTCCGCGCTGGAGGATCGTCTGGCGGGCCGGGGCGTGCCAGCGCGCGCCTTGCTGACCAAATCGAATGGCGGACTGATGAGCGCGCATCAGGGCCGCAGGGACTGTGTGTCGATGCTGCTTTCGGGCACGGCGTCGGGTGTGATGGGGGCAGCCTGGCTGGCGCGGCAAGCCGGAGAGTCGCATGTTCTGACCCTTGATATCGGCGGAACCTCGGCCGATTTTGCACTCATCGTCGATGGTGAGGTGCAGTTCGGGACCGATGAGCGGATCGGCGACTTTCCATTGCATATCCCCTCGGTCTCGGTCAGTTCCATTGCCATCGGCGGCGGCTCGATCGCCAGCGTTGACAGCCACGGCGTGCTGCGCGTGGGGCCAGACTCGGCAGGCTCCAGTCCCGGACCGGCCTGCTATGGGCGCGGCGGCACGGCCCCCACGGTGACCGATGCGATGGCCGTCTGCGGCTGGCTTGGACAGGCTGAAATGGCTTATGGTCAGCTCAGCATCGACCGCGATCTCGCCCGCGACGCGGTGGCCCGGATTGCCGGGCCGATGGGCCGCAGCGTAGAGGAAACGGCGCAAGCCATTCTCGACATCGCCGTGTCCGAACTGTTCGTGGAGGTCGAGAAACTGGGCTCGCGCGCGGGCGTCGACCTGCGCGACTATGCGCTCATGCCGTTTGGCGGCGGCGGTCCCATGCTGGGTGCCTTCCTCGCGCGTGAGCTTGGCATGACGCGCGTTCTGGCCCCTCGCAGACCTGGCGTTGTTTCGGCGCTCGGAGGGTTGGTCGCGGATATGCGGGGCGATTTCCTGCAAACGGTTTTCACCGATCTCGACGCCACCGCCCCCCGCCAACTTTGCGCTGCGCTCGCGGATTTGCAGAAAGAGGGAGATGCGTGGCTCAAGGCGCAAGGCCATGTTGGCGCGGCAGAGGTCCGGCTTTCGGCCGACATGCGCTATGCCGGTCAGAGCTATGAGATCGAGACCGCGCTCGAGCCGGATTGGCTCTCCGATCCGGCCCGGCTGGCGACGGCATTCCATGAGACGCACCGCCGGATATACGATTTCGACGACCCGGCGGGCGCAATCGAAATCGTGAACCTGCGGCTTTCGGCGATCGGCGTCACGCCCAAGCCGGACTTTGTCGAGGCGATCACGACGACCGCCCACGCCATGCCCGCCCGGCAAGTGCAGGTGCATCTGAACGGTGCGCGCCATATCCCGCTCTTCGAGCGTGCCGATCTCATGGCCGGCGCCACCTTCGACGGCCCCGCCGTGGTCTGTCAGGAGGATACCACGCTTGCCATTCCGGAGGGCGCACGCGCCCACGTTGACAGGCATCTCAATATCCACCTCGAACTCGCGGAGTGAGCCCCATGTCTGACAAGATGACCCTTCAGGTGCTGGCCAACCATGCCCGTGCCGCTGCGGAAAACATGGCGCATACGCTGCATCGCACGGCGCATTCCGCCTTCGTCAAGGAGACACAGGATTTCACGGTGATGCTGATGGATCGCCACGGCGACACCTTTGCCGTGCCGATGGATCTGGGGGCCACATGGTATCCGGGCCTGAGCTACAGGCGGGCCATCGACATGGTCGAGGATTATCGCCCCGGCGACGTGGCTTTTACCAACGATCCCTATTCCGGCCATGTCGCCACGCATGCCCCGGATACCCATCTTTGGAAACCGATCTTTCACGAAGGTGAGATCGTGGCATGGACCGGCGGGCATATACACAATACCGATATGGGCGGCGCGGTGCCTGCGTCCCTGTCGCGCTCGCTGACCGAAATTCATCAGGAAGGGGTGCGGTTTCCCCCTATGAAGCTGGTCAACGAGGGGGTCTTTGACGCGCAGATCCTGCGTATCATGGAAACCAATGTCCGCAAGCCCGCCCTGAACATCGGCGACATCAAGGCGCTGGTCGGCGCGCTGAACACCGGCGAACGCAAGGTCCACGCGATGCTGGCGCGATTTGGCGGCGACGGCTTCCTCTCAGGGGTTGCCGCCCTCAAGGATCAGGCCGAGGCTCAGGCACGCGAGATCCTGCGCGGCGTTCCCGATGGTGACTATGTGTTTGCCGATTACGCCGACGAAGACAGCGACTTTGCAAATCCCTGTCGGCTGCACTTGACCCTGCGTATTCGGGGCGACAGCGCCGAGCTGGATTTTACCGGGTCCGACCCGCAGCTTGGCTCATCTCTCAACGTACCGTCGGGGGGGGATCCGCGCCATACCATGCTGTTGGTCGGGGTTTACTATGTACTCTACACGCTCAATCCGCGGCTCTTGCTGAATACCGGGCTGACGCGGCCGTTCACCTGTATCGCGCCCGAGGGCACGGTGCTCAACCCGGTTGCGCCGGCGGCCGTGGGGATGCGGTCGCTGACCTGCGCGCGGCTGCGATCGGTGATTTTCGGTGCGTTCAGTCAGGCCATCCCCGAGCGGATGCCCGCTGCTCCCGCGGGAAACAACTGCATCGTGAATGTCATGACCCATGACGAGCGCAGCGGGCAAAAGGTCATCGCGGCGGTCAATCCGGTGGTCGGCGGCGGTGGCGGGATGCCGCATCGCGACGGCACCAACGGCTCGGGCGCGGATGCCGCCTATCTCAAGAACACGCCGATCGAGATCACCGAAACCGAGGTGCCGGTGGAGTTCGTCAAGTACGGTCTCGCACCCGACACTGGCGGGGCAGGACGCTGGCGCGGCGGGCTGGCAACGGAAATGGCCTTTCGCGTTTTCGCCCCTGACACGCGCATCACTGCCCGTAACCGCGACCGCTCGCGTTTTCGCCCCTGGGGTGTTCTGGGGGGGCGCGCGGCTGGACTGGCGGAAATGGTGGTCAATCCCGGCACACCGGATGCGCGGCGCATGGGCAGTGCTGACACGGCCATTTTGCAGCCCGGTGATGTGCTTTCCATCCGTTCGGCAGGTGGGGGCGGACGCGGCGACCCGATGAGCCGCGAGACATGGCGTGTGGCGCAGGACGTGGCGCGCGGTCACGTTTCGGAAGAGGCCGCGCGCCGTGACTACGGCGTTGTCATGCAAGGCGGTGAGGTCGACGAGACCGCGACCGCTGCGTTGCGCGTCGAGGCGCGCGGGCATGATGGACATTTCCATTTCGGGCCGGAGCGCGACGCTTTTGAGGCGCAATGGACCGATGCCGCCTATGCCGGTTTGACCGATATCCTGATGGCCCTGCCTGTGCATTGGCGGTTTTTCGTCAAGACAGAGGTCTTTCGCCGGATGGAGGCGCGCAAGGGCGCAGAGGGGGTGAACGCCGCCTACGCCGAAACCCGCAAGCGGTTTCCTGATATCCCACACCCTCGCGCCCATGCCGAGGCCGCGGAATGAGGGGCGGCGTCCCAAGTGCAGGCCGCGTAGGGCGGCTGGCCGAGACGGACCGCGCAGCGCTGGTCTTCCGCTTTGATGGGGCGGCATATTCAGGGCTGGACGGCGACACGGTGCTGACCGCCGTACTGGCTGCGTTACCTGATTTGCGCGCGGCGGAATTCGGACCCGAGCGGCGGGCGGGATTCTGCCTGATGGGGGCCTGCCAGGATTGCTGGCTGTGGCAGGAGGACGGTCCGCGCCTGCGGGCTTGTTCAACCCCGTTGCGCGCAGGGATGCGCCTGCGTTCATCCCCATCGGACGACTGGCCCGGAACCGCGCCATGACCCGCATTCTAGTCGTGGGCGCGGGCCCTGCGGGTATCCGCGCTACTGAGACGCTCGTTGCTGCCGGGCTGTGCCCGACCGTCGTGGACGAAGGATCGCGGGCGGGGGGGCAGATTTATCGGCGCCCGCCCGAGGGATTTACCCGGCCGCCGAGCACGCTCTATGGTTCGGAGGCTGGGAAGGCGCGGCAATTGCACGATGTTTTCGACGGGTTCGTGCGGGACCGGAAGATCGCGTATCACCCTGCATGCAGCGTTCTGGGCCTGCATGACGGGGTCGCGCAGGTGCTGGGACCGACCGGTGTGATATCGCTGCCTTATGACAGATTGATCATTGCGACCGGGGCAACGGACCGGCTCGCCCCCGTACCCGGGTGGCAGATGGCGGGGGTCTACAGCTTGGGGGCCGCGCAGATCGCGCTCAAGGCGCAAGGGGTGGCACTCGGACGGCGCATGGTTCTGGCGGGCTCCGGCCCGCTGCTGACGCTGGTTGCCGCGCAACTGATCGACGCGGGGGCCGAGGTGGCGGCGGTTCTGGAGACCGCACCGTGGCGCGCACAGGTCAAGGGTGGCACGAGGATGGCGCTGGCTCGTCCCTTCGTCACGCTGCGCGGGCTGCGCATGCGCGCGCGTTTGGGGCGCCTCTACAAGGCTGGCGTCACGCTTGCCTCTATCGAGGGTGAGGGGACTGGCCTCCAAGCAATCAACTGGCGCGATGCGCGCGGTCGCATGCAGCGCACGGCCTGCGACACGGTGGCGCTCGGTTGGCACTTGCGGGCCGAGACGGCCCTCGCCGACCTCGCGGGGGCCTCGTTCGAATGGTCGGATACCTGGGAACAATGGCTTCCCCGAGCGGACGCTGAGGGCCGTGCCGCGGACGGGCTGTATCTCGCGGGTGACGGGATGTCCCTGCTCGGGGCCGACGGCGCAGAAATCAGCGGGCGACTCGCGGCGCGCGCCTGCCTTGCCGATTTGGGATACCAGATGGACATGGGCGCCTACGCGCGCGACTTGCGGGGCGCGCGTCGCTTGCGCCGCTTTGCCAAAGGTGTCGCCGATGCCTTCCCATGGCCTGCGGACATGGTCCGTGCCTTGCCGGACGATGCAATCCTGTGCCGCTGCGAGGGCGTCACGGCCGGCGAACTGCGCGCGACCCTGCCTCTCTCCGGGTCTGAGGCGAACCGCGCCAAATCGCTCAGCCGTGTTGGTATGGGGCGCTGCCAGGGGCGCTATTGCCAGCTTGCCGGGGCGGAGGTGATGGCGGCGGCAACGGGGGTGCGCGCTGCACAGATGGGCCGGCTGCGGGTGCAGTCGCCCGCACGCCCGGCCCCACTCGCCGCGTTCGCGACACGCAGCGATAGCCAGGCCTGAGTCGCACCATCTTCTGCGCCCGGACCTGGCACTTGCGGCGAAAAATGCTGCCAACCGGGTGCTTTCGGCAAATGCTTTCAGTCCAACCACGCCAAGTTGAAGGCGACAGACACGAGGTTCTCATGACATTCGCCTTCGATCCTTTTGGGTTGACCCTGCCGCCTGGTCATCACATCGGCGGTCAGTATGTTTCCGCAGCCGAGGACATCGCGGTCTCCGCTCCCTCGAACGGTGCATCACTGGGGGCGATCCCGCGCGCCGATGCGGCGATGGTTGACCGCGCGGTCGAGGCGGCTCGCACCGCCTTGCGGGCCTCCGGCTGGGGAATCGCGGCCCCGCGAGACAGGCTGCGCGCACTGCACCGCTGGGCCGATCTGATCGAGCAGGAGGCCGAAACGCTGGCGCGTCTGGAGGCTGTCTGTTCCTCGCGCCCGGTCGCCGAGGTGATCGCAGGAGATATCCCGGTCACCGCCGAACAGATCCGGTTCTTTGCGGAATTCGCGGACAAGGAATGCGATACGCTTGCGCCGACGGCGGAGGGGCATCTGGGCATGATCACCTCCGAGCCCCATGGTGTGGTGGGGGCTATTACGCCGTGGAACTTCCCTATTTCCATGGCCGGGTGGAAGCTGGGCCCGGCTCTCGCCGCAGGCAACGCGGTCGTTCTGAAGCCGTCGGAGATGACACCATGGTCAGCGCTTTTCATGGCCGAACTATCGGTGCGCGCCGGCCTTCCGGCAGGGTTGATCAATGTCGTTCTGGGGGACGGTGCGGGAACCGGCGCGGCGATCACCGGCCATCCCGGTATCGACAAGGTTTCCTTTACCGGTTCGACTCGCGCCGGTGCCGCGATCATGGAGAATATCGCCCGCTGCGGGATCAAGCCGATGACGCTGGAGCTTGGTGGCAAGAGCCCGATGGTCGTTCTCGCCGATGCCGATCTCGACATTGCGGCGAACTGTCTTGAACGCGGCATCCTGCCGAATGCCGGGCAGTTTTGCGTTGCCGGATCGCGCGTGATCGTGGCCCGCGAAATTGCCGACGATCTGGCAGAGCGCCTGACCGAGCGGTTCAACCGGCATGTTCCCGCGCCGACATGGGCCGAGCATCCCGGCTTCTGCCCTATCATTTCGGAGACGCAGCTCGCGCGGATCGACGGCATCGTGCATGCCGCCCGCGATCACGGGGCCGATATCCTTTGTGGCGGGACGCGCTTTGACACCGAAGGCAGCTATTACCGTCCGACGCTCCTTGCCGGGGCGGCCATGGACAACCCGGCTGTTACCGACGAGATATTCGGCCCCGTCGCCACCTTTCAGACCTTCGAGAGCGAGGACGAGGCGATTTCGATGGCCGCGCACCCGACCTACGGGCTCTGTGCCGGTCTGTTCACCCGCGATCTCGCCCGCGCGCTCCGCCTGTCGCGAAGGATCGAGGCCGGCACCGTGTGGATCAATCGCTACGGCCGCTCGCGTGACCACATCCTGCCAACCGGCGGCTGGAAGGCCAGCGGGCTGGGCAAGGATCTGGGCCGCGAAGCCTACACCGCCAATCGCCGCACGAAATCCGTGCTGGCAACGCTTTGAACGGCCGCCTTGAGGGAACGAACATGACCAATCACAAGATTGCCCTGATCCCGGGTGACGGGATCGGAACAGATGTGACGGATGCAACCATGAAGGTGCTGCACGCCGTGGCCGCCACTGCCGGTTTCACGCTGGAATCCGAGACCTTTCCATGGTCCTGCGCGCACTATCAAGAGACCGGCGCGATGATGCCCGAGGATGGCATCGAGACGCTGCGCGCGTTCGATGCGATCTATCTGGGTGCGGTCGGCTGGCCGGACACGGTGCCCGATGCCGTTTCCTTGCACGGGCTGCTGCTGCCGATCCGCAAGGCGTTCGACCAATATGCCAATATCCGCCCACACCGTCTTTTGCCGGGGGTGGAGGGGCCGCTGAAATCTGGCGAGTTCGACATCCTGTGCATCCGCGAGAACACCGAGGGCGAATATGCTGGCGCGGGCGGTCGCGTACATCAGGGGCGTGACAATGAGGTAGCGGTCGAAACCTCGATCTTTACCCGCAAGGGTGTGGAGCGCATCCTGCGCTTCGGGTTCGAGCAGGCCCGCGCAAGACGCGGGCATCTGACCTCTGTCACCAAGTCGAACGCGCAGAAATACTCCATGGTCTTCTGGGACGAAATGACCCGCATCCTCGCCCCCGAGTATCCCGATGTTACGGTCAGCCATATGCATATCGACGCCATGGCCGCCAGGATGGTGATGGCGCCCGATACACTCGATGTGGTCGTGGCCTCGAACCTGTTCGGGGACATCCTGACCGACCTTGGCGCGGCCATTCAGGGCGGGCTTGGCTTTGCCGCCTCGGCCAATATCTGCCCGGACCGCTCCGCACCGTCGATGTTCGAGCCGGTCCACGGCTCGGCCCCGGATATCGCGGGCCAGGGGATTGCCAATCCGATTGCGGCGATCTGGTCGGGTGCGATGATGTTGCATCATCTGGGCGAGACCACAGCTGCGGAAACGGTGGAGAGGGCACTCGCCGCGACCACCGGGCAGGGCATCGGCGTGCGACCCGGTAGCCACGGTACCGACGAGATCACCGGAGCGGTGATATCCGCAGTGAAAGGTTGACCGATGAAACTCTCCGATCCCGACCTGTTTCGCGAGGCCGCCCTGATTGACGGCAACTGGATCGCGCGACCCGACATGCAGGTGATCGACCCCGCAAGCGGTGCAGCGATGGGAAGCATACCTGACATCACCGCAGAAGAGACAATGCGCGCCATCTCTGCCGCCGAGAGGGCGATGGTCGAATGGCGTGCCCGGACCCCTGCCGAGCGGGCCGACATTCTAATGCGCTGGCATGACCTCATGCAGGACAACACCGAAGATCTGGCGCGCATTCTGACAGCAGAACAGGGCAAACCGCTGGCCGAGGCGCGTGGCGAGGTGGCCCATGGCGCATCGTTCATCCGCTGGTTTGCCGAGGAGGCACGGCGCATCGACGGTGCGATCATTCCATCGCCGCTACCGGGCAAGAAGATCCTCGCGTGGAAAGAGCCCGTGGGGGCATCCATGATGAATTCGTTGCCGCGCTATCCAGACGAGTGGATGCGCTAACGGTCGGTCCGGGCGATGCGGCTCGCAAACGGTACCCCATTCGGCCTTGCCGCATATGACTACACCCGCGACCTGGCCCGGGCGTTCCGCGTGTGCGAGGCGCTGGAATTCGGCATTGGCGGCGCGATCGGTGATGATGTTCTTGCCTGACACCGTGCTTTGAGGCGAGATTGCAGGGTGGGCGGCCATGCCAGACTCCCGTCCGGCGATCCGGCGCTACCGTTCGGGTATCAAGCCCTTCGGTGCGAACCTCATGACGACAAGCAGGATCGCGCCCATCATCAGATAACGCATATACGCCGCCCCCGCGATCATGTGCTGCGCCAGTTCGGAGTCTTCGCCGAGCGGCATGGTCACCGTCGCCATGAACCAGTTGCCGAATGGCTCGGCCTCGACCCACAGGAACCAGATGATGAAACCGCCCAGGACGGCCCCCCAGTTGTTCCCGGAACCGCCCAGGATCACCATCACCCATACCAGGAAGGTGAACCGCAGCGGAATGTAGCTGGTTGGCGTGAGCTGACCCTCGAGCGTCGTGAGCATCGCGCCCGCGACGCCGCAGGTGAAGCAGCCGAGCACGAAGGTCTGCAGGTGACGGGCCTTGACGTTCTTGCCCATGGCGGCGGCAGCGTCGCGGTTGTCGCGGATGGCGCGCATCATCCGCCCCCAGGGCGAGCGTAGCGCGCGTTCCGCGAACCACATGATGATCGCCAGCACGGCGATGAACAGCACCGCGTAGCACAGCTTGACAAAGAGGCTGGCGGCATCGGAGATATCCGCGGCGCCGAAGAAGTTGGCCAGCCCGATGAACCAGTCCTGCTCGATCAGATTGACCTCGTAGGGGACGGGGCGCGGGATGCCGGTGACGTTCTTCACGCCGCGCGACAGCCACTCCTCGTACTTGATGATGGCGATGATGATCTCGGCGATACCAAGCGTGGCGATCGCCAGGTAGTCGGCGCGTAGCCCCAGCGCAATGCGCCCGATGAACCAGCCCGCACCGGCCGCGACCAGGCCGCCGATCGGCCAAGCCAGAACCACCGGCAGCCCGGCGCCGCCGAGATACCCGCTCAGCGCGGGGTCGATCGACTCGATCGCGTCGGTCGCCGGATCGAAGAAATACCCGATGACGAAATAACCGACCACGAGTAGCACCAGCGTTACCGGCAGCTTTAGCACCGGCGGTACCGTGCGCCGCGCGAGGATGATCGCAGCCACCGTGCCGATCAGGCTCACAACCGACAGCGCGATGTCGCCGCCGGCAACGGCCCACGCCTCGGTGACCGGCGGCATGGAGATCAGCACCGCCGTCAGCCCGCCCAGCGCCGTGAAGCCCATGACCCCGACATTGAAGAGGCCCGCATAGCCCCACTGCATGTTGACGCCCAGTGCCATCACCGCGGAGATGACACACAGATTGAAGATGCCGAAGGCGACGTTCCAGCTCTGGTAGAAGCCGATCGCGATCAGCACCAGGACCATGAGGCCGTACAGGAGCGCAACCCTCTTAGTCATATCACTTTCCCGCGGATGATGCCCGTCGGTCGGACCAACAGGACCGCGACGAGGATGATGAAGGAGACCGCGAACTTGTAGTCCGTCGACAACAGCTGGACGAGGCCGTCCGGTGCCCAGCCCGCCGGACCGAGATAGGCCAGGAACTTCTTGAAGGCGTAGGTCACCATCACCTCGGAGAAGGCGACGATGAAGGCGCCCAGGATCGCCCCGACCGGCTGACCGATACCGCCGAGAATGGTCGCGGCGAAGATCGGTAGCAGGATTTGCAGGAAGATGAACGGCTTGTAGGTCTTGTCTAGGCCGTAAAGCGTACCGGCAATGGCCGCGAGCGCGGCGGCGATAACCCAGGCGATCATGACCACGCGATCCGGATTGATACCGCAGAGCAACGCCAGATCCTCGTCGTCCGAATAGGCGCGCATTGCCTTGCCGGAGCGTGTTTTCTGCAAGAACCAGAACAGCCAGGCGACAACGACGGCGGCGACGACGACGGTGATCACCTGCGTCTGCTTGATGGCGATACCCTCGTCGAGGCCGAGCAGTTCACGCGAGTCGAAAGCGCCGATGATGAACCGCTGGCCGTCGGCGAAACTCTGGTCGGCCGGCCCGATGATGATGCGGATCAGCCCGGCCAGCACGAACATCACGCCGACCGAGACAATGGCGAAGACGATCGGGTTGGAGCGCTGCCGGCGATAGAAGCGGAAGACCATGCGGTCCGTCAGCAGCGCGACTCCAATCGCCGCCAATATGCCTACCGGCAGAGCCAGGAGCGCGGTCGGGAAGGGGGCGATGCCTATCCCCATATCCTGAAGGAACCATGTCACCAGGATCGTGATCATGGTGCCGAACGACATCAGTTCGCCGTGCGAGAAGTTGGCGAACTTCAGGATTCCGAAGATGATGGTAACGCCGAGCGCCCCCAAGGCGAGCTGTGCGCCGTAGGCCGTCGCCGGAACGACGACGAAGTTGGCGAACAGTGCGAGTGCGTTAAGGACCTCCATTCACCCCCCCAGAAAGGACCGGCGCACTTCTTCGTTGGCAAGAAGCGCTTCGCCTGTGTCGGTGAATCGGTTGCGGCCCTGGACCAGGACGAAGCCGTGGTCGGCGATCTCCAGTGCCTGGCGCGCGTTCTGCTCGACCATCAGGATGGCGACGCCGGTCTTGGCAATCTCCAGAATCTTGTCGAACAATTCATCCATCACGATCGGCGAGACGCCGGCTGTCGGTTCGTCGAGCATCAACAGATCCGGGCGCGTCATCAGCGCGCGGCCGACGGCCACCTGCTGGCGCTGCCCGCCTGAGAGTTCGCCTGCCGGCTGGTTGCGTTTCTCGGCCAGAATCGGGAACAGGCTGAAGACCTGCTCCTTCGTCTCCTCGATCTCGTCGTCCTCACGGATGAAGGCGCCCATTTCGAGGTTCTCCTCCACGGTCAGCGAGACGAAGACGTTGCGGTTCTGCGGCACGAAGGCCATTCCCTCGGAGACCCGGTCCTGCGGGGCGATGTTGGTGATGTCCTTGCCGTCCAGCGTGACGGTGCCCTCACGAAGGTCGAGCATGCCGAAGACGGCCTTCATCGCCGTCGACTTGCCAGCACCGTTCGGGCCGACGACGACGGCGATCTCGCCCTGTTCCACGGTGATGGTGCAGTCGTGGATAATGTCGGCACCGCCGTATCCGCCGGTCATGCCGGTCGCGCTCAGGAAACTCATGCCGGCGCCTTCCGCTCGTGCTTGCGGCCCGTGCCGAGATAGGCCTCGATGACCTCTTCGTTGTTCTTGACCTCCTCGATCGTGCCCTGGGTGAGGAGCTTGCCCTCGGCCATGACGATGACGGGGTCGCACAGGCGCGCGATGAAATCCATGTCGTGCTCGATCAGGCAGAATGTGTAGTCGCGCTCCTCGTTGAGGCGCTTGATCGAGGTGGCGATGGTGTTCAGCAGGGTGCGGTTCACGCCGGCGCCGACCTCGTCCAGGAACACGATCTTGGCGTCCACCATCATGGTGCGGCCCAGCTCCAGCAGCTTCTTCTGGCCGCCCGAGAGATTGCCGGCGAGTTCGTCCTTCAGGTGGTCGATCTGCAGGAATTCCATCACCTCCAGCGCCCGCTCGAGGTTCTTCGCCTCGATCTCCTTGACCCGACCGAAATTGAACCAGCTGTGGCGCAGTTGCTCGCCTGGCTGGTCGCCGGGGACGACCATCAGGTTTTCCAGCACGGTGAGCGTCGAGAACTCATGCGCGATCTGGAAAGTGCGCAGAAGGCCCTTGTGGAAAAGCTCGTGCGGCTCCAGGCCGGTAACGTCCTCGCCATCCAGATAGATAGCGCCGGAGGACGGCGGGAAGGCGCCCGCGATGATGTTGAACAGCGTCGTCTTGCCCGCGCCGTTGGGGCCGATAAGTCCCGTGATCGAGCCCTTCTCGATCGACAGCGAGACACCGTCGACCGCGCGAATGCCGCCGAAATTCTTGGCGACGCTTTCGACCGTTATCATTCAATCAATCCCGGTTTCCGGTAAAGAAGGAACGGCGAGGGATCGAGCTCCCTGGCCGTTCCTGTGAAGGCAGACCGTCGCCCGGCGATGCCCTTAGTGGTACATCACCGTTTCGAACTTGCCGCCCTTGACCTCCGTCTCGCGGAAGCTGCCTGCGGACTCGCCCGGCTCGATCAGCTCCAGCGCGGTGCCGCCGACATAGTCGATCTCACCGCCCTCGGCCAGAATCTTCAGGCCCTTGGCAAGCTCACCCGGGAATATCTTCTCGCCCGGGGCGTTGGCGACGTCGAACACCTTGTCCTTGTAGACGGCGCTGTCGGTCGAATCGGCGGCCTGCATGGCGAGCAGCATAATCGCCGAGGCGTCGTAGGCCTCCGGCACGTATGGGTCGTCGCCCTTGAAGTCCTTGCCCTCGGCCAGTTCGGCCAACATCGAGGCGCCCGGGCTGTCGGTGCCCGGATTGGTGCCGATGGAACCGTCCAGCGCCTCGCCGAAGTGATTGGTCAGCGCCTCGCCGACCATGCCATCCGGTAGCACGAACTTGCTGAAGGCGCCGGTATCAAGGGCGGCCTGGATCATGCCCTTGCCGCCCTGGTCGAGGTAACCGGCCACGATCAGCACTTCGCCGCCGGCTGACGCCAGCGTGCCGATCTCGGCCGAGTAGTCGGCCTTGCCGTCCTCGTGCGCCGCGACGGCGGTGATTTCACCGCCCGTGGCTTCATAGGCCGCCTGGATCGCATCGGCGAGACCCTTGCCGTAGTCGTTGTTTGTGTAGGTCAGCGCGGCGGAACCGATTCCGCGACGCTCCAGTATGTCGGCGATGATCTGGCCCTGACGCGCGTCTGACGGGGCCGTGCGGAAGAAATAGCCGCCGTCTTCGATCGTCGACAGCGCCGGCGAAGTTGCCGACGGTGAGATCATGACGATGCCGTTCGCGCGCACGACGTTGTTGAGCACTGCCGTGGTGGCACCGGAGCAGGTCGCCCCGTTGATGCCGTGGACGCCCTCGGACGTCACCAGGCGCTCGGCCGCGGCCGTGGCGGCACCGGCGTCGATGCAGGTGCTGTCGCCGCGGACCGAGACGACCTCGCGGCCGCCGAGGAACACGCCGCTGTCCGACACTTCCTTGATCGCCATTTCGCCGCCCAGCGCCATCGGTTTGACGAGTGACTCTGTCGGGCCGGTGAAGCCCTGCATCATGCCGATCTTGACCGGATCCTGCGCCAAGGCGCCCGTCGCGACGACCGTCGAGAACGCGGCCGACAGGAGGATGGCAGAGAGTTGTTTCATGGATAGCCCTTCCCTGTGTTGATGGGTTCGTTGTTCTTTTACTGCGCAGTATACATATCAAGAATGATGTTTCTACCCATCATAACTGACGTTCCCCAGATGGCTCCCGAACCTGGCCCTGAGGATAGCCGAACGGGCTCCAGGCCGATGCCTTGACCGCATTACCGCCCGCTGGAGCGAACTTTCGACCACCGGACGGCTTTTGGCACCCATTTTGGAGCTGTTTCCGCCTCATCCGGACACACGTCGCCCTCCGCCATCTTGTCCTTCTTGATCCACTGCTCGACCGTGCCAGGGTGATTGAAGAGAGCTGTCACTCGTCCGACAGGGCGGCTAGGGTCTGTACGCGCGCGGCTACCCGTCTATGATGACCACCAAGTCAAGTTTTGGATCACCGACGCGCTGGGAAGAAGATGATGGCCCTGCGCCAGATCGCCCTGCAAGAGTTGGGGTCGGGGTGGCGTCTTCTTTCGTCATTAATGCACGGCCATCGGCGGGCCTTGGACAGGCTGTCCATCTTGAGCGAGACGTAGACGACCTTGCGCGATTCGACCGCTGACTAGCGCTTCGGAGCCCGGCGACGGAGATGGTAGGTGGACCCGCGGAGATGAATTCGGCATGCCAATCCGCTGCCGCAAAGCGACGCCACACGCAAGCGCCTGTGCGTCGGAATGTGCATCAAAATGCGATCAGTCGCTGGTGATCTTGGCTTGCGAAGCGCAGAAAGTTGTTGCTTTACAGGGACATAAGTCAGAGATTTCGCGGGAAATCTGGTGCCCAGGAGAGGCATATGATTTATGTTATAAATCATATGATTACCCACGTTTGTGCGTGATTTGTGAGTGCGAAAATGTCCATCTCTCTCACAGACGAACCTGTCGCCTCTTGGCGGACCCCTTGGCTTCGATGCGCCCTTCCTTGATCCAGCGGCGGATCGTGCTGGTACTCACCTTGAAGTGTTTCGCGGCATCCGCCACGCCGAGCCATTCCTGCGGTGGCTCGATCTTCTGGCGTAGCTCCCGAATTTCCTGGATCAGGGGGGCTACGGCACTCTGTACGGCTTCACGGATGGCAGCGTCAATGGTCATGGATCTTGCTCCATATCGATCGCAGAAAACAGAGAAAATGCGTGCCGCCCTTCAGATAGATGTATCTGGACAGGTGGCGTTGCAGCGTTTCACCGTTTCAAATTGTCTGTCGGCTGTCCTGTCCCGCCCGCCAGGGGCTTAAACCAGGCAGGCCGGTTGGTCTTGCCATCCCGTGTGACACAGGCGACCCAGATATGGTGTGCCGTGGTACGGTTTGGTGTCGATGCGTATCGTGTCGGTGTCAAACCCTTCAGTGTGAAGCGGTCCGGTGATGCCAGCGAGCTTCTCTGATTCCAATGGTGACGGGCCGGGCATCATGCGGCCTCCGTGACATCGAATATCCACTTCAGAACCGATCCGCGGACCCAAGCCTCAAGCTTCACGTTCGGTCTTGGCGGTCTGGTTTGCGAAAACAGGTCCACCTTGACCGGAAACTCATGAAAAACGAGTTCCTCATTCACGAAGGACGACTTACAGGAAAGCTCGGGCGCGCCGCCTTTCTCGATGGAGAGCCACACCTCATGTGCTGGAAACTTGTCCGAACCAAGCTGGCGCGCCAGCCACAAGGCCACCTCGATGAAATCCAGTCCGTAGAGATCGGATTCCTCCGTATCAAATAGGCTGGCGAACGTCCTGGATTTGGCTGTTGTCGTCTCGTACTCGTCAGGTGGAATTTGTTGCGGTTGATAGCCTTGCAAGCGGATCACCTCAGCAGCCGCATCGGTGAGATTCTTTGCCCCAGCCCAGCCGCAGACAATCTGCACGCCTTCCCGCAGCGTCACGTCTGGCCTGGCTCGACCACGAGCAATCCGCCGCAGACCTTGTTTGGCCAAGGTGCGATCCACGGTCGCGATCTCCGTGTGCGAGGCGCCCATGACTTCGGCCAGTCGAGCAACGAACTCGGTCGATTTCATTTCGTCAACTCCGTTGTGACGCCCGTTAGAATAGATGAATTTCACTCCAACGCAATAGGATAAAAATTTTTTATCGAAAAATGCGGCGATGAGCAGCATATCTGGACCGTGATCGGTATGTCTGGTCTTGAGATGTGATACGGCGTCGCTGCTAACGGTGTGATGCGGTGTGGTATGTTTTGGCGTTACATGACGTCGGGATGGCGAAGTGTGAGTTCGACGACTTGAAAACCCGCAACAGGAGAGGGGTCAGTAAACGGACCCGCTGGTTCGGACGTTCGCCTTCTCCAGCCTCTTTCAGGTGCGGCTTATGCTGAAAGCATGAGGGTGCTGCCTCAATCCACTGAACCGTCAACATGGCGACCCTCAAATCTGGACAGCGCGCACCAAAGGCCGGTTCGTAGCCTCGCACCGCAATCACAGATTGACCCTTCGCCGGCGAACTTCATGATCAGAAAAGATTCTTCTTTGCAAGCCTCGAAGCCACACGGGCCAAAAAATCTTCAATCTGCAAAAATTTTCATTTGACTATCGCACCCTGCAAGGGCACCTATCTGCATAGATTTTGAAGTCAACATGCTTCCCAGCGGAGGATGGGCCACTGTCCATTTCTACGTTTCGGGCGCGAGAGGGAGATTGGTATGAGCAGAAAGCACACGCTGTTCCAGGGGACGTTGGTGTGCGCCTTAGGTGTGCTTCTGGCGACGCCGAGCTCGGCCAATGGGCTTTTCGAGAACCGTCCCTGGCAGTTCCAGACAACAACTGACAAGGCCAACAAGGCTTTCGTTCTCGACATCATTGAGAGGAAGCAAGGCGGCTTCTACGACGGTTTTAACACCTTTAACACCACGAACATTGGTACGCAGGTATTCTGCAACAACAATGCCAACGCGACTGGCAACATCGCAGAAAATGGTCAGGCTGGGCCGAACACATCGTCCAATGGCGCGCCCAGCATTTCTGCTGACAGCACGGCCAACAGCGACACCACATCGTCCCAGTCTGACGGCTTTGGGAACGGGGGCACACTCAGTACCGAGACCAGCAGTCAGGATACCTCGCAAACCAACGTCGCCAACACTGGTGAGATTCAACCCGGCGTCACCACCAATCAGGATACTTCGCAAACCAACTCTGGTGCGATTGAATCCGGTGTCGACAACAGCACGATCGATAACAGCTTCGGTGACGTGACCAATGGCGACACCAATCAGGCCCTCAATAACGATCAGAACAATTCCGGGAACCAGACGGCGGGTATCGATGGGACAGCATGCAATTTCGACAGGCCCAACATGACAGGGTCAGGCACATCGCTCGGAAGCGGTCCATTGAATTGATGAAAAATACGAGGGCAGTTCGAATGACCAGATATTCAAGAGCCGTTGCCGCGATCGCACTGTCTATGACCGTGGCGGGCTGCGCCGTTGTTCCCGAGGACATGCGCCGCGAAACCCTCAATGAGGGGGATGTGCCCGTCGTCATGACTTCGAAGCCAACGCCAAACAACACTCCGCTCACGGCCAAGTTGATTTGTTACGGGGAGCGTCTTGAGCGTGCCGGGAAAGGCCATATCGGCATCGGCGTCGGCAATATCCGCGACTACACTGGCAAGCAGAGTGACCTCGAAGGGTTCGTTGTAACCCAAGGTGGTGCCTTGATGGCATATACCGCGCTTGGCCACCTCGTGCCAGGGATTACGTTGCACGAACGGTTTGATACGCAAATTGCGGACGCGGAGCTTCAATATATCACCAATCGCCAGCTCGGCGACGGACAGATGCATGAAACTGTCGACAATCAAACCGGGCAGCAGGATCGCGTTCCCTGGAAGCCCTATTACGGTGGCAGTGTGCTGCAATCGGATTACTACATCGTCGGCGGCATCACCGAGGTGAACTTCAACATCCAGTCGGGTGGTGGCGAGCTTAGTGTCAACAATGCCGGTGGCAAGGGTCGCATTTACACGATGAACGTCGGTATCGACCTGCGCATCGTCGGAAGCCAGACGCTCAAGGTATATGACACGGTTTCGGTGCAGAAGCAGATCTCGGGCTATGAAGTCGGATTGGATGTTTTCCGGTTCTTCAACAGCGATCTTTGGGACGTGAATGCTGGCGCCAAGAACCAGGAGCCGTTGCAGCTGGCCGTGCGCATGGCGATCGAAAGCGCGCTTCTGGATATCGTTCCAACCGTCACGGGTGTGCAGCCGGCTGGGTGCGAGCCATCTGTGCCGCTGGTTGAAGCAGATGTTTATTCAGGTGGAAAGGCAGGGAAGTTATAGGGTGAAACACCTGAATTCAAAGCGCTAATTCGCCGTAAAATTCTGGGGCGGCGAAAGCGAGAACTGGAAGGGGGAGTATATGGCAATCTTCACGGAAAGTATCGGTGTTTGCAGAGCACACGACTTGGGTCCAGCTAACGGAAGAAGGAAACTCGATGCATGTTAAGCAGCAAACGTTGGGAACACCCGGCGCGTGCCGGATGCACGCTCCGCGAGAGGACTCAGTGACAAGTTGAACACAAGTCGCGGCTTTGGGGCCGGACTCACATGAAAATATTTTCTTCAGTATTCCAAAGGAGTAGAGGCCATGACCCTCAAGAACAATCTTCTCGGTACGGCAGCCGCCATCGCCGTCTCGACGGCATTCGGCGTAGCGGTCGTCCACGCGCAGGCGACAGCAGATACCGGTCTCGGTGCAGGCCAGACCATGACGCTCGTCGGCGACGTCGATATCGACAACGTCCAGCTCAAGAGCGCCAACGCGACGTCCACCGTCTCGGGCAGCACCTTCGCGATCGACTCGATCGGCGTTACCACCGATACGGTATCCGCGGCGCTCTCGCTCACCGACAACATCTTCTCGCCTTCGGCGACCGGTAACACGTCCTCGTCCTCGGTGATCCTGGCCTTCGCGCCGACCACGGCGGGCGACACGGCGGTTGTCGGCAACCTGCAGTCGGTCGAGACCGATACAATCTCGGCCACCGCATCCGATGACACGCACAGGATCCTCGTCGAGACTCCCGGCGTGGCAGGCGTGCGCACCTTCTCCGGCAGCGCGCTGCTTGACAACAATGACACCACAGCCTCGGCCACCGGCAATTCCGGCACCTCGGAAATCGACGTCGCCGCCGGTCTCGACGTGATCGAGGAAGCCCCGGGCCAGGCCAGCGCCGGGATCGACGCGACGCTCGCCGCAGTGACGGACAATGACGTCTCGGGCGACCTCGTGGTCAGCTCCTCGCAGGAGGTCGACGGTGCAAACTCGGGCGAGTCAACCATCAACATCACCGGCACCGTGAGCAACGCCAACACCACCACCACCATCGAGGATCTCCAGGGCGGCACCGTCACCGTGTCGGGCAGCGATCAGGCGTCGTCGGCCAGCGGCAATGTTGCGTCGAACAGCATCGTCTCGGATGACACGACGGCCTCGATCACCGGCTCCGCCGTTGTCTCCAACCTGCAGACCATCGACCCGTTCGAAACCGTGGACATCACCGCCACGACCGTTGATTCGACCATCGGCGCGTTCGGCGGGTTCGAGTCGAATGGCTCCATCACCGGTGACGTCGATAACAGCACCATGACGGTCTCGGGCAACACCCAGACCGCTGACGCCACCGGCAATGACAGCACGCAGTCGATCACGCTCGACGCCGCAAACATCACCGGCGAACCTTCCGCCGCCACCAGCGACGACAGCCCGCCCGCCACCGCCGGCGTGCAACTGCTCGCCTCGGGCGATGCAGTGATCGCCAACGTGCAGCGCGAGGCTTCCGGCACCACCGTGAGCGGCGCGGTCAGCAACAACACCATCATCGCCAGCACGACGGATGCGGGCAGCGGCGGCACCGACACCTCGACCATCGAGGTGGACGGCAACAGCCAGGCCGCCTCGGCCACCGGCTCGCTCACCAGCAATGCGCTGTCGCTCACCTCGGGCGCGACGCAGAGCGCATCGGGCGTGGTCGCCTCGGTCCAGAACGGAAACGCATTTGTCACGGCCTCGGCCACCGGCAACACGATTTCCGCCGAGGTTGCCGAAGATGCGGGCCTGACGGTCGACCTTGACGACAGCTCGCTGCTGACCACCGACAACAACATCGGTAGCACCGCCACCGGCGGCGACGCGACCAATGATCTGTCGATGACCAACGGCACCAACAACCTGTCGGCGGTTGCCAACTCGGATACCACGCTGGTCAACATCGTCCCGCCGGGTGACGAACAGCCCGACGTGACCGCCGCGCAGGTCGTGACCAACGATCAGTCGCGCGACGGCATTATCACGGCCACCACGACCGACAACCAGATCACGTCCTTTGTCGATGACGATGTGGATTTCGGCACCGTCAGGACCGATGGCAACAGCATGTCGTCGTCGGCCACCGGCCAGACCGCCGATAACGGCATCGACCTCGCGTTCAACGCGCTCACTGGTGGCATCGCCGCCGACCTCGGCACCGTCGCCTCGGTCGCCAACGAGCAGGACATGCTCGACGACAGCACCGTCACGGCACGCACTGTCGGCACGGATGGCGAGCCGATCCTGACCGACATCGGTGGCGATGCAAGAGATTCGAGTATCTCGACCTCGGACAACACCGTGTCGGCGACCGCGCGCGGCAACGTGACCACCGGAAACGATGTGGTTGCCGCCGGCACCAACATCACCTCCGGCAGCCCGTCCTCGCCCTCGATCACGGCCGCGACCGGTGAGGTCTCCGCGGGCGGCACCTTCATCTCGGCCTCGTCGCAGGTTTCGGGGGCCGACATCCTCGCGACGCAGAACAACGTCGGGGACACGACCTCCAACACCATCGAGACCGGGATCGGCGACGATCTGGAAGACTCGACGCTCGTGTCGGATGGCAACCTGCTCAGCTCCTCGGCGACGGCCAACACCGCCGCCAACAGCGTGGCACTCGGCGGCGCCACCAGCGCCACCATCGACGCCTCGGGCACGCTGGCCAACTACCAGGGCACGACCGGGCAGGGCAGCGTGACGGCGACCCTCGGGATCGAGGGGGTTGATGCAATTGCCCCATTTACGTCGACAAACGCAGCGGGCACGCAGAACACATCTATTATTGTCTCGGGTGGTGGCACGGTTTTCGATAATACCGGTTCCACTATTACCTATACGTTCAACAACCCGTTGACCCCCGAGGAACAGACAACCTTGGCTAACGCAGGGTTCCAGAACATTACCGGCAACACTGCTGATTTTGTTGGCTCTACACAGATTGATACTACCGGTATCATTAACTTGACCTACACTCCTGGCACTGACGCAAGTCCAAACACGCCTGACGATACGCTGACATTTACTGGCTTCTTGGGGGCTGGCGTGCCCGGCACCCCCAACGGCGCAGGCGTGATCGCCCGGATCGACGCCGAGAATGGCGGCGGCGGCGAAATCCTCCGCTCCACGGTCTCTGTCTCCGACAACACCGTGGTGGGCGAGGCCACCGGCAACACCGCCACCAACGTCGTCTCGGCCGAGGCGACGGATGTGACCGGCCCGCTGGTGGATGCGTCCCTCGACCCGAGCAACGCGGATGTCGATGTCACCGGCGCGGAACTGGCCAACGGCAACGTGCAGGTCAACGAATCGGCCCTGCAAACCGATGTCGCGGCGACCTTCGCCATCATCGACGACGGTGACGATATCGACGCGATCACCGACTCGAGCCAGACGCTCGACGGCAACCTGCAGCAGTCCTTCGCGACCGCGAACCGGGTCACCAACAGCGTTGACGTGACGGCCACCAACACAGACGCGGCCACCGCGCTGGAAAGCAGCCAGGTCTCGGCGGCAACGGTTGACACCACCTCCGATATCCAGGTCGTAGGGATTGCAGGCGGCACGGACTCGTCGCTCGACATGACCGACAACCGCAACGAATCGGTCGCCAATGGCAACGTCGCCACCAACTCGGTCGATATCGCCGCCACCAACCTCGACGGTGCCGGGACGGATGCTTCGGTTGCTGTCGGGACGGTGACAGCCGAGAACGTCCTGTCCTCGGTCCAGTCGGTCACGGCCAGCATCTCGGCCGATGCCGACACGGACGTGTTCAACCAGGACGAGACGGCAACCGGAAACCCGATCATAACGGGCAGCGTCGAGCAAAGCGGCAACGTCACCATTGCCCAGGCGACCGGGAACCAGACCACTCCGACCACCAACAGCCTGACCCTCGGCAATGCCGACACGGCCAACAACGACCGGACCGGTGTCCTTGCCAACGTGCAGACCGTGACGGGGACCGGAACGGTCGAGGCAACGGTCGATCAGTCGGTGCGGGTCGAGCTTGACCAGACCGCGGCCATCCCGGTCGATCAGAGCAGCATCGTGCAGGACGGCAACATCACCTCGGCGCTGGCGCGCAGCAACGTGGCCACCAACTCGGTCACCGTGGACGGCGCCAATATCGATGCCGGCGGGGGTTCTGACGCCAACTTCTCCGAGGGAACCGGCACCACCACCGCGGCTCACGCTCTGGCGTCTAGCCAGACCAACCAGTTCGGTGTGACCGCCACGACCACCCAGTCGCAGGTGCGCCTGTCGTCCATCAACTCGGACGGCAACGCGATCGACAGCTCCAGCGTTTCGCAGAGCGGCAACTCCTCGCTGGCAACCGCGCTGGCCAACTCGGCGGTCAACAGCGTGTCGTCGGGGGCCAACGCAGCCAATGTCGATGCCACCACGGCTCTGGGCAACGTCCAGAACAACTTCGGTGCGGTTGAGGCCAATGGCAGCTCGTCGGTCGGTGTGGTCGCGGATGCCAACGGCGCGAGCGATCCCAGCGGGATCAACCTCTCGTCGGTGGACGTCTCCGGCAACGTCAGCAGCTCGAGCGCCGTAGGCAACCAGGCACAGAATTCGCTGTCCGCCGCCGGTGGCAACATCAACTCGGGTGATCCGTCGGTTCAGGGCAATGCCTCGAGCCCGGCGCTTGGTACCGGCAACGCCACTGTGGACAACTCTGGTGCCGATGCCCTCGCCAATGCCGGCAACCTACTCCTGAGCAATCAGGCCAACGTCGGCAGCATCACCTCGACCAACAACGCCAACAACGTGTCGATCGACGCCTCGGCGGCAGACGGAACGGGTGCGGCGGCCAGCGGCAGCACGCTGTCGGTGGGCGGCAACGCGGTCGAGGCGCGGGCTACGGCCAACCTGGCGCTCAACAACAGCGTCAATGTGGGCGACATGTCGACCGCATCGACGGGGGCCACCGGGATTGTCGGGAACTTCCAGTTCAACGACACGACCGGCGCTGTGACCGCGCAGGCCTCGACCACGACCTCGATCACACTCAACGGGGTCGCTGGAGCTGGTGCGCTGTCGAACGGCACGGCGGATGTCTCGGGCAACAGCGTCCTGGCGCTGGCACGCGGCAACGTCTCGCAGAACGTGCTCAACGCAGAGGGCTCGAATGTCGGGACCGGTTCGGCCAACGCCACTACCTCGGCGGGCGCTCCGGACAGCGGCATCCTGAATGCCTCCTTCGGGGTGTTCAACGAGCAGGTGCAGCAGGCCAGTGTCGATGCAAGCTCCACCGGCGCGTCCTTCCGGGTCAACGCCACCTCAGGCACCGGCCAGGCGCTTAACGGCGCATCGGCCAGCCTTTCGGGCAACTCGGTCCAGGCCTCGGGCTTCGGCAACGTCGCGACCAACAGCCTGACACTGACGGCGCTCAACGGTACACCGGGGAACGACGCTACGGCCGCAATCTTCAATGGCCAATCGAACTCGGGCAACATCACCTCAACGGTGACTGGAGCGTCCATTGGCACCTTCTCGACCGGTGGCGTCTCAAATGCGTCTGCTTCGGTTGGAGGTAACAGCATCGGGGCAACCTCGGTCGGTAACTTCTCGTCCAGCACCGTTACGCGCAGCAACCGCTAATTGCGCAAGAAAAGGAGGGCCCTCGCCGAATGGCGAGGGCCCTTTTCAATCGTAAAACACATCAAACTGAACGAGGGAGTAAACTGAATATGCATATTTTGCGCATCACCGCTGTGGCCCTGCTTGCCGGAGTTGGCGTATCTCCCGCACAAGCCGCCACCGAGACTGGTGATTTTGCAGTCTACGGTTGGGGCGCACGCGACTGCACCGCTATCGTTACGATCCTTGATGGCGAACAGGGCGCTCAGGCACGTGGACAACTCGCAGAATGGATCTCGGGCTATATTTCAGCGAGAAACCGCGTCGTTGATGGCTATTACGATCTGACGCCAATCAAGAGCCAGTATCCGCTTGTAGCTCTGGCGCGGAATATCTGTACAAACAATGCCGACCAGCTTTTCGAAGCTGTGGTAGACGCGATGATGAGCACTTTCTCCAAGCTCGCGCTGTCGGAAAACAGCCCGATTGCACAATTATCGCGCAATGGTCGTTCGGCCACCTTGAATGAGTCCACGCTGCTCAAGGTTCAGCAATTTCTCATCGCGAAAGAAATGCTTGAAGAGGGATCGGCGGATGGCAAGTACGGCCCCAAAACTGCTGAAGCCATCGAGGCATGGCAGGAAGGTGTCGGCCTGACGGCAACGGGCCTTCCCGATATTGCGACGTTGTTTCTGATGGCACAACAGGTCGATCAATAAGTGGTTCTCACTTTCAGGACGCGCGGAGATCGCGCATTTCTGTAAGCTTCGCAGCACGCAAGACGCCCATTTTAAAAGCTGACAAGAAGCGATCGTCCGGACTGGCTGAAGATGGAACCTTTCATCGGCACTTGAGCGCCAAAAGAAGAGGAGTTGCCAATGTTCGAGAATGTTGTTGCGCTCGATAGTAAAAAGCATGCCAATCACAAGCTGCTCTTGTCAGAAGACTTCTCATTCGCCCGGAATGTCTTGAGCGCGCCACTCTCTGTCGCCGAAGTCATCAAGGCAAGTCGGGAATTTCCGATCTTTTTCCCCACAAGCGGTAGATTTCTTCCGGTCGCCCAGATGGGATACCGTAAAGATGGCAATCTCTATGTTGATGACGCCGGACAATGGACTGCCCGGTATACCCCGGCCCATATTCGTCGCTTTCCGTTCGTACTGGGGAAAAAGCAAAAGGCTGGCGAGTACGTGATGATGGTCAGGGAAGACCGGATTTCCCCCCAGTCGGACGGGGAGCCCCTGTTCAAGAACGGACAGATTCCCGAGGGCGGAATCGTGGAGCGCGCGCGTCAGTTCCTGATCGAGTTCCAGAAGGAGCTGGAGCAAACGGAGGCGCTTTTGAGACCCCTCAGGGACGCCGCTATTTTGGTGCCGCAAGTCTACACTGTCCGCCGAGGGGAAAAGACCTTGGGTCAGGTTAAGGATTTGCAGGTGGTTGATAAAGATAAACTCGCGGCCCTCGATGATGCTCTCCTGGCTTCGTGGGTGCGGAGCGGATTGATGGGACTTATCATGGCCCATCTGCACAGTCTTGATAATTGGAACAGTCAAATAGCGTTCAACTCAACTGAATCCGACGCCGCGTAGCCAGTGGGCCACGCGTCGACCACCTTCGCGTTTGGTCTTTGCGGCTGACGGAAGGCTCCTTCACCCTTCGTCGTTGGTAGACCGGCTGTGATTGGAGCCGACCGCATTCGCTACCTTGTTTGCCAGATCCTGAGCCAATCTGGCATCCAGGGCCAGCCGCAATTTATCCTTGCGTCGAGCCTTTCTGCGCAGACGCGCGCTATCCCATTCCACAATGCGACTACCCGGCGCGACATGCACCGTCGCCGAAGCTGGCGCGCCCGTCATGAAGGCGATCTCGCCTATGAAAATGCCTGTCGGAAGTGGAAAGCTGTGTTCATTCTTGACCGTCTCAATCTGGCCCGCCTCGATATAGTAGAGTTTCGTGGGCGTTTGCCCCTGAACGGTGAGTGTCTCTTGCCGATCGAGTGTGCGACGGGCGCCGCAACGCATAAGCGCTCGAAACTCTCCCGGCTGAATGTTCCCCATATGCTCGTAAAGGTCCAAAAGGTGCTTCGGGATAATCGCTTTCGAACGGCCGACAAGCAGGGATATCAAGCCAATGGCCGTCGTTGCTGCCATTGCAATACTTGCAGTGGCGGCCTCCCAAAGCGGAGTCGGCAAGACGTGGATATAATACGTAACATAGAAAGAGGATCCCACGATAAACATTGTCCTCAAAACAATCTGGTTTCGAAAAAGCATCGCTAATGTCTGGAAAAATGCTCCGACTGCTATGAGCATGTTCATGTCAACCGAACTCAACATCCAGCCGTCAGCCTTGTCGCTTCCTGCAAAACGGTAACCCCTTCATCTGATTTCTTTTCGGTCTGAACTTGAGCCGAACGTTTAGCTATTTTGTGTGCCATCATTTGAAGGCGTGAACAATGGGCTCAGTCTCAGCATGCGTGCCTTCGCCATCTGCACCCCAAGCAGGGCGACGAGAGGGTTTGGAGCGTCAGCGCTGAAGATACCATTCAGGTCCACACCCCGCGAAAACGTCGGTGACCGATATCGCGCTGCGCAGATCGGTCGTCAGGAATGCAGATGGTACGTCTCGGCTCCAGAGGCCCGGTCCCGCTCTCGCAGAACCGCGTCCGGCGACTGGTAGCCCCCCATTGTCGAGGCGTGATCAGGCGGATAACCGCACCGGATACCTGGTGCCCGCCCCATGCCTTGCCGCCCCGCTGGCAATCCCGGCGAGCGGTCCCGCCAGGTTCGCGTCAAGCGCATTGTTGATCAGTCGGCGTGCATCGAAAAACGCAGCCTTGACACGAGGACCGGTGGGACTCGAGATGTATCGAAGGGCTTACCGGTGGGCGTTGTGTCACGCGACACCTTGTTTCTCTCCAAGTAACTGCGACGCGTGCACGCAGTCATGGCACGCTGGTCCTCAGGGCGCGTAACAGACGTAACGCCATACCCCTTGGTCGTGCTGCAGGGACTGACAATAACATGTTTGACAACACCGTGCCGGACAAACACTATTGGGTCGTTGACTCAAAATGCGGTTTCTCCACTCCGATGGGACAGGACTCTTGAAATGATCAGATCTTTGAAACTGCTTGAGGCTGCGATTTTCCTCTTGGTCAGTATCCTGCCGTCCGTGCTGTTTGCCCAGTCCGTTGGCCAAGCCGTCGGTGTCTCGCAGAACGCCTTTCTCAACCGGGATGGACGCGAAGGGTATCTGGAACCCGGCGGAGACGTCCTGTTGGGAGATGTGATAACGACAGGAAATTCCGGACAGGTCCAAATCGTTTTCAAGGATGGCACAAAGATTGCAATCAGCCAGAACTCAAGCCTGGTTATCGAAAGAGTCCTGTTTGACAGTTCGAATACAGCAAGCGAATTCACGGTAAATGCAGTAGGGGGAGCTTTCAGGTTTTTCAGCGGAGACAGCAGCCCATCTTCCTATTCAATCCGCACCTCCAATGCCACAATGGGGATACGTGGTACGGCATTTGATTTTGCTGCCTCGACCAGGGGTCAGGTCCGCGTTGCGACATTCGATGGTGAAGTGGAATTGTGCAACCAGGCTGGTCAGTGTGTTGCTATTCCGGATGGCTGCACGACCGCTGGAATTGACTCCTCAGGGCAATTCATTGTTCCGGAAAACGAGGAGGAAAGAGCCGTTTTTCTGGAAGCCGGATTTCCATATGTTCGAAATCAAAGCTGGTTGCGCCAGGATTTCCGCACAGATGTCAGAAGCTGTGGCGCTGGTGGGTCCTCGGGCGTCGATGGTCGCGACGAAGGGCGTGCGCCGTCACCAGAGCCTCCTGCCCCTGACCCGACAAATCCGGCAACCGGAGGCGCACGCGCGGGCGGTGAGTCCAGCGCAGGCAGTGGCGGGGCTACAGCTGGGGACACCGACGCCGGCAGAGGCGGTCCCGGAGCCCCTGGTGATGCAGAGGCCGCGGGCGGTGAGGCTTCTGCCGGAGGTCCGGGTGGTGCCAGCGCCGGTGGCGGGGGCGCAAGCGCGGGCAAATGATGTCTGACGAACGAAAAAATGAGCCTCGAAGTCGTTCCGGAATTCAAACCCCGATACCGGTGGAGGGAAGGGGAGCATAGGATTTGAAACGATCTTTCTGGGTCTTTGGTGTTTTTCTGATTGTCCTGCTCGTAGGAATACGTTTCGTAGACCCGCCTCCCGTTCAGGCGCTTCGTTTCGTGTATTTCGATCAGTTGCAGAAGTGGCAGCCCAGACCGTTTGATCAGCTGCCCGTCCGCGTTGTTGATATTGACGAGGACTCTCTTGACGAACACGGGCAATGGCCGTGGCCACGCAGCAAGCTTGCGGAGATGGTCACGCGCCTGAACGAGGCAGGAGCAGCTACCGTTGTATTCGACGTTCTTTTTCTTGAGGAAGATCGCCTCTCGATCAAGAATCTCCTGTCTCAATCGGAACTGTCCGAACTTCTGGCGAATGCAGATCGTTCCGCATTGCCCGATAATGACGCGATCTTTGCACGCTCCATGGCAGAAACCAATGTCGTTCTCGGGGTGACGAACGATGCAAGATCGAGTTCCGAGTTTCCCCAGAAAGCAGGTCTTGTCGAAATAGGATCGAATCCCAGTGAAGGATTTCCAGTGACTCTTGGCTTCGCCACGCCGATACCTCAGCTTGCCGAAGCCGCAAAAGGCCTGGGAAGCCTCAACATGAGCCCCTACGACACGACAGAGCGAGTGCGTCGTGTCCCCATGATGTGGAGGGACAATGAGGGGCATGTTATCCCCAGCCTGGTCGTCGAGGCGCTGAGAACCGCCACTGGCGAGCAGACCATCCTCGTGCAAGGTGCAGGAGATCGGAGCGGTGTCACAGAAGCGATCCGCGTCGGCCCCTTCACGATCCCGACACGAGAGGACGGCAGCCTGTGGGTGCGCTTTCGGCCTGATGACGCGGCTCTGTATGTGTCGGCCCACGATGTCCTCACCGCACCAGCGGCTAGCCTGCGTTCCTCCTTCGGAGGATCGATTGTCCTGATCGGGACCTCTGCGGCTGGTCTGTCGGATATTCGAACCACGGCTGTCGGGGAAGACGTCCCTGGTGTCTCCATCCATGCTCAAATGATCGAGCAGATTCTTCAGGAAACCTTCATCAAGAGAGATGATTTCGTTGAGGGAATGGAAGTCCTGGCGTTTCTCATCCTGGGTATCGTCCTGCTATGGATCATGTCCTTCACGGGGCCAGTTGTTTCGCTGTCCGCCGGGGCCGCGGTCGGGGGCATCATTGTCACTGCGAGCTGGATGCTGTTCCAAGAAAAAACGATCATGTATGATATTACCTTTCCGGTATTTGGTGGGTTTCTGTTCTTCACTGCCATGACCGCGTTCCAGTTCCTTATCGCGGACAGGGAAAAGAAAATGATACGCAAGTCATTTTCTCACTATGTCGCCCCGGAGGTTCTCGCAGAGATCGAAAAGCGCGGCTACGACATCAATTTGGGTGGTGAACTCAAGCCGATTTCGGTCTTGTTTTGTGACATTCGAAATTTTACGGCCCTGAGCGAGACCGTGAGTCCCACTGAAATGGTTTCGATTCTGAATGACGTGTTCACTGAGCTATCCGATGTGATCATGAAAGAGAAAGGGACCATCGACAAATTTATCGGCGACTCGATCATGGCTTTCTGGAATGCGCCATTGGATGTAGAGGATTACGCGAGAAGATCGTGCAGGGCGGCCCTCCACATGCGATCTACTCTTGAAGATCTGAACCCGAAATTGGGCCTCAAAACTGACAAGACGATCGAGCTGGCCATTGGGATCAGCATGGGAACCGCGTGTGTTGGCAATGTTGGGTCACGGGACCGGTTCGATTACTCTGCAATAGGTGACGTCGTGAATCGTGCGGCTCGTATCGAGGCTGGGGTCCGGCAAGTCGGGTATGATATCCTTGTTTCCGAGGATGTGAAAGAAGCCGCTCCAGACTTTGCTTTTCTTGAAGCCGGCGGGTTGAAATTCAAGGGCGTGTCAAAAAGAGTGCCTCTATACGCTGTTATTGGCGAACCGGAATTTGCCGAAAATCCAAATTTCAAAGCCCTGCGGGAACTGCACCTGCGTCTCTTGGAGGACCTTAGGAACGGGGGAAGCCCGGATCCTGAGCTCCTTGATGCCTGCAAAGGTTATGCGGTTGGAATCAACCGCCGGCTTGAAACGTTTTATGATCAATTGTCGCAACGAACCGAGGACTTCATGCAATAAGTGTATGAATCCTGTGCGCCTCTGTTGATGACGTGACGAGCCGCCTCCCGATGGTAACAAAATGTGCCGATTTTATGAACACCAGATCGGCAAGAACCAGATATTCCAAAACGAGATTTACTGAAATGACGCATTAAATTTTGCTAAGTTGACCTGCCACTGAACTTTCATCCAGCCGCGACCGGAGTCCGGTTGGTGTTTACGCCGATTGGCGCAGGTTGAGCAATCGCCCGCCGCGCGGAGCTTCCATCTCGCGCAGCGGGGCGGGCGATTGCGGTGGTCAGGGTCCGCGCGTAGTCAGCCGGGGTCTGGTAATCCAAGGCCGAATGCGGGCGTTCGGTGTTATAGTCATCCGCCCATGCGGCGATCACGACACGCGCGTGAGCCAGGTTGCGGAACACGGTTTCGTTGAGCAGCTCATCGCGCATCCGACCGTTGAAGCTCTCGACGAAACCGTTCTGCATCGGCTTGCCCGGCGCGATGTAGTGCCATTCGATCCGATGCTCGGAACACCACCGCAGGATGGTGTTCGAGGTCAGTTCCGTGCCGTTGTCAGAGACGATCATGCCGGGTTTGCCGCGGCGCTCGATCAGGGCGGTCAGTTCACGCGCCACCCGACGCCCCGAGATCGAGGTGTCCGGGATTGCCGCCAGGCATTCGCGGGTCACGTCGTCGACCACGTTGAGAACCCGGAAGCGCTGACCGGTGGCGAACTGGTCGTGGACGAAGTCCAGCGACCAGCGTGCATTGGGCCGCGCCTCGACCAGGATTGGTGCCCGTGTCCCGACGGCCTTGCGCCGCGCCTTCCGTTTGCGCACCGTCAGCCCTTCCTCGCGGTAGAGCCGATAGATCCGGTTGATCCCGGAAGGCTCCCCCTCGCGGCGCAGCAGCACGAAAAGCCGCCGGTAGCCGAACCGCCGACGTTCATTAGCCAGCTCCCGCAACCGACCACGCAGCTCCGTATCGGGCGCGCGCCGCGACTGGTAGCGGACCATCTTGCGATCCGCTCCGGCGATCTGGCACGCCCGCCGTTCCGAGAGCCCGAACCGGGCCTTCAGATGCGCGACCGCCTCGCGCTTCACGGCGGGCCCTACCACTTTTTTGAAACCAGTTCCTTCATCGCGGCAAGATCGAGCATTTGCTCGGCCAGCAGCTTCTTGAGCTTGGCGTTCTCATCCTCGAGCGTCTTCAGCCGCTTGGCCTCCGACACCGTCATGCCGCCGAACTTGGCCTTCCAGTTATAGAAGGTGCCTTCCGACATGCCGTGCTTGCGGCACAGGTCCGCGCACTTCGCGCCCGCCTCGTGCTCCGTCAGGATGCCGATGATCTGCTCGTCCGTGAATCTCGTTCGCTTCATTGTCCGTCCTCAAGTTGGGGCGGACTCTAATCGACGGTGGAGGAAAAATCCCGTGGCAGGTCAAAGTTCCTTCGTTATGCCTATGTAATTTCGTGTTGACTCCTTTGGGAAAAACCTGATCTTCGAGAAACTTGAAACTGCTTTGCGCACAAGCGCTGGCTTTTTCTTCAATTCATTGGTAAATGGTACATCTAGCAAGTCCGGAGCCGCCATTTCGATAATCGCATTATTCAAAATTCCTCTACGCCTCACTCTGGGTCGAATTGATGCAGTTAAATGAAGCAAGGATCGATCTGAAAACGGGTTCATTCTGAAGCTACTATTCAGAGAAATCAGACCTTTTCCGCCTAATGTATTTGGTAAAAGTAGTTCAAAGAATGCAAAATCGTAGACACGCGCCAGACATGCTTCCGGCAGTTGACTAACCCAAGCGTCATATTTGGCCTTCCATGTTTCAAATTTTCTATGGTCATGTGGGTCACATACGCTCAATCTTCTTAAGCCGTGTTCAATATCAACGCCCTCAAAGCTTTGCAACTTCTTGAACTGATTGCCGCCAATCATATCCATGATATTCCCTCGTATGTTCACGGCATCGTTCGAGGACCTAAAATTTGCGGCGAGATCGGCCGGACTCGAGGATACGCCGCTTAAACCATTTGCCAAAAAATATGCCATTCTTCGCGCCCTAATTTTCTCAGGTTCGAACTCGTCTGCGTACTGGTTCTCAAAAATATCAATTTCCCGTAGCGGGAAATTCCATTTTTCTGATATCATCCGCGCAGATAATACATCGAGACTTGTTATAACGTTTATGCGAATTGTAAAAATCTCGGAATTTTTAAGATGATTCTTTCCGATGCATGCCAAGATATTTCTAGAATCCCGACCGCCTGAGAGGGGGATTTCGACATCCGGGAGGCTCATCATGGAGTGACAATTCTTTCTCAGCTTATCAATAATAAAACTTACATTTTTGGAAGCTAGGCCTCGTCCTGCATCAAATGATGCATCAGGAGAGGGCCACCACCGTGTTTGTCTAAAAGAGTTAAGGCACAGAAAGTGATTTGGTTTTGCTCGTTTCACATCCGCGTCAACTGTATGACCAAAGGATATATTCCTTCCATCGCGATAAAGGTCGACCAAATCAATGTGATAATCAGGGATTATTTTCTCTGATTTTGCAAGGAGCAAGGATGAGGCTACTACATGTTGCTTCTTGTTATATACGCTTGCCATATCTAAAACCGGATCATGATACACTCGGTGCTCAGAGGCATTTGAGGCAAAGATGACATAACGCCCGGAAAGATCATAAACAAATTTCTCAAATACTGACCAGAATTCTGGTTCACTTATCGAGATGGAGAGCGTAACATTTTCCTTCAAAACTCCGGCCTCGGGGTGAATGGATATGCCAAGTACGATGCCTAAAAATGTACCGTTTTTATCAAAAATCTCAGTATTATTAAGTAAGGCGCAATGAACGAGGTTCCAATTTCGGAATTTCCTCAATATCCAGTTTTTGGGAGGTACCAGATTAGATCTAGTCAAGCAGTATTGATAGCGAAAAACTTCATCGAAATTCATGGGAACGTCAGCAACATCAAGAGACTGTTTGGCAAAAGCGAGGAAGTCTCCACTCGCGCATTGTTTATACATGATCGTTCGTTACTCTCTGTAATTATTTGAGTGTGCCGAAGCACGCAGATTCCATGTTCAGTTTCTTCCAAGTGGGGGTTTGGGTCAAGTTTGATGGCTCTCGGCAATTCGTGAGATAAGATGTCGGTCGGTGAGGTTTACATGTGAGCATGCCGGGCAGCAGGCGAAGCGATCGCCATTAGCTTTTCACTTGCACGCATCGTTCAACTCTGCTCGGCGGCAGCCAGGCGCGAGATGGCTTCGCTACTAATCTCGTGGCGCCCGGCGGCTCATGTGCGGCGCGCTTGCGCTACGACGTGTTCCAGCACGCCCTTTGGCGGCCGGCTTACGGATGCGGGGCACATTCCGTCCTCGTGGAAAGGTAATCCCGCCATATTTTCGGAGGCTGGGTCGTGAATTTACGCGGCCATTTGAGCTACTCCGCGTATTCCGTGCGGATGCGCCCAGTGATTCCGATTTGACCCGTTCTGGAAGCCCGGGCGCGGGGCGGGTATGGTCCGCGCCGTTCATGTTGATCTGTTCCACGCAATGCGGACGGGCGCAGATCTATTTCGCGTGGGCGATCAGTTGACCCTGTTAGCATATCATAGCGTACGGCATGGCGGGTTTGGGCGGGCTATAGCGGCACAGCCAGGGCGTGGCCTCGCAACGGGATACGCGATGCTGATGCTGTTCAAGCGAACATCTCGTTGTTTCTCGATAAAACGCTTGACCCGTGGAGGCGCTCAGGTGATTCTGCGGTCAAACGACAGGTCCAATGACCGAAGTCGAACAATACACGCCTCCAATATCGGATAATCGGCGTGATGAGGCAGCAGTATGACGTCCAGTTTCTACGCGCGCGTGGACAGTAATTCGGCGAATAATCCGGCATTGAACCTGACCGGGGATCCGGCGGTGGAGTTGACCTTTGTTGCTTCTCCGCCGGATGGCAACCTCATTCTTGATCCCAATGGTGGTGCGCCGGATTCCGACACTCTGGTCGAGATCGGAGGGGCGACCTACAACTTCACTTATGAATTCACGGGCACCATGCCGACGCAGAACAAGCATGGTGCTCAACAGGTGCCCGATCAGTACGAGGGCAGCGATGTCATACTTGTCACCGTCCAGGATTATCCCGAGGCCGGTGATGAGACACGATTCGCATTCCTGCCGAACGCGGGCGCAAGCCAAGGCGATATGGATGCTTTCGGCAATGGTGCCATCGATATCCAGACGCTCGATGAGACACCGCCGCCCACCCCGGTCTGTTTCGTGGCCGGCAGTCTGATTGCCACCCCGTGGGGCGAACGCAGGGTCGAGACGCTGAAGGTCGGGGATATCGTCCTGACGGCCTCAGGTGAGGAAGTCGAATTGAAATGGGTGGCGTCAAGTCATTTCTCGTATGCCCAGATGATGGCGGCTCCCAGTCTGCGCCCGATCTGCATTCCACGCGGGCTCTTCGGGAATCGGATGCCGCATGAAGACCTCTGGGTTTCACCACAGCACCGCATTGTCGTGCGGGGATGGAAGGCGCAGCTCTATTTGGGGGCCGAGGCGGCCTTCGTTGCCGCCAAACACTTGACCGGAGAACCCGGAAGACCGGGTGCGAGGTGGTTCAAGGGAGTGGAATATTTTCACCTGCTCTTCGCCAATCACCAGGTTCTCGTTTCAAACGGGCTGGAAAGTGAAAGCTTCTTTCCAGGCGAAGAGGCGATGAAAAGCGTGGGCCCGGACGCACGTCAGGCTCTGGACGCGTTACGACGGAAAGACCCTATGTTCTGGTTCGGAATGAAGCAGACAGCCCTGCCCACCGCGACCGCGAAGGAAGCGAGTGCAATGGGGTTTGCGCCCGCTCCCTCGATGAAGGTGGCGTGATAAGGGATTTTCGCGATTTGTTACGGCAACAGAGTGTTTCTACCGCGTTTTTGTCACGAATTCTCCCAATCCACCGTGCAGACCTGTCGGATGTCACTGAGAACTGACCCAGCAGCCGTCGAAATTGTCACTGAGATTTGACCCATGTGGAACCTTGCCCCTGACGGGATTTGTCGG